>Ga0209542_10001504_pt1 | contig 54513 bp, 54 predicted proteins | sample RifCSPhighO2_01_FD_184028 | JGI IMG/M metagenome (GOLD analysis project Ga0209542, IMG submission 184028) | Soil microbial communities from Rifle, Colorado - Rifle CSP2_plank highO2_0.1 (SPAdes) (version 2) | ecosystem: Environmental > Terrestrial > Deep subsurface > Rock core/Sediment ... | reverse complement strand
CGATGAATCTCCGGCTTCTTTTTGCGCGCAGATATTTTTCAATCCGCTGCCGCTCATACAAATTCAAATGGGTAAATTCAGTCATAGATTTATTCTACAAGTGTTCGGATTCAAAGGTAAATTTCCACCCAAAAGAAAGGTTGCGAATGAAACGAACTTTATTGAGTTTTGCCTTCTATCTGTTTATGTTAGCTGGCGGAATGATAATGGTGCTTGCCTCACCAAAAGATCAAACTGATGGGTTCTGGGTAGCATGCTCCATCTTTGTATCTTTATTAGGCTTCATCATCTTCTGTGTAAGCCTGCGAGGGTTTACCTACACGGCCATCCTCAACGGAGATCTTGAGGAGTATTTCCACTTACGCTAAAACTCAACCGCCGCTTGCTTGCGCAAACGGCGGGTTTTCTTTTTCTGAAAGCTCTAAGCGTTAAGCCTTACAGGCTCAGTACACCTTTTGGTTTTTTCATTCGGCTAGGCCTCTGAAAAACCTCAAAAGGTCTTTCGGTGCTCCAAGCTTTCGCACCTCAACTCCAAGCCCTAAGCTTTTCTTAGTTTGTGTGATGATGACTAGCGATATTCTCCCTGACTTTCTCTATCGTCCGAGCGGCCGCCTCCTGCCCACCCAGACCGAACGAAAGGCCGAGAGCAAGAGACACCGCGACAATGATACCGGTAAAGAGCGTCTGCACGAATGCCGTGGCAATGTCTAATTGAGAGAGTGCGGCTAACACTGCAACAGCCCAAATCGCCCACCGGGTGACATGGCCGGCAAAGCTTGCCGATTTGATTTCAGCCGCCCGTGCAGCTCCAACCACAACTTTCTCCAAAACTTCCGCAATGACTGCAGCGACCAAGAGAATCAAGACCGCCACGATAATCCTCGGAAGATAGACCAGCACAACTCCCTGCAGAAAGAGATTCACCTGTGTCAATCCGACAACTTCAAGTGAAGCCACCAGAAATACGACAATGATGAACCACTTTACCAAGCCTCCGAGGAATTTCCCTGTATCAAGGTTAAATCCTGCCTTGCTCACCAACTTGTCTACCTGCGCACCCCGAAGAATATTGTCAATTTTAACTGCTTTAACAATCTGAGAGATAACTTTGTCCACGATTCCCCCGAACACCCACCCCACAATGAAAATAATCACTGCAACGATGATCTTCGGTAGAAACGCAGCCGTTCCTAGCCAAATATCTCTAAGCGACTCCTGAAAGATATCACTCCACATATTTATCATTTTTATAATCCCCTATCATCCGCCCAGCCTACTAGCAGGCTTACACGGAGGAAAGAAGAGCCTTTAAACGAATAAAAAAGAAAACGACCTTTAATACAGGGCTAAACCATATAGTAAGCCTACCTCTATGATAGCACCCTATAACGGCACAAAAAAGCACCCGCGTGGATAACTAAAGCTTGTTTTATCCAGCACCGCTTTCGCAAGAGTGGTACTGGATTTAGGCTTCTACTCCCAGCTTGTTGAGAATCGTTTCGTGTGGATAATCAAAAATATCACGTATCAGTTTATCCCCAACGCTCATCCGGTATTGAAAATCATGAGTGTCTAAAATGGAATAGTGCAGTTCACGTCCGATTTCGGACTCCATAGATCGCATCATACGCTCCAGGGAACCTTTTTTAAGCTTCTCTCCAACGACCAACAGATCAACACGACTATCCCAATTCTGGATAAAAATGCCTGCGAGCACAACAAGCTTCAAATTCCCTCCACGGCCAAGACGTTTAACGATATCGTTGCTTTTGAGGAGCACCGAATCCACCAACATAGTACGCAGTTGCGAAAGATAGATAAACGAATTGTTAAGTGTCCAACCGCTTTCACGCACTCGAGACTTCTTTCCCGCTCTCGTCTTCCCTTCTCTGGTGTAGTGTTTGCGTTTGATAAGACCGATTTTCTCAAATGCTTTAAGCTCGCGCTCCACCTGACCTTTACCTCCTCTACACACTGCCATCACCGACTTGGCACTATATATCTTGTCTGGGTTCAAGAGAAAGAGCCGCATGATCTTGGTGTGTATGCGCCCGCCGAATATTTTGCTCAAGGTCTCCATGTTATTACTAAAGACTTAATTTTCTGCAGTATATACTCTATTTTCTTAAATCGTATATTGACACCTCAATTTCTTGAAGGTGTGTACACAAAGAGGATTCAGAGACATGCTTGACAAAATGACAACGCATAGTAAAATAAAAATCGAAAAGGAGGCCTTATGCCTATTACTCTCATTACACTTAGTATCTTCCCCCTACTGGCTGTAGGCGCATGGATACTGGATATCAGATTCGGGCAATGCAGTCATTGCAAAGCCCTGGCGATAAAACATCGCTATACCACTGAAAACACACAAGGAAGGGGAGGCGTCCTCATCGTGGAAACAGAACGGTGCCTGGTACCGTTCAGGCACCAGAAAGTACCCGACCATACAGTTGAATAAGGTACCTATCCCAGCAGTCAGCGAACTGCTGGGGTGTTTTTTATTTAACGACACATAACAAAACGGCCCTATAGGGCCGTTTTGTATCTCGTGAAAATAGCTGAAGCTATTTTAACTCCGCCCAAGTGTAGAATTGAAGTCCTACTTCAATTCTACCTTGCCCCCCGCGGCTTCAATTTTTTTCTTTAGATCTTCCGCGTCTGCTTTCTTCATATCCTCCTTGAGAACTTTGGGAGCTCCGTCAACAATGTCCTTTGCTTCCTTAAGTCCAAGACCCAGCGCCTCTTTGATGACTTTAATGACCGCGATTTTCTGCGCACCACCTTCCTTAAGCTCCACGGTAAAAGACGATTTCTCTTCCCCGGCACTGGCGCCTGCGGCGCCCGGCGCTGAAACTGCGACAGCGGCAGCGGAGACACCGAACTTTTTCTCCAAAAGTTTCACCAATTCGCTTAAATCCATCACCGACATTTGCTCAACACCATCAACAATCGCTTTGAACTTCGCCGGAACCTCTACCGCATCTCCTACTGATTTATTTTCTTCCATGTGTTTACTTTAATGAGTAATTAACCTGTCTTACGAGACGCAATTGCATTAAGTGCAATCACGAAGCACTGGATCGGTGAGTTGATAAGATTAACAAACTGACCATACAGTACTTCGCGAGACGGAATTGAAGCAATCGCACTCATTTTTTCTTTATCCACCAGAACCCCTTCAAAGATACCTCCGAGAATAGAAAGTTTTGAATCAAACTTCTTCCCAGCCGCAAAGACTTCCCGTGCCGGCGCGATCAGATCAGGTCCATACGCAAGAGCAACTTGCCCCGGTAACGCTGTCGTAGCCCCAAAAGAATTGTCTGCAAGAGACTTCGCTAGAAGTGTTTTCTTCACTACCAAGAATTTCACCCCTGATGCACGCATCGCCTTGCGCGTCTGCGTCGCTTCAGAGACGGTCAGCTTGTTGAACCCGGCAAACACAACCGTCTTTGCCTTTTTCAACACACCCGATAGCTCATCTAGAGCTTGCTGTTTTTGTGTTTTGTTTTTTGCCATTTTTTAAAAGAAATAGCCTCCAATAATGAAGGCCCAAAGGTTACGCCCCGCATCATTAAAGCGGAGACCGACCCTCTGCAGGGCTTATTGAGAAAGCTTGGCGCTTAGAACTTAAGGCTTTTAGCTTTAAGAAGAAATTCCCTCTCTAAAGCTCCAAGCGCTAAGCCCTCAGCTTCAAGCTCTCTGTGGCCTGCGTTCTTTGGGTTTACCCGAGTAATTTTTTGCTCTTGGCTTTGCCGTACGCCTTCTTAGGCGTACGAGAGCAACAAATTTAGCGGGTAAATCAAAGGGTAGCAACTTGGAAAAGAAAAGTCAAATGCACAGGGAAGACCCGAGCACTCTGGTCAACAGGTTATCCACACTTGACATAGATCGGCACTATTAGGCGTGATAAAATGTTCCCATTGTGTGTAGCGGAAAGGTCGCCCCTGCTTCACAAAAAAATTAGTTTAGATTATTGATTCAGTTAATTATTATTCTATGAAATTCAAGGATAGAAAGTTTTATACTTCCCTGTTGCCAGTAGTTGCATCAGGGTTGATAGTCGCCGCGACAGTGTTCGCGTCAACGACGATAAGTACAAGTATAAGCACCGACGGCAACCTAACCGTCACCGGTGTCGGTACATTCAATGGCCAGTTGCAGGCTTCTTCAACCGCGCTGTTTGGCGCAGGAGTTACAGCCTATAGTACTGTTTTGGTGCCCTCCTTAACTGTTGGCGCTACGGCGGCTAGCAACAGTCTTGATGGAACAATTCTATTTGCTTCACGAGCAACCGATCCGACCGGCGTAACACAGGGAACTGTGTATTACAATTCCACGAGTAAGGTGCTCAAGCTCTTCGACGGCACGAACTGGTTTACCACCGGTACGACAACGAGCGGTATCAGCCTAAGCGGCGCACGCCTTCAGCTTGCCGATTTGACGACTCAATACCTCACGATTGGCACGACGACTCAGCAGGCGTCAGGTCAGGCGGTGGTAACACTTGAAGCGACAACCACCACTTCCATTCCTCTCGTATTGGTTGGGTACAATAGTCAAACAAGCAACTTATTCAGCATTCGTAATGCCAGTAGCGCGAATCTTCTCTACGTAAACACTTCTGGATTTTTCGCCACGGGCACGCTTCAAGTAACAGGCGCGGTTACCACGTATGGCGCTACAACCCTGGGTGATGCGGCGGGTGATACGATTACATTAACCGGCAACACCTCTGCCCTGGGCACGCTGAACGTTACAGGTCTTACCACATTGGCTATTGCTTCTTCCACCGGTTCTGTATCTCTCAATGGCACCACCGCCAACTTTATGGTGAACGGCATGGCAACCACTACCGCATCAAGTGGAAACATTTTCAGTCAAGGAACGTTAGGACTTGGCACTACGACAAGTTCGGGTAAGGAAGTTACGGTATCAAGTTCTGCTACCACAACGCTCTATCTCGATTCAACCTCTACTGGCACGAGCGGTAATGGTGGCTGTATTCAATTGATGACTTCCAACAGAAACGATACGGCTGGTAAAATGTACAGACTGTACGCAACCACCACAGGTTTTGCCATTTTTGAAGCTGGCACCTGCGAGTAAAGCCTTTATCAGCTTAAGGCTTTATACATGAAAAAATATTTATTCGTTATAGCGATTCTGGCCGCAACACCGCTGGTGGGTTTTGCGGCCTACAATGACGTTTCGCTTGATTCGTCTACGATACTCAGCGTCGGCGGAGCAAGCCTAACGGTCGTCGGAAACCCAGACGTGCTTCAATCTATCACCGTAAGCGACACGAACTTTAGCGTCACGCTTGTCAAAAATTCTGAACTGACGGTTCAGTCTAGCAGTCGCTACGTGCTTGCATATTCTGTGTCCGGTTCAGGCACAAACTATGCACTTACACGGACCTGCACGGCAAGCCTCTCGTCTATCCAAATATCTTCCGCAGATGATACCTCAATCACGGTCACCGTGACTCCAAACACCAGCACGACCTGTAGCGTAAGCACGGGCGGAGGTGGAGGTGGATCTCCCGGTAGCGTCGGTGGTGGAGGTGGAGGTGGTGGAGGTGGTTCATACACATACATCCCTCCTACAGTGCCTGCTGATGTGACCACGCCCCCAGCAGTAGCCCAAACGCCAAATACATCGGGTCTCTCGCAATCGCAAATTGACGCAATTATTTCTCTTTTGCAATCATTTAGCGCAGAGCAGAGTGTCATTGACAAAGTGCGGGCATCTCTTTCGGGGAATGTTCCTTCTTCCGTACCAATGGGCACATTGGTCTCCGCCTTCACGAGGGGCCTATCGCAAGGGAAAACTGGTGAGGATGTGAAAAGCCTCCAGAAAGCACTCAACGCAAATGCTGACACCCGTATTGCATCAAGCGGTGTCGGTTCTCCGGGACACGAAACCATGTATTTCGGTGCAGCAACAAAAGCGGCGGTCCAAAAGTTCCAACTCAAGTATGGAATCGCACAGGAAGGCGACTCCGGTTTTGGTGTAGTCGGTCCGAAGACAAGAGCGAAGCTCAACGAACTCTTTGGGACGTAGTACTAAAACGGTATCGTAATCCGCGAGATTGAAAACCCCTCCGCCTTAGGCGGAGGGGTTTTTGCATATGCATAGGTATCGCTATCTGATAATCACTGGACCGGTAACCTTGCAGGAAATTTGGGTTGTGCTCACACGGTATCTTTCACTTTGAAAATCCATCAGGGCTTGCGGTCGGTACAGGCCCGCCTCTCCCCCCCGCCTCTAAGTATCCGAGGGCGAATAAGATAACGAACACGACAAAAACTATCGCCAAAAATTGAAGAGACATCTTGAAAAATGTTCCATCAAACAGCTTAAGAAAATGTCTCCATTTTGCGTTCATAGAAGAAATTAATGTTCAGCAGTAACAGTATTTCTCACGACTATCAACCCTCAACGATAAAATCTCTTTCGCAATTCAGATTCCGGAATATATCGAGCGGCTTGGTGAAAAATTGCCTTGAGCGTTCCTTTAGCGATTGGCTTGTGATTGGGAATAATAAGTATCTCCTTAATTCCATTCAACATCCTTCTCAATTTAATATGACTCGCGTTTTGCCGATGCACAGTAAAGCCGTAAGATGCGAAAAAATCCACGAGTTCCTTGCCGGATAGAACTCTAAGCTTTCCGCCCATACGCAACAGACGTAAGCTCAAAATTCGTCAAAACAGCAGGCGAAGAGGCAAAACCAAGTTCTGCAGGATCTTCGTCCTCAAAATACAATTTCACCGCATCGCAGATATTGTCTTGCAATTCCTCAAATGTCTTTCCTTCAGTCACAATCGGCACATCAACTCCGCTTGCCGTATAGATATTGTCTTCTTTCGTAATTGAGAATTGAATGATGTGTTTCATACACTGTATTCTAGAATAAACCAAGCTAAAAAGTCAAACGAGAGCTACATATTCAAAGACTAGAGCGTCGCAATGAGTTTACCAAAAAAATCTACGTTGCTGGTAACACGCTTCCCCTCACCAGCAAGTGCTCGGGCTTTGGCTTTGTCTTTGAGAACATCACGATAGAATTCAAACGCTTGGTGGTAAATATAAAGCTCTTGCGGGGCGTTGTAGAGCGCTGTCTTAAAATTGTGCTCTGCCTTTATGTTGTCGTGCAGATAATATCCATAGAGAAAACCAAGATTCCCAAACGCGACCGCATTGGACGGCACGAGCTTCGTGGCATATTCCCACGCGAGCCGTGCGCCTTCATAATCTTCTATCATGTTCCACTCCAATCCGACTTGCAACCACGCATCATAAGAATGGGGATTTTGTGCAAGTTGTGTTTTTATATCAGCAAACTTGTTCTTCCAAATATTTTGCGCTTCTTGAGGAAAATCGTCTGGGAACACTACCGTACGGTTCAGTGACGGGGCTGGTCCAATGCTGGAAGTATCTACTATCGGCACTTGCTCTATCTTGGCGGTGCTACCAGGAGGAATTTCAAAAGTTACTCCGCCAATCGTCTGCGTCGTTGTCGCGTTAGTCGTAGGAGATTGAGAAAACATCTGCGGCGCGGCTTTCTCCTGCTGGAAGATGTACCAGAAAACAAGCCCCGCCACAATGACAATAACGACTACCCCGACGAAGAACATGGGTTTTTTTGCGTTGTGCTCCATGATAAATACATTCTACGACACAACACCAGAAAAACAAAACCGCCCTCCTTTTGGAGGGCGGTTTTGAAGCCTCCCGCCCCTGCGTGCAGGGGCGGGACACAAGATGGCTTATTGAGTTCTCGTGTGACTAATACCTGACGCCGGCAAACCTAGAAGGCTGAAGCCGTTCGTCCAATCCACATCGTGGATTGTTGCGGTCGTAGTTGAGTTAGGTGACCAGATGAAGTCACGCTCTGTGTTAGCACCATTCGCGGCGCTACCATCAACCATCGTTACCGTAGTGGACGCATTGGAAGTCAAACCTCCAGACTGCGCTGGGTACGCTGCATCTCCGTTGAGCGCCATGCTCACTGAGTAGCTCGTACCAGTTCCTGTAACCGTGGTCGCGCGAACTTCAAAGTATCGCGTCTGACCGGCGGGAACCTGAATCGTCGTTGAGGCACTAGCTGATGTCTGTGGGTAGAACGCTATGGTGTTGCCCGAGGTCGTGGTGGCCTGGTTAGCTACCATCACTTGTCCTCCCGTGCTCACACCTGAAATGCCCTGTGAGTATGAAGAATCTTCATACGCGAAGAGGTTCAGGCCTGTAGCATTCGCAGACAGCGTTGTCAGAGTCGTGTTGAACTTGGCAATGCCGATAGGACCGGACGATCCTGCCTTAACCGTGAAGCGAAGTAGAGAGACGTTGCTTCCTGCTACTGCGCTACTGGATACTTGCGTACCAAGTGCAACAGTCGGGTAAGACTTCATGACACGAACGCCTGCAACTGCAGAGCTACCGGTGGCGTTAACCGTGGTACCTGAACCAACTCCCGTACCGTACGTATTGGTGTTGACGTCCACGTTAACCGCTACCAAGTGACCGCTGATGGTTACCGGCTGTGAAGTACCGATCGCTGAGAGATCACCCTTAATGGTAATGAGCGTATCGGTGTCCTTCGGCAGGTTAACTACCGTGGTCAACGTTGAGGTTGCGTGGTCATTGGTACCCGTGAAAGTCGCCGTACCAACTTGAGTCGCGCCATTCCACAATGTCACCTGCACAAGGTCAGCTGAAGAGCTGGATGCGGTGTTAGAGAGGATAAGGCCGATTCGCTGAAGGTTAATAGCGTCGTTGGTCGGGCGGAACTCGAGTACTCCCAAGGTAACACCTGAAGCACCTGCTGAAGCAATGGCATAGCCCGGGGATGACGAGTCTGTTGAAACTGCAAGTGAAGCACTTCCAATACTCATAATCGCACCGTTCGCGCTGCCGGTTACGGTTACCGCCTGTGAGGAAGTAACGCCCGTTACGCTGTCGTTGGTGTTAAGAGTGGTGACGTTTCCAGCCGCGACATCCCAATCAAAGTCTCCTGTAGCGGCTGAAGAGATGTTGCATTTGAGACCAACTGACTTGACCGCACCCTTCGGAACCACAAGCGAGGTGTCAAACGTGAATGTTTCTGCACCTGCATTGGCCGCAGTCGGGTTAATGACGTTTGAGCCAGTGTTAAGAGGTGTGGGACCATCCCAGAGCTGACAACCGCTTACGGTTGTGTACACAGCTCCAGAGGCTGTCAAAGTCATTGGGAGTGTTGAGAATCGTACATCTTCACCTGATTGCGAAGCGTCAAGCTGGATGTTGGTGAAGAGATGCCCCGTTGTGCCGGCAATGACCGACTGAGCAGCAGGATTGGTTGATGCCGTTATCGCGAGAGCAGCCGTCCTGATGGTCATCGGGTTCATGGTTAGCAAACCGACACCAGTCAAGCTGATAGCGTTGCCGGTAACTTGACCTGTGATGTTTGTCCACTGTGAGGACGGAGTTGTAGAAGCGGTAATGGTATCGCCATTTGTGGCATCCACATCAACTTTGCCTTTGAGGGTATACGTCTTCTTTGCAATCGGGAAAGTAACCGTGTCAGTGAACGTCACGGTCTGGTACGTGCCGGCAACATCTGCTGCGTCAACTGGGCCAGCGACTACCGCGCCGTTATCATCAACGAGCGATACGCTCGTTAAGAGTCGGGTCGTGGCGTCAGCAGAACCGTAGTTGAAGTTGAAGATCATTTGTTGCACCGAGACTGCCTCACCCTTGATGTCAGTGGTGAAACCTCCGAGCACCTGATTTGGAACATTTACTGCAATGTTCTGCGCGGCAACACTTACTGCGTTCGTCACGGTTGTTACCGAGCCGGCAGAAACAGTAATTGTGGAACCGCTAAACCATGGGGTTGAAGCGGTGCCTGTGGTCAAACCATCGCTGGTGATGAATTGAGAAGCGGTAGTGGCTGAAGATGCGGCAGATCCTGGAGTAGGTGTAACGCCGTACCCATAGGTCTCGCCAGAGACATAGACATCAGTGTTTTTGTAGATGTCAAACTGTACGGTGCGAGCGGCAGAACCGGAACCAACAAAATCTCCTTGGACATACATCTCCTTAGAGAAACCCTTGGCAAGGACAACACCTGAACCAAAGATGGTGGTGTAATACTTCCCGTCAGCAGAGAGAACGGTCGGATACTGCACGCCATCTACAACCGTCACGATATTCGCGAGGTCGTTAGCTGATGCAGAACCTGACTGATTCCATCGGATTGAACGAATGCGGATGTCTTCGGAAGAACCCGCGTTCACGCGGATACCCGCAAAGCGGAATCCGGTCGTACCAATGTTCTGGCTTGACGCTACATTTGGATCAAAAGACCCGATGTAGAGAACTGCGGTACCGAGGGTAAGCGTTCCGTTGATTGTCTGGGCGGTGCCATTGATTGGCAGAGAACCGACAACCGGAGTCGCTGTGTTGATTGAATTGATCTGCAATACAGGAACTTCACCAGCGGTTGTAGCTAACACGCCCGATGCAGCCATGTTGCCTGCAACGGTAAGTGTGCGAGACGTTCCTGCTTTGATCGTGAACGGCTCACCAATAGTTGCCTGGTGATTTGAGTTTAAGGTCTTTGCAACCCCGATTTGAAGTCCATTCTCATCCAAGAGAATGATACCGAGGAAGTTGGTGTCTTTTGCCGGACCTACACGCGTGATGGTGATTGAATTTACCACTACATCAGCAGAACCTGCCGTGAGGGTAACATTCGTAAACGGAACACGTGCGGCGCTTGGAGGCGCAAGTTGCGGAGCAGGCTGATTGCCTGCTGCAACCCCGAGCGTTGAACCTGCTGGGACAACAGGACCTGGGCCTGGGGGGTTCACAACGACACTTCCGCAGACCGCTGCGATGGCCGCGCGGGTGATTGGACCGACGTAGCCCGCAATCGGACTGACGTTATTAGCTGCCTGAAATTTCATGACCGCAGCCTTGGTCAAACCACCGAAGTAGGTTGACTCACTGCCGGGGGAACCTGCGCCCGCTGATGCAACCTGCGTGGTCACACTTGAGTTAAGGAACACCTGGAGGGCCATAACGTCCGCACCACTTGAACCCTGTTGGAGGTCGCGAGTGAGCGCCGGACAGGCACCTGCGTTTGGATTGGTACCTGGCGTTGCCTGACCGTTAAGCGAGGCATTGACGTTGTTGATCGTTGCCTGATCAGCCCCGAAGGACTGAAGAAGCGCGATGATTGCGTTAATTTGTGACTGCGTCAACGCTGCCGCTGAAGCCGGAAGCGCTACTGAAAGGGCTAACGCAATGCCGATGAAGCCTGCGATAAACCGTCTTGTTTTTAATTTTGAATTCATACGATTAATTTCTAACAAACAATAATTAATTTTTACCCCAGCCGGATTAAAGACCGGAGAAAAAATGGATGAAACAGGTGAGTTCGGTTTCGACACAAACCTACCTCAATTGTTTCGGTTGATAACGAACTTTTTATCGCGAGCGATAGGATCATCATTCCAGATAATCTAAACAAATCGCCGCGAATCTCAAACTATCATCCAGTCCTCTCGACAAGGAATCTGGAAGTTAGTTGACAATATGTGGGACCGAATTTTCAACTTTTTTACACCCGTAAGAGGAAACAGGTATTTCAGAAAGGATTTGTTGACAGTATCTTTTGTCAACGGTTCTTATTCAATTATCAATGTTCACTCAAACCTGAAATCGGAAACTGCCCTACTAAAAACAAGCAAGACAACATCAAATGCTGTTTCATGACTAGTGGCAATTATATATCAGCAAACGCGGGCTTACAAAGGCTGGAATGTGGATAACTAGCAGAAAAACCCTTGTCTCACAAGGGTAAACGGATTATTATGCTCTATAATCGTTAATTATCATTCCAAATCAAAAAAGCCACGTCTGCCAACCTCTGACAGGTTCGCATAAAACAGTTATTAAGTCAAACAAATACGGTAAACGCTAACGGTATTATATCGCCCCGGTTTGTTGATCTCTAGGCCTTTTATGGGAGACGCTATAAGTGCAACAATATTACTGTAAAGGAGTAGGTAAGGACAGAAAATACCGGCTCCACCTGCGTTCCCCTTCTTTTCTAAGAGTCCCGTCTTTTACCATTGAAATAAGGTCACGTTGAATAGTTTTGTCGCTTACACCACCTATAACAGACATAAAATCTTTTGTTGTTAAATGTTTACCGTCCTTAAGTGAATTTACTATGATTTCCTTCCTTTTTACGGTATCAATAGCTTGAATATCAAATCTATTATTCATCTTTCTATAAGACACCAATGATTTTCTATGTCTTATAGAATGTCCTTTATGGAGCCCCGAGCTACTGATCTGTGTCCCAAACCGGTCACTTGCGGAAAGCAAGGAATCCGTTGCCTTCTGTGATGCCTTACCACGCGTAAGAATACGCGCGCTTCTAGACGATAAGGCAGTAGATCCATACCGCTTTTTCAGTTTATCAGTAACCTCTCCTATTCTGTTTATTTCTTCAGAAATTATACGGAAATTCATGTGGGATATCTGCTCAGAAAGAAGCGCTATCTCAAGAAGAGATAGAATTTCCAGAAGGAGCGAGGTATAGCGAGTATTGAAAAAATGAACATCGTCAACAATTGAAGTTGATGATGAGAGTATAAAAGACACTAAATCTACTCCTAGCGTACGAATCTTTAGTCTTATAGGATTGTTATCGGACATGAGTTCAGTAATGAGAAAGAGTGCGGCAACTATTTTTTCTGTAGACTTGTGTAAATGAACGAAAGAGCTCCTACTCTCTACATTGGAAGGCCTATGCTTTTTATCATCTATAGGACTAACTGTTAAGTCATCCATGTCTTTATGACTATTTATAATTTTATATAAGACATGCTTTAAAATATCTGCTGACTGCAAAACTAGACTGCATGTCCATTATATACCCATATGGGTGTATGCGCGCAACATTGACCACGCTAGAAACCTGTGTGTAGGTATATGAACCTATGGGTTGAAAGTCCCGAACGAGGCTTTCTGACTCTATAACGTTGGAATAAAGGATATTAAACCCCTAGGGCAGAGCCCTAGACCCGTAAGGTCACCGCCCCTTACCCGCGCCAGAGGCGCGGGGGTATTACACCCTTTGTTGCCGTTGTTGCCGTCGCTCGTTCGGGGCTGTAGAAGTCAGACTTCTACAGCCCGCTCATTCGCTAGGCAATAAACACCCTAGAACGTGAGCTGCAAAGAAACCGTAAATTCCTCACAGAGGTACCGCAGCACATCAGAGATAGGTCGTGTAGTAAATATTTTGTTCGTGTTGTTTCGCCTGAGAATGAAAAAGCTCTGTAATGCATAAAAGGTGGTCATGTTATAATCTGGTCATAGAATGGCCAGTAAAAAAGATAGAGGCGAAAACGGAGATAAGAAAAAAAAGAGCCTGAAAAGCGAGACCGTACAGGGGGTTATTTCTGTTGCGTGTTTTGCAACCGGACTATTCTTGACCCTTGCAGCCTTTAGGTATGCGGGTGTAGCAGGAGATATGACATACCGATGGTTAGCGGTCGCGCTCGGCGTTGGTTACTTTATGCTCCCGCTTATCCTCTTTTTATTCTCCATCGCCACACTCAAAGCGATTCACAACGAATTTTCAATCATACGGATGATTGCATCCATTCTTTTCTTTTTCTCCGGACTTGGCATTGTGGAGATTATTGTTGCGGGACAAGGAGGCCTCGTGGGGAAAGCAGTTGCAATGCCGTTCCTTAAACTCTTCGGCTCCGTCGCGGGAATACTCCTGCTCGTTGCCTTGGTCGTTATTTGCATCTTGGTAATCTTTGATACCGGCATCAATCTTTCTCCCCTTCTGGCCATGCTGAAAGGATTCTTTTCAAAAAGAAAAAACGGGGTGGTCGTGAAAAACAGCACGAACACGGGAAAAGAAGATGACGACGCCGAAGACGAGGAAGATGAGCCCGAAGTAGAACTCGGGACGGAAGAAAGAGAGATAAAGATAAACTCCGGCACACTGGGTAAAAAAATAAACCCGATAGGAACGGAAGAATTTGCCGTTAGCCAGCAGAAGTTTAGATTCACCAACACAGCATTCATTCCTATTCCCCTCAGCCTCTTGGAAAAAGACCGCGGCACACCGGGTGTCGGAGATATCAAGGCTAATGTAAATATCATCAAACGCGCCCTTCAAAATTTTGACATTGACGTGGAAATGGATGAAGTAACGATAGGCCCAACGGTGACGCGCTATGCCCTCAAACCTGCCGAAGGCGTCAAGCTCTCACGCATTGTGGGACTCCAAAACGACCTCTCACTGGCTCTCGCTGCACATCCTCTGCGCATAGAAGCACCTATCCCGGGAAAATCACTTGTGGGTATAGAAGTTCCTAATACCACTAAATCCACCGTAGGACTTGCGACCATGTTCTCTGATGATGCATTCAAAGGTTCCGAGAAACCACTTTTAGTCGCCGTGGGGAAAGCGATTTCGGGACAACCATTTTTTGGGAATATAGGCAAGATGCCGCATCTTTTGATTGCCGGAGCGACCGGTGCCGGAAAATCAGTGACCATCCATGGCCTTATCACATCATTGCTCTATCGCAATTCCCCTGAACAGCTTAAGCTCATCATGGTTGACCCGAAACGAGTAGAGCTCACCATGTACAACAAGATTCCACATTTACTCACTCCGGTGATCACCGATGCCAAAAAATCAATCCTCGCACTCAAGTGGGCAGCAAAGGAAATGGACCGTCGTTATGATATTTTAGAAGCGGAATCTGTACGTGATATTGAGTCGTACCACAAAAACGTCCTCATGCCTGCACTCAAAAAATTAGAAGGAAAGGCACCTTCAACTGATGCGGACTCGCCCAAAATCCCCGCGGCAATGCCGTACATCATCATTGTGATTGACGAGTTGGCAGATATCATGTCCACATACCCCCGAGAGTTGGAAGCTGCGGTCGTGCGTATTGCGCAAATGAGCCGCGCGGTTGGCATTCACCTGATACTCTCCACACAAAGGCCGAGTGTCAACATCATTACGGGGCTTATCAAAGCGAACATCCCCGCCCGCATTGCGCTACAAGTTTCTTCTCAAATAGATTCCCGAACTATCTTGGATACCGGGGGGGCAGAGAAACTCTTGGGTGCGGGCGATTTGTTATATCTCTCCGGAGATATGTCTAAACCCTTACGTCTGCAGGCACCATTTATTTCTGAAACAGAAGTCAAAAAAGTAGTGAAATTTCTGATTGATGCTTACAAAGACATGCTTAATGATGAGATCAATCTCGCCGCACCAACCGGAAACAACCTCGTCGGGGTAAACCTCGACGATGAGGCGGCACTTGAGGACGAGGATGAATTGTATGAGACTGCGCGGGAAGAGGTGCTACGCGCAGGCAAAGCTTCTACGTCATATTTGCAACGGAAACTCTCCGTCGGCTATTCCCGCGCCGCGCGTCTTATTGACCTTCTGGAAGAACGCGGGGTTATCGGGGCAGGGCACGGTGCGAAACCTCGTGAAGTGGTCGGAGGTACCCCCGTGCAAGAGTCAAGCGAAGAAAATCCATCATAACCGTTATGGCAACGCCTGACACGCGCGCACTCGTAAAAATTACTCTTATTATTTTTGCACTCGTCGGCCTCTCTGCTTATGCGTATGTACAAACGCGCGCGATACTCACGGGACCTACCCTTCTCATCCTCTCCCCTGCAAACGGCGCCAGCGTTGCCTCTACGTCACCACAAATTACCTTACGTGGAGAGGCGCACAATATTTCATTCATTACCATCAATGGGCTACAGATGTTTGTGGATGAACAAGGAAAATTCGCCCGCACGCTCCTACTTGCAAATGGCTACAATATAATTACTATTGAGGCACAAGATAAGTTTAACCACTCGGTCAAAAAGGAATTACAACTAATCGTTAAATAACATGACGGCTATGAAAAAAAAGGCGGCAGTAGAAGCGAAGGGTACGTTTGCGGGCATTGAGGACACACTCAAGCAGATAAAAACGAAGTTCGGAGAAGAGTCCATTATGATGCTTGGCGAGAAGCCTCGGGTTGACATAGACGTCATCCCCACCGGCTCTATAGGGCTTGATGCGGCACTTGGCGTGGGAGGTGTGCCTCGCGGACGCATTATTGAAATCTTTGGACCAGAATCGTCCGGAAAGACGACGCTTGCTTTGCATATAGTGGCGGAGGCGCAAAAGAAAGGAGGCATTTGCGCCTACATAGACGCAGAACACGCAATGGATCCGGAATATGCAAAGAAGCTCGGGGTGCAAATTGAGCACCTTCTTATTTCTCAACCAGATACAGGCGAGCAGTCGCTAGAAATCGTGGACAGTTTAGTGCGCTCTGGAAAAGTGGACGTGATTGTCATAGATTCTGTTGCGGCACTCACTCCGAAAGACGAAATAGAGGGAGACATGGGAGCCTTCCATGTGGGCAAGCAAGCACGATTGATGTCACAGGCCCTGCGCAAGCTCACCGCCATCGTCGCGAAGTCAAAAACTATCGTCATCTTCATCAACCAAATCCGTATGCAAATCGGCGTGATGTTCGGCAATCCTGAAACCACACCGGGCGGAAAAGCTCTGAAGTTCTACACCTCGGTACGACTGGATATTCGCCGTATCGCGCAAATTAAAAAAGGCGAGGAGGTCATGGGCGGGCGCGTTCGAGTAAAAGTCGTCAAAAACAAAGTTGCCGCGCCTTTCAAACAGACAGAATTTGATTTGATGTACAATGAAGGAATCTCGCGCGAAGGAGAAATGCTGGCGCTTGGTGAAAAGTTCGGACTTGTTTCAAAATCTTCAGGCGGAAGCTACGCCTACAAACCTCTAAGCGGAGGTGAAGAAGTAAAGCTCGGCCGTGGCTACGATGCTGCACGTCAATTTCTAAAGGAGAATAAAAAAGAATCAAACGAAATCTTGAAGCAGATTAAGGAGAAGCTCAAAGAATAGCTTAGGGCTTATAGCCAAACAGCTTATAACTTCTGTTTGTTTTGATTTTCTTGCAGTAATGCTATAATACCTGTATGCGCACTGTAAACTTAACTCAAACTCAATACGAAGCACTGAAAGATCGCGCCGAGGCGTATGAACGCCTCATGTCTGCAGCAAAACAGGAGCTGTTCTCTCCACCACCGACGCGAAGCGGAAAGCGCGTGATAAAAACACTTCGTGCCTCCGGCCGCTACAGCCGGTCGTTCCTCGAAAGCCTCGAGCGGGGTATTCAGCGTTCCAGGTTTTTCACCGACTAAACAGAACCATGCGGACCATACCGCTTCACTCGGAACTTGTTGCATATCTGCGAACCCGAAAACTGGAGCGCAAATTCGACAAGCAAAAACGACTGCTTGAAGAAAATCCATTCCACCCCGGCCTTCACGTGGAACTCCTACACCCTAAACATCTCAGATTGTTTAGCTTTAGGATAGATAAAAAGTATCGGGCAATTTTCATCTTCATTGACCAAGAAACGATCGAAGTCATCGACGTCAACAATCATTACCGATAAAGGTGGCGGCAAAAGAAAATCATGATTGAGTATACATGTGACAGTTGTAAAAAGAATATAAAGGGTATTAAACCCTTTGTTGCCGTCGCTCGCTCGGGAGAGAAAAAGAGGATACTCTTTCTCTCCGCTTGCTCGCTAGGCAATAAAAAAGGACGCTGATGCGGTTAACAATTCTCTTGGGAGGAATTGGCTTACCGATCTATGCATTATACCGGCGTAACAAACAAAAGACATCTAAAGAAAAGTAGCCTCCACAGATCTAGCGTTATAGAACAAACGTTGCGCGTTATATAATTTTCGGCTACAATGGCTCTGCCTTTGGGCATTTTTTGTTTATATAAGTCAATTCACCCTCTAAATTTTTAGTCCATTCTAGGAATTAGGGTCAATACAAAGGCTAAAACAGGTAGGTGTTGAGATACTTAACGCAAATTAACCGCTAAAATTTTCTAGGGTAAATGGCAATTCTTCAATACAACGAGGCAACGGTAGGAACATTCATCATCTACGAGGGGCAGCCGTACGAAGTACTGGAATCTCGTGTTTTTCGTATGCAACAGAGAAAACCGGTCAACGCAACAAAACTGCGCAACCTTATATCGGGTAACGTGGTGCAACACTCGTTTGGAGTTTCCGATAAAATGGAGGAGGCAGACCTAGAAACAAAACCTGTAAAATACCTCTACACCAACAAGGGTGAATACTGGTTCTGCGAAGAAAAAGACCCTTCCAAACGCTTCAAATTGGAACATGAAATGCTCGGCGACGGCATCAAATTTGTCAAAGCAAATTCTCTCGTTGATGCACTTATTTTTGAAGACCCGAATAGCGATGCAGAGCACGCTAGCGGGCAAGGAAAAATAATCGGCATTAAACTCCCCATCAAAGTAGACCTGAAGGTCGTTGAAGCACCGCCAGCGGTTAAAGGTGATACCGTCAAAGGCGGCTCAAAGCAAGTGAAACTTGAGACCGGCGCAACTATTAATGCTCCCCTGTTTATAAACGAAGGCGAGGTAATCCGTATCAATACCACAACCGGAGATTACGTAGAACGAGCGTAACTAAATTACATTAGCTTAGAGCTTAATGCTTGACGCTTACAGCTTTTTAAAATCTACTTGGAGGCGAAGCCCCCAAGTAGATTTTTCACTAAGCTCAAGGCCCCCTAAGCTATACTTAAGCTATCTAGCTATATACGGAAGAAGCCCTAAAAAGCGAGCACGTTTAATGGCAAGCGAGACTTGCTTTTGAATTTTTGAGGATACGCCCGTGCGCTTATGAGCTATGATACGGCCATGAGGATTAAGAAACTTCTTAAGGGTTTCCACATCCTTGTAGTCCACGTGCTGTATTGATGAAAGATTGGGTGCTGTATTGATGTGCATGATTGATTTTTAATGAACGAAGTGAGTATTAAAATCATCACCCCGTGGAATAATTCTTTTAATTACATACCTCATTAAACGTTTAATTACTTTTTTATTCTTTATGTTTAAATTCTAAATTACCTATTCCACGGGGTTAAAGTTCGGCTACTGTATTTTGTTCGTCTGACTCCAAAATACAGGCCGAGCCTTTAAAAAGGAATATCTTCAGGGTTGATCTCTTCTTGTGGGTATTCTATTGCATCAGGTGCTTTGCCTCCGTCTACCCCTTCAGTAGCAGTCCCCTTAGGCCCTTTTGAAGCTCCTCCTGCGGAAGCGCCGGATGAGCGTGGGCCGAACTGCACTCTATCGGCAACAATTTCGGTGCGGTATTTCTTTTCGCCGCTTGTCTTGTCATCCCAGGAACGCGTCTGCATTCTTCCCTCAACCAGTACAGATTGACCTTTTTTTAAATACTGGGTAGCGGTTTCTGCCTGCCTGCCAAATACCACAATGTTATGGAAATCAGCTTGCTCTTTTTTATTCCCCTCTTTATCTTTCCAAACCCTGTTGGTCGCAACTCCAAATGTAGTGACCTGAATGCCAGACGGAAGCGCACGCATCTCCGGATCGCGTGTTAGATTTCCTATAATAATTGCTTTATTTAAATACATGATTGATTTTTAACGAACGAAGTGAGTATTAAAATCATCACCCCGCCCTAATTTTACCGGACAGAAAATCTCCTCGTATCGCATACTGTGAAATTCAATTGTGCTTATATTTTTCATTGTTTATTTCGTGAAATTAGGGCGGGGTCGTAGTAAAACATAGTCGCTACGCTCCTTGTTTCACTCGACCACCAACTCTTCAATCGTCTTATCAATTTCCGCCTCCGTCATAGTGGGCACTTTCCCCAAAGGCTTTGAAGGCGCGTCGCGCTTAATGGTGTCCTTGCGCCAAAACACCGGCTTGCTCTTGATCTTACTGTCTTTATCAACTTTGACGATTAAAAACCGGACAAGCTCGCTGTCGCGTTCAAACGCTCTCTGAATCTCTTCAAGGACACTGGCAGACACTTCAAACTTTATCCAACCAAAATAAGCGCTCGGATATTTTTCATTCTTACCGCCCAAGGGTTTTACCAAAGTGTAGGCAAGCTGGCGGAACTTAGGAAACTCATCCGATAGAATAAAAGCATTCTGTTTTTCCAAAACAGCCTTCAGTCGTCCCACGACCTCCGCAACCTTCTCTTCAGGTACGTTAGGAGACACGAGATACGCAACTTCGTACACTCGCGCGGGCACTTTTTCATCTACAACTTGCTCGGTCGTCATCCCAATTGAATAATTTACGATTAATTTTTGACCTTTTATCCTCTATGAAGTAAATATGCTTGTTCCGCTGATATAGCCACAGAGTGATTATTCAACTGGACAGGTGTGCTACAGATTAGCACAGACACCCTGCTCTCGCAAGCCCTTTATGGGCAACGCGAAAACACGTACTGCGTTAGAAACAAGAGTTTTTTTGACACTCTCCGCGTCTAATTCCTTAATCACGGCTATTTTTTCTGCGACATACGAAACAAAACGCGGTTCATTTCGTTTGCCGCGGTGTGGTGCAGGGGTCACATACGGCGCGTCTGTTTCAGTCATAATCCGATCAAGCGGAAGGTATTTTATAACTTCATCATAGCTACGGGCGAAGGTAATCACGCCCGTAAATGAGAAGGTAAGACCTAAATCCAAAAATAGCTTCGCCTCTTCAATTGTTCCCGCAAAGAAATGCAGATTAGCCGGCACTTTTGCATGTGTTTTAAGTATTTCATACGCATCTTGATACGCATTGCGGATGTGAAGCATGAGCGGTTTATCCACCGTATTAGCAAGTTCTATTTGCTCAATAAAAGCTTTGCGTTGCTGTTCTTTAGTATCTGCTTCCAGACGGAAATAATCCAAACCACATTCGCCAATCGCAACGACACTCGGATCTTGGGCAAGCTTTTTATAATACTCCATATCAAACTGCTCGCCACGAGAAGTGAATTCCGCTCCCCCTTCCCCAAGCTCTTGCTTGTCGTGATACGACTTAGACGTATGAATGGGATGCAAGCCGATAGTCGCAAACATTTTTCCCGGATATTGCTTTGCAATTTCTATCGCCTTCACCGAAGTATCCTTTTGCGTACCAACATTAATAACAGCCGTATTTGCCTCAAGCGTACGCTTCACCACCTCTTCCCTATCAGCATCAAACGCTGAAAAGTTAAGGTGCGCGTGTATGTCTATGTATTGCGGTTCCATACACTTACTCTTTGCGAGGGAAAAGTGGGGTTTCAGGAGCTTTGTTTTCCTGTACCAAAGAAAGGATTTTCTCGGAGGTTGCGGGAAGAAAGGGAGTCAACAACACTCCAATCTCATAGAGCTTGACAACCATCATGGCAATATCTTTCTTTGCAGCCACTTCATCAGTCTTTATTTTTTTGAAAGGCTCGCGTTCGGCAATGAGACGGTCAAGATTCCCAATCTCCTCCCAAACAAAATCAGCCGCCTTTTTCGGATCCAAATCTAGAAAAGCGTTCGTATAGACCTCCGAGGGCTCACTTTTTTCTATCACTACGTCAACATGATAATTGGAGCGCATCTTCAAAATACGTGAGACTAAATTGCCAAGTCCATTCGCCAAATTCGCGTTGTACGCTTCCTTAAATCGTTCCACGGTTACATCACTATCCTCAAAAAAACTCACCTCGCGTGCGAGAAAATAGCGAACCGCATCAGTGCCATATTCTTTTACTAAATCAAACGGATTGATAACATTCCCCAAGCTTTTGCTCATTTTCTGCCCACCGCTTGTGATAAAACCGTGTATCACAATTTGTTTTGAGGCGATGAGTTCTTTTTCAGGACTTGCGGACTGTGCAGACATAAGCATTGCCTGCCACATGGCGGCCTGCATACGAATTTGGTCTTTGCCTGCAAATTGTACAACACCCCCAGTTTCCACCCACCATTTTTTGAAATTATCTATATCATGCGGCCACCCGAGCGTAGAAATATAACTTACGAGGGCATCAAACCAGACGTAGATCACCTGTTCTGAATCGTCTGGCACCGGCACGCCCCACGACATCTTGCTTTTAAGGCGTGAGATGCTGAAATCCTGAAGACCGCGTGAAACAAAGGATTTAATCTCGTTGAATCTAAAATCGGGCACCACAAAATCCATCCGGCTCTCATAGAGCGCACGGAGAGGATCTTGATACTTTGAAAAACGGAAAAAATAGTTTTCCTCATCAATCAACTGAATTGAAAGATTTGGGTGTATAGAACACTTCCCTCCCTCAAGCTCGGAGTCAGTCTTTTCAAGCTCACATCCAACACAATACTTGGTCTGGTATTTCTTTTTGTAAATATCTCCTGCGTCTAAACAGCGTCGCCAAAATTCTTGCGCCGCGGCTTTGTGCTCTGGGCTCGAAGTACGAATAAAATTAGTCCACGATACATTGAGACCCCTATCCTTGTTCTTGAGAATAGAAAACTGTTCTGCGTATCCATCCACATACGTCTGGGGGAGAGTACCTGCCTCTTTTGCCGCGTCAGAAATCTTCTGACCATGTTCGTCAGTACCGGTGTTAAAAAAGACTTCCCTCCCCAGCATGCGTTGGTAACGCGCAATGATATCCGCTTGAACAATTTCCATGGCAAAACCAATGTGCGGATCTGCATTAACGTACGGCAATGTCGTCGTTATGTAAAAATTACCACCATTATAAGCGCCACGTTGAACTGAAACCATATGTTTACTTTGCCGCGGCACCCTTGCGAGTTATTTTTTCGCGCTGGAGATCGTCAAGGAATTCTACAAAGACTGCCGCAATGGGAACTGAAATAAGGATGCCAAGAACTCCCGCGAGCTTAAACCCAGCGAGAATCGCCAGAATGACAAGAATGGGCGGAATACCGACAATCTTTCGTACTACCAAAGGGTAAATAAGATGATTTTCAAACTGTTGCATAATGATGTAGAGACCAATGACTAAAAATCCTTTCGCGACTCCCCCATCGGCAAACGCGACCAGCGTGCTCGGAATGGCTGCGAGAATCGGCCCGAACACGGGAATGAGTTCAAATACCATCGCGAGCAACGCGAGCAAAATGGCATTTTTGATACCAAGAATCGTAAGCCCCAAATAGACCAGTATGCCCATGAGGGCACCGAGCAAAAGCTGCCCTTGTAGCCAACGGCCGATTTTTTGCTGGGAACGGCGCCAGAGACCAAGTACATACTCTTCGTAACGGATTGGCAAAACGATTCGTAAGAACTTTGCGACACCATCATCTTGCACGGCCAGGTAAAAAGAAAGGACCACAATGAGCACGAGGCTTAAAATCCCTCCGAAAAGACTGCTGATCGTCTGGAAGAACCCTTGCGAAGCACTCGTGAAACCGGAATTGAATTCATTAATAAATTCACTGATTGAAAGCCCTTGCGAAAGCCCTAGATTTGAAACCACGGGCGATGCAGGAGACACGTTCCCCTTGAACGGATTCCAGACGCTCACGGTGTCAAGATAGGTCGGTAACTTCGTCAAAAAATCAGAGAGGTCGCTTAACAATGACGGAACAAAGAAGTAGAAGATACCGGCGAGGAGAATGAATAGAAAAAGATAGATCAGTATCACTGAGATTGTACGCGCGACTCTACGCTTACCGAACCACACGATAAGCGGCTCTATAGATGAGGCAATAACGATTGCGGTCAGGATGACCACTACCAAATCCCTCATGTAGAAAACAGCCCAGAATAAAGCCAAGATCACGACGGTCTTGATAATGGCCGCTGAGCTTATGTGGATATTGATAGACCGATCTGAGTCCTTTTCCATCCCGTTAGAGATAGGAAGCGCCCCATCCGAGTTTCAGTGAGCCGCTCCTATTTATTCTTATACATAACTCGACCATAGTTTTATGTTTGTAGAGTAAGGCGCTTCCGTGGCATATATAATAAAAAGCTGAAAAACAAGGGTGTGTAAAGACTTTGATTGATATCGAAAAGCATAACTAGATAATCTCTAACGGGATCCATGCCCTATATAGTAATACGTTATGGAGTTTTTTGAAATGCCCTCTGGTAGCTCGCTCCGAGTTAAAACCTATACAGACAGAATCTTGGCAAACTCATTTTCATCTTTGAAACGGCCGACAAGCGCAAAGTTTAGATGTTCGGGCGTAAAAAGTGCGTTGGCAAGCCCCCGTACATCTGTAGCGGATACCGCCTCAATAAGTTTTTGCATTTCGTTTGGCGTCTTTATGAGTTTTCGCATGACTTCCTGATAGCCATAAATGTCCCCCAGCGCATCTGAAGTCTCAAGCGAAAGATACATTGTGCCTACTAAATAATCTTTCGCTTTCTTTAATTCTTCCGGCGACACGTTTTCCGTTTTGAGACGTTTCAATTCTTCTAGCACGGCAGTTGCCACTTCGCCCACACGTTTTTGGTCAACTCCCGCCGCAATTTCAAAGTAGCCGTGGTCGGTGAAAGATTCGTTTGAGACGCCGACATAATAGGCCGCCCCCATCTCATCCCGAATTTTCTGAAAGAGACGAGAACTCATGCCGCCACCGAGCACCGACGTAAGTACTCGCAACATAGCACTCCGTTTATCATAGACATCAAAGGTGCGAACACCAAGCACGAAATGAGCCTGATCGGTTTCTTTGAAGAAAAGTTTTACAGCCGGCTTTGTCTGGTCTTCTGTAACTTTTTCTTTTCCATCTTTCTTGCCGTGGTGAGCCCCCGCAAATTTCTCTGTAATATCTGCTATGACTGCTTGCTCATCAAAATTCCCGGACACGATAACCACAGTGGCCTCGGCAACATAGTGGCGTCTGCGGTAATCAGCCATCGCAGAGCGCGTAAAAGAACTCACGTTTTCTTTCGTCCCCGCAATATCCCAGCCTGCCGGCGTGTCGCCGTAGAGAAGTTCGCTAAAGACGCTCTGCACTTTGCGCTGGGGCAAATCCTCATACATGTTTATCTCTTCAATAATCACTCCCTTCTCCTTCTCCATTTCGCTTTCAGGAAGGGTGGAATTAAGGTAGATATCAGAGACCACATCCAAAGCAGTATTGACGTGCTTAAAATCAGACTTGGCGTAATACCCCGTGAATTCGTGGGAAGTGAACGCGTTGTATTGCGCGCCGATTGAGTCCAGCTCGCGCGTGATGGCAAGCGCTGATGGGCGCTTGGTGGTTCCCTTAAAACACATGTGCTCAAGAAAATGCGAAATTCCGTTTTCCGCACGCGTCTCGTATTTAGAACCAGCTTCAACGAGCACCATCACCGTGACGGTCGGATGGTCTTTCATGGGGGCCGTGATAATTCGCAACCCATTTGGCAAAACTTTTTTAGAGAAATTCATATGGAAGAGAGTTTATCATAGTTGGATATTTTTTGCTGTAGTTTCCGAGTATTCCCGTGTGATAAAAACCCAAGACATGATTGTACAACTTCCTTGTTCCCACTTTAGCCTTCATCACGGCAAGGCCTCGCCTTGCCGTGAGAATGAAATCCATTCGTGCGTCATTTTTTTAAAATCAGTTGGTGTGTCAAAATATGTTGGAAACGTTGCATAATTAAGAATTGCCTCCGGTGGCCTAGCTGTTCCTATATAATCCAAATAACTTGAGTGTGTAAATGAGGATAAAAATTTCTCCGCTTTTTTCTTGTCTCGTATTCCATGTTCTTTCCAATCACGGTCAATGAGTTTTATTGGATTCAAGTGTATATAAGAAAAAAGATACATAAGATATTGATCTTCCTCAACGTGCTTCGCTCGAAACGGCCCCTCGAAAAGAGTGCCACGCCGGTTGTACTTTTTATTGAAATACATCGTGTACGCCGTAAGCAACTTTTGCATAAAAGCACTAGTCCCATTTCCAACCTTCTCTTTTACAAGAATGTGAAAATGGTTTGGCATGAGACAATATGCCCCGATATCAACCAATGTCTTCCCGCGAGGAATCGCAAAAAAATCCGTTTTTGAAAAACTTTTATAATTACTCACATGAATCGTCTCCTCATTGTTTGCGACATATAACAAAACAAGAAAACGAGTATAATCTCGCTCATTGAGAAATATTGTTCGTTTTTCAACACCCCTATTGTAGAGATGATAAAACTCACCAATCGATAAATCTATCTGCCTGCTCATAACCTCCATAATATCACTTTGTCTAAATACGGCAAGGCGAGGCCTTGCCGTGAAGCACGTTAAAAACGAATTGAAAACAGTACATCGCTCTGTCGGAAACCGCTCACTGAAACAGGAAGGATGCTCGGCGAGTCTAAATACGGCAAGGCGAGGCCTTGCCGTGAAGCACGTTAAAAACGAATTGAAAACAGTACATCGCTCTGTCGGAAACCGCTCACTGAAACAGGAAGGATGCTCGGCGACTGGAGCGGACAACTGACAAAACAAAACTCTCCCAACACAATGTTGGGAGAGAAATGAAGAGAGTAGCGGAAGACAAACCAATCGTTCGCGTTGTCAAAGTTGTTGACCCAGTTCAGGTTCGCCTTGTGCTCCGAGTCATTCCACCAGACATAACACGCGTTGCGGTTGCCCTCAAAGGTTATGTGTAAAATGCCTTCCATACCACTGCCTCTAGAATATTCTCAAGGCTGTATCGTATTCGGCATTGTAATGCCCTAGCATCTTGCACCAAGTATCTTCATTTTTTGTGAAGTGTCTGCATACACCACGCTGCTTGCAATCGTAATCGCAAGTGTTCTGGGCGTATGGATACTGGCTTCGGTAGCAGGAAACCTTAATCCCCCGCATATTCACCTACTGCCTTGGATAGTGTATCAAAAATAAAGCCCCGCATCTCTTGACGAGAATACGGGGCCGAAGGACAAAGGATCAAGGTTCTGAAAGACCTAATATCCAGAGTGTTGAGAGCTACTGGCGGAAGACAAACCAACCGCTCGCGTCGCCAAAGTTGTCGACCCAGACCAGGCCCGCCCCGCGCCCCGAGCCAACCCACCAGACATAACACGCGCCGCGGCCGCCCCCAAAGGAGCATTCCGTCGTTGCGACAGCATACATCGGATTTTGTCCGAGCACTTCGTGCAGCTTTGGATGTTGCTCGCCGAGAGCAAAGACTTCGCGTGGAACAGTCTTTGTAAGGTTTTGGGTTACTGCCCACGCATGCACCGTGTTCCAGTTGCCATCGCCTTTCGGATAGTTGAGGAGAATGAGGTCTTCCTCAATTTCCTCCGTGCCGGTAGGCGGGTATTGATCGCCAACTTTGCGAATATTGTATTCGCTCGGAGTGTTGGGGCCAGCGGCATTCACCGCTTCCTGCCATCCGCTATCCGGTTTGAAGCGGATGCGAACCGTGTGAATGCAAGCGCCTGATGGCGCTGGAATCACGCAAGAGTCTCCCCTGAGGCTATCAAGGAATCGGGCAATCCTGCCGTCATCTTGAGCTGACTGAAACTGGGCACGGGTAACGCCTTTAGCGTTTGCCATGTCCCGAACTGCATCCGTCTGATTTGAAGTAACAAGCGTATTTTTGCTCATAACTTTCCTCTCTTTTGTTGTAGCCCGCTTAAAGCTCCGAAACAGTCGGCACCAAAAGCAGACAGGTTTATTCAATGAACGTACTCTTTAAGTATACACCATACCATATGGTGTGTCAATAGCACTAAGGTCCCTCTGTAGAACCCCTATTGAGATACCAAACTAAGAGATTTTGCTTTGGAGATAGATAATCAGTTCTTTGACTGCTACCCTCTCCTGCTTTCCAGAGTCGCGGTCGCGGACAGTTACGGTATCATCCTTTTCAATCGTGTCAAAATCTACGGTGACGCAAAAGGGTGTACCAATCTCGTCTTGCCGGCGATAACGCTTGCCAATGTTTCCATTGTCGTCAAATTGCACGCGGATGAATTCTTTTTTAAGAGCGGTGTACACTTCCCTCGCCTTCTGGACAAGATTTGGTTTGTTACGCAAAAGTGGGAAGACTGCCACTTTTATCGGAGCCATTCTGGGAGTAAAATGAAGCACCACGCGCTTTTCTCCATTCATCTCGTCTTCATGGTATGCATCGGCAAGCACCATGAGCATGGTGCGATCAACTCCAACCGATGTCTCAATTACATGCGGAATATATCGCTGTTTCATCTCCTCGTCATACACTGACATATCAACACCAGAGAATTTCTGGTGCTGGGAGAGGTCATAGTCTCCGCGATAGTGCAGGCCTTCAAGCTCGTTCCATCCGAAGGGAAATTCATACTGAATGTCCCACGCGTCTTTTGCGTAAAACACAAGATTATCGTGCCGTTTGAAACGAAGTTTTTCTTTTTTGATTCCCAATAGATCGTAATATGCCAGTCGCTCTTTTTTCCACTTCTCATACTCAACAAGTGCATCTTTCGGATGCAGAAAATACTGCATTTCCATCTGTTCAAACTCGCGCTTTCGAAAGAGAAACTGCCGAGGACTAATTTCGTTGCGAAACGCTTTTCCTACTTGTGCGATACCAAATGGAACCGAATACAAACCGGACTCAAGCACATTCTTATAATTGATGAATATGCCCTGTGCCGTTTCACCACGCAAATACACTTGTGCGTCTCCCTCTTCAAACATGCCTAGGTTGGCAGTAGCCAGAAGATTCTTTGCGGATACTTTACCGAAATCTTTCTTCCCGCATACAGGACATTTGAGTTTTTTGCGATGTTTGTCAAAGAGTGCGTTGATTTGCGCTTCGGTCATTTTTTCATCAGCAACTACATTAACCAATTCCAGCAAATGATCCGCGCGATGTTTCGTATGGCAATGATTGCATACAACCAGAGGGTCGCTAAATCCTCCGACATGTCCGCTTGCTTCCCACACACGTCCTGCAGTAAAGATACTTGAGTCAAGAAGCGCAATATTGTCGTGATCTTGCATAGACTGTGTCCACATGTCCACGACGTTCTTGCGAAGCGCTACGCCGTATGGTCCAAAGTCATACGTACCAGCAAAACCGCCGTAAATCTCGGACCCTTGAAATACAAAACCGCGCCGCTTGCAGAGCGCAACGATTTTCTCCATTACTTCTTGGTTATCATTTGTGTGAGACATACAAAGGAATTACGAAAGATTACACCGAGATACGAAAGTGTGCAATTACTGCGTGACACGTCCGTTATTACTGTCGAACTGCGAGACATCAGAAACCGCGGTGGTAACCTCTTTCGCATTGCTTTTAACTTCTGCGTTAGAGAAACGGTCAGTCCCGGTAATAGCCGCTGGACCCACCAACACTGGTTTGTCCCCCAATTGGCTTAAACTTGGAACAACGGAAACTTGGAATGAAGCCTCTCTCACAGAACTGGTAAAGCCGGTGCCCGCCCGCACATCCCCCACATCCCACAGCACCTGGTGGGCCTGCGGATCAAAAGTGATTGATTCACCGGAGGGACTAACGTTGTTGAGCCACTGCACATAGCCAGGTAATGTCGCTGACACCTGGACCCCGGAAAGATCATTGAGCGTATTGGTGACTGACCAGACAATGGTGTAGGTAGTGTTTCGGTCGGCCTGGGGCGGGATCGGGCCTTGGTTTTGGAATGGGCCCGTTGCATAGAGACTGCGCCCGGCAACACCCACATTTGAAGACAGACGTATTTTTTGTGAAGCACCTGAGACAACGTCTTCGGGAACGTTGGCATCCGATAGGCGACGCGCCTTCACACTCACCTCAATGGAAATCTCGTTGCCTCTTAATCCGGTGTACAAAAGCGAGGTCACCGGTAGAGATGCTAACGAGAAGGAAAGGATACCGTTCTCACCCGGCTCAACCACCGAGAATTGGCCAGACGTGGTTTTGTCCCACACAATGACGTTGTCCAAAGAACGATAAAACCCCTGATTCGCCGTGACAGAAAGCCGATTCAAAGAATCCCCTATTAGTTTTGCTTGAATCTCTAGGTCAATAATCCGACTCGGCAAATTATTCGCCCATGCGATTTGCCCCTGTATCAGTTGCCCCGCTTCTATCGCGTACGGATCGGCCGCAGAACCATCAAGTGAGAGCACGGCACTGACAAACGGCTTCTTGATCACAATGCTCTGGGTTGACGTAAGAAATGCCGTTCCAATGGCTCTCACGTCTTTCTTATCCGGCAACCCAAGATTAAATCTAAAGGTTCGGTCTTCTCCTTCTTGGCCCGTAAGCGTTCCCCTGATGCGTATCACACGGCGATCGGCTGGTTTAAGGTCACCCAACACAAAAACATTGTTACCGTACAGGGGGCTCGGAACCGCACTCGTGAAGTTGAATCCAAAGGGGTAATCAACCTTGAGCAACAGCCCGCTCACGAGACTCGTTGAATTTGAAACTACCTCCACGGAAATCTCTACCTCGTTGCCTGTGGTAGCCTCGGTGACTGAATCTATTTTCATGCGCACCGGCGCAGTAGAAATCAGCACCTCATAGTATTTTTCTTTAAAATAGGTCGCGCTTGAATCTTTCACACGATACTCAACCGAAACAATAATATGCTGTGTGCTATCGGCCTCTCCAAAAAGTATCGCTTGTTTATCGCGCTTGATTGAAGCACCAGTTGCCACCGTGCCCAGCGGTTCGCTCTCGCGCAGGAGCGACGACTTGTTTTCATCAGCGGTTCGCGTACCCGGCGGATACTCCACGAGGAGCGTTACCCCTTCCAAATCTATGTTGTTTTGATTATGCATCACCAATCCAAATGATAGAGGTTCCCCCGCCCCGATAGACGAGGGACCGGTTATCGCAATATCAACATTATCAGTAGAAATCCGATTCAGTCCTCCAAAAAAAATAACCGCGCCAATGCCAAGTGACATAACAAAAAACAGACCTGCTCCCCAAAGTATTTTCTTCATAACTCGCATATCAATTTTAAAATATTTTGACACCGGAGGACGCGCGGCCGTAGCGTCATTCCAATCAGACGATACATCGCTTGTCGGAGCTGTGGCTTCTGTAGTCTCTCCCTCCGGCCCTTTTGCAACGGGTTCCCGAGCATACAAGCCCTTTTCAAGCTTTCCGAGCTTATCAAAAGAAAAAGGTCTCTTTTTCGGTTCTGGCATATATACGCCATTATATCATTGCCAGCCCGAGAGGAGAACGTACTCCGTTAGAGGTGGCTAGCCTTTAAAGACTCGTTGACGGAGCGTAGAACCGCGCGGCGCTCACGCACCGCTTCAGATAAGAGCGTCGTGTCCCAGACCCCATTGACAAGGGCCGAGGAGAACGAGGGTGAACTCCCAACGTAACCCAAGTGGTAGAGAATGCGTAACACAATGACTAATTCCACCTCTGGTAACGAGATATCCTGTGCAGATTCTAAAAAGGCAAGACCGCCTGCCACTGCATCAAAAAGCTGTTTGTTCTGTTCTTCCCCATGAAGCATTCTACGCAGAAGCGAAAAGACACGCGCGAGAATCATCACACGCATAGGATCGCCGTGGCGAGCCTGATAGTGATTTTTTTCCAACCGCGCGTTCGTCAAGCGCCATCCGCTTCGTCCTTTCACTAAATTTACTACAGAATGCGAATAGGGCTGGAGGCTATAACGTAATTTTGATTTGAGTTCTCTGACGCCTTGCCCAATCGCACGAACCAAACCAAATTCCCGTGTGTACAGTAAAAATTGCCGATCAGCTTCACCTGATGAAGTGGCCGAGAGTACAAAACTTTGTGTCTCGTAGATGTGATGCACAGAAAAAAAGCTTAAAGCTTAGGGCTTAGGGCTTTTAGACCCGCAAGCTCAAGCACCGCCGTAAGTGCCGAAAGGAGTTCAGTGACTCCGTCATCTTTACAAAAGTGACCTCTTTTCTTTTCTACAATGAGCTCTCCACCCAGCTGTTCGTTAAATTCTTTACTAAAAGCAAGGGGCACTACCGTATCATTATCTGAAGCGATTGAAATGAATTTCTTGCAATGACGTCTGACCTCCTCAATATCAAGAGCGGATTTGTAAAATTCAACAATTTCAGGAGTCTCCAAATCACCGGAAAAACCTCCGACAAAAACACACCCGCCAACCTGCACACCTTCTGATAAGGTCTCAAGGAACTTGACTGTAGCAATACATCCGAGGCTATGGCCAACAAAATAGGTGTCTGCGTCAGATTCAACAACCACACGGTTAAGATGCGCAAGCCACTCTGATAATTTAGGATGTTCTCCACCGGGCATGCGGGGCGCGAAAACAGCACAGCCGTTTTCAGCCAATTCACGCTTGAGCCACGGGAACCAATGATTATGTGGGCTGCCATTCCACCCATGCACTAGAAAAACTCGCTTGGTGTGTCTCATCTCTAAATTCTAACAAAAAAGTAGAAATCTCGCCCAATTCAAGAGGCTCCAATATATACTAACTCAACGCTATAGCGTACAGTTAGTATACATTGACGAAATAATGGAAGTATAGCAGGATGACTTTAGATTCAAAAAACGGAGGTTCTATGACTAAAAGATTGTTCCTTACTATTCTTCTCTTCCTGTGCTGTTTTCAGCCAGCACTCGCACAAATCGTCCGCCATGTGGCACTGTTTGCTGTACTCGCATGCACATGGTGGGCACTCACTTCGCTACTACTACACCGATGGATGAATGTACCGTTTGCGCTTGTCGCCTGCTACATGCTGTTTACTATCAGCGTGTACCGCAAGGCGCGCAAGATGGAGAAAGGAGAAAATCAATGAAAGCAGACCAAAGGCGTTCGCCCCAGCGAACGCCTCTTTCTTTGCTTCTCTTTCTTAAAGATTTAAGTTGACGAGACACCACATTTGCGTACTATGAGCACCAGAAACAACGTTCGCCGTCTCGTAGACGGCTTTGAAACAGGAGGAAATACTATGATTGAACGATATGCGGATAAAACAATCACCGAAATGTGGACTGATCGTGAGAAAGTGAGACGTTGGCAAAAAACTGAACTTGCGGTCATCAAGGCTCGTGAAAAAGCGGGCATTATCCCAAAAGGAACTTATTGGACTATTACGGATTCACTACTACAAGCAGGCCCATGCGACATTACATGGTGGAAAGAACGCGAGGATGTGCTTCGTCATGACCTCAACGCGTGGCTGGAAGAGCGAATGCGCTTCATCCCCAGTGAGTTTCAGCAGTACTTCCACCAAGGACTCACCTCCTATGACACTGAAGAGCCCGCATTTGCACTCATGCTTGATGCGTCAACGGGGCACATCATTACTCTGGCGGAAAAGCTCCTTTCCGCACTGCATGAAAAAGCGTTGAAATTCCGCTGTACACCCATGAACGGCCGCACACACGGCCAAGAAGCGGAGCTTCAGTCCTTTGGGAAACGATGCCTTACATGGTTCCAAGATCTCCAATGGACAGAAGCGACACTCAATCAGATCAGGACCTCAGACCTGAAAGTCTCCAAACTCTCTGGAGCAATGGGGTCGTACAGTGGGCTCTCTCCAGAACTGGAACAAGCTGCACTGGCAGAAATGAAGTTAGAACCATTCTATGGTGCGACGCAAATCATGCCACGCATCCTTTACGCGCCGCTTGCATCAGCTCTCGCGGACATCGCGACTGTCTTAGATAAAATCGCCACCGATATTCGTCTGGGCGCGCGAAGTGGACGGCCGCTCTGGCACGAGCCGTTCGGGAAAAAACAAAAAGGCTCGTCGGCCATGCCGCACAAAAAGAACACCATCTCTACGGAGAAGGTTGAAGGTATGGCTCGAATGGCGCGCTCATACGCCGCCGGCATCAAGGAGAACATCAAGACATGGGAGGAGCGCGCGATTGAGCAGTCGTCCATTGAACGCGTGTTCTGGCCCGACCTGTTCCACGTCGTTGCGCATGCGCTCGTAACTATGACCAAGGTCATCACGGGGCTGGTAGTTTATCCCGACAACATGATGCGCGAAATCATTGACTCGCGCGGCACCTACGCTTCAAATGAGGCCAAAGAATTCCTCGTCAAACACGGATCCCCAGTGGGTATTGGACGTGAGGACGCCTACCGAATCGTTCAATTAGCATCCTTCAATGCATTCTGGCGTGGTAGACATGAGCCGCCAGCGAACTTCAAGGAGTCAGACACGCTCTTCCAAAAATTCAATGATGACGCAAGGCAAACCTATAACCCCCGACGTGGAGATTCGATTGAAATTATCATCTCCAACGCTGCGTTACAGTATAGTGATGAACTTGACGCAATGCCGGACGTTATTGATGAATGGAAAAAGAAACTTATGAATCTCTTCATTCCCAATGAAAGACTCAAAAAGGACTGGCATGCTCTGTTCCTTCCCTCACACGCCCTCAAACGCGAAGCGTTTCTGTTCACAGAAGTATTTGGGGCGTAAAGCCTCAACGCAACGCCGACATGTTACATGTCGGCGTTTTTTATTGCCTAGTGAGTGAGCGTAGAGAAAAAGTATCTTCTTTTTCTCTACCGAACGAGCGACAGCAACAAGGTGCTTCTCTGCACCTTATTTCAATTCAAAATCCCCTCTCGCAGTTCCACCCTGTTCTATTTTTGAAAGCGAAGCGGCTTTTTTTATTTCTTCTTCAAACTCTTTTACCAAACCAGAAACGGTAGGGGACGCAACAAGCACTGCCATTTCTCCCTGTTTCAAACCTTTTTCTTTTCGTAGCTCCTGAATCGTACGAATTATTTCTCGCACATCACCTTCTTTTTTAAGTTCTGGAGTAATGGTCGTATCAAGCTCCACCTCATGTACTATCTTTTCATCAACCAAAACTTTTTTTACATTAACCTCGTCCTTGATGAGTTCAAGCAATTCATTTGCCAATTTTGATTTTTGCTTGCCCCGTAGTGAGCCCCGCTCTACTACTTGGGGAGTTTTGATTTTTAAATTAGCTAATGGTTGGCGCACTTTAATCCCTGCTTTCGCGCGCGCTTCAAGCGCGAGTGAGACTATTTTTCGTGTTTGCTCCATATCAGAAAGTAGATGCTTATCTGTGCCGTGAGCTTGCGGCCAATCTTCTAGATGTATGCTTTCTTTTTCACCACCAACGGCTTTGTATAGATACTCGGCAAAAAACGGTGTAAACGGTGCCATCAACTTGGAAAGTTCAAGAAGCACAAATCGCGTTGTTGCAAGCGCGGACTCCTTATCCTTTCCCTCTTCCTTAAACCTGCCACGCGAACGGCGAATATACCACTGTGATAGATCGGCGATAAAATCGCGGACTGCACGGGTTGGCTCAAGGAACTTATAGCTCTCTAGGCCTTTTGTCACTTCATTGGTAAGCTGATCAAGCCTTGATAAAATCCACGTATCCAAGATATGAGAAGCGTGGGGCTTAGTGCTTAGAGCGTGGGGCTTAGTTGCATACAACTCGTAAAACGCAAGAACGTTTGTCGCAAGATTAAAAACTTTTTTCACTACTTCGTCCACGGTTCGCTCATCAAAATTTTTAGATTCGCCCGGCTGATTGACCGAGTACATCCAAAAGCGAAGTGGGTCAGCACCGTATTTCTCCATCATCTCGAGTGGATCTACGGTATTACCGAGTGATTTTGACATCTTTTTCCCTTGCGCATCAAGTAGGGTGCCACCAACAATGACATTTTTATAAGCTTTGCCTTTACCCATCAGGATACCTATAGCGTGCAGGGTGTAGAACCACCCGCGAGTCTGGTCGAGACCTTCAGAAATAAAATCTGCCGGGTACGGAAGTTTCTTGCCGCCAAAAAGTCTTTTGGGGAAATCAAAAGGATAATGGTCCTGCGCAAATGGCATCACGCCGGAATCAAACCATACATCCATGACTTCTTTGACGCGAGTCATTTCGCCACCGCAACTACATGTGAATTTCACTTCATCAATGTACGGCCGATGCAAGTCCAGCTCAAAATTCTCGTTGTGTGGCAAAATAGAAAATTCAAGTGGCTTCAATTCTGCGTTATGTATAAAATCTCCCGATGGCCTTATCCCATGAGTGTCAGACGGCTCTAACCCAAGCGCCGAGGAGAAGACAAGCCATGCGGGAGTCTCGTGGGTAATAATGAGAATAGTTTTGCCGGAGTATTTTCCCTCAAGCTCGTAGAGAAACTTGCCCACCCTCTTTTTGACGTCCGCATACGTTTCACCTTGCTTCGGTGCCCATACAAAACGATCGCGACCACCGCAGACGGTAGTCAGGTCGGCAATTTTATGGCCATCAAATTCACCGGAATTATATTCGCGGATACGCTCATCCTTCAAGAGAGACTCTGCGGGTAGACCCAGTTTCCCTCTGACAATGTCTGCGGTTTCTGTCGTCCGTAGAATCGGTGATGCAATGACAAGGTCTATATGAAGTTTTTTTAATTCTTGAACCGCTTTCTCTACTTGCTCCTTTCCCTTGTCAGTTAAATGACAGGTGCTTTCTAGACGGCTATCCAATATTCCCCTTGTATTATTTTCTGCCTCCCCATGTCGCATCACATAATAGGTATTTTTAGTTTTCTTCGCGAGGTCTGCAATAGAGCCTATAACTTTCTCCTTTTTGCACATCTGGCACTTCCACACAGGAAGTGGCGTGCCCCAGTAACGCTCGCGCGAAATTGCCCAGTCTTTCACGTCTCTAAGCCACTCGCCAAAACGCCCCTCTTTAATGTACGAAGGTTCCCAATTGATACTTTCGTTTTCTTTCACCAGCGTATCGCGAAACGCCGACATTTTGATGTACCACGAGTCTCGGGCAAAATAGATTAAAGGTGTGTGACAGCGCCAACAATGCGGGTATGAGTGAGAATATTTTTCTTTTGCAAACAGAAGTCCGCGATGTGCAAGGTCTTTGATGATTTCTACATCGGTTGCTTCGTCTTTGACAAACTTCCCTGTAAGAAAGCCTGTTTCACTTTTAAATGTGCCGTCATCATTAACCAAGTGGTACTTCGGTAAATCAACTTTATTTCCAAGCTCAAAGTCATCCTGCCCATACATGACCGCCGTGTGCACAATGCCAGTTCCATCAGTTGTCGTAACAAAATCTGCTGCGTATACCTTGAACGCATTGGGTAATTTTTCTTTCTCCTTACCTACAATATTGTCCTTCAGAAATGGATACAGCGGTTCGTATTCCAGACCAACAAGATCTCTGCCCTTCATTTCCTCTGAATCTGTGAACTCTTCGCCTCTATCTCTAATGAGACTTATCAATCTCTCTTTTGCAAGTATCAAATATTCTCCCCTTACTTTTACTTTTACATAATCAATATCTTTTCCGACTGCCAGCGCCACGTTCCCCGGAAGCGTCCACGGGGTTGTCGTCCATGCCAGTAGATACGTAGATATTCTACTTTCAACCTTCAACTTTTCACTTTCAACTATTCTGAACTTCACTGTAACCGCAAGGTCTTTCACATCTTCATATCCTTGCGCGAGCTCGTGCGAAGAGAGTGCGGTGCCACAACGCGGACACCACGGCACCACCTTATAATCTTTATACAAAAGCCCTTTCTCATATACGGTCTTTACAATATTCCAGAGCGACTCTATATAGTGAGGCTTGTAAGTAATATATGGATCTTTCAAATCAACCCAGTAACCGATCCGGCGCGTAAAATCTTCCCACTCATGCACGTAGGTCCAAACGCTGTCTTTGCATTTTTTATTAAACTCCGCGATGCCATACTTCTCAATTTCTTTTTTTGACTTCAATCCGAGCTCTTTTTCTACTTGCAACTCTACGGGGAGTCCATGTGTATCCCATCCACCTTTGCGGCGTACATGAAAGCCCTGCATTGTTTTAAAACGAGGAATTGCATCTTTAAATGCGCGCGCTTCCAAGTGGTGGATCCCGGGACGCCCATTAGCCGTTGGCGGGCCTTCATAAAATACAAACTCTTTACCAGAATTTTTGTTCTTTTCCAGAGACTTCTCAAAGATGTCATGGTCGCGCCAAAACTGGAGGGTTCTTTCCTCTTGTTCTACCAGTTTATTTTTAGGTTTATCACTCATATAATACACTGAAATCAGGTCATTTTTACCCCGTCACAAATCAAAAATACGGGGTAAGACATCTAACAATCCGACTCTGCAAAAACTATTGTAACATAAAGCCCCTCCAACAATTTGTGATGGGGCTAGCATTTTTGACAGCTATTATAAAAGTGGGACCAAACTACATTCGTTCGGGAACTTTGATTCCCAAAATCCAGAGACCATTCTCCATCACCGTACGAAAGGCTTTGGTCAGTGCCAGTTTGTATGGCGAATGTGGATCATCTTTATCTACAATTTTTTCTTGCGCATAAAAATTATTAAATGATGCGGCAATTTCAATGAGGTACGTACTAATATATTGCGGCGCAAACTCTGCGCCCGCACGTTCTACCACTTCTGGGAAATGGGACAATAATCTTTCAAAAGATCTTGTTTGCCACTCATGTGGAAGTCTGACTTCTACATTACCTGTAGAAGTCAGACTTCCACGAACCCCCTCCGCTTTCGCCTTTTCTAAAATAGAGTGCGCGCGTACTGCCGCATACTGCAAATACGGACCTGAATCCCCCTCAAGCGAGACAGACTTTTCCAAATCAAAAATAATATCACTGCCAATAGACTGTCTCAAAATTGAATATTTAATAGCGCCAATGCTTACCGATTCTAACGTTACTTCGTCAGCCTTTCTTTCACTTTCACTAAATTTTTCTTTGAGTTTAGAAACTATTGAGAAAATCAACTCATCAGCCGTTATAACGCCACCTGTTCGCGATGACATCTTACCAGTTGGAAGTCGTAGCATGCCGTGCGAAACATGCTTCACACGTGAAGCATGTTCTTTATCTATCTGCCGAAATGCTTCAAGACCAACGGCAAAAACCCCATCCTGCTCATTGGCAGTAATAACAATAGAAGCGTCTGCGGGATATTTTCTTGCTTTTGCAACATGTAATGCAAGCTCTTTCGCCTCGTATGTCGGCAAGCCTTGAGAAGTGATATAGACACGTGTGTGAAGTTTTGGATTATGTTTTTCAGCATGAAATACAATAGCACCATCACTCTCCTGAAATAACCTTCCTAAGAACTTTCGTACAATTTCAAGCCCTGGTTTCGCCATCTCGCTTTCAAAAAAATTAAAATCAAATTTCGTGCCGAGTTTTTTATACTGCCCGTCAAAGTACGCAAGGCTGACTTTCCGTCCCCAATCATAGAGCTTATTAATTTCAGAGTCAGATCGGTCATAGACTTTCCGATTTATCTCTTCAATTGCGTCCTTTTCACCTCCTTCATATGCGGCTGATCCGAGCTGGTACGCATGTCCTAAATACTGCGCCTGCGCCTCGGGTGAAAGCGAGTTTAGTGGGTTCTCGTCTCGCTCGGGTACGCTCTGCATTCCCCAGATTGCTTTGGCGACATGCAGACCTACGTCTCCCTGATAGCACGCACGCTTCACCTCGGCTCCTTGTACTTCGTATAAACGCGCGATTGATTCGCCAATGGTGTTAGACATTAAATGGCCAATGTGAAATTCCTTGAATGGATTAGGGTCAGTGTACTCCACCATTACTTTTTGTCCTTTCAACGCAACACTTCTTCCATAGTGTTCCCCCTCCTTCAAAATGTGTGAGACAGTATCACTAAAATACTCACGCTTGAGGAAAAAATTTATGAACCCGGGGCCGGCAACTTCCACTTTTTCAATTTCTTTTGGTAAATTTTCTGAAAGCTCTGAAACTAACTCGCTCGCAAGCGCTTTGGGATTAGTTTTTAAAATCTTAGCAGACACCATAGCGACATTGGTCGCATACTCACCATGAGTTTCATCATTTGTTGCTTCCACAGAAAAAGAAACATCGGATACCCCCCACTTTTCAAGCGCCTCTGTAATATTTTTTTTTAATTTCTCTTTCATTATTGTTTTATAACAGTTTCAACTATTGCCAAAAAGTCATCGGCAACTTTCTCAAGTGGTTGGCTCGCATCAATTACCTTGTGCGGTACTTTTTTGAAAAAAGCCCGAAACCCTTTATGAACGCGTCTGTGAAAATCTAAATCTCTGTTATCGAAATGGGTCTTTTCCCCAACTCTTTTGGAGATTCGCCTAAGCCCAATCTCTGGAGCAACATCCAAGAACACATACAAATCCGGTATTGCACTGTTCAGGAAAACTTCACGAGTCTTCCAAAATAATTTCTCCAAATGCCTTCCGTCCTGTCCATATAATTGGTACGCATATGTTGATGAATCAAAGCGATCTGAAATCACACTTATTCCCCCATTCAAAGCGGGGGCAATCTTTGACTTAACATGATCAGCGCGTGCCGCCCAGATTAAGCCAAAGAAACTCTCTGCACAAATATTCTTATACTCCTCCCGGTGCGTAATATCACGAATGTGTTCCGCAAAGGGTGTGCCCCCCGCTTCGCGCGTAGTAAGAATAGCAGAACCAAAAAATTTCTTTGCGGTAGCAAGTATACTTGTTTTGCCCGCTCCTTCCCCACCGTCTATGACAATGAATTTGCCCCTGTGCATGCCAAGTATAGTAGCACAAAAGCACTAGCGCGCTTGGGTCAAAAACTCTTCAAGAAGCGTGAACGTGTCTTCAGGATTACGCACTGATTTAGTTTCAATAACTCCCACCACGGTCTCATCGTTGCCTCCAGGAAAAAGTGCGTCGCCGATATAGAGACAGCCTTTCTTGTTCCAGCCCATCAATTTGATTAACTGGTTGATGTTATAGCCCTTATGTTTTCCTTTCTGTATGTAATCAAGACAAGTGGTGCCGCCAATCTTGGCCTCGATTGTCCCTGACGAAAGCGGGTGCTGGAAAAGCAGCGCTTTTCGTTATGAAAAATCAGGATCAAACGTCTCCTTTTTTGCCAACACCTCATGGTGTCCCAGAAGACTGTACGATATCTGACAACCGCGATCTTGAAATCAGCTTCGTCCGTCACCGGCCATGTGCGCACGATAGATTATATGTGGTTCGTGATTTCCTCTTTTTCTTTTTCAGACAACACCCGTCGCCACAACTGTGCACTCGTGAAAGCATTCAGCGCATGATTGCCATTCTGGCCGAGATAAAAACAAGGGAACTCTCCCATTTGCTTGCCTATCTGTTCTAGGTGCGCGCCTGACACGATGACAATGTCCGAGCCACTCTCCTTCAAGTAAGAGAATGCCTCTTTCATCCGAGGGGCAACAACCGAACGGGTCCGGGTAACGGTGTTGTCCATGTCAAAAAAGAAAGGGTGCTACATCTCGTGTCTAGGCACGGCGAAGAACTTCATTAATCTTTTTAGCGATAGCCTTGAAATCTTTTTCTTTTTTGCCGCGCGTAGTTTCTGCGGGCGTACCAAGACGGATTCCAGAGGGGTCCACGGGGTTGCGCGTATCAAAGGGTATCGCGTTTTTATTGACAATAATGCCCGCAATCTCAAGCCGTGCACTCGCCTCCTTTCCCCCCATGCCAATTGCCCCGAATACATCAACAAGCACTAAGTGGGTGTCGGTGCCATCAGAGACAAGCCGCCAGCCTAAGGCTTTAAGTTCATCTGCAAGGGCTTTTGCGTTCGCAACAACCTGCTTTGCATACAATTTAAAGGCGGGCGAGCTAGCTTCTTTTAAAGCCACTGCCATAGCTGCAACTTGGTTTAAATGTGGTCCACCTTGCATACCCGGAAAGACTGCTTTATCAACTTTTCTATAGAGTTCGCGTGAATCAATACGAGAGAAAATAATCGCCGCGCGCGGACCACGGAGCGTTTTGTGCGTGGTGGACGTTACAATGTCCGCATACGGAAACGGGGATGGATAGACACCTCCTGCGACAAGTCCCGCGATATGCGACATATCCACCATGAAATGAGCGCCGCACGCTTTCGCGATCTCGCTAAAATTTTTCCAATTGATGATGCGCGGGTAGGCAGTAAATCCGGCAACAATCACGGCGGGTTTTTGTTCAAGCGCAATCTTTTTTAATTCTTCATAATCGAGCAGTTCTGTCCCCCGTTCTACTCCGTAGGAAACTTGCTGCCAAATTTTTCCGCTGACTGAAACTTTATGGCCGTGCGTGAGGTGTCCTCCATGGTCAAGCGACATACCCATTATTTTCCCTCCCGGAGGAACGAGCGCAAGGTACGCCGCAATGTTTGCCGGTGAGCCCGACAGAGGCTGCACATTCGCGTGCCATTTTCCAAAAGAAAGATCGAAAAGATTGAGGGCGCGGGATTTGGCGAGTGTTTCAATCTTATCCACGATGTGATTTCCGCCATAATAGCGAAATCCGGAGTATCCTTCAGCATATTTGTTTGTTAGTTCTGATCCAAGCGCTTCTAGCACATCTTTGGAAACATAATTCTCCGAGGCGATTAAATTAATCACCTTTTTCTGCCGCTTACGCTCGGCATCTATAAGTTTCTTGATTTGAGTGTCTTTCATCCCGTTAGAAATTATCTAGTTATGAACTTATTTCTCTATTTATACACCTGGAAAACTACTCTTTTGAGTATAAACCCCGACATACTACGATCGCACAGCGCGACCTATTTCTAACGGGATTCATCTTCGCCATTCTAGCAATTTTTACCAAAAAGAAAAGCCGCGAGATTGCTCTCGCCAGCCATGAATACTTTTTGCTATTTGGGCACTCTTGATTTACCACCAAGAATTAAATTTCTGATCGTCCCTTCCGGCCAATCTTTGCAAAACTTCGGCTCTCGACAACCGCACATCGCTAAAGCACACACTCCTGAAATCCCCTTCCTTTAAGCCGAAACCAAGTATATCTCGTCTGCTCCGGGTTCGGCGGGCCAGAAAATATCGGACGTGCTCATTAATTCAATATACTGGGCATCAGGACCATCAATATAGAAGCCGTGAAATTGCCAATCAAGAGGAAATAACTTCCGTAAATGCGGCAAGGGGTTAGAGTTCATAAGAAAAGAACCAGACAGAAAAGCTTGGATAGAATCAAGGATGTGTTCCCCACGATGCGTTCAACCTCGCTCCTCAATACTCTTACATCAATCTGCCTGATATTCTGAGTCCATGACACGCCTCAAGGCATCCCGCAACTCATCATTGTCGGTCCAACTGTATTTCTTCATTTATGGATTCTCCACAATCTCGCGGATTAGCTCACCACTTACAAGTAGGTGACACTCTCACCCGTTCAAATTTCTGAAAGAAAATTGTTTGAGCATTTTGTTGTAAACGGAAACGCGCTTTTGACCCACACAGGCAGACGCCCCTCCTAATTCAGACACGATAATACACAATCATAGCAATTATGTCAATATATACTAACTTTACGCTATAGCGTAAAGTTAGTATATATGGGAATTCTTGAAAAAGAAATGCGAAAGCGAACACGAAGAAGAAATTTACAAAAAATCCTTCTGCGCACGGTCGCGGCGGCAGGATTCATGAGTATTGCTCTCCTCGCTCCAAATGCGCTGCAGGCGCTTGCCAAGCTTGGATTCATTAACTTCAAACGCAAGTACCAAGAGAAAACGCTCATTAATCGTTCACGCGACCGTCTCATCAAAGCGGGTTTGCTTGCAAGAAATGAAGAGGGTCTGCTTCGCCTCACGCCAAAAGGCATGGCGAAGTTGCGCCAATTAGAGCTTGTTGATTACAAACTTCCCCGTCCCAGACGGTGGGATGGCAAATGGAGAGTGCTGATTTTTGATATTAAAGAGGAGCGAAAGAGCCTGCGAGATAAAGTTCGGCGCACGCTTATCGCGCTTGGTTTCAAACGCCTACAAGACAGCGTCTGGGTATACCCCTATGACTGCGAAGATCTAATTACGCTTCTTAAGGCTGATTTTAAAATTGGCAAAGACCTCCTCTATCTTGTTGTGGAAAAGATGGAATATGATGTGCCGTTACGAAAACAATTTGGGCTTGCACTACCATAGAGAAGAAGGAGTGAGTAAAAAGAAAAGGCGTTGGACTAGGATCCGAAGATCGTACCAGCGCCTTTATTGGTTTGTTGTGGCTAGGCCACTCGATGGGCTGTGCATAACTTTCCCACCTCTATTGTACGTCCCCCTACCCGCCTTAAAATGCTCTGCTATAATGACCAGAATGATTATGAAACCCTACAGTGAGCGCTCTCCTGATTCACAGTACCAGCGGCTTTTGTGCGATGTACTGGAGCACGGTGAACGCACGATAAGCCAGCAAGGAACTGACGCACTCACACTCATCGCACCTGCACCTTTGCGATTCCGATTAGAAAATGGGTTTCCTATCATCAACGAGCGCAACATGGCTCCGAAAGAATCGGAAAATTTACCCGTTACCGTTTGGAGACAAGCAATCGCAGAAATATTCGCATTCATTAATGGTGTTCGCACACAAAAAGGTCTGGAGGACTTTGGTGTGTTTTGGTGGAAGTCATGGCTCACACCAGAAAAATGCGCGAAGCGCGGACTTGAAGCAGGGGACAACGGCCAGGGTTCGTACGGCGCCGCATTTCATGACTTCCCCACTACAAAGGGCACAACGTTTAACCAGTGGAAGCATATTGTTGAACAAATAAAAGAAGAACCGCAACTGCGCACGCACTTCGTAACGCCATGGATTCCACAATATATTGGGCGTGGGAAAGGAAAGACACAGAAAGTTGTTGTGGCACCATGTCATGGTTGGGTGCATGTCCGTGTTATCAATGGCAAGCTTACCTTGCATATGTTCCAACGTTCCGCCGATACGCCCGTAGGCGTACCTTCAAATATGGTGCAGTACGCGGCACTGACACTTGCGCTTGCGCAAGCAACAGGACTGGAACCCTACGAATATGTGCACAGTTTTTCAGACGCGCACATTTATGTGAATCAAGTGCCAGCGGTAGAAACAATGCTTGCCCGCGAACCGCGTCCACTGGCAACGATTGCCCTTGACCCATCCATCAAAGATATTTTTGCATTCCGTAAAGAACACTTCACGATTTCAGACTATAATCCTCACCCGGGTATTAAAGCTATTCCTGTCGCTATTTAGCCTATGAGCCTCTCAATATACGTTGCCGTTTCAGAAAATGGCGTCATCGGCAAAGAAAATACCTTGCCATGGCGGCTTTCTGCCGACCTCAAACGGCTGTCTGCAATAACAAAAGGACACACAGTTGTAATGGGACGTAAGACTTTTGAATCTATCCTCGCACGTCTTGATAAGCCGTTACCCGAGCGGAAAAGTATTGTGATTACACGACAGCCCAACTATAACGTTCCTGATAGTTGTGTGGTGGCACACACTATAGACGAAGCTCTTTCTATTCTTAATCCAAAAGAAGAAAATTTTGTTTTTGGTGGATCTGAAGTCTATAAGCTCACACTTCCCTACGCGGATAAAATCTACCAAACTGTGGTACATGTAAACCTCCAAGGAGATGCGATATTCCCAACTTTTAACAAGTCAGATTGGTCTCTGGTACAATCAGAGAACTTTAAAAAAGATGAGAAAAATGAATTCGACTATAGTTTTCTAATGTATGAACGAAAAATAAAAAATGCCTGACCGAAAAAAAATTGAAGAAAATCGGTTCATCAACATGGATACGGTTCGACTTGAGAGCCAGCGTAAAACGATGGAAGAGATAAAAAAACAGGACCACTGTCCGTTCTGTATTGAAAATTTAGCGATATACCATAAAAATCCGATTCTCAAGGAAGGAAAATTTTGGTTACTCACAGAAAACCAATGGCCGTATGCAAACATCAAACATCAGCTGCTCGCGATATATAAAACGCATGTAGAGCATATTAAAGATCTGGATCCTGAAGCAGGAAGAGAACTTTTTGAAATGTTCGGGCAAGAATCGGCGAAACGAAATATGTCAGGTGGCGGAATCGCGATTCGATTCGGATCGTCAGAATACGGAAACTACGGGTCAAGTGTTTATCACATTCACGCACATCTGATTGAACCCGATTTACAAACACTGGGTGAAACTGAAACGTGGAAATTCAAATTTGGGCAACCAAAAGGCTATAAGAGCCCGAAGAAATAGTCGACAAAACTATTGAAGCGGACGCGCAAGCGCGTCCGCTTTTTTATTTTTCCGGCTCTACGTAGATTATTTCAATTCCTTTTGCGCGTAGCACACGTTCCTGGTCCAACATTTGATATCCTCCTCCGTAATAGAGTTTGGTAATGCCAGAATATGCTAGTAATTTTGCGCAGGGCGGACAAGGAAAAACCGTCACATATATTGATGTTCCAACAAGTGACCTACCTTCTCTAGCCGCCCACGCGATCAAAGAAGCTTCCGCGTGAAATATCGTTGAAAGTTCTACTTGTACTCCTTTATGGAAACTATTTCTCGGGTCGCCTTCAGTGTAGTGAAGATGCTTCGCTGGCACTGTATTATTGTGGGCAATCGAGATTATTTTTCCATTATCAATTAAAGCGGCTCCTATCCTACGCCACCAATCCGAGCTTTTTTCGGCTTCTACTTTAAGTTTGCTTATAACTTCGCGGTCAAACCGCTCACAGGAAATCTTTTGATCAGCCTGCACAGGCTTTTCTTCCATAGACTTGTGCTTGTCCCAGCGTAGAAACACGCTATCAAAAGTAACCTTTTTACTCTTGAAGGCTTCCCCTGCAAGGTCTTTACAAACATCCTCGTCGGGCATAACTATTTGCTCGGCTGTAAACTTGGAAACATCTTTTGCCTCAAGCACGCTGATTTTCTTCACGAGCCCCCAACTCTCAATCGCCTTTTTTATAAGCTCCGGAGAAAGCTGGCGAATTTCTTTTGCCAAATAGTCGTACTTTTTGATAAGCGTCTCTCCAAAAATAAAAACTTCATCGGCATCGGCGTGCTTGTCTAAAAATGCACGATACCCTTCGTGGAGCACCGGTATGTATGCGATAACTATTTTTTTCACGGAACCTGTCTTATTAAAAAACGCGTACATGAGCCATGAAATCTTCGTTGCGAAAAATGCGAAACGAGAGGAAGCGATGCTAGTGGGGCATCGTTGACGAGCGGTGAGCGTTTTGCAGCAGAAGATTTCATGGCGTAATAGCGATATTTTTGATAAGACAGGTTCTAATATTACTTCCCTTTCACCTCGTCCATTACATCTTGAATAGTTTTGATGAGCCGTGGCGTAAGAGCTTGGCCTAGATACTTTGCCGTACCGATTTGCAAAAGTCTGATTTTGGCACTCGTGGTCGTCGTTGCCATCCGCTCCAACACAACCACCTTGCCGCAGTAGCGCGAGACTTCTTTGAGAGATTTCTTAGAATAGGTATCGCCAGTGGCAATTAGAACGTCAGGCCGCACAATCTTTATAAGCTCCCACTTCTTAGCTTCAAGTGGTTTGCAGACGACAAGGTCTACAGGCCGCAAGTGCGTAAGCATCTCAAGACGCTCGGCCTCGGGTACAACGGGGCGCTCTGGGCCTTTGCGAGCTTTCACTTTTTTATCGCTGTCCACGCCCACAATGAGAATATCCCCGTGGCGCTTCGCTTCCTCCAAATAGCGAGCATGCCCCACGTGCACCATGTCGTATGCTCCTTGGGTCAATACAATCTTTAGACCCAACCCTCGCAAGTGCGCGACGATTTTACCAAGTCGCTGGTAGTTTGGTATCAAACGATCCTGAAAATTTGACGCGGCACCGAACATTCCTTTATACGATGGCGTCTGTGGGCTTTTCATAATTACTACAGGATAGCAGAACCGGAAAGTATTTGCCAAGTTGCGGTTACAGTACTTTTCATGCAAAAAGAAAACGCTGACCATGGGTCAGCGTTTGAAATCCTCACACCATAACCAGGTCGGTGACATTGGGGTGGTTACTCCAGTACCACTGTAAGGCTTCCGGTGCGTACCCGTACGTAAGACAGAGCACTCGGGCAACAAAGTTAGGCGTATGCTGTCGCGTGAGAATCACATTGTTCTGGCTAAGAGCAAAGAGAAAGCGAGGTTTACAGAACCTTTCACTCGCTTCTTTGACCGCCTTGCTGAAACCAACCGAGGGATATCCATCAAGGGCAACAACCGCATCGGAAATTTCCACAAAATCCCCGATCTCCGAATTGTGTGGATTAAACGGCAGGTCTTTGGTATTGAAATTGAGTATTTCAAAACCTGCTTGATGTAGTGACTTATCAAGCTTATCCCAGCGTGCGTCAAAGGACGCACGAACTGCCGAACTACAGGCGTGCAATGCACAGTCAATGTAGATTTTCTTCATAGTAATGTTCTCCTTTCTTCATTTTAATACAGGAATGGAAAAGCGACAATCGTACCACTATGGTACCATTCGTACGAATAGGAGAATATAAAAAGAAGGGTAAAAAATAGCACCCAGTTCGTTGATCTCATTTTGGATGAGAGAGTCTGGCGAAAAGTGGCCGATACATGTCATCTTCTATGGCGATACGCAACTCATTTTTACGAACTTTTTCGCAAAATTCAACCGGCGCATTTTCAATAACAGCGAGTGGGCAGCGTTCTCTGCCCTCGCCCATTACTAATACTGCCGCAGTGGCGAGACTGTCCACTACATTAGTGCGAGAAAACTTAAGTTTCCTACCAAAGATATCAGGGGTACCTCGATAATCTCTAATACCCCTTATCCCAGCGTAGCCAATGCAAACACCAGTAACCCCTGCACGCAGTGGAACAGTTCGGCTATCAGTAATTACTACGCCCAATCGCTTAAGGTGATATGTTGCCATCAGCACTTTGCGTAATACATGTGCTGACTTAAAGCTACCGCGCGGTAAGAGAATCAGCTTTCCATTGGCATTTGATTTATCTATTCCTGCAGAGGCCATCACCGCCCCGTCTTTAACGGTAAGCCAGACATACTTTGTTTTTATCGCTAGTTCACTTTCATCGCGGATAAGCTTTTCTTCAGTGAGCGCATCTTTAACAATTGCGGTTCTTCTTTCTGCTAGCGCAACAATTTTTGAAGTAACCACAACGATTGAGTTTTCTTTTACTTTTCGTAGATGTATTGTGATAAAGCCAACGAGATCCTCCCCTTCCTTAAAGATTTTGGTTGTAAGAGCAGTTACTTTCATGATTGTTTCGCTCTCAAAAGTCTGAGGCCCAGATAGGACAAAGGTGTGTATGCGAGCCCCATAGCAACTTTGTACAGCCACCAGGTAATAATAACGCTTAACAATACAGATGTTGAATACACACCAACAAATGCAATAAGTGTGAAAAGCACCGTATCAATTAGTTGCGACCAGACATTAGAAAGGAGGGACCGTAGCCAAAAGTAACGATCTCCCCAAAACTTCCTGAAAAAGAAAAACGAAAATACATCTTGATATTCGCCAATGACGAATGCGACCACTGATGCAACTGCAATGCGCATAGAGATACCGAATATCAGGTTATACCCTTCTTTTGCCCAGAGACCGTCGGGAGACCACGGAGCCCACAGGGAGATAAAAGAATAGAGAATGAACAGAACGGTGCTTACAAGGCCTGCAAGCACAAAGAGTTTTGCAATAGACTTTCCGTATACTTCACCAATTACGTCTGTCATCATAAACACAACTGGGAAAGAGAATACCGCGACTGATAGATGAGAACCAAAAAGAAATGGCATGAGTTTAAGACCAAGTGTGTTGGCGGCAAACAGCGAGGTGATGTAGAGGGAGAGACAAATAATTATTTTCTTGAACGAGCCTTCAGAGAGTTGAATCATGGTAGAAAAATTACACGATTAAAAAACCGCCCACAAGAGCACGGGGCGGTTTTTTATTGACCGTTGTACTCTTGGGGATTAGACGCTGGCGGAGAACCGCACGAATCCTGACCAAGTATTTATATTTTTGTTTAGCAACATGGCAGTGGAATTAGATGTAGTATTTTCTATTGGTTTTGTCCATTTGCACCCTCATTGAACCATTCGTACGAATGGTTCAATGAGGGTGGTATTGGAATAAATTATATAACTCGACTAGTAGTATTTCCTTTGCGTGTAATTTTCTCTTCATATCAATCTTCACTCTAGTACAATTGCTAAATGCAGTCCAGCACCCATAGACTCTAAGCGAGGAATAATTTTCAAGAACATTGCGCAGGCGAGCTGGCTGGTCCGTCAATGACCACGAGTCTGCGAGTGGCTTTTGACGGCAGCGAGCCTCGCCCTAACACCAATTTTACAGAACCGAGCAGTACCTCTCTGGTAGCCTATGGTGCAGAGTGGAACAAAAATTCACAGACATTTTTAATGAAAATGGTGCAAGGGAGAGCATAGGAAAACCCCGCGCTGGCGGGGTTTATCCGTGTTCTTGAAAATTGATTCCGAGCGACTATTTTACATCTACCCCCATTGAACGCGCTGAACCTTCAACGATTTTCATTGCCGCTTCTACATCGTTGGCATTGAGGTCTTTCAATTTTTTCTCGGCAATCGTTTTAAGTTGCGCTTTGGTTATTGAACCAGCTTTGCTCTCACGGCTCTTCCCTGCACCTTTTTCCACACCAGCAGCTTTAAGAATGAGATGGGTTGCAGGAGGAGTTTTAAATGCAAGACTAAAGGTTCGATCTTCAAAAACCGTAATCTCAACCGGGACCAATTCTCCACGCATTTCTTTCGTCCCCTCGTTAAAACGGGTCACAAATTCTCCGATATTTACCTTTGCCTGCCCAAGGACCGGGCCAATCGGAGGCGCCGGGGTGGCTTTCCCCCCTTCAACCGTTATCTTTAATGTGCGTGCAATTTTTTTTGCCATAGTATTGTATTAAATCTTTTTGACTTGTAAGTAGTCTAGCTCAACGGGAGTCTCACGTCCGAACATAGAAACCAGGACTTTAACCTTACCTCGTTCTTCATCAACCTCTCCGACCTTCCCTTCAAAATCCTTAAACGGCCCGTCCGCGATGGTAACCGCATCATCCACTGAAAGATCAATGTTATGTCTGACCGTATCAGAACTCATTCGTTTGAACAAATCTTCAACTTCAGTTTTGTTGAGCGGCACCGGATAAATTCCAGAACCGACAAAGCCGGTAACGCGCGGCGTATTGCGCACCACATACCACGAATCATCCGTAACAATCATATCCACCAAAATATATCCGGGATAAACTTTTTCTTGATCTTCAACGCGCTTGTTGCCCTTCACCTTAATTTTCTTTTCTGTGGGCACTACGACATTAAAAATCTTTCCCTCCATGCCAAGACTTTCAATACGCTGGCGAAGGTTACGCGCAACCGCATTTTCATACCCCGCGTAGGTGTGTATCGCGTACCAATTCCTCTCTTGTTCAAGTTTTTGTTTTGACATTTTATGAAATGAGCAACGCAAGTCCTTTGGAAAAAAGGTAATCAAAAAGACCCAGAAAGAGGGAAAAGGCGATTGAAATGCCGATTACAGCCACGGTAAAAGCAATGGCCTGCTTGCGCGTCGGCCAATTGACGTGTTTCATCTCTGCTCTTGTCTCTCTTAGATATTCGGTGATTCGCATAAGGTTTAGGGTTTAGGGTTTAGGTTATATGTATTTTCTGTCTCCATCTATAATCCTGTCCTCTCCACCCTCTATCCTATTAAATAAAACCGCCCCCGTGGGCTGATTCCAATATACTATTCCTTCGTGCCAGAAAAGTCAATCTGGAAAAGAAAAACCCTCCGTCCGCAAACAGAGGGTCCTTCAAGAAGAAGGAATGCCACCAGGGCACACAAAGAGCGAAGAACGCTACCGTAATGGTAGCGTTCTGGTAGCGCCCTCGCAAGCTCTAGATGTGGATTACCTAATCTCGTACGTTACCTAATTTCGTAAGTAATAGAGACATTTGAGATGAATTGGTTCTCGCCCGACGGAAGTTGTGCGGGAGCAGAATCAGCACTCATAGCTCCCATGCCTTTGGCATAGTAGACCGGATAAGGGTAGTTTCCTGACTCTGAGAAATTGACGATACGCACAAGTTTTACTCCCAAGTCTTTGGCAAGTTGTGTAGCTTTGGTCTGGGCATCTTCGATAGCTTTCTGTCGTGCTTCGCGCAAGACTGCGTCTTCTTTATCTACCGTAAACTGCAGGCCACTGACATCCGTAGCACCCAATTCTCCCATCGATCCGACAATGGTGCCTGCATCAGTAAGTTTCCTTACTTTAACTTCAACATTTTGACTGACTACATATCCAGCGAGTGTCTGTTTGCCTTGTGGATAGCCTGGATAAATCGCAGAGCTATATTCATAGCGTGGGTAAATATTATATCCAAGGGTTCTTATATCTTTCTCCGCAACACCGTTCTTCTTCAAAAACGAAAGGATATCGGCTACTTGTGTATTGACTTTATTCTGAGCATCAGACACCACCAAAGTCTCCTCCTGCACAGTAAAGGTAAACGTTGCAAGGTCGGGCGCTTGAAACGCTTCTCCCGTACCACTGACATTGATGGTATTCGTTACCCCTACATCTCGGCCAACGTAAGAAATACTCTTAAACTCTTTGATCGCTGCGGCTAAGAGAAAAAGTGCGAGCATCACTGCAACAACTGCAACAACGCCCCTCGGCTTTGGAGAAAATATTACTTGCTTTGTATCTTCACTCATGTGCGTAAATATAAATTAATAATAATCACCACTAAAGACGAATAATAACCACTACTGTTACAACGTGCCAATTTGCCTGCGCGCCGCCTCAAGTAAGTTCTCAAACAGCGCAAGTACCGTCATGGGTCCTACCCCTCCAGGCACCGGAGATATCGCGGCAACGATATCCTTGACAGCCGCAAAGTCCACGTCTCCAACCACCCGCGGTGCTGGTATTTCTTCGGCAAGTTTTTCACCGTCCGAAACATTGATACCAACATCAACCACAACCTGTCCGGGGCTTACATGCTCACGTCCAACAAGGTTTGATTTGCCTACCGCAACGACCAAAATATCTGCCTGCTTAGTTGCTTGTGGTAAGTCATTGGTAAAACGATGGCAAACCGTGACCGTGGCATTGCGATTGAGAAAGGCGAGTGCCGCTGTTTTTCCCACCAAAAGCGAACGCCCGACTATCGCGACCTGTTTCCCTTCTATGACTACGTGGTAGTAGTCCAAAAGTAACAAAATTCCCTTTGCGGTAGCCGGCACAAATCCCTGGGGGTCATTTTCTAAAAGAGATCTTAAACTGTGCGCCGTGAGTCCATCAACGTCTTTACTTGGATCAACGGCTTCAAGAACCACTCGGCGGTCAATATCGCGAGATACCGGAAGTTGGACAATAATGCCATTAATAGAAGGATCGGCATTGAGCCGCTGAATCTCATACAGCACCTCGTCTGTTGAAACATCATTGCCAAATCCTACCAGCTCCACCGCGGCCCCGATTTCCTCGGCAAATTTCTGCTTTGCCGCGATGTACTCTCGAGAACGCCCCGATGAGCCGGTCTGTACGATCGCAAGGGTGGGGGTAAATCCAAGTTCGCGGACCGCACTGCGCAATTCAACCGCCTTCGTCTCCCTTATGATTTTTCCATCAAGTAGCAACATAAAGAGTATAAATATCTTTGTTGCCGTCGCTCGTTCGGAAGAGAAAAGACTTTTTCTCTTCACTCACTCGCTAGGCAATAAATCTCTCGTGAAAGCAATTGTATCACAAAATATCTACATAGACCGCAACGCTAACGCCGCAACTTCACTTTGTAATTTCCTCGTATTCCCATACTTGAGAAGCCCAAGGTAGGATTGGACCGTTTCGGTCTTACCTCCTTTTGCCTGCATATTTCTAAACATTCTTCTTTTTGTTGAAGTTCTCAACACCCGATGATTAGGAAAATTTACCCAGCCGAGAAAATCAACGCCTGATGAAATAGTTTTAATAGAAACTTTGTCGGGATGTAATTCTAAATGTAATCTATCGCCAAGAAAGCTCGTAATATTCGTAATTAAATTCTCAAGAAACACCTTGTCATCGGAAAAAATAACAAAATCATCGGCGTAGCGAATATAGTATTTTACTTTGAGTTTGTGCTTAACAAACTGGTCAAACTCGTTCATATACACATTTACAAAAAGTTGAGAGGTAAGATTGCCAAGCGGAAGTCCAACGCCACTTTTCCCGCTTGAAAAGCTTTGGATAATTTCTTCTAAGAGTCGGAGAATGTCCGCATCGGGAATATATCTGGACAGAATTGAAAATAGAATATTGTGGTCAATGTTCGCGAAAAATTTCCTGATATCGCATTTAAGGACAAAACAGGTTCTTGTATGATTCTTGCTTGTTTTATATGCAAAAGCGCGAAAGCGATTGAGAGCTTTGTGCGTCCCTTTATCTAAACGGCAAGAAAATGAATCAGAAATAAATGTTTTGTCGAAAAATGGATATAATTTTCGGTAAATCGCATGGTGCAAAAGTCTGTCACGAACGCTTGCTTTGTGAATGTCGCGCGGTTTCGGGTCGGAAATTCTGAAATGTTTGTATGGCCCGTGCTTGTAGGTGCGATTGCCTAAATCATTATGAAACGCTAGGATGTGCTCCATTAATCGTAGTTGAAAAATTTGCACGCCCGGCTTGCCCCGTTTTCCTTTTAAAAACTCCTGCCAAGCGCCAAGTAAATTTTCAACAGAAATAATATCTGCATATTTATGAGCCAGTTGGATTCGCATACCAATAAGGTT
>Ga0209542_10001503_pt1 | contig 54514 bp, 61 predicted proteins | sample RifCSPhighO2_01_FD_184028 | JGI IMG/M metagenome (GOLD analysis project Ga0209542, IMG submission 184028) | Soil microbial communities from Rifle, Colorado - Rifle CSP2_plank highO2_0.1 (SPAdes) (version 2) | ecosystem: Environmental > Terrestrial > Deep subsurface > Rock core/Sediment ... | reverse complement strand
TTCTCTCATTAACCAAACGCTTCTTGAGTGGTCAGCAAATGCGAAGCATGATTTCGACAGAATAGTGGTGTGCTCGGACGATACCGTCACGCATAGTGGCGAAGACCACGCTATTTCCTCAACAGCTGATCTTGGCATAGAAGTCACAACAGATCCGAAAAATATTGCCCACTTTTTGAAAAAGAAGCATACCAAGCCCGTAATTGTATTTTGCACCTACCAATCATCGGATCGCATAATAGCGGCCCAAAAGCAGGGAGCACCTTCGTTTGATCTCGTAATAGCAGACGAGGCGCATCGCACTACCGGATATGTAGAGAGTAATTTCGCTGCAGTATTGGACGACAAAAAAATCAAATCAAGGAAGCGTCTATTTATGACGGCCACCCCACGCTACTTCACCGATCGAGTTATCGACAAATCAAAGGAGCTTGAATATGAGATGGCATCAATGGATGATGAGAGCAAATATGGTCCGGTTTTTCATCAGCTTACTTTCGGCGAAGCTATCAAGAGAGATCTATTGTCGGATTATCAAGTTGTCATTATCAGTGCAAGTGAAAAGGAGAGGAAAATGGCGGAGGAGGCAACGCTAGTGCGCACGAATGACGGCCTTTTCACCGACGCGCGCACATTCGCCGCGCAGATTGGTCTTGCAAAAGCGATCAAGAAATATGACCTTCATAAAATTATCACCTTTCATTCTTCCGTTGCTAAGGCCAAGAGATTTGCAGATAAGGATGTTGCCGACTCACTGCCGAGCGTCATAAACAGATTCCCAGAGAGCACTCGACCATCGGGCGAGATCTGGACATCGCACATTTCAGGACAGACGCCAGCTGGCAAGAGAAAGACGTTACTCAATCAGTTCGCCTCCTTCCCCAATACCACCAGAGCTATCCTTACCAATTGCGCCTGTCTTGGCGAGGGTGTAGATGTGCCCACATTAGACGGCGTAGCCTTCATCGATCCCAAGCGTTCGCAGGTGGATATTATCCAAGCTGTTGGTCGCGTGATTCGTAAAGCTGAAGGAGTTGGCAAAGGTACCATCGTCATTCCTGTGTTTATTGACGAAAGTGAAGATGAGGAAACCGTACTCACCAGCTCTGCCTTCAAACCTGTCTGGCAAGTTATCAAAGCCCTTCGTGCTCATGACGAAGTCCTTGCAGAAGAACTTGACGAGTTACGCCTCAAACTCGGCAAACGCTCTGCCTACGGCGGCAAACTCAAATTACCCTCATCAATCAAAGTTGATATCCCAACCCTTGTTTTTAAAGATTTCGAAAGGGCATTTAATGTACGAACGGTTGAGACAACAACAAGAAAACCCGACTTAACTATAGAAAAAATACTTGGTTGGGCTGACGAGCATAAGAAGCGAACCGGCAAATGGCCGAATCAAAAATTTGGTGTTGTTAGTGATGTTGTAAATGAAACATGGGTTGCGATTCATACTGCTCTTCGCATTGGGCTTCGAGGTCTTCCCGGTGGATCATCTTTGGCTAGGCTTCTAGAAAAGGAACGCGATGTGAGAAATATTCACAATCTTCCTGATTTGACTATTGATCAAATATTAAAATATGTAGATGAGCATAAAAAACGAACCGGCAAGTGGCCAGTGGTAAAATCAGGACAGTTATATAACGTCCCTGAAGAAAACTGGGTAAGTATAAATGGATATCTTACTCAAGGACAACGAGGTCTCGCGGGAGGCTCATCTCTGGCAAAATTACTTGAGGAGAAACGTGGAGTAGTAAATGAAAAGAACCTCCCAGATCTTAAAATCACTCAGATACTTCAATGGGCTGACGAACATCGTACTCGAACTGGCAAGTGGCCAGTTGAAGATTCTGGTCCAGTTCACAATGTTGCGGGTGAAAAATGGGGTAACATTAGCAATTCTCTTTTTAGAGGACGACGTGGTCTCCCTGGTGGTTCGTCATTGGCAAAATTGCTCGCAGAAAAGCGTGGAGTCAGAAATGAGAAAAACCTTCCAGTCTTAACCGAAGATCAGATCCTACAATGGGCCGATGAACACCACAAGCGAACGGGAAAGTGGCCAAATAAAGAGTCTGGTCCAGTGCGGGATTCCTTAGGAGAAAAGTGGATGAACATAAGTGCAGCTCTCTTCCAAGGACAACGTGGTCTTCCTGGTGGTTCATCTCTGGCGCAACTTCTTGCGGAAAAACGGCGGGTGAGAAACTTAACGAGACCCCCACAACTATCCATCGAGCAAATAATGATTTGGGCAAATGCGCATAAGGAACGAACGGGAAAGTGGCCTGTTGCGAATTCCGGTGAAATATATAATGCTTCTGGAGAAAAGTGGGCAAACATAGAGGGATCTCTTAATCGAGGTCGTCGTGGTTTGCCTGGTGGATTATCTTTAGCGAAATTAATTAAGAAGTATCGAAAATGAAGAATTATCCGGATGAATCACTTGATAGACTAGAAGCAGCAGAAACTGCGTTGGAACGCATGATTAAGGCCACCAATATAGTTGCTTTCAAAACAGAATTTAACAGCTTTTTAGAATCAGGAAATCATTGTCTAATGCCGATAGACAAAACAAGTTTCAACGAAGGGATTGAAGGATTTAAAGAATGGGATATTGAACAGACAAAATCAATGAATGAGAATGCGTTATTTAAATTTTTTCGAATCGTAAGAAGCGAAATTTTAAAATCATCCGAAGATCTAATAACTTATGACCTTATGTTCAAACAAGAAGTCGTGATAGATCCAGGAGAGGGAAATATTACACGATTGGTCAGAACTGAATCAGGAGTGAAGATCGTCAGATTATCAAAAACAGATCCATTAAAGTATGAGAATGTTAAGAATATTTCCGGAATGAGTATTGGTAATATTAGATTCAACATAGTAGGGAACAAGAAATTAAAAAACTTTTTGGAATATCAAGGAGTAGAAGTAATTTTATTATCCAAGAAATATTTAGCCTCGCTCAGAGAAGTCTTGAATGAATTTATGAGTAAATTTGTGAAGTAATATTGATTGATCTCCTTCTCTAATTCGCGCGAATAAAGCATTCTATATAAACGAATCAAGGCTCAACCTTGAAATCTTAGAAAAGACACCCCACTGGCGGGGCAGAAGAGGATCGTGGCGCGACTCGATTCACTTTCCGCCAAAATCCGCAATCTTAAGTCCCACCAATCCCACTCCGCCACCGCCCTCCTCTCCCTCGAGCAATCCCTCCTCTCCCAAGCCTTCGCTCATTAACCCCCTCTCCTAAATTTACCATTACCCCGTTTTTTGCTACTTATCCACCTACGTCTTATGCTAGTGTTTTGCAAAAGACTGCAATAGACAAAAACAGGTATGCTAGGTACACATCTGGTATAATCTCCACAGCACGCAAGCAGTTTGCGTGACGGTCTCATCAAAATTCACAAGAAGCAGGAGGGTTCACTAGGTGCGCAACACAGGTCTCGTTCTAGCGTTAAGTTTTCTTTTGTGTTGGCCAGACAAGGCTAACAGCACCCATGCGGCCTCAGACAAGGTCGTGGAAGTAGAGCTGGTTCCACTCCCGGGAGAGGGGATGGATCGTTGGCTGATCCGCAGTCAGGACATAATTTACGATCCGTACAGCCCACTTTCGGTTGTAGGTAATCTGGAGCTCTTTGGAGATCACGTCGAATCTGACGTCTTACTTCGTTTCGACTTGTCAGGGATGCCACAGAAGGCAGAAAAGGTTCTCGTTTGGATATACGCGATCGTCAACTATCCTTACGAGTATCCGGGCATGGAGCTTGGTATCGTAACCGAACAGTGGCAGACTGGCTCACTGGCGTGGGACAATGTACCCAATAGCGTCAACTGGTTGACGCTACCAACCCCGGCTAATTTTGGTTGGTCCTCAATCGACATTACCGAAATTTACAACGGTTGGCGTATGGCAGGGAAACAATTCCCGTCTAACTTTGGACTTATCCTAACTCCACAGCCAAATTTGAGTGCTAGTCACACGGTCATCATTTACAGTTCCAACAATCCATTACCGACCAGTAAGAATTATACTGGAGGCCCATTCCTTCAAGTGAGGTACAGGCCAAAACCAGCTCAGGACAACGAACTTCATCTCAAGTGGCCACTCGAAACGCCATATCTGGAGAGGTTTGTTACTGCCAGGTGGGGGAAGGCGTCTGCACTAACGTGTCCGGATGGGACTAACAAACAACACAATGGGGTTGACTACAGAGCGACTCCCGGTTTGGCCGTCTACGCGACGGAGGACGGTGTGGTCAAGAGCGTCTACGATTCAGGTAGTGCCGGTTGGGCCTCAAGAGTCGTCATTGAGCACAAAGGCCCGCAAGCTATCAGTCTCAAATACACCACGGTCTACTGGCACATCGATCCGGAAGTTAAGGAGGGTGATTTTGTCCCGAAGGGCTACCGAATTGCCACCGTGGCAGACCTTGTACCTTTCGGACATGACACTCACCTCCATTTTGGTATAAGACGCGGAGCTTACAATGCCAAAGTCTCCGGCCTCGGTGCATTGCCGTTCGCGAGTCACCCGTGCGGTCCATACCCGGTGTTCCCCGCAAATTTCCTGAATCCAGAAAACGCCAAACTTGTGATTTTCGAGTAGGCCTTCTTAGGCCAGAGGGCCCTTCGTTAGAAGGGCCCCAATTTATTTAAGGTAGCCGATCGGGCCAACAAGACTATTCACACCATTGCCGTAGTATATCCCACCGTTGGTCACGTCTATTTTAAAACTATGATTCACTATGCCAACATCATATATTTTGGAATCGGTCTTGCTTCTAAGTATTTCTATCAGGCTAGCTTGTATCTCACTCCTGACAACAAAATTCTGGCCAATGTAAGCGCAAAGCCCGTAATCATCATTATCCTGACCATATTCCGTAAATAACCTGTTCGTCGCCAAGTAGGCAATCCTTTGCACAACATCGACACCCTCAATTATAATTTGCTTAACTAAGTATTCATTACCGCAGAAGTTGACCTCAATTGGGGTGTTGTCCACAAAGAGATGCTCGTCTATTTGCCCCGAGAGTTCGGGCGTAGTTGACGCCTCTGTTTCAGGCGAGGAAGTGGGCGAGAGAACAACCGGTGTGCTTCGGTACATTAAAAAAGCGGCGGTTGCTAAAACAGCGAGCAAAAGTGCTCCAAACAAAGCCCCGTATTCATGCGCCTTACTCATTGCCATATTCTACCACACAACCCACTACTCTATATCCACAACTCGGTGTACAATAGAGGAGATGAACCAGGACACGGTTGAGCATTTGTTTATTTTTTATTAAAAAATGCAGAAAACATATCTGATTACGGGTGGCACTGGATTACTTGGCTCTCAACTTGCAGTAGATTTAGTTAGAGAAGGGAACAAGGTTATTTTTCTCGTACGAAAAGAACATTCAGATCCACTAAGGTACGTAGCCAAGGCACTTGAAAAGGTGGGGTGGAGAGCTGAAGATAAGATCAACATAATACCCGTAGATCTCCAGTTCCCAAGTCTGGGAATCTTAGATAACGACTTGAAAGAACTAGCCGGCCTGGTAGCTGGTATTTGGCACTTGGCTGCAGATTTAAGTTTTAAACCAGCAAATAGAGAGCGGGTTTTGGACACCAATGTGGGAGGTACTCGAAACGTTATTTCTTTAGCAGAAAAACTAAAGTGCACTCTCTTTTACGTAGGCACGGCATATGTGCATGACAAACATACCAAAGCTATGTGTAAGGAGGTACCTGCTACTCTACATCACTTTGATAATGCTTATGAAGAGAGTAAGTATCTGGCAGAGAATCTTGTATTGGCGTCACAAGTGAGGCACCTAATATTCAGGCCCTCCATTTTGCTTTCTTCAGTCGATGATAAATCTAGAAACATGTTCGGATACTATGCGGTTGCTAGGGCGATTGCCTCCTCTCTGAATGCTATACGTAGGCTGCACATTCTGTTGGTTAGTCGTGACGCAGTTCTCAATCTAATACCCGTAAAACTAGCAACAAGTTGGATGGTTTCGCTTTCGAATAAAGTCAGCTCCAGCTCACCAAGAATATACCAGATTACAAACCCAAAACCATTGAGGCTGGAGGAGGTTTTGCGAGCGACACTAGACGGGTTTGGACTTGGGGATTTAAAGATACTAGCGTCCGGGGTTTGGCTTGCACGAACGGTACTTTACGGGACGAGCAAATTAATGTGCTCTGTTAAAATATTCCGTAGAGCGAGTAAAATACTGTCTTATTACACGCCTTATCTGCTTCAGACCACACAATTTGACGTGACTAACTCACGAGCTGTTTTAGGAAAAGAGTTTATGCGGTATGATATAAATATGACCCCAACGATGTTGATAACTGACATCGCTAAATCTATAGCGGCAGAACAAAATGAATATTCAAAGTAAAGCAATAGTTTCTCTACCACCCAGGACGGCAAATCATTTTATCCCAGCGTATGCACTTAAAGACGAAACATTCGAGTTGTCCTCTCTGCGCTATAAATACTATAAATTCTTGCTTTTGTGCATACGAATTATCGCAAGGGTGAGGCTTCAGTATTTTGGTCCTAAGCACGACGTAGACCCGGACAATAATCTAGTGGAGAAGATATATCATCGCGAAGCACAGACCTACGAAAGAAAGCACCATAGGACAACAAACTTTAGGGACACTTGGTGGCGTAGGCAATTAGGAATGGATGTTGTAAGTCACTGGATGAGTGATCGCGACAGCGGAACAATCCCGATAAAACTGCTTGACTTGGCAACTGGCGTTGGGCTATCCGCAGAAGAAATGCTGCGAGTTTGTCTCGCCAGCGAGGTATCTTGTGATGTGACAGCGCTTGATTACAACCAGAAGATGCTCGATGAAGGGATCCAGTACACTCTGCCGAGAATGCGCAGCGAAGGCCTCGTCGATGATAAAAAAAGGAAAGCCTCTTTCGTTAGGGGAGATGCCCGAAAGCTCTTAGCTGAGTCGAGACCAGAAAATGGGCTCCGAACGTTTGACAAAAACTATTTCGACGTTGTGACTATAATGTTTGGTGCGGGCGGTGTAGATGATCCCCTGGCCATGTTTTGCCAAGTTTTAGGTATTCTAAAAAATGGCGGTGTATTCGCCATGCTTGACATCCATAGGCCAGTCAAGGAGATTAGAGAACGTTGGCCGTTTTACATAGATTCAAGCCATGCGGATGTTTTCGCATTCCTTGCATGGGAATATGCGACTAAGCCGCTTGTGTTGAGAGCTTTGTGGGGGTGGAGAGACCCTTCATATATGTTCTACGTTCTTCCGCTTGTATGCAAAGAAGAAAAAGGTAAGTACTGGAGTTTTCGCGTGATGTCACTCCAACTCAACAACGAGCCCTGGTGGCTGAAACTCCCAGTAATGAAGACTGCGCACATCCTGGTCGAAAAGGTCGAGATTCCGAAAGACGAATATAACAAGCGTACATCGATCCTTGAGTCAATCAAATACTAAGTATGTCCCTCGTTAACATCGTTCTCGCACTAGTTTTTTTCATTGCGGTAGTTCTTTCTGTGGTTATTTTCGTTGGCAGCAAGAAGAGCAAGGGTACAGTATACATGGGGTGGGCTTCCCTGTGGGCAAGCTTGTGGGTGTTGTCGATGCTTTTGTTCAGGGTTGCAAATACTGTATATTTTTTGAATTTTCCGTCAAGAGCACTTTACGTTAGTGGGATACTAATCTCTTTGAGTTTTTTGATGTTCAGTTTCGTTTTCTTAGATCATAGCCCAAATCCAATTGCCAGACATCGCACAAGAATTCTTTTATACCTTCTTACACTGCTACTTGTCGGGGCAACGATATTTACAACAACGATAATAAGTGACGTAACAGTGACTGGCGGAAATACGGTGCTCTTCGGAGAACTCTATCCACTGTATGGAGCTGTGCTGATTAGTCATTTCTTCTGGGCCTACATAAATTTTTTTAAGAGATACCGAAAGGTGAACGACAAAGGTGAGCGTGTACAACTGAGATACATCATTGTCGGGACATTAGTTTCGGTCGTTGCTGGCCTTTACTTCGATATTTTAGCCCCTTACCTGCTTAGAGACTTCAGACACTATTGGGTCGGCCCGGCGCTAATTGTTCTTTTTGTTGGCATCACAACATTCGCAATATCAAAATATCGTCTGTTCTCAATACGCGTAATAGCAGGACAATTGTTTATTTTTGCTCTTTGGATATTCGTGCTTGTGCGCACGATCCTATCTGACACAGCAAATGAACGTATAATAAACGGCGGGTTATTTATTTCGACCGTAATCATTGGCGTGTTGCTAATTAGAAGCATCTTTCAGGAAGTTCAAACTCGGGAACGGATGGAGGGGTTGGCGAATGAACTTGCGGGGGCGAATGAACGGTTGACGCAGTTGGATCAGCAGAAGTCGGAGTTTTTATCTATTGCTTCGCACCAGTTGCGCTCGCCACTGACGGCTATTAAGGGTTACTCTTCGATGATACTGGAGGGGTCTTTTGGGCCGGTTACGGGTGACAAGTTGCGGGAGGCCGTGGACCGCATCTTCCTCTCCGCAGAGCGCCTGGTTATTATCGTGGAGGACTTCTTGAATGTGTCACGCATTGAGCAGGGCCGGATGCAGTATGACTTTTCTACCGTGAACTTGGAGGAGTTGGTGGATGGGGTAGTTAAAGAGCTTGAGCAAAATAGTAAGAAGGCGGGGCTCACCGTCACCTTTGAGAAGGGGGCAAACGGACCCTTCTTCATCCACGCAGACTTCGGCAAGGTGCGCCAGATGGTTACGAACCTGCTCGACAATGCCATCAAATACACAAAGCAAGGCAGTATTGCGCTCTCTATAAATAAAGACAGCGCCACCCGCAAGATATTGGTTAAGATCAAAGACACAGGCATAGGCATTGCCCCAGAAGTCATCCCACTACTGTTCCAAAAGTTTAGTCGTGATAAGAACGCTGGCAAGGTCAACATTATGGGCACTGGCCTAGGCCTCTACGTGGTTAAAGAACTGATGAAGGCCCACAAGGGCAGTGTGTGGGTAGATTCTCCCGGCGAGGGCAAGGGCTCTACCTTCTACCTCGAGTTTATGGCAGAGTAAGATAATGACAACAAAACACGGGGCTTGTGGAGTAGTCGTAAGCCAGGGGAGTATATTGTTAATGTACCGCGAGAAGGAGGTGAAGAAGTACTATGTCTTCCCTGGGGGCGGAATTGAAGAAGGGGAGGCACCTGAAGAAGCTGTGGTGCGAGAATTTGCCGAAGAGACTAACATCACGGTTAAACCAATTCGTCCGATTTACTACATTAATTATGATGACAACACAGATAGAGTTTACTTTTTGTGCGACTATATATCAGGTACACCCAAACTGCAAAAGAACACTAATGAGTTTGAAAGGATGCAAACAGAGGAGGGGCAGTACTACGAACCCAAGTGGCTTCCACTCGCAAGACTCAACGAAACAATTGTTTTTCCGCTGCAAATCAGAGACCTCGTCATCGAAGATATTAAGAACAGTTTCAATCAAGAACCAAAGAGACTCTCTATTGTGCGTGCCATCGAACGTCAGGTCTAGTGTCTTGAATTGTGTACTGCGTCAGCAAGCTCTGAAGTTCTCGAGAACACCAGAATATGTTAAAATGAACGTGCTATGGTAGATAAAAGTGAAAAAAGTGAATTTTAGGATTTTGGAACGGCTGGTGCGAAGCTTTGCCAATCATCGTCGCATCCAAATCCTAGGTATCTTAAAGCAGAAGCCAGAGATGTCGGTGAGTGAGCTTGCCGACGAGCTAAAGATAAATTTTAAAACAGCGGCAGATCATATCCGGCGGTTGACCATTGGTGGGATGTTAATGAAGCGCTCGGATGGCACAAGCATTCGCCACAAAGTTACCGATCGTGGTTTGAGAGTTCTGGAATTCTTGAGAATATTAGAATAGTTTATGGAGCACTCTTACACGGAATTTGCAGGTTTTAGTACAACAGGATCGCTTGCCATAGACAGACAATTGTCTATAGACGATGTGAGTTTGAACGTTTTTTTGCAGATTCAATCGGGCACGTATATCCGACAGAAATCTGGTAATATAATGTAGAAACTAAAGAATACAAATTAATCAAATGACTATGATTAACAAACAACAAGGGATTATGCCGATTCTCATCATAGTGGCCATCTTATTGGGGACGGCCACTGTCGGTGGGGGATATTATGTGCTATCCAAGCGGGCACAAGTAACGAAGCAAGAAGCAATGCAGGATGCGAATGCAGCTACTGTGATAAAGACCATCAAACAAACCACTGCCGCGCCAACGATTAAATCTAAGCCTGACGTAAAACCCGTAACAAAATCGAAACCGAAGCAACCTACAATCCCGGAATCCGTTCCTGCGCCTGACGTTCAGACATCACAGACCGCGGGCACTATGAGCGTAAAGGTAACTATTGATAAAGATGGCGACGGCGTACCCGAACACACAATCTATAACACCGATGGGGTGCTAGACAGGGAGGAGTTCGACGCAAAAATCCAGGCAGACCAGTAACAAGTTCTTGGTTGGCTTTCCCCAAGTCCCATTTTATGGCAGAATAGGGTAATGGCAGAGAAAAAAAAGGTTATTTTGACTGGAGACACTCCTACTGGGCGTCTTCACATTGGTCATTATGTGGGCACTCTGGAAAACAGAGTTAAGCTCCAAGATGAATACAACACATTCATAGTTAATGCAGATCTTCACGCTCTCACTACACTCTCCAAAAATCCACAAGTAATCGGGGAGCATACGCGTCAAGTCTTGATCGATAACCTTGCTGTTGGACTTGAACCGAGCAAGGTGACTTTTTTTGTAGAATCAGCTATACCAGAGCTCTACGAATTAGCCGCCTTGTTCTCTATGTATGTCACACACGCCACAGCTCTTCGCAACCCAACTATCAAAGACGAAATAGTAATGAAGGGCATGGGCGATGTCTTTTCACTGGGGTTTGTGAACTACCCGATATATCAGGCGGCAGACATCTTGTGTGTTAAGGGCGAACTTGTCCCTGTTGGAGTTGATCAGGTAGCACACCTCGAGCAGTCACGCGAAATCGCTAGAGCCGTTAACTCTGTTGCAGGTAATGAGATTTTCCCCGAACCTAAGCCTCTGGTGGGGCGCGTAGGTAAATTAGTGGGTACAGATGGTAACCCGAAGATGGGTAAATCCCTAGGGAACACTATTTACTTGTCGGAGAGCAAAGAAGAAATTGAGAGAAAGATACGAGGTATGTACACTGACCCAAAGAGAATCCACGCAACAGATCCGGGCACAGTGGAGGGCAACCCGATGTTCACGTATCTAGATGTATTCGGGACAGACAAGGATAAAGAGGCGATAGTCGGTTTTAAAAAAAGATATGCGGAGGGGAAGATTGGTGACGTTGAAATCAAGGAGTACTTGGTAGGCGTGATGGAGAGCCTAATTGCACCCTTCAGAGAGCGGCGTGCATATTATGAAAACAACCCTAAGATTGTTGACAATATAATGCTCGAGGGAAATCAGAAGACAAGAGAGATTGTGGTCAAAACATTATCGGAAGTTAAGGACGCTTTTAAATTTTTAGTGAGATGAATGTTGACTACTTCTAGCCCAGTGCTACACTCTTGTCGGAGGAGGACACACCGTGCAGGTTTACGCTCATCACGAGAGGACAAGACGGCAGGGGCGACCATCGCCAGACCCAAAGAACTGGGCAGAGCTAGTGGCAGTGTGGCTCAAATCAATTGAGGTGGGCGTTGGCGGTTTGAATGCTGAGGAACTTCTGCTCTACGAGGAGTACCTCGTGGTAACCGCTGAACGCGACCGCCGTGGAAAAGAGCTTCACACGAAGCTTGACCATCAACGGGAGGTGCGGGACTTAACCTACAAATTGAACAGGTTGCATGACTCCCGCACTCTCGGAGCGGGGCAAAAGCCTAACGGTGTTTAGGTTGACTTTTGGAGGTGCCTAGGGCTTAGCCCCGGGCGCCTCCTGTGTTACTATATGAATATGCGCGAGTTTACACACACAATTGATTTGAAATACAAAGTAGCAGAGAATGCTACCGTGCAAGGTTTTGTGCACGCTTTGCGAGTGCAAAGCAAGATTATCTTTCTGATCTTACGAGACATTACTGGCACGGTGCAGGTTGTCATCGGCGCCGAATCTAGCGAATTTGAAAAGGCCAAAGGTCTCACACTTGAGAGCGTGGTGCGCATTACCGGCAAGGTGGTTGAGGCTAAACAAGCCCCGGGTGGTTGCGAATTACAAATTGAATTGTTAGAAATCCTTAGTTCAGCTACTCCGGAGTTACCCATACCCGTTGTAACGCTTAAGGGAGGCGAAGAGACCGAGGCGCCACGACGCTTTGATTATCGCTGGATAGACTTGCGCAAGCCCGAACATGCACAAATATTTAAGGTGTGGACTGAACTTGAGAAGGGCTTTCGAAAATACTGGCTAGAGAACAACTTTATCCAACTTTATCCACCAGCTTTCATGAGTACGGCTAGCGAAACTGGAGCCGAAGTCTTCGAAGTTAAGTACTTCGAGCGCAAGGCCTACCTCGCTCAATCACCGCAATTCTATAAGCAGATGGGCATTGCTTCTGGCTTGGAGAAAGTGTTTATGGTCGGACCGGTCTTCCGCGCCGAACTCTCCACCACCACCCGCCACCTGACTGAATTCACCGGTTGGGATTTCGAGATTGCCTACGTAGACTCGCATCACGACGTAATGGACGAAGAGGAGGGGATGCTAGTAGAAGGATTCAAAGCCGTGCTGGATAAATTACCCGAGACCAAGATTGAGATTCCCACGCGCCCGTTCCCACGTATCACCATGCTTGATGCCAAAAAAATTCTCGCAAAGAGGGGAGTAGCTTCGGGCGAGGAACACGACCTTTCACCTGAGGAAGAGCGCGGGTTATCCGAGTATGTTAAAGAAGAATTTAAGCATGATTTCGTCTTTCTCACCGAGTACCATCACTCTAAGAGCTTCTTCTATCACATGAGAGTGAGCCCTGATTCGCAGTACTACCGTCGAGCTGATTTACTATATAGAGGCATCGAGGTTACTACACTTGCACAGCGCGAACACAGACCAGAGGTATTGGAGAAACAGGCAAGGGAACGAGGTATGGATATTGAACCACTCAAAGACTACTTAAACTTTTTCCGCTACGGCTGCCCTCCTCATGGGGGCGCCGGCATCGGCCCAGCCCGCTTGGTTATGAAGATGCTCGGTCTCTCAAACGTACGCGAGGCAACGTACCTCCCCCGCGACATCAAACGCCTGAACCCTTGACAATAATTAGCATTCGTGTAGCATAAGGGGTGGAGCTCACAGTTCACCTGCCGGATTCTCCGGTGGCATAATGCTGCGAGCCAGGAGCCAGCAATGGCACTCAGTCAGGAACTTTCAGACAAGCTCACCAGCGCACTCGTGAAGCAGCGGGTACGCTCGAAACTCAATGACGTTCTCTCGGAGCTCAAGCGCGAGTTCGGCGGCTCGCTCTCGAAGGATGAGCTCTACCAACTCGGGCACTACACCCTTCAGAACGTGATGGTGGCTTGCGACGAGTTTGTCACCGACATGAAGGGCAGGCTTGCACGTGATCACCAGGCCATCATCATCGAAAAAGCCCGGTACAACGATGGTCCCAAAGACGTGCCCGCAGGCGAGTAGTTCTACAATGCGAACCAGTAGGGTAAGTTGCTTCCCGCTTCATTGCGGCTAGCAAGAACAAGAACCTACTGGTAATCGCACAGGACCCCGGGTCAGTTTCGCCCGGGGCCCTTTCTCAATTTATGTTATGATGTTGAGTAATTATGAGTGGATTTGCCATTGAAAGTGAGAGGTTTAGGGGGCCTATCGAGCTTTTACTTGAGTTGGTGGAGGCTCGGAAGATGCATATATCTGACGTGTCACTCTCTGAGGTGGCGGATAAGTTCATAGCTTACATAGAGAGTTTGCCAGAGCTACCAGTGGCTGACACGGCTAATTTTGTCTACGTGGCCTCAGTGCTTTTGCTGATCAAGTCAAAGGCTCTTTTGCCCGGACTAGAGCTCACCGAAGATGAACAAAGTAGCATTGGGGAACTAGAGCAACGCTTGGCTATCTTTAAACTACTCAAAGAGCAGATGCCCGTCGTTGCCGAGACTTATGGGAGAAGCCCAGTTTATGAGGCACAAGAGACTAAAGATTATACTGTTGTCTTTGCCCCAACCCCTGGCCTAACGCTCAGTAATATTGAGCTGGCCATCAAAGATGTGTTTGCTCGCGTGCCCAAAGAGGAGAAACTGCAAGAGGGCACAGTGCGCAAGGTGGTGAGCCTAGAGGAGATGATAGACCGCTTGCACGAGCGCATTACCCAAAGCTTTAAAATGAGCTTTAAGAGTTTCAGCAACCTCGGCAAAAGCGAGAAGGTGGAAGTGGTCGTCTCATTCCTTGCCATGCTTGAGCTGGTGAAAAGGGGGGCCATATCTGTGCAACAACACGCCCACTTCACTGATATCGAAATGGAAACATTAAACACAGGAGTACCTGCGTATAATTAACAATTTTCACTTTTCAATTTTCAATCAAACTCTAATGAACAATGAACAAAAAATCGAAGCGCTCCTTTACTTTAAGAACGAGCCGGTTGAGATAGCCTGGCTCGAAAAGTTTCTGAAGCAAGAAAGGGCAGTGATTGAGGAGGCGTTAACAACACTCGAGGCAAGCTTGATTGGCAGGGGAGTGGTGCTTGTGCGGGCGGGCGATACGGTGCAGCTTGGCACCGCACCAGACGTGGCCGAATTAATAGAGCAAATTACAAAAGATGAGCTCGGCAAGGAATTAAGCAAAGCTAGCCTCGAAACCCTTTCAATTATCCTCTACCAAGAGCCGGTGACTCGCAGTCAGATTGATTATGTACGAGGAGTAAACTCACAGTTCATAGTGAGGCATTTGCTTGTGCGTGGACTTATCGAGAGAATAGATAATCCCAATGATGCCCGTAGCTTCCTCTACCAACCCACCCTCAAACTACTTTCGCATCTTGGCCTAACTAAGATTGCAGATTTGCCAAACTACGCCGACGTGAAGAGGCAGTTAGAAGCTATTAGTCAAAACGCAGATGCCACGCCTACTTCTAATTAGCCTCTTGGTGAGTGTGCCGCTGGCATTGCTTGCCCACGGTGATACTGAAATCGTGGCCAAGTCTGCTTATGTGCAAGATCTCACAGACGGTAAAATCCTTTTCGCTAAGAATCCCGAAGCCCAGTTGCCTCTTGCTTCACTCACCAAACTTATGACAGTCTACGTGGCAAATAAAGACGAGGTTGCAACCGAACAGGAGTCGTGCTTCACCCTCGTAACTTCCTCCAACGAGCAGGCCGAGGCCATTGGGGTCAAAATCCCTGGCGACCCAACTTTTGGCATGAACGCCTACGCTAAACATTTGGGTCTGGCTCAAACATTCTATTTAAACACTAGTGGACTAGATGTGTCCGAGAAGCTCTCTGGCGCCTATGGCTCAGCACGTGACCAGGTGATGTTGCTAAGAGCCTTCTACAACGACTTCCCGGAGCTTCTGCGTTGCACCACAAAGCCTAAAGCGGCACTCGACGGGCAAGCAATGCCCAACACCAATATTAATATAGGCAAGACGGTCGGCATAATCGGCTCCAAAACTGGGTTCACCGATCTTGCTGGGGGTAATCTAGCGGTAATTGTGGATGTAGGCATAGACCACCCTGTGGCCATAGTGGTGCTCGGCTCCACCCAGGAGGGACGCTTCAGTGATGTCGAAACTTTAGTAGATTACGCGATCGACGCACTGTCGCACGAACAATGACCCATAGTGGCAAAATGCCTGACACAGTCTTCCTTTCCATCGTAGCTTTGCTTATCTGCTCGGGAGTATTCATATTTATGTCAGCCTCGTTTGGCCTACTGGCAAGAGCCGGTGCGGGGTGGGGGAACGTACTCTTCTCACAATTCGCTCTCGGTCTAGGAGGTGGGTTAGTGGCGGCGCTCGTTGCCTACTTTATACCCCTGCGCCTTCTCAGACGTTACGCTTTCTACATCTTTATTTTGGCGCTAATTGCCACTCTATTCGTCTTTATACCAGGGCTTGGTTTGAAAGCGGGTGGCGCAGCCCGGTGGGTGATAGTGGCTGGCATCTCCTTTCAACCATCAGAGATGCTTAAGATTGCACTAGTCCTCTTCCTAGCCACTTGGTTCGCTTCGCTTGGTAAGGATGTCCAAAGTGTCCGATACGGCCTCCTGCCTTTCATAGGCATCCTAGCCATCACCGGCGCAGTCATTGTGGCCCAACCTGATAACGGCACCTTTATGGTGATGTTTGCAACAGCCATTGCAATGTTTCTTGCCGCAGGAGGCAAACTGCTACACTTAGGATATATGGTGCTCGGAGCGATAGCTCTCATCGGGGTGCTCGCCCTTACAAGGCCCTACGTAATGGATAGGATTGAGACCTTCATCAACCCATCAGCCGATCCGCTCGGGGGCTCATACCAGATACGACAATCGCTCCTTGCCATTGGTTCGGGCCAAGCCACAGGCAAGGGCTTCGGGCAAAGCATCCAAAAGTTCCAATATCTGCCCGAACCCATTGGCGACTCCATCTTCGCTGTGCTGGGAGAGGAGTTCGGTTTTCTCGGCACCCTCTTTGTGCTGTGTCTCTTCATCGCTCTGGGCCTGCGCGGCTTGCGCATAGCCACTCGCGCGCCCGATCGCTTTAGTAGACTGCTCATCACGGGACTTGTTATAATGATTATGGCGCAAGCTTTTCTCAATATGGGGGCAATGATTGGCTTGGTGCCGCTCACCGGCATCCCACTGCCCTTCATCAGTCACGGAGGCACGGCTCTAATGTTTATGCTCGTGGCCGCCGCGCTTGTACTCTCTGCCTCCCGCTATCACTCAAATATAAAACCAGCATAATCTAGAATAACGTGAAGATACTATTTACAGGCGGGGGCACAGGCGGACACTTCTACCCCATCATTGCGATGGTTGAGGAAATGAATACTTTGATTGAGAAGAATAAATACGTGTCGCCTAAGTACTACTATATGGGCGATGATCCGTACGATGAAAAGGCTCTCTTCGAATACAACATCGAATTTATCGGGGTACCGGCTGGTAAGTTACGCCGGTACTTCTCAATTAAAAATTTCTTCGACTTGTTCGCGACTGGGTGGGGGATAATCGTAGCCACGTGGAAGCTCTTCTTCCTCTTCCCCGATGTTATTGTGGGCAAAGGTGGGTACTCTAGTTTCCCTTGTATTTTTGCCGCGAGGCTTTTGCGTATACCCGTGGTGGTTCACGAGTCTGACGCCGTGCCCGGCAGAGTGAATCTCTTCGCACGCAAATTTGCCAAGCGCATCGGCATTGCCTATGAAGAGGCGGCTCAATATTTCCCCAAAGACAAAACGGCATTGGTGGGTGTTCCCATAAGGCGCGAAATTTTGCACCCCATACGCGAGGGGGCGCGTGAGTTCCTGAAACTCTCTCAGGATGTACCCGTGATTTTAATCTTGGGTGGCTCAACCGGTGCGCAGGCCATCAATGATGTGGTCTTCGACATTTTGCCAGAGTTAGTGAGTCGATACCAAATTATTCACCAAGTTGGGGTAAAAAATCTGGCCGAAGCAGAGAAGCTTGTCCCGACACTACTTAAAGACAATCCTAATAAGGATAGATACAAAATGTTTGGCTTCCTAAACGCAAGCGCCCTATCAATGGCCGCGGGCACAGCAAATCTTGTAGTGAATCGCGCGGGTTCCACACTCATTTTCGAAATTGCCGCCTGGGGTTTGCCAGCCATCGTCATCCCGATTCCAAAAGAAGTAAGTCACGACCAGCATCGCAACGCCTACAACTACGCCCGTACCGGTGCCGCTATTTTAATCGAGGAGTCGAACCTTGCCCCGCACATCCTCTTGTCTGAAATTGATCGCATAATGGGCAGCAAAGTAATCCTGTCTGAAATGAGCGACCACGCCAAAGCCTTCGCGAGACCCCAAGCCGGCCAAAGAATGGCCGAAGCCATCCTCGAGATAGCCCTCTCCCACGAGAAGTGACCACGCAGTTGGTCATCCCGCGAAGCCTTGGCGAAGTAGGATTGAGATTGACAATAGTAGGGAAGTGTGTATAATTCCAAACCGGAGACTGGCTCACGTTTGAGCCTGCTCTCAACATGGAGGAATCATGAAAGAGGGCGTAGATGTCAGGGAGGCCACCCACGTCAAGTTGAAAGGTGGACGAGTGGAGAAGATAGTCTCCAAATGGGGGATCGACAAGGAAGGACACCTCGCTAAGCCATCAGATGGTGGATTCGGTGTTGTCACCGAAAGTGGCAAAAGTGTCGGCATGATGGACGCTCAACTATATCTGAAGGAGGAGAGCGAATAAAGACTCCACCACCACGACCCCTGGGCCCACCACCGCATCGCGCGATGGTCGGGCCCCGGGGCTCGTTCGTTTTTATACGCCTGAAAAGTTTGTTATACTGACAAAATGTCAAAAGTTGTCACACGATTTGCCCCCTCGCCTACGGGTTTACCACATCTCGGGACGGGGATGTATGCTCTGCTTAACTTTATTTACGCACGGCAAAAAGGGGGCAAGGTTATTATGCGTAGCGAGGACACTGACCCGGTGCGCTCAAAACGCGAGTTTGAGGATGCTATCAAAGAGGATTTGAAATGGCTAGGCGTCGAGTGGGATGAGTTCTACCGACAAAGCGAGCGTACGGATATTTACAAAAAGTACATCAAGCAACTCATCGAGAGTGACCACGCTTATCTTAGTACAGAAGAAAAAATAGAAGCCGACGGTATTGCGCGAGTTGAAAGAGCTGTAGTTAGGTTTAAGAATCCAAACAAGGTTGTCACATTCGTCGATATGGCCCGAGGGGAGATTAGTGTTGATACTACTGACCTCAATGACTTTATTATTGCTAGAGATTTAAATTCGCCGCTTTATCACCTCACGGTAGTGGCTGACGACATAGATATGGGAGTAACACACGTCATCCGTGGCGAAGATGGCTTGGCTAACACCCCACGCCAGATTTTAATACAAGAGGCGTTAGAAGCTCCACGGCCGGTCTACTGCCACTATCCGTTTGTACTTGCGACCAATCGTAGCAAGATGGGCAAGCGTAACGGCGCAATAGGCATTAGCGAGTATCGTGCCCAAGGTTACTTACCCGAGACATTAGCCAACTTCATAATGCTAAATGCCTGGCATCCCAAGTCAGAGAATGGGGTTGATCAAGAGCTCTTCACTCTGCCCGAACTAATTGAGAAGTTTGAACTCGAGCGCATTGGTAAGAGCGGGGCCATCTTCGACCAAGCCAAGCTCGACTGGCTCAATCGTGAGCACATGAAAAAGCTGTCACCTGAAGATCTACTCGAAAAGGCCAAACCGTTTTTACCAAATCAAGAATCTGAAAAATTCTTGCCACTTTTGCTTGAGCGCATAAACAAATTCGGCGATTTGAAAACTTTGATTGAGCCGGGGGGCGAGTATGATTTCTTAACGAGCACGCCGGAGTATGCAAAAGAATTATTGATAGGGAAGTCGGGTGCAAGCACTGAAGAAATTACTAAACACTTAAACTGGGTGTTGCAAAGTGACTTTAGCAAAGATTCTATCTTCGCCTATGCAACCGAACAGGGGAGAGGCAAAGTGCTCTGGCCCCTGCGTGTAGCCCTCTCCGGCAAAGAAAAGTCCCCCGACCCCTTCACCCTTATCCAATCCCTCGGACTAGACGAGTCAAGGAAGCGTATCCAAACCGCACTTGACAAACTAGTATAGTAGTGTATACTTTCTAGCGAAAAGTACACCGGCCAAGGCGTAAGCTAAGGCCACAAACCACGGAGGAAATAAAATGACAAAGAGGGAGATTTTCGCCACCATCATCCTCGGCATCGCGCTCGTCTGTGCAATGGTCGTGATCGGCCCCAACAAAGTCGCGCTCGAAGCCCCACAAAGGCTCGAGGCGCAAAACCCCATCATCTCGAGCACCATCGAACCCGGGTGGCAGGTCGTCCTCGCCCGACACCACGCCGGCAGTCTGGACGTGCTGACCACCAGACCGGAAGAGGGCGGTCGGTTTGGAAGCCCCGTCTTCATCTCCAGTACCGACTGGGTCGACACCGGTGACAAGATCATGGTCGAATGGATCACGTACGACGCCATGATCACGGGTGTTTACGATGAGAGCCTCCACCGTAGGATCCCAACCGTTCTGTACGTCTACGGCTCGGCGATTGAGGACGCGCTCGTGGAGGCCAACGAGAGGACGCGCGGCCGAACCTGACCCACTTGAACTCCCGGACCCACTGCTGACGCGCAGGGGTCCGGGGTTCTTCTTTTTATACGTGTTAAGATTGGGTTATGCCCGCTCGTTTTTTAAAGATTAGCCTAGTGATTGTACTAATGCTCACACTTGGCGGCCGAGCCGCCAGGTCACAGACAAGTGATGATATCAGTGGGAAGATTGCGGATACCAATAGTCAGATAAAGAGTTTGGAGGCGGAGATTGCTGCCTATTCCAAATCGCTTACAGAGACGCAAAAGGCGGGGAATACTTTGGCCAATGCCATTAAGACTCTGGATTTGACGAAGAAGAAGCTCGACGCACAGAGCAAACTCACGGGGCAACAGGTTGAGGCGGTCACTCTGCAGATTGGCACACTTGGCACGGAGATTGGCGTGCGTGAGCAAAAGATTACTCAACATTTAATTGAAATTAGTAGCACAGTACGAGAGCTTCGGGCAGAGGCTGACGCGAGCCCCATACAAGTCTTCCTTTCTCAAAATTCACTTTCGGGAGCACTCGACCAAGTTTATAACCTACAGGCCTTGCAAGAGGAAGTCCGTTTGAGTGTGGTCGCGCTTAAAGAAGATAAGCAACAACTGACCGAAAATAAAATTGCCCGGGAAGGGGATAAGGCCAAGCTCATTGTCTTGCGAGCGCGTTTGATAGACCAGCAAAAGTTGACCGAGCAAAATCGCAAAGATAAGGCGAGCCTGCTTGCCCAGACCAAAAATAAAGAGGCTAATTACAAACTATTGCTTGAGCAAAAGATCGTGCAGAAGGCCCAATTTGAGGCAGACTTGCTAGCTTATGAAACTAAGCTCAAAACCACCATCAATTTTGCCAACCTACCTAAGTACGGCTCGGGCGTACTTGCTTGGCCGCTTGATGAAGTGCTGATAACGCAGAAGTTTGGTGATACCGAATTCGCCAAAGCCGGCGCATACAACGGTAAAGGCCACAACGGCATTGACCTGCGCGCGTCTCTTGGCACGACGGTTAAATCGGCAGCAAGCGGCACGGTCACTGCCACGGGCAACACCGACCTTGGTTGCCCTAGCGGTTCGTACGGCAACTGGGTGCTCGTGGATCACGGCACAGGCCTATCAACTCTCTACGCTCACCTCTCACTTATAAAAGTTACGCAAGGGGATAGTGTCCCCCGCAGTGGCCTGATTGGATACAGCGGCTCAACTGGCTACTCAACAGGCCCGCATCTGCACTTCGCCGTCTATGCCACCCAAGGGGTTAAGGTTGCCCAACTTTACCGCGGTACCACACCTAGCAAATGCCCGCCAATGCCTGTGGCCTCATTAAACGCGTATCTTAACCCCTTGCTATACTTATGAGTATGAAAGGCGGCTGGATACAGATAGTGGTGATATTTGTCATCCTAATACTGCTTGCTAGTGCTTTTAAGGTCAACTTGAGGGGATACTACAACTCAACGCCCGAACAGGCCTTAGAGAGCAACGTAGTGCTTGTCATCCAAACAGGGAAGATAGTGTGGCAAGATTACATCTATCCGCCAATACACACGGTGTGGAGTGGATACGTAGTGCCATTCTTCAAGGGAGAGTGGCTGGGTGGCCTCAAGGCCAAGCTCCACGAGCAAACAACTCTGCCTCCAGGCTGAACCAGCCGTCATGTCGCGAAAGGTATATTGTGCGACGTGTGTACTTTGGGGGAGAGCTTGACAGAATTAGTTATCCACACCCCCCTATCAAACTACAGGCCCGGACAGTTGGCGGCGGGGGTAAGCCCACGTGATTCAGCTTGAGCCTTAGTGGTGAACCAAATTTTATTTGCCTCGTTAATTCGCGAAACTCCCGAGCAGTTGGGGAGGTAGTATTTAGTGCCGTTCTTACTGGCCACATAAGTGCCTTTGGAGGTGCTCACTCCCCCACTCGTTTGGGATGCTTGTTTAGTTTGGGTGGTTTGGGAGCTTGTTTGAAATGTTTGCGAGACTTGAGCCGTTTGTTCAGCTTCGACGATCAAGTCTGGTTTATTTTCCTCAATGCGTGATAGTCGGCCTAGGCCGAAGCAAAGGGTGCCAAAGGCGACTACGCTAATTACTAGCAAAACGGGCTTGTACCAGGTTCGGGCACGGACGGGGGTGGTGTTGGGGATTTTCATGATTTCGCTTGCTATTTCATCCATTATCGGGTAGTATATCACCACTTATGGCTATCCTCCTTCGTCCCGCTTTGCGGGACTTCGGCGGGATGCTCATAAATTATAGTCATTACATTCCTTAATTTATGGCACATAAAAAAGCAGGTGGATCTACAAAGAATATTGGTGACTCGCAACCCAAATACTTGGGAGTTAAACTCGTGGACGGACAGAAGGCCAAATCAGGCTCCATCATCATCCGCCAACGTGGCACCCGCTACTTGCCTGGCAAGAACGTGGGCCTCGGCAAAGACCACACCATCTACGCCCTCAAGGAAGGCCTCGTAAAATTCGGCACCAAGCGCAAGCAAACCTACACCGGCAAAACCAAACGCTCCCCCCTCGTCAGTGTCGTATAATTAAACCCATTCTTTTTTGCAACAGCACAAGTTATACGCTATAGCGTCTAACTTGTGACCAATATAAAATTCAAACGGTCGGGAGCCCTACTGGACACCCCGACCGTTACTTGACTAGCTCAGCGCTTCTTGGCGCGCCTCCTCAAAGAACCCCTTCCAGAACTTGGCGCGCTCCATCGGCTTGATCGATCTCCAATCGGCGTCCTTGAGCGCAGGTCCGAGCAGTAGGAGACATTCACGGCGAGCGGCCGAGACCGTACGGACAGGAAACTTCAACGAAGATCCCATTCTGTTGCAGTGAGCGTGCACTCCGGCGAGAAGCAAGGCAAGCCTCTCCTTAGCTTCTATTTCCAGGCCGATAGTCCTTCTGACTCGCGCCCGCTCCTTCTCAATGGCTTCGGCCCTTAATTTGAGAAGCTGCGCCTGCTCTTTGACCTCAATCGTGGAGTCCCGGTACTTCGCGAGCCAAGCGCACCTGTGCCCCAAGCCAGAAGACGAGGCGAGGAGTGATCCAAAGACTACCCAGCAGGAAAAGGCTGCCTCCCAGCACGCTCATCGTTTCTTCCATTTCCTGGTTGATCGTCGTTATGCCAGCGAGTCTGAAAACGACGTTGATCCTCGGTATCCAGAAGCAGAGACCGATTCCCAGCAGGAGACTGGCGAAATAGTCCCACAGAGGCTTGATTGATTTATCCGTGCTTTGCATTTTTTGCTCCCCTGCCTCCGACGCTTGGTCGGAGAGGAAGTGCCGTAGGGCCAGCTCTCCAAGTCTAAATGACGAGGAAATGCCCCGCGCGCTAGTTAACGTTCAGCCCGAACTAGCTTATCACACCTCCTATTCTTTGTCAATCAGGAGTGAAATGCTTGATTTGCTATCCCCTGCTTTGAGGGTTACTGGGTGGGTGCCTGTTGATTTGATGGGTTCAGGGAGGTCAACTTTGGCGAGGAAGGCGTCTTTGATGCCGGAGGCTGTGACGAGCTTTTCGATATCTACGCTGTGTACGGATTCGAAGAGGTGGCCCTTTTCGTTAGCTTTGCGAGTGATCTTAAATTCTTTGCCGTTTAATTCTTTGGCCACTGTAGATTCTCTGGCAGCACGCTCGCTTGCCTCGCCAAGGGCTTTGCTTTTAAGGTGCTCGAGTTTGCTCATTGCTCCACCTGTGGCAATTTCAGCAAGACCCCGAGCAATTAGGAAGTTGCGTCCGTAGCCGTCCTTAACATCCTTGATGTCAAACTTTCTACCTATCCCCTTTACGTCACTCGTTAGTATTACTTTCATATAATTTTATTTGGATTAAGAATTAAGAATTATGAATTAGGATTACGAATTTAGAATCATAATTCATACGTCATAATTCATTATTCATTCATTATTCACAATCTGCAGTGCCTTTTCCATCTGGGGGTCTTTCTGCTTCTCTATATCTTCTTTAGTAATTGGCACAACTAAATCTGGGACGATGCCCTTCTCGGAGATAGAGTTGCCATCGGGGGTGAGCCAACGGGCTACCGTTACCTTGAGGGCTGTGGTTTCAGTGACATCAAGCAACTCTTGCACCGAACCTTTGCCAAAGGTCTTCTCCCCCACCAGTTTCGCTCGGCCGTGTTCAGAGAGAGCGCCGGCCAAAATTTCGGAAGCTGAGGCGCTACCTCCGTCCACGAGGATCACAAGTTTGAGATCGTCGGTGAAGATATCGTAACCGCGTGAGCGGTGCACCTCCTCATCTTTGCTTGCCCCATAATACTCGCTCACCACTACCTTGCCCTCGGGGAGGAACCAACTTGCCATATCCACAGCAGCCTCAAGATAACCTCCTGGGTTGCCACGCAAGTCTATGATAAGCTTGTCGGTCTTGCTATCTACGAAAGTCTGCAAAGCATTGCGGAAGAGTGCCGGCGAAGTAGCCGAGAAGCTGTAGAGCCTTATCACAAACACCTTACCCGCGGCTGTTGTCTTAACTTCAGTATCAAGAGTGGGTAAATCTATCTTATCGCGCGTCACGCTAATCTTCACCGGGTCAACAGTATCTTTATGCAAAACAAGGAGATTGACCGTGGTACCTTTGGGCCCGCGAATTTTATCCACCGCTTCGTCCACCTTAATACCGCGCGTGCTTGTACCATCTATCTCAAGTACGAGGTCACCGCTCTTAATACCGGCGCGCAAGGCCGGCGAACCTTTAAGAGGGGCGATGACGGTGAGGATGTCGTTACGCAAACCAATCTCCATCCCTACGCCCTCGAAGTTGCCAGCAATGTCACTTTTGAAAATCTTATTCTCTACCGGAGGGAAGAATGTGGTATAAGGATCCCCCACCGCCGCGGCAAGGCCCGAGATGGCGCCCCACACGAGCTTTTGAGTTATCAAACTAGTCCCCTCCGGAGTGGTGGACGAAATATCTGAGGGCACATACTTTTCGTTCAGCAAATTCCACGCCTTCCAAAAAGGGGCGAAGTCAACCTGACTGGCGATTGGGTTAGTTTTGTTGACCACGTCAACCACCTTTTCAACCTCTGGAATAGAATGTCTCCCAGCGTAAAAGCCGGAGCCCCACACAACGCCCGCAAGTACAATTATCAAAAGCCCTTTGAGCTCTCTGCGCATTAAGGTATTATATCAGCTATGGAGCTCAAATTCTATAACACTCTCACGCGGGAGAAGGAGCCCTTCATCTCCATCGAGCCTGGCAAAGTCGGCCTCTACACCTGCGGCTTCACGGTCTACGACTACGCTCATGTTGGTAACTTACGCTCTTACATTTTTGCGGACCTGCTAAAACGTACACTTACTGTGGCCGGTTACAAAGTGCGCCAAGTTGAGAACATAACCGACGTGGGCCACCTCGTTGGCGACGGCGATGAGGGCGAAGACAAGATGGAAGTGGGCGCGCGCAAGAGTGGCAAGAGCGTGTGGGAGATTGCCAAGTACTACACAGATATTTTTAAGAACGATTTAAAGAAAGCGAACGTCACCGAGCCCAATGTTTGGGCCTCAGCCACAGAGTACATAGCCGAACAGATTGAGTTTATCAAGGCGCTTGAGGCCAAAGGCTTTGCATACAAAACTTCAGATGGAGTTTATTTCGACACGGGCAAGTTAACAGATTACGGCAAGCTCGCTATGCTTGATTTGGCGGGTCAAAAAGCAGGCGCCAGAGTTGAGAGGAGTTCGGAGTTACATACTCCAAGAGATTTCGCTTTGTGGAAGTTCCTAACAAAAGAGAAGAATCATGAGATGAAGTGGGAGAGTCCGTGGGGAGTGGGCTTCCCGGGTTGGCACATTGAGTGTTCAGCTATCGGGGCCAAGTTCCTGGGTGAGCACTTCGATATTCACACCGGTGGCATTGATCACATCCCTGTGCATCACACCAACGAGATTGCCCAGTACGAAGGTCGCTATGGACATAAAGTGGTGAACTTTTGGATGCACCACAACTTCCTACTAATCAATGGAGAGAAGATGAGCAAGTCACTAGGCAACCTCTACACTCTCGACGATATCGAGAAGCGCGGCTTCTCCCCTCTCGCACTCCGTTACCTATACTTGGGCACACACTATCGCCAACAACTAAACTTCACCTGGGAATCCCTCGAGGCCGCCCAAAACGCATACACACGAATCTGGCGCACAGTGTCGGATATGGGAGAGGGGTGGGACGACAATGCCCAGCTCGCCAAATTTGAAACTGCTATGGCTGATGATCTAAACACACCCCAAGCTCTCGCCATACTCTGGGCTAACACACATAACCCCAAGCTAATTTACAAATTTGATGAGGTGCTTGGATTAGGGCTGAAGGAAGCTGTTGAGAGATTCAGACTGGAACAAGCCGATATTCCTGCCGACATCTTAAAACTTAATCAGGAGCGGGAGGAAGCAAGAATGGGGAAAGACTGGGGAAAAGCCGATGAACTTCGCCACAAAATGGCTGAACTTGGTTGGTCAGTTGAGGATACTGCCGATGGGTCTCGGCTTGCGCCCCTGTGATAGAATAGCCGGATGGCAATGCAACAAGCAGGTGGTGTGCGGATACCTCCCCAAGACATTGAGGCGGAGAAGGCCCTTTTGGGTTCGATAATGTTGCGCCCGGACATGATGACAGAGGCACTTGAGCAAGTTGAGCGGGGCGCGTTCTACATTGGCAAGCACAATACTATCTACAACGCGATGGCTGACTTATCGGCCAAGGGCGATCCGATTGATCTTTTGAGTTTGTCTTCGCGATTAACAGAAATGGGCAAACTAGACGAAATGGGCGGCTCAACTTACTTAACCGAGCTCATTAATATGGTACCTTCGGCCTCAAACTTAGTCCATTACGCAGAAATAGTGCATAAGAAATATGTATTGCGTAACCTCATCTTCGCCGCTGATCACATAAGTGAACTCTCATACCATCCAGAGGCAGATGTAGAGAATGTGCTCGATAAGGCTGGAAAAAAACTTACTGACCTTGCAAGTTACAGCAAGCATAGATTCATCTCACTCAAAGACACATTGATAGACGCCTGGCAGAGACTTGAGCGCTTGCATAATTCTAAAGACGAACTACGCGGCGTGCCGACTGGATTCAAAGAACTTGATAGCAAGTTGGCGGGTTTGCAAAAGAGTGATTTGATAATCTTGGCTGCTCGACCAGGTATGGGTAAGACATCCCTTGCACTCGACATTGCCCGTCACACGGCGCTCGAACATGGCACCACTGTTGGCATCTTTTCATTGGAGATGAGCTCAGCGCAGTTAGTAGACAGGTTGCTAGCATCTGATAGCCGTGTCGACTCATGGAAGTTACGCACGGGCAAACTCTCAACAGAAGAGGAGTTCGGCCTTATCCGCGAGAGCCTCGACAAACTCTCTAAGGCTCCGATATTCATTGATGACGATAGTTACATAGACATACAGAGGATGAAGGGTGTAGCTCGCAAGCTCAAGAACGAGCACAACTTGGGATTGATAATTGTTGATTATCTTCAGTTGTTGGTTCCAAGGCGCAACTATGACTCGCTAGTGCAACAAGTTACGGAAATCTCTCGCGCACTCAAAGGCCTGGCACGCGAACTTGATGTGCCTGTGTTGGCACTGTCGCAGTTAAACCGTAATGTTGAGCAACGTGGAGGCAAGCCCAAGCTTAGCGACCTACGAGATTCGGGCTCAATTGAGCAGGACGCCGACGTAGTGATGTTTATCCATCGCGAAGATAACGACAAGGGAGAGAGCGGCAATGGTCGCAGAGGCAACATCGCCGAGATAATGATAGAGAAGCACCGCAACGGTCCCACGGGCATAGTCAAACTCTACTTCGATGAAGCTAGGGTTACCTTCACGCCAATGGCCAAAGACACATTTGGGGAATTCTAAATATGAATAACGTTATCGAAAAACTAACCGAAGCATTTACGAAATTCCCCGGCATTGGCCCCAGGCAGGCCAAACGTTTTGTTTACTTTCTGCTTTCGCAAGATGGTGGTAAAATAAAGCAATTTGTAGAAAATATTAAAGAATTAAGAGAGAATGTGAGCCAGTGCCCAGAGTGTTTTAGATACTTTATCGGCAAGAAGTCGTGTACGATTTGCGCTGATCCAAACATCGAGAACGACAAACTCTTGATAATCGAGAAAGACGCAGATCTAGAAAATATCCGTAAAACAAATAAATATCACGGCCGCTACTTTGTGCTCGGTGGGCTGCTACCGATTTTAGAAAAAGAGCCAGAGAGTAGAATTAGGATTTTAGAATTAAGATCTAGGATAAAAGCGTTGCCCGAACTTAAAGAAGTGATACTGGCCCTCTCAGCGAACCCCGTGGGTGAAAACACATCAGAATATCTTCATCAAGAACTAGCAAAATTCGCGAATGTAAAAATATCAAGTCTAGGCCGCGGCATCTCAACTGGTAGTGAACTAGAGTACGCAGATTCAGCAACATTGTCATCGGCGTTGGAGAGTCGCCGGTAGCAAGAAGTTAGCTGACAAATACCCTTTCGCAAGCGCGACGACGCGAGAAAGCGAATCCGCCACAAGGCGGATATCGTGAGGGTTTTGGCAGGCAATTTCTTGCTACCCAACCGTAGTGATTTTCACCTTAGCCTCAGTCTGTCTGTGGCCGTATTTGATGCGATAGTTACTCTTGGCTTTATACTTCATACCCAAGACCTTCTTGCCCTTTTTCTCCGAAACGAGGGTGCCCTCCACTTTGGCTCCAGCCAAATAGGGCGCACCCACTTGGGTAGCCGTACCGTCATCAGTCAGCAATACTTTATCAAAAATAACCGCCTCCCCCTCCTTGATAGGGCTGAGAAGACTCGAGAGCTTTTCCACAGTAACAGTATCCCCCTCCGAGACTCGGTATTGCTTCCCCCCCGTTTGTATTACAGCGTATTTTACCATTGGCATATCCTACCAAAACTAGCCCTGATTTGCAAATAAGCCCTAAAACGAAAGAGCCGCACGATGAGCGTGGGGCTCTTTCGTGCGGCCTGTGCCGCGCTTGGGCTAGATGAGGTCGATGTCCATGTGGCTCTTGTGTGGATCATCTAGGGACAAGACCCAGCACTTCAGAGTCCTCTTCGTCTTTTCCCCAGCCCACAGTACTTCGATGCGAACTTCGCGAGTGTCAGCCGAGATCATGGCCTCCCTGATTAGGTAGAGTAGGCCCTCCTGGATGTTGGTCGACATGGTTGCCCAGCGGACCAAAAGTTCACGGTTGTTGAAGAAGAGATCCTTGCCGTTGTCGGCGGCTGGGATTCTGCAGGGTGGGTTGATGTTGAGGATTTTCCCCGCAAGAGCTGCCCTCGCCTCATTCAGAACCATAGGCACGGGGTTACCACCTGCGTATCCCTGGTCGTTTGCGGTTGTCTCTCTGAATGCCTCAAGATCGCTGAGTGTTCCACTCGTGTGGGTTACCACTTCCGTTTTGAACGCCATTGTGTCCTTTCTTCACCCAGGTGTCACTCGCAGATGCCGAAGCGAGTATACCCGAGATCTACCGGCATCTAATCAAAAACTAGCAAATTACTTGACAGAAGTCAAGCTCTATTGCTCGGCGATTTGGGGTGTATCTAGGGTCTGCCTTTCGAGGCCGGGGGCTTCGCCGCTTATCTTTAGGACGTCTTTGTCTATTTTGGCCAGTTCGTGGGAGGCTTTATTGTAGTGGCCTACAGTGGTGCCTAGGGATTTGCCCAGACTCGCCATAAATTGGTCGTAGGTCGACAAGTGTCTACCTAACTCCCCCACCTTCTTCACTATCTCCCCCGCCTTCTCCTCAATCTGCATTGCCCGCATACCTTGGAGCACTGTCTGGAGGTAGGCCATAAAGGAGGTGGGCGAAACTATTATTACTTTTTTATCGCGGAAGGCATACTCGATCAAATCCTTCGTATTTGATTTGACCGCGCCAACTTGGTTAATGAGCAAGTCATAGTAGATAGCCTCGCTAGGGATAAACATAAAGGCAAAGTCCATTGTGCCCTCACTCGGGCGGATGTACTTACTCGTCTCGTCTATCCTATTTTTCAAATCTTGCTTGAAGAGTTTCTCGAGGCGTTCGCGCTCAAGCTGGTCGTTAGTTGAGATAATGCGATTATAGTTCTCCAAGCTAAACTTGCTATCCACTGGCAAGAGCTTATCTTTACCTAGCACTATCACTGCATCAGCGATCTCGCCATCTTGGAACTTGTATTGGAGTTGAAAAGAACCCGGAGGCAAAACATTCTTAAGCACAGTCTCAAGGTAATACTCGCCCAAAACCCCCCGTTGTTTGGGATTTTGCAGCACGTTCTGAAGCGAGCGCAACTGCTCTGCCACGCCCATCACACTCTGATTAGTGGCGTGGACAGTGGCCACTTCTTTAGTCATATCCCGCAGAACTCCAGCCAAAGTATTGAGCTGATTTTGTATCAAAAGTAGCTCTCCCCCATTCTTACCCCCTACCTCTGGCTTCTTTCGTCCCCAAATCAAATAGGCCAAACCCAGTCCCAACAAAAGCGCCCCGACTGCAAGTATACCGGTACTCATAATCTAAGTTTATCACAATAGCGAAAGGCGCGGAGGGTGGTCCGCGCCTTTGTTGTCGGCACCTAGCGTCAACGGCCGAAAGTGATCTTCCCGAGCCAGAAGCCATCTTGCGCCAGACGCTCGGCTAGATTCCGCCCCGCCTTCGTCTTGAGAAGCCGTTCCAGCTCAGCAGCCTCTTTGGGCGGGAGATCATTTGGAAGTTTCTCCTTGTTCGCCCACAGGCTGGGCCTCTTGAGGCCGCCCCCGCCCTTGTGTGTGGCAGCGACGTAGTCCCAGCTCTTGAGAACGAGCTGGGGTGGCTTGCTCTCGGTGTAGTCTACGGCGAACAGCCAGTCTGGATGGTCTCTTTTTTTCTCCATCTTTGGTCGCTTCCCTTCTCGGTTAAAATAGGTCGCCCACCCGCAACCTTACCTAATACCAGGTAAACATATTTAAACATCCCTGTCAATGCAAGACCCATCACGATGAACGTGATGGGTGTGCTTGGGTTAGTGGGGCATTAAAACGCTAGCCCCTTGCATTGTGCTTTGACTTTGGGCCAAAACACTTTGCAATACCCCAAAGAACTGAACTAGGGTGACCTCAAGCCCACTAAACACTGCGGGCATAAGGTACCGGATCGCCAGTAGCAGAATCACCAAGCCTATCGCTTTGAACATGTTATTAGTTCTTAGCGAGGGTTTGCGACCTGCCGACTGGCAGACCCGAGCGCAATTACTAAAGTGTGCGCTCCCCTCTCGTTGCCAATCGAGAGGGTTCCAGCCTTGCCCCGCGGAGCTCATCAGAGCGGCGTGGGGTCCTTCCTACTCCTTACAACTTCTCAAGGTGCTCTAAGGCTACATCCAGCATACACACTCCACGTACTTTGTCAATACCTTTGTCACAACATAAACGCTATAGCGTCTAACTTGCGACAGACTAAACAATATCCACTTCGATTGGGTTAACGACCTTTCGCCAATCAGCGCTTTGCATAGCTATAGAGAAGGCGCGGTCACCAGCGTTAAAAATAACCTCGTCATTACCAAACACTCCCTTGTCGGCATACACAGCAAGGCCAAATAGGTTTCCGAACGGGGGCACACCACCCACCTGTACCCCATCAGTAATTTCGCCCACCTCCTGCTCAGTGGCGAAACGGACTTCTTTAGCTCCTAACGCTTGCTTAACCTTTGACTCATTAAACTTCTTATCGCCGGGTACAATGAGCATTACGAACTTCTTACCTGTCCCGAGTATGTTCGAGGGATTGCCTTCCGCAAGCTTGGCTCGAACAATGAGGGCCTTAGCCCCCTGGTGCAAATCGTACTCGGGCCGCAGAGCAGCCGCCTCCTCGCTAGTACGCACAGGGGCGTGCTCGAAAGTTTTGTAGGCAACACCGGCCCCATCAAGCAATTCTCTAATTTTGCCAACAACCGGGTGATAGGTCACTCTGCTACAGGGGTTGTGGGGCTCACTGGCTTGGTGGGTTTGGTAATAACGTACAGATAAATAATTTCCAAAATGCCGAAGGTATTAATTATGAGCAAGATTACAAACCACGCGCTACTGCCCAAGCGGGCGGCACGCCAGAGGGCCATCCCCTTCCAAACGATTGACCAGATAATTAACAGGAGAAGCATAGGGGCATAATCGGCAACTAGACTAGGCAACCCCCACCCACCCGCCATCATGTTTTGATACCACATAGTGTTTATAATTAGCTCTTAAAATGGCGACCCTACCGGGATTCGAACCCGGGTTCTAAGCTTGAGAAGCTTATGTCCTAACCCCTAGACGATAGGGCCAACAGAACTAATCTAGCAAATTGCTACTTCTTTTTCCACTCCTTGTCTTGCCTCACGAGTAGCTCACTAGATCTACTTGGCTCGGCTAGGAGCATTTCGGTGGCCCTTTCTAGGCGGATAGATTGGGAGGCCTTCAGGAGGATTAAATCCGAAGCACGAATGCCGAAATCCGAAACAAGAAACTGGCCTGTCGCAACAGAATCTGCGAAGTAGTAAATACTTTCCTTTTTGAACCCATCTTTTTGCGCTTCGTCGCCTATCCATTTACTACGTTCACCTACGCACATAAGCACATCAACTACACCAGGCAACCAACTGCCTACTTTGCGATGCTCTTGCTCGCTATATTGACCTAGCTCCATCATATCGCCTAGGACTGCTATCTTGCGGCCAGTAACTTCAAGCTCGTGTAGAGTATCCAGCGCTATCTTAACTGCGGCTGGGGATGAATTGTATGTATCGTCTATTAGGGTGGAGCCATTTATGCCCGCGAGCACACGGAGACGGCCAGGCGGGGTCCTGTGAGCCTCCAGTGCTGCCACAGCGTTAAGTAGGTTCACTTCAAGTTCGTTTGCCACCGCTAAGGCAGCGAGAGCAGCGTACATGTGCCCCTTGCCAAGTGCTCCACATAGGCGCACTGGGATGCTCTTGCCCGCTATGTCTACTCTAAACGAAGTCCCCTTAGGCTTGCCACCTTCATCATACGAGATACGCACCCCGTCTGCCTTAGTCATTGAGTCGGCGCTTGTGCCAAATGAGACAACTCGGGCTCGCGTAAGACTGCGCATATCCCAAGACCTTGCGTCGTCCCGATTGATGAAGGCTACTCCATCTTCTGGCAATGACTCAAGCAATTTCCCTTTTTCAGCAACTAGGCTTTCAATGCTTGGAAAAAACTCAACGTGCACTGGCACCTCGCTACCGAAGCCAGTAACAACACCCATCACCGGCTTTAACCATTTGACTAATCTACCAATATCACCAGGATGATCCGCACCCACCTCGAGCACGAAATAGGAACTGGTTGGCAAGTAATCGGTACAAGCTCTCCAAAGACCAATTATGATATTTATAAGCCAGCCGAATGGAGAAGACCAGGCACTTTTTAAATTTAAAATAGTGAGAGGCACACCAAATTCAGAGTTGTAGCTCTTTTCATTTTTGCGAACAGCCAAAGAGGTCGATAGCGCTGCGGCAATGGCGTCTTTTGTGCTGGTCTTGCCCACCGATCCGGTAACACCAATGATGTGTGTCTTGTGGCGTGAGAGCATTAAGCGAGCTTCCCACTCCAAGATTTTTACAATTATTTTTTTCATCTATCTGGCGGTATATCGTAATAACTAATTAAGAAGCGGGCGATATCCCGGAAGGGCATCGTGAGTGTCTCTGAGGCGTACTCAACATTCTGCGGCTCTCGCATCATAAGGAAAACAAGAAAACGCGGCTTGTAGGCCGGGAAGTAGCCGAAGAACGAGTGCAAGTAACGGTCGTCGTAGTATCCTCCCCCATTCGGGTTCGCAATCTGAGCTGTGCCTGTCTTGGCCGCAATACTATAGTGCTCCATCTTGAGCTTGCCCGCGGCTAGGTGCTCATCTACTACTTTAACTAGCATTCGGGTAATTTCGTCGCTTGATTCTCTGCTGATGGCACGACCTTGCTCAATGGGCTTAATCTCTTCAGATAAACCCAGGGTATAATCTATAGATTTGGTAACGTGTGGTTTAACAATATGGCCACCATTGCCAAGAGCGGCCAGCGCTCGAACCATCGACAACGGCTCAACTGCGATACCTTGCCCGAAAGCGGCCGTGGCAAAGTCAACCTGGTGACCGCTATTTAGGTTATCCATCAAGTTCGTCGCTTCGTTTGGTAAATCGACATCCGTTTTGTCGAAAAAACCAAAACGTTGCAAGTAGGTTCTATAAATATCCTTGCCCATCAAGCTCTCGGCATAGGCGGCACCAACGTTGAGTGACTGATTGAGCACATCTTGCATGCTGGTAAGACCGCGTGCTTTGCCATCGTAGTTTGAGATCTTCTTGCCATTTAGTTCGATGAAACCTTTGTCGATGTAAGTGGTATCAGCTTTAAGTTTGCCTGAATCCAGACCGGCGACGATAGTGATGGGCTTCATAATCGAACCGAGCTCGTACACATTCTCAACCAGTGGATTCTCATAAACACTAGGGTCAGCTGCCTTGCCGTAGTCATTGGGGTCAAAGCTAGGAACACCAGCCATTGCCACGATCTCACCCGTCTTGGGATCAATGATAACACCGGCCGCACTCCTGGCCTTCCACTCGCGCATCAGTTCATTTAGTTTCGACTCGAGCAAAGCCTGCACCCCAGGCTCGATGGTGAGTACCACGTCAGCAGAGCGAGCCTTGCCTTGATCAAAAACATCCTCCTTCAAGCCCAAAAAGACATCACTGAAGAAATTACTATAGGGGTTCACTGGTTTCCTCGTAAGGGAGGCGTCGTACTGACGCTCAACCCCATAACGTCCATTGTAATCATCGCCGTCGTAACCTACGAAGCCAAGAACTTGCGCGGCTAAATCACCGGCAGGATAGAATCTCCATTGTTCACGAACAAGCAAAACTCCACCCAACTTCAATGCTTTGATTGAACTCGCTGCTTCGTTTGAGATGTGGTGAACAAGCTCTTCGTAAGGGTCATCTGATTTACTTGCTTTGGCGAGGATCTCAGTTTCAGGCAAGCCAGTAATTGGCGCGAGGATGTTTGCCACTTCCTCTGGATTGCTTACTAGTTTGGGATTAAGTGCAAGCAGATACCCACTGGAAAGACTGGCAGCTGACAATGACTGGCCAGATTTACTGGTAAAATAAATTGATCCCCTATCATATGGTACATATCCAGCCGAAGCCTTAAATTGTCCTTCGGCGGCCTCGGCAAAGTAAGTGCCTTGAACAATCTGGATATAAAAAAGTCTTACAGCACATACAATGCCGAGCAAAGCAACCACCCCCGCCAAGAGGCGGATCCTCCTCTGCTCCACGCTAGTGTGACCCGCCAGCATAGCCTACAAGCTCACCCGAAGCGTTGAGTGCGATAAATACTGGGTTCTCAGAATCGACGAAGCCAAGCTTGCGAGCCAAGTTTATGTCTACGCTCTCTGAAACAATGAAGAAGTTACTTTCAAGCACTGCAAGCTCACTCTCCTTAGTTTGAATAAGTGAGGACAAAGCGTTGGCCGAAACACTATAATATATCGAGCCTTGCACTAAAAAGACGTAGGTAATGAGACTTGCCGCCACCAGGGAGGCAAGAGCCCAGAAGTACCTCGGATTTACTTGGAGTCTGCTGGTGTTCATACGATTTTTTGAGCTACTCTTAATTTGGCACTTCGAGAGCGTGGGTTTAACTCTATTTCATTATCTGTAGGCACAATGGGCTTTTTTCTGACCAGGGTCGCCTTAGCCTCCCCCACTTTTGATACAAAGAAGCGCTTAACTACTCTGTCCTCAACTTCGTGAAAGGAAATCACGGCCAAACGTCCGTCGGGCAAAAGTAACTCCCAACCGTCAATGAGCAACTGCTTGAGCGCCCCCACCTCATCGTTAACCGCAATCCTGATGGCCTGAAAGGTTTTAGTGGCAGGATGGATCTTCCCCCTCCTGGGCGAAACGCTTGAGATAACATCGGCCAACTGTTTTGAGTTGGTGATGGGCCGGGCGGTTACAATGGCCTTGGCGATTTTGCGCGAGTTTCGTTCGCCGCCAAAACCGTAAATAATATCGGCCAGATTCTCTTCGCTCCAGTTGTTCACCACCTGCTCTGCTGTCACTGAGCCTTCACCACTTGAGTCTGAGAATGTCATAATAAGCGGCTCGTCTTTATCAAATGAAAAGCCACGACCTGATTCGTCGATTTGATAACTGCACAAGCCGAGGTCAACGATTATAGCATCAAGGGCAGTCACCGCCAGATCAACTAGAATATTTTTTATGTTTCTAAAATTGTCATTTACTAAATTCACGTTGCACTTCGCGTTTTGCAAACTCGTACCCACCCTAGCCAGTAAACTAGAGTCAAGATCCGTGATAATAAGAGATCCGGTCGACCCAACCTGCTCGGCAAGCTCTCGTGATAAACCGCCTTCGCCACCCGTACCCTCAAACACAATCGCACCCGGCTTAAGGGCGAGGGTTTCAAGTGTTTCGTTTTTTAGTACTGTTGTGTGCATATTTTTACAGGGCGCCAAGCTCTCCTAACTTCTCAGCCAAACTGTCGGCCCTTTGCTCCACTCCGCGCTTGTAAGCCCGCCACTTCTTCTCATCCCAAAGCTCCACGCGCGTATGCACACCGGTCATCACAACGTCTGTCCCAAGTCCCGCAAACTCTTTGAGGAAGTCCGGTATAAGCACTCTGCCCAATGTGTCCACCTCAACTTCCACTGCCCCCGCTAGCATAAATCTGTTGATGCCACGGGTATCAGCCTGACCAAGTGAGAGGCCAGAGAGCTTCTCGGCCACTTTCTGCCACTGTTTGAGTGGGTAAAGCCACAAGCAGTTATCGAGTCCGTGAGTAATCACGATTTTGCGACCGAGTTCTGCACGAAAGCGGGCTGGCACGGCCACCCGCTTCTTACTATCCAATGTGTGTTTGTATTCGCCAATTAGCATGTTTTAAATCTCAAAACCCAAAGTTCAAAGCTCAAAAAGAAAGCGGTACATATACCACTTTCTCCCACTTGCCTACTATTATACCCCACTTTCTCCCACACAAGTCCACTTATCAACATCTTGACCAAATCTCCACAATTGTGTTAGGATAATCATTAGTGAAAGGAGGGCGTCATGCCCAACATTGAAGTTCACGGGACGAGAGATTTTGCGGGAAAAGAGCCAGTTGCGAAACTCAAGAAGCTACTGGCCGGATCTCCGTATTTGAAGGAAGTCGTTGTCACACTCGCTCGGGACGAGGTTATCGAGCTTGGCTCTGATGACTATGCTCCGGCACCATACCTTCGGCTCGTCGCGCCCAGAAAATCGGAGAAAAAAATCAAGGATATCGAGCAACGACTCAAACCTCTCAACATGGACATCGAGGTGCTCTACATTGAGCGCTTCGCCCCCAAGGATTAAGCGCCAAGATCACCAATCTACAAACACCGGGACCCACAAGGGCCCGGTGTTCACAATTTAGTTAAGTAGTCGGTGTCCCTGTGTATCCACGATCGTTTACATAAGGGGACACTTGGTCACATATTGACTATAAAGGCCTATTATGCCAGAATGTATTTGGAGCTGAGGCAGTAGATTGGCAACAAAGGTTGCTGGGTACGGGATAGTGGCTCCTTCCGATCTCTATTCCAAGATTCTTGTTGAGCGCTGGTACTTGACTTAAAACGGCCTTCTTCAAAAGGCTGGAAGGTAAAGAGTTGGCGCTCGAATTTATGTTGCTCGGTTTCGGCCGAGCAACTTTTGTTGACAAATTTAGAGTATTGAGGTAGTTTCGGGGTAGATTGGGAAGCTGGTAGTAAAGGAAGGCCGCTAAAGCGGCTGAGCAACTACAAACTTGGCTTCCCACAGTTCACCTCTTGGCAAACGCCGGGACTTACAAGGAGGCTTCGCAATGAAGCTGGGAATCGCAGTGGGTCGTAATACCCACACTCTCGTAACGACTGGCGATGGTAAAGCACGCAAGGAGTACTTGGCCAACGACCACGTGGGTCTGGCCAAGGCGCTCGAGCACATCCGCACTGGCGGGTACAAAGAGATTACCTTCCTCGGCAACCGGCGGTGGGCTACGCCCTTCGCCTGCGCTCTGCGGGCAAACGGCATCGAATGCCGCTACCTCGCTGTCCAAACCAGAGGTGAGCGCGGAGCCAAAGGAAATGTGGGCTCACTCTTGGCCAAGCTCTTGGAGAGCGAGATCAAGGGTCGCCCCTTCTTCACGGAACGGGTGGAGAGCCAGCCGAAGACGACGGGACCGGAGCAGATGCCCGCAACCTACCGTCTAGCGCTCGAGTACCTCGACGCCACCAACCAAGTGCGGCGTCTCAAGCATCACGTGCTCGATTGCTTGGCTGTCCTCTTCCCCGAGGTGGTCAAGGCCGGCAAGACGGAAGTTGGTCGCGGAGAGACGAGCGTTGCCTTGCCCATCCCCGAACCTCAACCACCGGACGTATTCGGCAAGAAGATGCGGGTGGTCTTCGAGGACCCAAACCCAGAGAGCTTGGCCGAGCGCAAGGACGTGCCGGAAGCGGTGCGAATGCTTGCGCAAAAATCACTGGGCAAGTTCGTGCCCGCGGATCTGCGTAAGAAGACGGGCGAGGACTTGACCAGCCACCTGGCCACCTACGACAAGGCGGTTGTGCTCAAGGAGAGTAAAATCGTCGAGTTGCGGGAACGAATCCAGAAACATCCACTGGCCGACCAGTTCTCGGGTGGCGATCTCATCACCGTCCTCCTGGGACTCCTGGGTTGGCGAGCTTGGCCGCACTGGCGTGAGTTGCGCCGTTACGCCGGGCTCGATGTCTCACGCCTCGACTCCACCGGCAAATTCCGCACCTCAAGGGTACGCACGGAGATCAGGCAGTATCTCTACCTCTTGACCACAATGACGAAGGAGGGCAGGGAGACTGTCGCTGGCAGGAAGGGCAAGAACAAGCGCCTCGAGCACTTGCTCAAGCAACTTCGCCATCGGGGTCTGCGCGACAACAGCATCGGCTAGGAGCTGGAATAAATCATACGGCCCCTTACTAGGGCTCATAGACGCCCATAGGCTCCTAGCATCAGGTCTTACGATAACTTGGGAAGCTGGAAGGAGGATTGTAGGCCACTCCTGTGGCTGGTCATTTACACAGGCTTCCCACATCTTTCAGCTTCAAGCGCTGAAAAAAGAGGTCGGCCAGTACAAACTGGCTGGTTTTAGGCCAATGGCGCTCGATTTTCACTGCGACGGTCCGACCGTCGCAGTTTTTTTATATTAGGGAGTCAGGTATTTACAGTGCTATAATCTGACCATGAGTAACTACCCAAACGATCAAAATGGCTCTGATAGCCCTTTTGCTAAGGAAAAGCTACGGCGGGAGGCAGAGGAGGAGACGCGGACGGCTAAGAAACGGGAGGAGGAAGCCGCTCGGCGTAAGCGAGAGCTTGAGGATACTCAGACGAAGCGGGAGCTTGCTTTGATATCGGAGCAGTTACGTCGCGGAAGATTAAAGATGGACGAGCTGAAGCGAAATATCGAAGAACTCAAAAAAGGCGCCAACACTAAAACATCTCACGACAGAGTTGGATCGGGCGCAGGTTCCGACTCAGCTTCGTTGGCAAGGAAACTCGATGAAGTAAAACGGGAGAAGGAGTTGCTGAACAGCAAAGCGACCACCGCACAAAATGATATTACTAAAACAGAAGATGAAGAGAGTGAGAAAAAGAAGGCTTTCGCAAAACAGGAAGAGGAGAGGAGTCGAAAGTATGACAAAGCGCAGCTAGAATTGGCCAAGATAAAAAAGGGGCTGTATGAGTCTACGTCAAAACAAGCCGAGCTGAGACGAAGAATCAGTGAGGTCAAGAGTAAACTAAGTGGAAGCACTACCAAACTCGAGGAGGTGGACTCCGTACTGGCCCGCGCAAAAAAACAGGCGGCGATAATTGAGTCAAAGCCAAAAAAACACTTTTCTCGAGAAACCAAACCCTCCAGCACTGCTCAAGAGGTAGACAAACTTGAGAAGAGGGTCGCGACACTTACCCGCAAAAACACTGATCTTGAAACAAGAAAGCACGAGCTCGAGAAAGAAATAAAAAATATCGAATCCGAAGAGCAGAAGATAGCGGGCGAAGAAAAAATAACAGAAAGCGAGATTGAGCAGCTAAAACAAAACAATGATAGTGTGAGCCGTGAAGAAAAGCTGCTTGAGGATCGCTTGGCTAAAGATACAAGCACAACACAGCACGAGCTCGCAGAGGCAAAGCGACAGATTGAAGCAGGAGAAACCGAACACGAGCGACTCAAGAAGGAAACTGAGAGGGCACGACAAGAACTTGAAGCAGCAGAGAGTGAACTCAAAAAGGCCGTCCTAGAATTTGAAAGGGTCCGAGCTCTTGAAAGTACCCAATATCACACGGTCGAAAGTCTTAAGAATGTGGCGCTTTCATACTCGGAAAGTACGAGCCAATCAATCGAGAACAAGAAGAGGCTTAAAGAGGAAATCTCAAGGAAAGAGGCCCAACTAGAGAAAAAACGAGTAGAGCTTGAAAAAGCTATTAATGATACCCGGCGAAAGGAAGAGGAAAACAAACGTAAAGAAGTGGAAGCCGCGAGCAAGAGTCGGGTAGTAAGCTCTATATTACTTACGAGAGAAACTGATCTTGAGCGCACAACTCGCGATAATAGGGCACTCGAGGAAAAGGTACGTGAATTAACAGCAAAGTTGGCACGTCCTAAATAGTATCTATAGTCCGTAAAGCTCTTTTTGAATATCGGTTGATTTACGGCGGAGTTGGGGGAAGAGGGTGGCCTCGCGCGCGGGCAAATTCTCAAGGAAGAAGAAAAGTCGCTCGGAGTGGGCGTAGCCCGAGACAGGTGGCATACCGTACTCAAGCATCTCTACGAAGTCGACATCAAGCATCTGAGCCTCCGCGTCGCCCTCATCGCGGGCCTTCTGCTGGTCTTTAAAACGGGCAAGCTGATCAACAGGGTCATTGAGCTCGCTGTAACCATTACCGAGTTCGGAGCCACCAAGGACAATGTGGAAACGCTCTGTTAGTTCAGCGTTCTCTGGTTTTGACTTTGCCAAGGGCGACATAAACTTAGGCTCGTTAACGAGGAAGGCTGGGCCAGCAAGGGTCTTGCGCACGGTCTTCCACAAGTTGTCGATCAAGCGCGCTTTATTTACCACGCCCTCAAGCTTTATGCCCTGCTTGGCAAGGGCTTGCTCCATATCACTTTCGCTCGCGTTCCAAATGTCTATACCGGTTTTGTCTTTAATACTTTGGGTGTAGTCAATCTCTGGCCACTCCCCTGCTAAGTCAAAGACGTGGTCACCCTTTACAAACTTGGTCTTACCGTAGACCTCAGTGGCGATGTAGCGAAACATATCGCGTACCATATCCATATTCTGCCGATAGTCGGCGTAGGCCCAGTACCACTCAATCTGCGAGTACTCCTGCAAGTGCTCATCGTCTATCCCCTCATTGCGGAAGTTTGGACCCAAGGTAAACACCTTCTCAAATCCCCCGCCGATTAACCTTTTCAAATAAAGCTCGGTGGAAATGCGTAAGTAGAAGTCTTGGTCAAGAGCGTTGTGATGAGTTGTGAAGGGTGCCGCGTCGGCACCGCCTGGCACTTGTTCAAGCACAGGCGTCTCTACCTCAATGAAGCCACGCTCCTTCATAAAAGCACGGTTAACCTCCCAGAATCTACTTTTCCGTTTGAAGAACTCGCGACGCTCTGGATTGGTGGCTAAATCAAGATATCTTTGGCGAAAAATCAGCTCGGGATCTTTGAGACCTTCGTGCTTATCTGGCAGAGGTCGCAATGATTTAGTAAGCAAGACTATTCTCGAAACTTCTATTGAAATCTGACCAGTTTTAGTTTTTACAATCTTACCAGTCGCTTGCACAAAATCACCAACATCAAGCAGGGGCAACTCATTGTAACCCAGACTCCCCTTCTCCTTATCAAACGGTAATAGAACATCCTGCTTTATGTACAGCTGGATACGGCTGGATTCATCTTCAATATCGCCAAAACAGATAGGCCCATGTTCGCGCCAACTCATAAGCCTACCAACAAGCGTAACTGATTTATTCTCAAATTCACTGAACTGCTCGACAACTTCTTTGTTCGAATGTGTGCGACCTGAGCGAGCAGGGTACGGGTTGATACCGAGCTTGCGTAGCTCCTGTACTTTGCGCAACCTCTCCTGCCTAATCTCAATGAGCGAGGCCATTACTCTATCTCAACAATTTTATATTCAGTAGTACCCTTGGCTGTTTGCACAGTGAATGGGTCGCCCTTTTGCTTCCCCATCATGGCAAGACCAATAGGTGACTCGTTTGATACCTTATTTGCGTGTATGTCAGCTTCTGATGAGCCAACTATCTGAATCTTCTGCTTATCTCCTCCGCTTTTCTGAATCACCACTGTCGAGCCAATCTCGACTTTAGTTGAGTGGTGTGAGTCCACCACAACTGCTCTCTTAGTAACATTGCTTAGGTAAGCAATGCGCTCCTCAAGCGCCGCTTGAGCTGCCCGGGCCTCCTGGTACTCTGAATTCTCCCGCAAATCACCTAGAGATTTAGCCTGCTCAAGAGCCTCTGCCACCTCCCGCCGTTTAACCGTACTCAATTGCTCAAGCTCCGTCTGGAGCTCCTTCAACTTCTCATGGCTCAAATATTCCTTTTCATCTGTCATGGCAACTATTATACACTAAACTAGTCATTTTGGAAGTATTCGGGGGTGTAGAGGCTCATCCAGTCGAAGAATTGTCTCGCGACATAGGCGGCTCCTATGGTGTTGCCTACGTGGCCTTTCTCCATCACTATGGCGAAGGCGTAACGCGGATTGTCGTAGGGAAAGAAGCCCTCCACCCACGAGTTCACCCTTGCCTTAGTATCGCCAAGTTCAGCCGTACCAGTTTTAGTGGCAAATTTTACATACGGCACATTGAGCGCCGAGCCTGTGCCCTCAAGTGTACCGAGGCGCATACCCTCGCGCACGATTTGAAAACTAGCGTCGGCAATGGGCAACTCCTCCTCATTTGATGTCACGCCAGGGCTCGCCAAATGTGGGGTGAGCAACATGCCACCATTGGCAATAGCAGCCACCATCCGCACCATCTGCAGGGGCGTAACTTGAAATCCATACTGACCGATACTCGTGTGATACGTATCACCCAAGAGCCACTCCTCGCCGAAGACATCCTCCTTCCACTGTGGACTCGGTACCGTGCCGGCCGCCTCGCCGGGCATATCAATGCCCGTGATTTCGCCCATACCAAACATCTCGGCATACTTATCGATGCGCGCGATACCCAAACCAGCTTGGCCTTGAAAACCCCCGCCCAGCACATAGAAGTAGACATTAGATGAGACTGCCAGAGCCTCTCGCATATTCACCCAGCCTTGGGCCTTCCAATCTTTGAAGACCGTAAACGCTCCAGGCACGTAGGGATTGGGAATTTGCAAACTGCCTGTACTCAAAATCTTTTTGTCGGGACTAATCGTCTTCTCTGTGAGAGCGGCCAAGGCCATAAACGGTTTAACAATTGAACCCGGTGTGTATAGTCCGCCCACCGCCCGATTTAAGAAAGGTTTACGACTGTCAGTCAGATACTCATTGATACCTGCGCTAGTAGTTGTGCCAGAGAAAATGGATATGGGCACCTCGGGGTAGCTCGTCATCGCGAGCACTTCACCCGTGCGCACGTCCATAATAACGCCCGCGCCACCGGTGAAGTCGCGCTCGCGGGCCACAGTGGCAATCGTTTCGTAGAGTTTACTAACCAAGCGCGCGTCAATAGAGAGGTTGAGGGCCTCGCCATCCTTGGGCACCTCGGCCACATTCTCGGAGAGTACGTTACCAGCCACATCCATCTCCTCAATCTTAACCCCGATAGTGCCCTGGAGTAGGCCATCGTATTGCCCCTCCAGACCCGCCTTGCCCACCCTAATCCTTGGATCAACAATGGGCAGCTCCATCTCCTCATCTTCGTTGGGGCGGCCGATGTAGCCCACTACCGAGGAGAGGCCATCTTGTGCAAGGTATTGGCGACCTTTCTCAGGGTCGTTCCAAGCAAGCAAGGTTTTGTTGCGGTCGTAAATCACTCCCCGCTCTGTGAGTATGGGCGTAGAGCGTAAACTGTTCTGCTCACTGCGGGTACGATATGCCTGCCCACGAGCAATTTGGAGGTCGCCAAGACGGTATACAAAACCAAGCATAGAAAGACTTATGACCACGGCCAGAGCGTAAACCGCCCGCTTTGAGATGGCACGTTCGATGCGCCCCTCAAACTGTTGCGTGTCAAACTGGGGCAAGTTACTAGAATCGAGAAAAATCTCATCAGGGAAAATCTCTTCGTCTTGTCGTTGACTTTTAGTTTTCATACCCTCGAACAAATCTTCTAGCAACAAGCTGAGTCAATAACAATAGAGCAAGACTACCAAAAGCAAAACGGTAACTAACCAACGACAACGAAGAGGCCGGAGTGTAAAGCAGATCTACAAGTAAACCAGCGACGAACCCCTCCCAATACATGCGAAAGGCAATAATCCACACAAACAATAAAATCGTCGTGAACCACCAAGGCAAGAGAAAAATGGAAACGAACAACAAAATGTCGGCGCTAATTCTCCACATACACTCTGGATAGACTATAGACATTAACGGGGCTTCGGGCATACACCACTTGGAAGGCGTCACCTGGACTCTCTTTGACCTCCTCAATTTGAGCAACAAATAAATTGCGTGAAGACGGGAGAGTGAGCATAGCACCTTGAGCGATTTCGAGACCGCTCGGTAAATTTAGAACAAAGTTCTGGCTCCCAGCTCCAGCGGCCACAACGTGAGTACCATCGGGAAGGACCACCTCAAGCTCTTTGCCGTAGGCTGAGTAAAGCTGGACCTTAGAAACTTTGTCATAAACCTCAACAACTTCACCCAGGGCCACGCCACCTTCCGATACTACCTTTTGGCCGTACTCAACACCGGCAGCCCCACCTTGATCAATGATTATCGTTTCGTAAGGCGAGGAACGCAGGGAGGACAGTACATAGGAGAGATGGGCTGATTCAGTATCTACGTAACCAAGAGCCCTTTTTAGCTCCTCATTCTCTCTAGTGACAGACTCGTTGCGGGCTTGCTCTACATTGCTCGATTCTTTTGCCTGATCAGTGACTGGCCAAATTAATCTCCCAATTGAGAACGCAGTCGAGTGTAGGGCGTACGATATTTGAGATCGCAAGAGAAAGAGCACCACAAGCAAGGTTACAACAAGGGGCGTCAAGAGCCCAAGAAGCTTAAGGTTAACGCCTCGAAGGCGGGAGTTCATCATCACCAACAATTAAGACGTTCCTAAACTTAGGTAAATCCTCAAGTACAAATCCGGCACCTCTCACAACACAGGTGAGCGGATCCTCCGCGATATAAACCGGCACCTTCAATTCTTCTTCAAGTAAATTCGCGAGGTTTTGGATGAGGGCGCCACCACCAAGCAAAACTAGGCCACGATTCATCACGTCGGCCATTACCTCGGGCGGAGTAACCTCCAACACCTCCTTGATAGCGTCCATAATTAGTCGCACCGAAGGCGATATGGCCTCACGTACGTCCGCATCAGTGACCACGATCTCGCGGGGCAAACCTGTGACCAAATCTCGACCGCGCACCTTCATTTCAATAGCATCATCAAGCTCCACTGCCGAGGCTAAAGTCAATTTGATGTTCTCGGCTGTCTTCTCTCCTATCAGAATCTTGAATTCGTCTCGGACATAATTAATGATATCATCGTTAAGCTTGTCGCCCGCAATACGTAGGTTTTTAGACGAAACTATACCCCCCAAACTAATCACCGCCACATCAGTCGTGCCACCACCGATGTCAATAACCATCGACCCGACTGGCTCGTTCACGGGCAAGCGCGTGCCGATTGCCCCCGCCATCGGCTCTTCAATCAAGTGAACCTCGCGCGCACCGGCGTTACGAGCAGCGTCACGCACAGCTCGCTTCTCTACATTGGTTATACCCGAGGGTATGCCCACCACCACCCGCGGACCAAGCAATTTCTTAGGCACAGTCTCAAGAGCCTTGCGGATGAAGTGGGCCAACATCTCCTCAGTAGCTTCGAAGTTTGAGATCACACCGTCGACAAGCGGTCGCACCGCCACCACGTGCCCGGGTGTGCGCCCTACCATCTTATTGGCGTCTTTACCCACCGCTACCACTTGGCCCGTCTTTTGATTGATAGCCACCACTGATGGCTCATTAACCACGATGCCTTTGCCCTTTACGTAAACCAGGGTGTTGGCCGTACCAAGGTCAACCCCAATGTCTAAACTCAAATATTCTTTAAACTTATCGAACATATTAATAGCTTTGAGCAAAGAGCCATTTGCGGTTGGCTAGCTTGCCACATTTAAAACATTTACCACCAAACTTATCGGCCATATGTTCAAGCTCTAGCACTCTGCTTGTGGCCTTAGTTGCCTCTTTTACTGTCGCCTCACACTCCGCTTGCTCACACCAAAGCACTCGGGCGAAAACTTTCTTCTCTTCCATCGCGCTTACAAATTTTTCGTAAGTGTCCACTTCAATGGTAAGTTTATCCCTCAGAGCGAGCGCGTTGGCCAAAAGCTGTTTTTGTATTTGATCGAGCGCAACCTGACTCCCCTTCAAGACATCGTCTATGGGGTAAACGCTTTTGTCGAAAGTGACACGATTAACTAAAGTTAACATTTGATTGGCCAGTTCTTTGGCCCCAATCTCGATCCTAAGAGGCACACCTTTAAGTTCGGCCTCGTTTATACGATAGCCCAGTGTATGTTGGAAGTTTAAATCTACTTTTGCTCTAATTCCTCCTGCCTTGAGTGCTGAAGCGATTTTGTTTACTGCCACGCTCAAATCAGAACCCACATACTCTTCTTCCTTTTTGCAGATAGGCAAAATTATGACCTGTGTTGGGGCTAGCTTAGGAGGAATCACGAGACCAGCGTCGTCACCATGGGTAAGCACGAGGCCCCCTATATAACGAGTGGAGATACCCCAAGATGTCTGTTTGGCAAGCACCTTCTCGCTCTGGTCGTTTAAATAACTGACGTTGAATGCCTTTGTGAAGTTTTCGCCTAAATAATGCGAGGTTGCACCCTGAAGCGCTTTGCCGTTTGGCATCACCATCTCCACTGTGTAAGTCTCGTCTGCCCCGGCAAATCTCTCACTCGAGCTCTTTATGCCAAAGTACGGCGCGAGAGCCGCGTACTCCTCATAGAACTTCTTATACCAGCCAATAGCCGTCATCACCATATCATCCGCGCTCTCTTTAGTAGCATGCACTGTGTGCCCCTCTTGCCACAGGAATTCTGAGGTGCGAATGAACGGGTAAGTACGCTTCTCCCAACGCACCACATTGCACCACTGATTAAGCTTCATCGGCAAATCTCGATAACTACTTATCCACGAAGAAAAAGATTTGGTGATGACAGTTTCGGAAGTTGGCCGAATAACATAAGGCTGGTCAAGTTTTTCCCCTCCCGCATGAGTAACCACAGCGAGCTCGGGCGAAAACCCTTCAAGATGTTTCTTCTCTTGCTCGATTAGCGACATCGGGATAAGGAGTGGGAAATAAACATTTTCAACTCCGTACTCCTTAAACCAAGGATCCATATTCGTAAAAACTTGCTCCCAAAGCGCGTAACCAAGTGGTTTCAAAATCAACGAGCCTTTGACATCAGACTGCTCAACCAAGCCAGCCTGGGTAACAACGGCATTGTACCAAGCCGAGATATCCTCCGACTTCTTAGGTAAATCACGTTTAGAAAACTCCTTAGGCATAGCCTATCCTACCACATCAGAGCAGGCGGGCAATATCGTGGTAGGTGATGAGGACCATCAAGACGAGAAGGAGGGCGAAGCCGGCGGTGTTGGCGTAGTTTGCAATTTGCTTGGGAAGGGGTCGGCGGCGAATTGATTCGATGATAATGAAAAGCAACCTCCCGCCGTCGAGGGCCGGGAATGGGATAACGTTCACAACTGCTAGTGAAAGTGATAGAAGGACGGTCAGTTGGAGAAGGGCGCCGAACCCAATTCCCGCCGCTTGCTTAACAATAGAAGCAATGCCCACTGGACCAGAAACGTTGGCAAGGTCTGCCGTGCCGTGCACGAGCGACCAAAGTAAACCCGCCATCCCTTTTGCGGTGCCAACAAGCAGAAAGCCCGTTGTCTTGATTGCTGGCACAAACGCGCCGAAGACACCAAACGAAACAGTGCCCACATCATCAAGCCGGAGACCAGCAGTGGGTGAAGGTACGACTACGTATGTCCCCTCTTCCGCAACTACGCTTACTGGCTTGCCGGTGTGCGCGCCCATAAAGGTCACCACTTCATCAGCGTCCACAATTTTTTGAACGTCTGTGCCACTGCTAAGTTCAACTATTTGGATACCTGCAGGAACCTTAGCAAGAGCAGCTGGAGAGCCCGGCACAACTTCAGTCACAACCACGTGTACATCTTCGTACTGTCCTGTTGGGAAGGAACTTGTTGAGGCTTGCAGGCCGACGGTTAAACCAATCCACAAAAGGACAAAGGCAAGCAACACATTGAACACAATGCCCGCCACCACCACTCCTGCTTGTACAATACGTGGCTTGTAATCGAACCTTGCCCCGCGAAGCTCGTCGTTCTCTTCGAGCGAAGTGGGGTCCTCACCGAAAATCTTTACGAATCCGCCAAAGGGAATCCAATTGAGCGTGTAGGTAGTCTGCCCCCATCGCTTACCCACAATCCTGGGTGGGAATCCAAGACCGAACTCGTCCACACGTATCCCACTAAGCTTAGCCACTATGAAATGTCCAAACTCGTGCGACACAATAAGTATCGCTAAGATTATTATGAAAATTAGTATAAACATACTTAGCCAGCTAGCTCCTTGTCTTTACGAACTGCTTGTTCCTCAAGCGCCGCGTTAGCTTCATCAACCATCTTTTGTAAATCCTCTCTTAACTTAAATTTATCGTCCTCGCTTATACTCCCCTCCTTCTCCTTCTTGACCACATCATTCCAACATTCCTCTCGCTCCTTACGCACTGATACTCGAGCGAGCTCAAGCTTCTCTTTAACTAACTTGCTAAGCAATACTCTTCGTTCAGCCGTTAAATCTGGGAAGGACACACGTACGCCAACTCCGTCTGTCGAAACAGACACACCCAAGTTGGCCGCCTGTATTGCGCTCTCAATGAGTTTGATGGTGGCCTTGTCCCAAGGGGCCACGCGCAAAGTTTTAGGATCCTCAATCGAAATAGCAGCCACATGCGATATTTTGGTACGCGCACCATACTGCTCAATGCTTACACTATCAAGCAAAGCTGGCGTGGCCCTACCAGTGCGGATGTTTGAGAGTTCGCGAGCTAGCCACTCCCCCACTCCTTCCAAGCCATTCTTTAATTTTCCAAATTCATAATTCATAATTCGCAATTCTTAATTCATCAGCGCGATGTGCTCCATTATAACACGCACGGGTAATTCTCTCTCGGCTACGTGACGAAGGCCACGTTCTATCTCCTCAAGCAGTGGCCAATCTTTAATCTTATATGCCTCTTGCTCAAGCTCAAGTAGAAACGCGCTTGCCTCCTCTCTCTGCGCCAACTTCTCTTCTGGTTCATCCATCTTAACAACAAGCGGTGCAATTAGCTTAAGTCTCGCTGGCCCTTCCGCTTTCAAAAAAGCTTTTACGTCACTATGCTCTCGCGCGTACGCTTCGAGTTTATATATCTCAAAATGCCCCGCACCGGCCCTCGAACGTAAAGTGGGCAACAAGGCGCTTGGGTTGGGGTGATGAAGGGTTAGCAACATGCCAGCGGCCGGCGCCTCGAGTATCTTAAGCAAAGCATTTTGCGCTTCGGTTGTGATATCTACACACGTCACGTTTAAACTATGTGCGTCACTTGAACCACGAGACATAAGTAAGGCAAGCTCGTGCGCTTCATCTATACCCAGAATAGAATATTTAAATGTCGTAATTTGCAATTTGCAAACAATTATCTCTTGCTGATAATACTTTTTTTATATGTCCCCAAGTGCTCGAGGGCGATACCCGTGCCTTTAACAACGCAAAAAAGTGGGTCATCAGCCATCTGCGCCTTAACCCCAGTCTTGCGATACACAAGCTCAGGGAGATGACGAAGCATTGAGGAACCGCCCGTCATTGTAATACCGTAATCGATAATATCCGAGGCTAGCTCGGGCGGTGTGTCGCCAAAAACATCCCGGATTGCTTTAATAATCTGCTTGAGCTCGGCGTCGATGGCGACCACCACTTGGTTGGTGCTCATTTGCACGGTACGAGGCAGACCTGTGAGGAAGTCGCGTCCCTTCACCGCGTAACTCTCCTCTTTGTCAACGGCAATGGCCGAGCCAATTGCAATCTTGATCTCCTCGGCAGTCTTGTCACCCACGGCCAAATTAAAATTCTTTTTAATATAATCTGTTATCGCCTGATCAATTTTATCTCCAGCACATTTCACACTTGTTGACGCCACGATACCACCCAAACTAATCACCGCCACATCAGTGGTGCCCCCTCCTATGTCCACCACCATATGCCCACGCGGTTCATATATAGGTATGCCCGCGCCGATGGCCGCCAGGATGGGCTCTTTGACCACGTAGGCGTTCTTGGCCCCGGCCTTAACCGTGGCCTCCACCACTGCTCGGCGCTCGGTACTCGTCACCCCAGCTGGCACACTCACCAAAACTTCTGGCTTAAAGACATTCCACTTGCCAAGCGCCTTATTTACGTAGTAACGCAGCATTGCCTCGGTAATACGATAGTCAGCAATCACTCCGTCCTTCATCGGTCGGTAAGCCACGATAGACTCGGGTGTGCGACCAATCATCTCCTTGGCCTCGAGACCTACGGCCAAAACTTTGTTATCCGTTTCCGAAACCGCCACCACCGAAGGCTCGTTTAGCACAATCCCCTTCCCCGGCACGAAAACTAGCGTATTAGCCGTGCCAAGATCAATGCCAAGTTTCTTCACAAACAAGCTCATACACTAGACAGTAGCAAGAAAGTAGCTAATTTTCAATTCAATCACTTGGCCGCCGGGCCGCCAAGTTAGCCTATTCGTGATAAATTGCATCAAGCTCAGCATCGGTTTTCTTTTCCACCATCAACAGAAGACTCGTCTCACAAAACTTTTCATACTCCTGTTGTGTTTTGAACTGTTTCTTAATAATCCCCTTGTTACAGAGACCCTTTTCACCCGTAAAGTACTCTGGCCAGCTTGATCTAACTAACTTGGCCGCCGGGCCGCCAAGTTTATGCACTTGGTCATTTAGATTTACGTAGGCACTTAGATGCAGCAGGTAATCATTGCCCAGAATATGCTTCGCCTTGAATACTCCTTGAAACAGTGCTCCCTTTCGTTTGTATTTGTTGTTGAAGTACCAAGAGTGACCACCGCTAATGCGGTGCATGAATTTTGATATTCCGTCTGGACTTATTTGCTCCAAAATGAAGTGGAAGTGGTTGGGATTTAGACAGTACGCGATAATGTCAACTAGCTTCTTTCTTGACTTGTTCTTGCTAGTGATGAAAGAGAGCTCGTATAGACTCCCTGTTAATTCTGTATCGTTGAAAACATCCAAACTTTGAACAAACCTATTTGAGTCGTAAGGGTCACAAACAATGCTTCTCTTGTCGACTCCACGATTATATATGTGGTAATACTCTCCTTTAACGAACTTAATTTTTCTTACGGGCACCTCAAGATTATACTACTTGGCGGCCCGGCGGCCAAGTGAGTTATCGGCGATACCACACCTCTATTTTACAAGGACCGTCCTTGTGGACTTGTAAATTGTAGCATGTGGCCACCTGGTGGCCACACAGTTATCTCCTCTCTTAAATCTACCTAACCTACTTCCCCATATCATATAATCGCTTCACCTCCCCTGCCCCCAGCGCCCGGTTGTAGATGCGCACATCATCCATAAGACCCTTGAAAATGTGCGGGTTTTGAGAGGTGCCAATCTTAATCGAGCTGGATAACGGATCCCCCACAACACCAGTACGACTTGCTACTCGTACTCCATCAACATAAAAACTCTCGGTGCCATTTGTAGAACTTACCGATGCGTCAAATATGTACACAACATGATACCATCGCCGGTCATTGATAATGTATCCAGAATCAAAGGAATTATAATTCACTAGGTGTTTTGATGGATCAACTAGAAGATAAGTCCGTAAACCAACGTTGCCACCACCACGATTGATCATCACGGAATAGACTCCGCTATGCGGTTCAAGCCTCATCCAAAGTGATATAGAATAAGCACTGTCAAGAGTCAGGGCACTGGGTGCTCCCAGTTCCACATAATCATTCACACCGTCGAAATTAATGCCTTGGCCTAGGCGGCCGGGTTTGAATGTTGGGCCGTTAGTGAGAGTGCCTGTGGCATAGGAGGTGGAGAGATCTCTGATGGTCGTGCTTGTGAGCATATCCTTGCCGTCGAATGTCCAGTGGCCGACGAGACCGTTGGTAAGGGAGGTGTTTGATTTGAGTGTCACATCCACGTGCGTGGTGGCGCCCAGGTTGTAGAGGCGTGAAACTTCTCCTGCCGACAAAGCTCGGTTGTAGACGCGCACATCGTCGATGAGACCATTGAAATATTCAGCATAAACTCCTGTATCAGATGATTTACTAATCTTAAAACGAGCCGCGTTTGAAGCCACCCCTCCTCCCGACCCGGATGTTCCAAATAATGACCCATTAATGTACAATGCTGTTGGATTATTCGATATTATTCCACAAAAATGAACCCATTTTTTCAACGGAACAGTATACGCAAAACTCTGAATTCCACTCGTACCAGATGTATAAACTTGAAACTTGATACCACTATTGTTTGCAAAATTTATACCGTAAGCATATGGCGAACCAAGCGCATCATCTCTCTTTGCTATAATTCCCTGCCACGTTGTGACGGTCCCAGTATTTGAATAAATCCAAGAACACATTGTTATACTCCCTCCGGTAGAAATATCCAAGCTACTCGCGTTACCAAAGTCCACGTAATCACTCACCCCATCAAGTGCCAACCCTTGTCCCAGTCTGCCTGGTCTCGTAGTAGTAGCCGTGTTGCCAGTTGACCCCAGAACCAAACTGCCAGTGGCGTATGAGCTTGAGATGTCCATAATGGCTGGGCCGATGTTCTTGCCATCAAATGTCCAGTGGCCAACTAAACCATTTGTGAGCGAGGTGTTTGATTTGATAGTCGTAGCCACGTGAGTGGTTGCACCCAGGTTGTATAGCCGCGCCACCTCGGCGGCGGAAAGCACTCGATCGTACAAGCGCACATCATCAAGAGAACCATCAAACTCCCTGGTGGAACCCGAATCGTCTCCAAGGACAAATGGGTTCGACCCTGCGTTTATAGCTCCAATTAAAGTTGTACTTACGGGCCCGTTAGGATCCTCTACCCCGTTCACATAAAGATGCAGGCCTGTCGGGCTACCGGCAACATAGGAAAAACATACCTGCGTCCATTTGTTGACTTGGGAACTATTTGTTTTACCCTCTATGCGGGCATTATCGGCATCCGCACTATCAGCAACAAAAATGTTATACATATCCGTCCTCCCAGATTGTGCCCCAACATCGTCTCTGAAGAAAATTAGGCCATCCAGGGTGTCGTTGTTCTTGGCCATGATACCGTCGTCGGTAGTAATTGTATTGTGTTTTACCCAAGCGCAACCTGAAAGTGTGGTGGCCAGATCTATGAAACCACGATCACCTACGTTCACATAATCATCGACACCATCAAAAGAGAGAGCCTGGCCCAATCTACCCGGGACAGTGGTCGTGGCCGTTTTACCACTTGTACCAAGGATAAGTGAACCAGTGGCGTATGAACTCGAGAGGTCTCGCACATTAGTAAGCATATCCTTGCCGTCGAAGGTCCACCAGCCGACTAGGCCATTTGTGAGTGAGGTGTTTGATTTGATGGTAGTGGCGGGGACCACACTCGCTAACGCAATGTTAAAATTTAAATGGTAAATGGTAAATGTGAAGAGCAAGATTGCAAAGCAAAATTTTAAATTCTTAACTGTCATTTTGATTTTTGACTTTTGCACT
>Ga0209542_10001501_pt1 | contig 54588 bp, 47 predicted proteins | sample RifCSPhighO2_01_FD_184028 | JGI IMG/M metagenome (GOLD analysis project Ga0209542, IMG submission 184028) | Soil microbial communities from Rifle, Colorado - Rifle CSP2_plank highO2_0.1 (SPAdes) (version 2) | ecosystem: Environmental > Terrestrial > Deep subsurface > Rock core/Sediment ... | reverse complement strand
GTTTTTTCGGAAAGCGTACAGTCATCCTTATTTGGGAAGCATGGGATATCAATCTTTCATGCGAAGGGGGGATTTTATAAAAGCGATGGAAAAAGCAATGTCAAATCCGGTAAATTTTCTTGATCGGGGAGAAAGGCGCGAGCCTATTGATTCCACTATTTTTTGGGAAGTGCTGATTAATTATGAGTATATTGTTGTGACGAACAAAAGCGCGGTCATCCTGTCGGCTCATGGAAAAGACCACGTTGGTTTACAGGGAGATTTCTTTGAAAGCAAAGAAGGTTTTATTTATTACGCGCTCGCCGTTCGACGCGCGTACGAGGCTTTTTATTCAAAATCGGAAAAACTAAAAACATACGTGAAAAAATTGCGTTTTTCTTTCGGGTTAGGTGTTATTGGAAGCGTCGTGTCGTTTGTGTTAAAAGAGAAAAAGTTCAGGTTTTTGGATTGGAAAAAGAAAATAGTGGCTTTGAACAATATCTTTTTTGAGGACTATTCTCTTGGAGGAAAATGTCTGGTTCTTCTCTCTGCGCCACATTATTTTCTATTCAAGCTGCTCAAGCGGCGTCTTGTCAGGTTGATTTCAAAACAGCATCCTTTTGTGCCTACTTCAAATCATTTTCTGACGGAAGAGCTGATGTTTAAAATCTAATGCGTATAACTTCGGGGAAAACTATTTTTTTTGTAGCGGGAGCAACATCTCTTCTTCTTTTGACGTTTGCTTATTTCGCGTATCCCGTTCCAGCGGGAGATGCCTTATATTTCGTGGTACCCGCGGTGCAGTTTACAAGTAAAGGGGAGCTTACAAGCCCCTTATATCCGTCAGAGTGGATGATAGATAAAATTATTGACCCGACGGGCATGAAGCGGTTTCTTTTTTATCCACCTCTCTTTCCACTTGCCGTTAGCGTGTTAATGCCGGAAGCGACGCCCCGAGGTGCGCTTCTCGCGATTGCGTTCATAAATGTCGCGGTCTTATGCCTTTCAACCCTGTTTTTTTATAAAGTAGCAAAAAAGAAAAAAGGAGCTGTTTGGCAAAAAACGCTTATTGTCGGTTTGGCGCTTATCGCGCTTGCCTCAAGTTTAGCTGAAAACGGCAGGCCGGAGGTGCTCGCGCGCCTCTGGCTGGTCTTGGCGTGTCTCGTGCCATGGTATATTTCAAAAAAATACGCGTATGTTGTGTATGGCATTCTTGCAGGGCTTATGTTTGCGACACATCCTCCCGCCGGGATCTTTTCATTGTTGATATTAGGCATTGTGTTTGGAGTGATATACAAATGGAAAGATGTTGTATTTGAAGGAAGTAAAATTCTTGGCATCGGGTTTATGGTGGCTCTGGGAGGCATTGCCGTCGGACCTTTTGGGGTTCGCGAAACGATAGAGGCGACATTTCGGCACGTAGCCACGGTAAATCATATTATTGCCGAAGGAACGGAAAAATGGTTTACGCTCTCAAATGTAATAACTCACTATGTTAGTTCGCCGGCAACGCCTTTTTATGGCCTAGTGATTATATTGTTCGTTGTGGAAAGCGTTCTTTTATACTGGAAATATCGCGCGCGACTTGCCTCGCCCCTTATAACGCTCTTATGTGCCGTTATTCTTATGTACGCGCTTGGAAAAGTAACGTATAACATGGGACATGTATTTTATATCTCGCTTTTTGCGCCACTCATGTTTGCCATATTCATATTATTTTTTTTGGAGCAGAAATGGCGTTGGAAAAGCGCGACGGTAATAATACTTCTTCTTGTTGCGACTGGCTTTGTAAGGACGGCGCTGCTCTTCCCGTTTTTTTTGAAACAAGAGGTGACGCTTGAAACAGCGCGCGCCGATTTTGCGAAACGTGTCATTTCGTATGAAGGAAAGGATAAGTGGATTGGAGTGACTGGAGGCCTTTGGACCCTGACGGAAAAGTATGAAAAGGTGTATGCCTACAATACTTGGCCGGAGAAGCCGAAAAAAGGAACCGCTCTCATATTCTTTCAAGAACGGTACAGCGGAATGCGGTATCCGCCGGCAATTGACGGATGCGCGCTAACGTATGACGCCTTCTCAAAACGTCTGCCTCAAATTTTTGGCATAAAACTGGGAAACACGATGCCAGGGTACGGGTATGCGGTATATGATTGTTTTAATCTCTAAACAATCTCAAATGTCAGAAACACAAAAGAATAAAACCATTTTTGAGATTTAAAATTTGAATTTTGAAATTATTTAGGATTTAGAGATTAGGATTTAGAGATTAAACTTTGTTGCGCGCATGTCAAAGCTTAACATATTGATACAAGCAATACGGATTCTTAAGAACTGGCCGATATATCTTGCCGATTATTTTAATATTATTCGCCGTCCCGTGGTAGTATACAAGGCAAGAAGTGGAATAATGTGCGCGGTTCGTTCTGGAACGAACGACAGGGTGATATTTAACCAGGTTTGGCTTGAACGGACGCACGCGCCGGCGGATTTTGAAATAAAAAACAATGATCTTGTGATAGATATTGGGGCGCACATAGGACTCTTCTCAATATTCGCCGCTTCACGGGCAAAAAACGGACGCGTATACGCTTTTGAACCGGCGCCGGATAATTTTCAAATGCTTGAGAAAAACATCGGTTTGAATAACTTGTCAAACATCGTTCCGGTAAATCAGGCGGTGGCGGGAAAAGGAGGAGTAAGGGACTTTATTTTATATAAAAAAAGCGCAGCCGCCCACTCGTTTGTTTTTTCAAAAACAGAGGAGCGCGATATCATAAAAGTTAAAACCGTAAGCTTGGACGAGATAGTTAAAAAAAACAATATTGAAAAAATAGACGTTCTCAAAATGGATTGTGAGGGAGCGGAATACGAAATACTTTTTAACGCATCTCCGGAAACGCTTGCAATGGTGAAGAGCATAAGTATGGAATATCATGAATATGAAAACAGGAAAGTCAGTGAACTAAAGGCGTTTTTAGAAAAAAATGGCTTTCGGATACGCATTAAATTCAGCGGCGATAGTATGCTCTACGCGATAAGAATCGCAATGCCATAGATTATGAATAAAATGTGCTCCAAAAAAAGAATAATTATTGCTGTTGCGTTTCTCGTATCAGTAATTTTTTTTGTGTTTGCGGATAATGCTTATCCGATACCGGCGGGCGATTCCATGTTTTTTCTAGTGCCGGCGGTTGAATTTGCGAAACACGGAAGTCTTGTAAATCCGATAGATCCGGTTGGATGGCCGATAAATCGGATTATAGATCCTTCCGGAATGAAAAAATTTCTTTTTCACCCGCCACTCTTTCAGGTCGTATTAAGAGCTTTAATGCCAGAAGCGTCGCCGGAAGGAGCTCTCTTAGCCTTATCTTTTATAAATATTGCGGTTATATGGCTTTCCGCCCTGCTTTTTTATAAGGTAGCGGCAAGAAGGAAGGAATTGGACTGGTCTATGGTCGGGCTTATTGTGCTCGCCTTTTTCGCGCTTGCGGCCAGTTTGACCGAAGTTGGTCGTCCCGAAACTTTAGCAAGGCTTTGGGTGGTTTTGGGAGCCTTAACGCCTTTTTACATATCAAAAAGATATAGTTGGATATGTTTTGGTGTTCTTTTGGGATTAATGTTTGCGACACACGCGGCGGCGGGTGTTTTTTCCATATTTGTATTAGGTTTGATGTTTGGCATAGTGTTTTTTTTCAGAGAAATTGTTATAAAAGGAAGCGCGATGCTTCTTGTCGCGTTTGTTGTGTCTCTGGGTGGAATTGCGATAGGCCCTTACGGTATCCGCGAAACTATTGAGGGAACGTTTGTTTACGCGACAATCATTGTGCATTCCATCGGGCAGGAGGGATTAAAGTTGTTTACTTCATCAAATTTTCTCAATCACTATATTTTCTCCCAAGCGGCTCCGTTTTACGGCGCGGCAATATTATTATTATTTGTCTCGGGAATATTCTTTTGGTGGAAACATAGGAGCCGTATTGCTTCGCCAACCGTAACTCTGATATGCGCTCTTGCTATCGCGTATCTTGTGGGGAAAATAGTTTATACGATCGGACACACGTACTATATTACTCTTTTCGCGCCGGTCATCTGTTTGATTTTTATCCGCTTGTTTCTTGAAACAAAAGCAGTCGGAAGGGGGGCAACCATAATGGTGTTAGCTCTTATAACAGTTGGCTTCGCGCGCACCGCGCTTTTGTTCCCTTTTTTTATAAAACAAGGGCAGGGCCTTAAAGAAGCCCGCGCGGAAGTTGCGAAAGTTATTGGCTCATATGAAACTGAAGATGTGGTGTTTGGTATAGGAGGCGGTTCGGGAGGAGGTTCGTGGTACTTTTTTGATGATTATAAGCGCGCGTATCCGTATGTGCTGTCCCAAAAACCAAAAGAAAAAACAGCCTTTATTTTTATACAACAACGGTATAGTGGAATGCTGGCTCCGCCGGAAGTTCCGGGGTGCGTGTTAGAGGGCGATACATTTTCCAAAGAAACACCAAGTGTATTAGGAATAAAAATTGGAAATACGATGCCGGGATATGGGTATGCGGCCTATAATTGCATAAAAAAAGAATGATGAATGGTAAAAAAAAGGACATAACAAACATTCTCCTTGTTGCCGTCGCAATGACCATGGTGTTGTTCTCCTTGGCAATTTTTATTGAGCCTCTTGTGGCTATTTTTTCAGGCCCGATACGCAATGGTGACAGTGAGTGGTATATCGCGGCGGCAAATGGAAATTTGCAAACGCTTATAGAGCCGTACTCCGTTCGCTTTCTTCATCCTTTTATCGCCGGTTGGTTAAGCGGACACTCCGCTCTAAACGTCTATGAGGCATTTCTGGTTATAGCAATCGCGTCTCTTCTGCTTTTTCTTATCGTAAACGCTCTCATATTAAAACACACGATTGGGTCCCCACTCCTCATGGTGCCTCTTTTTGGATTACCGTATGTTCTTGATTCATTGAGTATTATATTTCACCCAGATATGTTTTATATGTTTCTGACGGCTTTGTTTTTTCTGCTATTGTCGGTAAAAAAACAAGGCGCAAGTCTTCTTGTGCTTTTTTTCCTTTTTCTTACGAGAGAGTCTACGATACTTTTGGGTGTGATGTATTCAGTTGTGGCTTGGTTATGTTCCAAAAAAAACCTAGCCATAACTATAATCGTTATCATGTTAATTTCTCTTTTTGTTTCTGGCGTGATGAAAGAAATTGGCCAGCCAAACAAACACGACTTAAACAGCTCAGTCTACCTGGCTGCAAAACTCTCTTATAACTTTATGAGAAATGTTTTGGGTTTGAATCCGTGGACGAATACGTATCAAAACTGTGACCCGATAATTCAATTTAATCTGCCGCAGTTTGAATTATTTGGAAACATAAGAGGGGTGGGCGTTTGCGGTTTTAATTTTATAGCTCCTCTTCAAACGCTCATAACGCTGCTAACGATTTTCGGAATAGCCCCTTGCGCACTTTTTTACATATTAAAAAACAAGATAAAACAAATTTGGAAAACTTTTCCGTTCTGGTTTTTGGTTGCCGTGGCGTATGGTCTGACAAGTTATGTCATCGGCGTTGCGGCCGGCACGGGAGTTCAGAGAATCGTCGGATACGGCTGGCCGGCGTTTTTGCTGGGCGTGCCAATATTAGTAAAAAATTTTTTTGAAATAGATAAAAAATTTATTGCTAAATTATTCGTCACGCATCTCTTCATCGCTTGGTTGCCGTTTGTTGTGCAGAGAATTGATGAGGGGCAGTTTACTCCGGTCGTTATCGGCGTTGCCCTCGTCGCGTACATATATTGTTTTAATTTGATGAAAAAACAAAAGCAGAGAAACACGTGCATTGAAGGGCGAATTGACTCTACATAGAGCCCTTGTTAGGATAAGCGGAATAGAAATTAAAAAAATGAGTTTTGGTTTAGTATAAAAATTATTCGCGGACTTAGTAAGGAGCTTTATGTAAAATTTTTATCATGAACGCATTGCCAAAAGTTGGGCTTGGCGCCATTGGTTGTTCTCGAATTTCTTTAAAAGGTATATTGCCGGCCGTCGCGAGTTCCGAACAGGTTAATCTTATAATGGTTGGCAGTCGGGACCCTGAAAAAGCAAAAGAAGTAGCGGGAAGGTTTGGTTCGGTGGGATTTGGAACCTACGACGACGTGTTGAATAACAAAGAAATTGATATGGTGTATATTTCTTTGCCAAATTCTTTGCATGAAGAGTGGGCGATAAAAGCGGCGAACGCGGGAAAACACATACTTTGCGAAAAACCGGCGACAACTTCTTACGCGTCGGCGCGAAAAATGATTCAAGCCGCTAAGAATAAAAATGTTCGGCTGCTTGAAGGATATATGTTTCGGTATCATCCTCAAAACAGCGCGGCAAAAAAACTGATTCAAGAAGGCGTGTTAGGAAATCTTATGAGATTTGATGGCTGTTTTGGATATGATATGCCCCACAAGAGTCTCATTCCAATGAGCAAAGAGCTTGGGGGAGGGTCTCTGTATGTTTCGGGCGGTTATCCAATCTCGGCGAGCCGAATGGTATTTGATGAAGAGCCGGAGAGCGTGTATTGTAAGCTAACGATTGATCCGGAAAGCGGCATTGATGTGAGAAATGATATAACGTTGAATTACTCTAATGGGAAAACCGCTTTTACCTCATCCATATTTGGTTCGTATTACCATTCAATGTATGGCGTGTTGGGTGATAAGGCGTATCTAAGAATGGGACGGGCTTATACGGTTCCGCGCGATATGCCGACAAAGATGTATTTGGACAAAGATGATAAGGTGGAAGAAATGATGATTGAGCCGGCGGATCATTTTCAACTGATGCTTCACGATTTTTGCGGCGAAATTAAAAAAGGGAAAGAGAGTAAAAAAGATTATGAGAGAGAGTTGCTTAATCAGGCGCGCGTTGTTGAAGCGGCGATGCAGTCAAACGAAGAGAAAAGAGTTGTTAAAATTTCCGAAATAACGTAAATAAGCAATACGATAACATGAACAACAGAGAAAAGCTTTTTAATTTAGTGAAACGCGTTGTTGTTGAACAGAAAAAAACATTTCTTCCTTCACGTATTTCCATCGGCTGGCCGGTATTTGATCATCTGGAAATTACAAGCGCCTTAAACACGCTTTTAGATTTGCGTATTTCTCAAGGGCTAAAAACTCGGGAGTTTGAAGAAAAGTTTGCCGAATATATCGGAACAAAATACGCGGTTGCGGTAAATTCCGGCACATCCGCGAACATATTGGCGATCGCGACGCTTATTGAGGCTGGAGATATGAAAAAAGGCGATGAGGTGATACTGCCCGCGACAACCTTCTCCTCCGTAGCATCGCCAATCTTACAACTAGGGCTCGTGCCGGTATACGTTGACGTTGACCCGACATCATGGAACATAAATCCGGCTGAAATACAAAAGGCGATATCTAAAAAAACTCGCGCAATCATGGTGGTGCATACGTTCGGTAATCCGGCCGACATGCCCGAAATTATGCGTATTGCGAAAAAGTATCGCCTTAAAGTGATAGAAGATTCTTGTGAGGCGCATGGGTCGCGCATCGGTAAGCGGATGTGCGGTTCGTTCGGTGATATCATAACATTCAGTTTTTACGTTGCTCACAATATCACTACTGGCGAAGGAGGCATGGTACTTACCAACAGTCAAAAATATTGCGATATTCTAACCTCATTGCGTCAATTTGGCCGTTTGCCGATTCGCCTCGTTCAATCAAAAGATTTTATTTATAAAGACAGTATTATCGGTAAATATAATAAGCAGTATGTCTTTTGTCGCCTTGGATATAATGTCTGCATGACCGACATTGCGGCCTCGCTTGGCATAGAACAATTAAAAAAACTGGATTCATTTAATCAAAGCAGAATAAAGAATGTGACATCTTACAATAGCGCGCTCTCAAAACACGCGAAATATCTTCGTCTTCCAACCGTCCGGCAAGGCGCGTTTCACAGCTTTTATGGATATCCGATGGTTATTGAAAAAAACGCTCCTTTTAGGAGAGAAGAGTTGCTTCAATTTCTTGAATCAAAAAGCATAGAAAATAGGCCATTCTTCGCGGGCTGTCTACCCGACCAGCCGGCATTTCGGAGCGCGCCAAAACGAATTGTGGGAAAGCTGCCAATATCCCGATGGATTCGGGATAATGGCTTTTTCATTGGCTGTCATCCGGGACTTTCAAAAGAGCAAATTGAATCTGTTATTTCTTCTTTTAATTCTTTTCTGGCTAAATATTAAGCGATTATTTTTTATGTTAACTGGTTGCAAGCATCAACATGAAAATAAAAAAAATCAAAAAACACGCAACCTTTTTTACCAAAAAATGGGATGATTGCGAAACACCTATTGTACACGATGAACTCTTCAAGCAAGATTAGGTTTGGCATATTGGGCTGTTCTCGTGTTGCTCAAAAGGGAATGCTTCCCGCGATTTGCGGTTCAGGTATGGCAGAGCTTGGAATGATAGGGAGCAGGTCGGCGGAAAAAGCGAAAGAAATCTCTTCACGGTTTAATTGCACCGCCTTTGGAACATACGAAGACGTAATTAACAACAAAAAGATTGATGCGGTTTATGTTTCTCTTCCTAACGGGCTCCATGAGAAATGGAGTATAAAAGCAACGGAAGCGGGCAAGCACGTGCTTTGCGAAAAACCCGCTACAACCTCTTACGCGTCGGCGAAAAGAATGGTCGCGTCGGCGAGAAAAAATAAAACACGCTTGCTTGAAGGATACATGTTTCGGTATCATCCTCAGCATGCGAAAGCAATATCATTGATAAAGGAAGGAATATTGGGAGAGCTCATAAGGTTTGAGGGGGTGTTTGGGTATCCTATGCCGGAAAGAAGCAGTACAATGATGCAGAAAGAGCTCTCTGGAGGCTCTTTTTATGGGTCGGCGGGGTATCCCGTCTCCGCGAGTCGGATGGTGTTTAATGAAGAACCGATAAGCGTTTTTTGCCGCTTAATAATTGATTCGGAAAGCGGTGTAGATATAAAAACGGAGATAATGCTAGAATATCCAAACAATAAATTTGCTCTTGCTTCTTCTGTGTTCGGTTCTTATTTTCAATCTACGTATAGCGTATTGGGTACAAAGGCGTGCGTAAGAGTAGCGCGAGCCTATGCGGTTCCGAAAGACAGGAAAACAAAAATTTTTCTTGATGCGGATGACGAGGTGCGAGAAATAGGGATAGAACCCGCGGATCATTTTCAAATAATGCTGGAAGATTTCTTCAAAGAAATTTTAAGGGGAGCGGAAGGCTCAAAAAAATATGAAGACGAACTGCTATTACAAGCGCGCGTTATGGAAGCCGCGAAATTGTCTGATAAAGAAAAACGGATAGTTAAAATTTCCGAAATACAGTAAATTCAATGGAACGCAACATGATATGAATGATCTAGATATTATAATTCCGGTTTATAACGAGGGAGAGAATATATTGGATGTATTAGAAGCATTCAAAAAAGAAGTGCGAACCTCAATTCGGGCGCTCATTGTATACGACTTTGACGAGGATAATACGTTGCCAGTGGCGCGAAAGGCGAAAGATACGGGCTTTGAGGTGCGTTTTATCAAAAATAAAAGCAAGGGCGTGCACAACGCGATTATGACCGGATTTGAAGAAGTAACGGCTCCCGCGACCATTGTGTTTCCGGCAGATGAGGCGTATAACGCTGGAATAGTGGATACGATGTATGAAAAATTCAAAGAGGGAAATGAGATGGTGGTTGCGAGCAGGTTTATAAAAGGGGGGAGTATGACGGGAGGACCATTCTTTAAGTCAATATTGGTGCGTCTTGCCTCATTTATACTCAAGCAATTTGCGGGTTTTTCAGTAAGTGACGCGACATACGGTCTGCGATTGACGTCAAAAAAAGTTTTAGATTCAATAGAAATTGAATCCACGGCGGGCTGGACGTATGCCATAGAACTTTTGGTAAAGTGCCACAGGCTTCGCTGGAAAGTGGTGGAAGTGCCGGCGGCATGGGTAAGGAGGGAAAAGGGAAAAAGCAGATTTAATTTAAAAAAATGGCTTCCCTTATATGCTCGATGGTTTTTTTATGCTCTTGCGACAAGTTACTTGAGAAAAGGTCAGGAAACAGTCAAACTAAAATCGGGAGTAAGAATATAAACATAAACGCACATGAGCAATAATACGTCAAAAATTGTTACAAACTGTCAAATATGCGGCCAAACGCCCCTAGAATCAATTTTATTTTTAGGATATCTTCCGCCGGCGGAAGATTTTCATTCAATCGGAGAAAGGCCAAAAGAAGAGCAGAGTTACCCGGCAGAAATTTTATATTGCAAGAACTGTCATCTTGTTCAATCGGGGCTTATCGTGAATCAAACCGTTATTTTTCCGAAATCCTACGCGTACATTTCAAGTAATACAAAATTACTGCGAGATAATTTCGCCGAGCTGTATGGGGAAGTGAGCTCAATGTTTGGGCTGAAACAAGAGGATTTGGTGGTGGACATAGGATCAAATGACGGAAACCTTCTGTCTAACTTCAAAGATAAGGCAAAAGTGTTGGGCGTTACGCCGGAAGATATTGGTAAAATCGCCATTGAACGCGGCATTCCGACGCTGTTAGACTATTTTACGAAAGAAATTGCGGAGAAAATTAAAAAAGAATACGGAACCGCGAAAATTATCACCGCGACAAACGCATTTGCCCATATTGATAATGTGAACGATTTGGTTGAATCAATTTTGGAAGTCTTGCAAGATGATGGTCTTTTTATTACGGAATCGCACTATTTGCTCCAGCTGATAAAAATGAATCAGTTTGATTCGGTATATCACGAGCATCTTCGCCACTATTCTTTGCACAGCTTAAAATATCTTTTGGAAACTCATGGGCTTCAAATAATTCACGCGAAGCAGATTCCTACTCATGCCGGCTCAATACGGGTATACGCGGCAAGAAAGGACAAATATCCCGTTCAAGATACCGTTCCCGCGCTTCTTGATGAAGAAAAGAAAACAATCCTAAGTAAAGAAGCGTTGGATGATTTTAGGAAGAGAACGATGTTGGCAAAGTTAGATCTTGTAGCGCTTCTTCGGGACATAAAGAAGAGGGGAGGGCGTGTGTACGGGATTGGGGCGCCGTTTCGGGGGACGACGCTTATAAAATATGTTGGCATTGACGAAGGCATTGTTGATTGCGTTCTTGAGGTTCAAAGTTCCCCAAAAATCAATAAGTATATTCCCGGAACGCTAATTCCAATTCTTGAAGAATCCAAGTTGTATGAAGACCAGCCGGAATACGCTCTGCTCTTTTCGTGGCAAATTACCGACGAGCTTGTGCAAAAACTAAAAGAAAGGGGATTTAGGGGAGATTTTATTGTACCACTGCCAACACCCCGCATTATAAAAAATAAATAAAATGAGAGCGTGAAGGAGGCATGAACGCGCAACACATAAAGATAAGCCGCATGTTAACCCATAAAGCATCGTTATTTATAGGAATAGTTTCGGTTGTCGTGCTTGTGTTTGCGGTTCTTCAAAACACGTTAAACACCTCTTTTTTTGTCAGAATACTTTTTAATGACGCTAAGGAATTTTCGGATACGGGGACGATAACATCCGATTTCATGCCCATAGGATACTCGGGTTTTTTGGGGTCTTGTATGAGAATTGGCGGAACAGAAGGGATTCCAGCGTGTCAGGCATTTGTATATATAAGCATCCTTATAACGACTCTTTATTTTTTTAAATTGCGGGGTTTATTAGGATATCTCTTGGCATTGGGAATAATAATAATCTCTCTTCACCCGATGCTCGTGTTGAATGTTTGGCGGGTTCATGACGGCAATATGACCGTATTGATGCTTGTTGGTTTTTTAGCTTCAGGCTTTTTTTATGTTCGGTCAAAAAGCGTATGGAGCACTCTCCTTTTCGGGGGTGTTACGGGAGCAATGCTCACCATAAGAATAAATACAATTCTTCTCGTTCTGCCGGCGCTTCTTCTTTTGTATAAGAAGGAAGAGAAAACAAAAAATTATATAAAAAAAGGATTGTTGTTTTTAGCGGGAACGGCAATTGTGTTTATGGGCATAAATATGGCGGTAAAACAAACTTCCGTCTTTTTTCCCGGACACGGTTTTTACAACCTTTTCTCGGGCGCGAATGAGTATTCGGAAAAATATTTATTAAAAGATTTTAGCGGAGAAAATTCTCACAAGGAAGCGTTGGAGGCAAAGGGAATTTTTTCAACAAAAAGCTTTGATGATCTGATGAATATCCCCTCTGAAACATATAAAACACTATCGCTTAATTTTATAAAAGAACACCCTGCGGAATATCTTAAACTAACGGGAATAAAAATTATCACGTTCTTTCGTCCGGGGTATCATTCTCCGGAACATTTCCGTTGGATTTCATCAGAAGGCTTAAAAAGAGTTTCAAAAATAATACTTGCGACTCCTTTTTTCGTCTGGGTATACATTGTATGGAAAACAAAAAAAAACTTTTTTGAAAAAGAAAACCTTTTTATTTTTTCGGTAATCATTCTTTACTTCGCGCCTTTTTTTGTTGCGAACGCCGATCCTAGATATAGATTTCCGCTTGACATAATATGCATAGCCGACGGTTATTGCAGAATAGCGTTGCGAAAAACAAAAATAACATGAATAAACCAGAACTTGATATCGTGATACCGGTATATAACGAAGGAGAAAACATGTTAGATGTTTGTCGTGCTTTTGAGCGTCACGTGAAAACGCCGTTTAGAGTGTTTGTTTGTTATGACTTTGATGAGGATAATACGCTTATTGCTCTGCAAAAAGAAAAACATAATTTTGAAATAATCCCGGTCAAAAATCGCGGCAAGGGCGCGCATGGCGCGATTGTTACCGGTCTTCGGGCGACAACGGCACCGGCTGTACTTACGTTCGGCGCTGATGAAGCAAATAACGCGGAAATCATAGACGGGATGTATGGTAAGTTTAAAGAAGGAAATGATATTGTTGTGGCGAGCCGTCTTATCAAAGGAGGAGAAATGAGCGGCGGACCGCGTTTCAAGTCTTTTTTGGTGAGAATGGGGTCTTTTTTCCTCCATCGTCTCGCGTTTCTTCCGGCAACCGATGCCACGTACGCGTGGAGACTGTTCAGTAGGCGCGTTATTGATACGATAGAAATTGAATCCAGTGTCGGCTTCACATATGCGATAGAACTTCTTGTGAAGTGCCACCGGCTTCGCTGGAGGGTGGCGGAAGTGCCGGCAAGATGGATTATGCGCGAGAAGGGGAAGAGCCGTTTTAATCTTAAAAAATGGTTTCCACATTACGCAAAATGGTTTTTTTATGCTTTAGAAACAACCTACTTAAAAAAAGGGCCCGAGACGGTTACGCTAAGACAAAAAGCCCCATGCAGTAAATAAAAATTTCTGTCATGTGTTCTAAGATAGCCTTTCAATGAACAACGGAAGGTCTCTTTTCTTTTTTACTCGTATTGGGTAGAATGCGAATAATCATCAATCGCAAAACATGGCTGTTTTTAACGGGATGAAATACGAACTTTGTATCATTGGAGGTGCCGGACACGTCGGCCTGCCTCTTGGAGTTGTATTTGCGAATAGCGGCGTAAAAACCGTTCTTTTGGATATCAACAAAGAAGCGCTTAAGGAAATTCAAGAAGGCAAATTCCCTTTTAAGGAAAGAGGGGGAAACGAAGCTCTTCGGGCGGCGCTTGAAAAAGAAAATCTGTTCACATCCAGCGACCCTCAAACGATAAGTGAGGCAAGGTTTGTTCTGGTTGTTCTCGGCACTCCGATTGACGAGTATTTGAGCCCAGAATTCGGAGGCATTACAAGAGCTCTGGATAAATATGAAAGTCATTTTCAGGAAGGTCAGATTGTAATTTTGCGGAGCACGGTATATCCGGGAACGACCGAAAAAATACAAAATTATTTTTCAGAAAAAGAAAAAAAAGTGCGAGTTGCTTTTTGTCCGGAGCGCATCACGCAAGGTTACGCGATAGAAGAAACAAAAGTATTGCCGCAAATCGTATCCGCGTTTGATGAAGAAACATTAAAAGAAGTTTCGGATCTTTTTCGAAAAATAACTCAAGAAAAAATTATTCCGGTAAAGCCGGTAGAAGCGGAACTTGCGAAGTTGTTTACGAATTCATGGCGCTATATCCGATTTGCCGTTGCGAACCAGTTTTTCATGATAGCGCAAGACCATGGATTGAACTATCAAAACATTGAAAGGGCGATGAAAGAAGACTACGCGAGAAACAAAGATTTGCCGTCTCCGGGGTTTGCGGCGGGCCCCTGCCTCTTGAAGGACACTATGCAGCTTGCCGCGTTCACGAATAATAATTTCTGGCTTGGCCACGCGGCGATGCTCATTAACGAAGGTCTTGTAAATCATGTCATTAAGGAATTGAAGCGGGAGTATTTGGATTCTTTAAAAGATAAAACGGTAGGTATTTTGGGAATGGCGTTTAAAGCGAACAGCGATGACCACAGAGATTCATTGTCATACAAACTTCGAAAAATAGCGCATGTGGAATGCAGGACGGTATTATGCACCGACCCGTACGTGAAAAATGAGCAGTTCGTGTCCGTGGAAGATATTTTTAAAAAAGCTGACATTATAATTTTAGCTGCCCCTCATGCTGAATACGCAGACATTAATCCAAAAAACTATCCTAACATCAGATTTATTGATATATGGAATTTCTGGTCGCGTTAGAAACCGCAATTTATGTCAAAAAAAATTTTGATAACAGGTGGGGCGGGATTTATCGGTTACCACCTAACAAAACATCTTCTGGATTCCGAAAGTAATATTGAGTTGGTGTTGGTTGACAATCTTCAACGGGGGAGAAGGGACGAAGATTTTCAGCTGCTTCTAAATGACCGGCGGGTGAAATTTCTTGCTCTTGATCTCACGCTTCCCGACTCCTACAAAGAACTTGGAGGAAAGTATGAGCATGTATACCATCTCGCGGCGGTAAACGGTACAAAAGCTTTTTATGAGATGCCGCATGAAGTCTTGCGTATAAATACGCTCTCGCTTGCGTATATGCTTGAGTGGTTTCAAAAAGAGAACAAAGACGGAAAGTTTTGTTTTACGGCCTCTAATGAAGCTTACGCGGGAGGATTAATAGCCTTTAACCAATTGCGCATTCCAACTCCGGAACACGTTCCTCTTGTGATAGAAGACACATATAATCCTCGCTGGTCGTATGCTGCCACAAAACTTATCGGCGAATTATTTGTGATTAATTACGCGAAGATGTACAACTTTCGCGCCCTCTTGGTGCGTCCGCATAATTTTTATGGACCGCGAGCAGGATATGGAGGGCATGTCATACCGGATTTTTGCGAACGCATAGCGGAAAAAACCGATCTATTTCCTATTTATGGCGGAGATGATACGCGGACATTTTGTTATATAGAAGACGCGGTTCGCGCGATGAAGATGCTGATGGACTCAAAAGAGACTGACAAACAATCAATAGAAACGGTTAACATCGGCGGCACCGAAGAAATTGTCATAAAAGATTTGGCGGAGAAGATGTTCCAGGTAATCGGCTGGAGACCTCAATCGCTTGATATAAAAAACGGACCGCCCGGAAGCGTAAAACGCCGTCTCGCGGACATAACAAAACTCAAAAAACTCACAGGATGGACGGAGAAAGTTTCTCTAGATGAGGGACTAAAAATAACGTACGAATGGTATCGTTTTCATCCGGCGTCAAAGACATAGATCTGATAGAGTAGATTTGCTTAGAAATTAAGATGCAGAGATTAAAGTAGTATGATGGAAGCTCGCAAACACAAAATTGCTTTTTTGATTTCTCATCCGATTCAATACTATACTCCGTTTTTTAAAAAATTAAGCGAACATCCGCAGGTGGATTTAACGGTCTATTTTTGTTTGCAAATTGGCCACAAAGAACACTTTGACCCAGGATTTAATACCAATTACAAGTGGGATATTCCGCTCTTGGAAGGGTACGCGTATAAGTTCCTCAAAAACTATAGTCCAAAACCGGCGCCAACCTTATTCGGACAAATAAATCCAGGGATTATAAGAGAGCTCAAAAAAAACAAGTATGATGCTATGATTATTCATGGGTACACCGCCTGCACGAACATATTAGCTCTTTTGGGCGCGTGGCTTACAAAAACGCCTATTATTTTAAAAGGAGAGGCTGTGCTTCCGGAAAAAGAACGAAAATGGAAAAAAATGATAAAAAAAATTATTCTTTGGTACGTATTCAAACGGGTTCAGGCGGTCTTGTACGCGTATAAAGCAAACAAAGATTTCTTTCGTTTTTATGGAGTGCCGGAAGAAAAACTCTTTTTCTATCCGTCAGCCGTAGACAATGAATTTTTTCAAAAAAAACGAAAAGAATTAAAAGGAACAAAACAGTTGATAAAACGAAAAGCGGGGTTAAAGCACGCCAATTGGCCAATCATTCTTTTCGTCGGAAAATTTATTGTTCGTAAAAGGGTAATGGATCTTCTGCAAGCGGTTGCAAAGCTAAAACAAAAAGTTAACATGAACGTTCTTTTAATCGGCGACGGAGTGGAAAAAGAAACTCTTACAAATTTTGTTAAAAAGAATAATCTGGAAAACGTGTATTTCAAGGGTTTCAAAAATCAATCCGAATTGCCAACGTGGTATTCGGTGGCAAATGTTTTTGTTCTGCCGTCCGCTTTTGACCCATCGCCGAAAGCAATGAATGAAGCGATGAATTTTGGCTTGCCGGTTGTGGTAACAGACGAGGTAAAAACCGCTTCGGACATGGTTGTGGAAAACAATGCCGGTTTTGTATATCAGGCCGGAAACGTAGACGAACTCGCTTCTTGTATAGAGAAAATAGTTAAGGACAGCTCTCTACGCGCGAAACTCGGCAAAAACGCCTTAATGGTAATGGATAAGTGGAATTTTTCCAACGATATTAAGGGTATTATTGAAGCGGTAAACTACATTTATAAAGTTTAATTTCTAGTCTCTAAACACTAATTTCTAAACAATCTCAAATATCAAAAGAAGAAAACGTTTTTGAATTTTGGGTTTTGGATTTGTTTAGAGATTAGAGCTTAGAGATTAGGATATGGAGTTTAAAAATTTATCATTTTAGTGTATGAATAAACATTTTGTATTAAACTCCAAAGTACGGATTGCAAGCCAAACAAACGGTAAGCATCACTTTTTTGGTTATTACGGCACTTGTCCATGGAATAAGAACGAAACAAAATTGCTTGTTCTTGAAACTGATATTATTGACCGCCTGCCACAAAAAAATGATACGGCCCGTGTTTGTGTTATAAATCAAGAAACGGAACAAGAAGAAGTCATAGGCGAAACAAAAAGTTGGAACTGGCAACAAGGATGCATGCTTCAATGGCTTCCACCGTATGATGAGCAGGTGGTTTGGAATGCTCGCGAGGGTGAAAAGCAAGGAGCGGTAATGTTTAATGTTCGCACAAAAGAAACAAAAAAAATTTCTTGTTCAATATACAGCGTTCATCCGAACGGTATTGAGGCGCTCTCTCTTGATTTTGCCTATTTAAACAAAGTGAGAGAAGGATATGGGTACGCGGGAGTTGCGGAAGAAGACGAAAAAGAAAAAGGAATTTACAGAATAAACATTGAGACGGGAGAAAGAAGGCTTATCATTTCGTTAGAAAGCTTAAAAGCATATAAAACCAATTCTCAAATGAATGGGGAGGTGCATTGGGTTGACCATCTTGAATATAATCAATCCGGAAAACGCTTTTGTTTCTTCCATAGATGCAAAACGAAAGATGGAAGATTTTATGAACGGCTCTACAGCGCGAGTTCAGACGGGTCGGAGCTTCGTCTTCTTTTGGATACAGGTATGGTGACTCATGTTGCGTGGAAAGGCGACAATGATATTCTTACCTGGGGAAGAGAAGAATCGGCGCTTGTTCGGATAAGCGCGAAAGGAGGATGGCTGAAATATGTTCTGCCAATCTATCATAAACTGGGAATTTCAAAGTTTTCCAAGGGTATCCTTCGGAATCGGATCATTGGCGACAAATTTCTTCTCATAGACGAGATGAGTGGAAAATGGGAAAAGATAGGCGAAGGAATACTTGAAAACGGGCACCCTTCTTTTTCTCCGGATAAAAAATGGATAATAACTGATACATATCCAAAAAAACATTGGCGCAAGCTCATCCTTTTTAATCCAAACTCCAGAAAAAATATAGAGGTAGGCAAGTTTTACGCCTTACCGAAAAAGGGAGATAATATCTCTGGTTCGTGGGATCTTTCGGGAATGCGGTGCGACCTTCATCCTCGCTGGAATCGGTCTGGCACGGCAATATGCATAGATTCGGTGCATGAGGGCGCGCGGCAAGTATATGTGTTAGACATAGAAAATATCATTAAAAACAATGGTTAATACGAACTTAAAATTCAGTATCATAACGCCGACATACAATGAAGAGAAAGATATTCGCGAAACACTTGAAAGCTTTCTTCGTCTGACTTACCAAAACAAAGAGATGTTGGTTGTGGATGATTCATCCGACAAGACCTCGGAAATTGTAAAAGAATACGCCACGCGGGGCGTGAAATTGATTGATGGTCCGAGAAGGGGATGTTGTGAAGCGGTAAATCTCGGCATTGAGAATGCGTCGGGAGATATCGTGATTAATGCGGACGCGGACGTTCGGCTTCCTGAAAATTTTTTGGAAAAACTCGCGGAAACATACGAAGTAGGTGCGGATTGGGTCTTGGTAGATTCAAAAGTACCGAACACAAAAAGCGTCTATTCTCGTTTTGTTGGAGCGCTTCATGTGCAAGAACACATAGGCCGGAGCGACATGTATTATTCGGAGGCATTTTCCTGCAGACGGGAAATCGCTCGCAAACTGGGAAATTTTGGCCCGTCATTTCCTTTGCGGTTTTGCCGTGACTGGCTTTTGGGTAAGAAATTAACCGATGCGGGATATAAAAAAGTATATGACTCCGCGTTGGTTGTCATGCATCCGCAACCAGACACGCTGAAGGATTACTGGGCGGCGCGTAAGGCACGGGGAACTTTTGGTCCGCTTAGGAATTATTTTATGGATAATCGTTCTTTGTTTTTTATTGCCATAAAACTTTTAGTAAAAGATATGATTTTTTGTTTGCGTCTTCTGCTTGTTTTTCCTTCAGTGATACGCGCGTGGCAGATTGTCGGGTACTCCGAAAGAGGGAAGCGGGATTTTTTTCCCTTTTTGTATGCCTACACACTTCAGGAAATCGCGCGAGTGATTGGGGAGTGGGAGGCTTGGAGACGGATATCAAAGCTTCCGAAGGAAGCAAGAAGAAGCCATGTTACAAAATAATCATATTCAAGTTACTCTTGCGGTTCACGCGAAATATCATGCCTTTAGGCTCGCGGAAGGGCTTGCGAAAAAAGGCGTCTTGTCTTGTTTTTACACGATATACCCAAAATGGAAGCTTCCTCCGTATGAAATTCCGGCAAAAAAAACAACAAGCTTTTTTTTATTGGGCGCTCTAAAGCTGATATTTGGGAAATTGGGTTTGCGGGACAGCGTAACGGGAGAGGTGTTTGATTGGATGTTAAGCAAGGTGATTCGCCGACCAAAAGAAGGAAGATGGATATTTCAAGCCTATAGCGGATACTGCGAAAAATCCCTAAAAGCCGCGAAAAAAAGAGGGGCAATCACAATAGTGGAGAGGGCGTGTCCGCACATAGATGAGCAAATCAGTCTTGTGGAAGGAGAAAAAAAGCGTCTGCTGGAAAAAGAAGAAAATGTTTCTGTTGGGCAAAAGAGGGTATGGGAGAGAATGAAAAGAGAATATGAAATAGCGGATTTCATTGTCGTTCCCTCAAGTTATTCAAAAAAAAGCTTTCTTGAAAGAGGGTTTGTTTCGGAAAAAATAATCGTTATGCCTCTCTGTAATGAAAAGGCGATTTCTCCGCCTCATCCGAAAGAAGGTGGAACATTCACGGTACTATGCGTAGGCGGAAATTTTTATAGAAAAGGAATTATCTATCTTCTGCGGGCGTGGCAAAACATGCGGACTGAAAACGCGCGCCTTGTCATAAAAGGAGGGCTTCCCGAGCAGTATTCCAACTTCAAAAATCTTCCTAATCTGGAAATAATAGACAGGTATCTTTCTGTTAAAGAATTAGATGTTCTTTATCATGAAGCGGATGTGTTTATTCTGCCTTCAATAGATGATGGATTCGGCTTGGTAGTAGTGGAAGCGATGATGGCGGGAATTCCCGTAATTATCACGGAAAATGTGGGTGCGGCGGATATTATTGAAAACGGCAAGGAAGGATTTGTCGTGCCGATACGCGACCCAAATGCTCTGAAGGAAAAAATAGAATACCTCATGCGTCATTCGGATATTCGGAAAACAATGGGTGATGCGGCAGCGGAGAGGGCGTGTGAATACACTCCGGATAAGTATTGCGAGAGAATGATGAAGGCGTATGAAAAAGTGGTAGAACGTTCGCGTTAAAGCATGGAGATATTATTCATCACCTCCAACTTAAACCTTGTAGGCGGCAAGGAAAGATATGACAAGCACATCATTTCGGTATTGAAAGAATATGTCTCACTGAACGTCATAGAACTTCAAGGAGTATGTTTATTTTGGAAGGCGTTGTTTGTATTAAGGGCGTTCCTTGCGGTACTAATAAAAAAACCCGATATTGTGTGTTGTGCCCTCATTAATTTTTCTCCTATATGCTTAGTTCTAAAAAAACTGTTTGGAGTGAGGTATGTGGTCTTTACGCATGGAGCGGATGTTTGGAATATAAAAAATAATTTGCACAAAAAAGCTCTTTTACAATCAACAAAAACAATCACAGTCTCCAATTTCACCAAGGACAAGCTTATAGAGCAGCTACCTTCCATAAAAGACAAAATTTTCCTCATTCCAAACACCATAAATGAAAAAAAGTTTGTTATAAACAAAAAACATGAAACACGCGAACACAAAGTCATTCTCACGGTTGCTCGTCTTTATAGACGCGAAATGTATAAGGGGTATGACAAGGTTATACAAGCCCTTCCCCTAATAAAAAAAGAAATTCAAAAAGTAAGGTACGTCATTGTTGGCAAGGGATCCGACATGAACCGCCTGAAACAACTAGCTGAAACACATCATTGTAGCGATAATCTCATCATGCCAGGTTATGTATCAGACGAGGAATTAGTTGACTATTATAATGGGGCGGACGTATTCATTATGCCCTCAAAAGGAGAAGGTTTTGGTATTGTGTTTCTTGAAGCTCTTTCTTGCGGAGTGCCGGTCATAGCAGGAAATTGTGACGGTTCACGGGAAGCAGTTTTAAATGGAAAATTGGGCATCTTAGTTAATCCCGATAACGTGGAAGAGATAGCGGTGGCAATAATCAAAGTATTAAAAAAGCAAGTTCCTCCCGAAATCTTAGATGGGAATCTGCTCCGTAAAGAAATACTGGAGGCGTACGGATTTGATAAGTTCAAGAAGCGAGTGATAGAGTTAGTCCATGAACTTGAAACAGCATAACCTTTACGAAAAGTATGCTTCCACGCAAGCGATAGAGTGTCCGGGGGAGGAGGAGCTCGGCACTCTTTGTGCCTATTTCGGGAAATTTCTGCCTCAAGAGAAGGACGCTAAAATTCTTGACCTCGGATGCGGAAGCGGAAACTTCATCGCATGGCTTCAAGGGCTTGGATATACAAACACTAAGGGCGTGGACATAAGTAAGGAACAGATAGAGAGAGGGGAATCGCGCGGTATAAAAAATCTTATGCTCGCGGATGCGAAAGAATTTCTACGTGGGCGCGAGCATCAATTTGATGTGATATTTGCCCGCGACTTCTTGGAGCATTTCCCGAAAGAAGAAGTATTGGAACTCGCGACTCTCATTCATAAAGCCTTAAAAGAAAAAGGCTATTTGGTGGGACAAACTCTAAACGGCGAGTCTCTTCTTGCGGGGCGTCTGCTCTTCAGCGACCTTACGCACGAGATGGCGTTTACATGGCGTAGTATTCGTCAGCTCTGCCTCGTCTCCAGATTCTTAAGTGTAAAAACATATCCTCAAAGACCCGTGGTGAAGGGAGTTAAGTCGCTTGCAAGGTATTGTGTCTGGATGGGGATAGAGCTTTGTCTCCGCGTCTACCTCCTTGCCGCGACAGGTACTTCTAAAGGAATATTTACGCAAGATATATTGTTTAAGGCGGAAAAGTGAAAGAAATTTCTAATTCCTAATTACTAATCAATGACTCAAGCACAATATTCAAATATTTACTTATTAATCATTAGGTCATTCAATCATTGGTGTTTCATTAGAAATTAGATATTAGAAATTAGTAATTCAAACAATGTTTCGCCTCGCCATCATAACCTCTCACCCTATCCAATATCAGACTCCGCTTTTCAAAAAAATAAGCGAGCATGGAGAAATTCAGCTCACGGTATATTTCAGAGAAAAGAAGGGCGCGCTCGCTCCCTACTACGACAAGGAGTTCGGGAAGAACGTGAAATGGGAAATTCCGCTCTTAGAAGGGTATTTTTTCAAATTTCTCTCTGGCCTGAAACACCTTACGCAAGAATTACAACCCACTTCCTATGACGCTCTCATTGTGTATGGCTGGAACTCGTGGCTGAATCTTTTCGCGTGCTTGCTTTGTCGGATGAGAAAAATAAAAGTATTCATATATGGAGAAAATCCTTTGAATCAGGAAAAGAAAAAAAGAGGAATAGCGCAGGCAATAAAAAGAAAGGTGCTGTGTCTTTTATTTCAACAAATGTCAGCATGCCTTTTTATTGGAAAAGAAAACAAAAAATTTTATGAATGGTTGGGCGTGTCGAAGAAAAAACTTTTTTATGTGCCGTACGCCGTTGATAATGCTCGCTTCCGCGAAGCGAATATACGCCTACTTGAGATCCGATCTCCTCTGGAGATCGGATCTCAAGGCGGGGAACATCAGAACAAGAACATAACCATTCTTTTTGTGGGGAAGTTGATTGCGAGAAAGCGTCCTCTTGACCTCATACGGGCATTTGCTCCATTTGACGCAAAAAGCCAGCTTGTAATGGTGGGAGAAGGGAGCCTAAAAAGAGAACTTGAAGAGTACGTTCAAAAGAACAAGATAAAAAATGTGCGATTCGCGGGCTTTGTAAATCAAGAAACCCTCTCAACGTATTACAGAGAAGCCGATGTATTCGTACTGCCGTCGGGCAGGGGAGAAACGTGGGGGCTTGTTGTAAACGAAGCGATGAACTTCTCTCTGCCTATTATTGTTTCAGATTCTGTCGGATGCGCGGCCGATCTCGTGCGTCAAGGAATAAACGGATTCACGTACCCGGAAGGAGACATAAAAAAATTAAGCGAACATATCAAAATGTTGGTAGGGAATGAAAACACAAGGAAATCATTTGGTAAAGAATCGGAGATGCTCGTACGGCATTTTTCATACGAAAAAGATATTGAAGGAATAATTCAAGCGTTATCTTCATGTTGAAATTTCTTGCGGAAAAAATAAAAACATTTGATTGTTTTAATTTAGGAAACTCATTCTCGTTATATTATCTCTTTATATTTTTTGGCCTGCCTTTTGTATATTTGGTGGGCGCGAACGCTTTGCGTCTTGATTATTCGTTGAGAGAAAACGCCTCATTGCCCGTAGGAGTTGCTCTAATCCTTATTCTTGGATTGCTGTCATTCATCGCTGGATATCATGTAAAGAAATTCAGGAACAAAGGACCTTGCTGTGTTGGATTGGATAATTCATGGAAAGAAAAAAATACAGTTTGGACATTTGTTGCGCTCTTTGTTCTGGATATTGGAGGGAAGGTGATTATGTTTCTAAACGGCCACTACTTTATCTCTACAAGAATCTTTCATCTAAAACCTCTTTTTGGAACGATAAACGCGAGTGGCTTTGGGCAGTTTACCGGCTATTTTGCGATACCGGGATTCGCGCTTCTCGCGCTTTCTTTTGCCCGTGCCTTTTATCTCGCGTCGGAAAAACATCAGGCGCATAAAAAATGGAGAAATTTTAGCTGGTCGATTCTTGCTATTGAGGTTGTAAGCGGACTTTTAACAGGAAATCGTCTTCCCGTTATTACGGCTCTCATGATATACGCGGTTGTACGGCATTATGCGTATAAAAAAAGTTGGAAACATATGATTGCGGTTGTCACGATGAGTATCATGATTGTCATGCCAGTGGGGGCATGGCTAGAAAATCCAGGGAATATCGCAAACTCAATACAAACGTCAAAAGCGGGACAGATCGCGGTAGATACAACCGTAGGAAGATTTTCACAAAATGTCGTCATTTCGGCAATCATACAAAAGACAGAGCATTATTCATATGGAAAAAGCTTATTTAATTTTTTCATAAGCCTTGGTCCACCGAGATTTATATGGAAAGACAAGCCGGTGATATCCTTTCAGGGAAATAAATTTGGTCAGGAATATGGAGTTCTGCGTCCAGAGGATCAAAGCACAAACGTGGGTCCGACCATGGTAGGCGACTTATACATGAATTTCGGAATTTGGGGAATTATAGGAGGACTCTTCATAATCGGGTTTATATTCCGATATATATTTGATCTTCTTATTTCTTTTCCAAGAAGTGCTCCAAGCGGAGTTGCCATCTATGCCGTTTTATGGACAGATCTTATAAAAGGCATGGAAAATGATGTGGCTTCAGTTTTTGCCGGAGCGGTCAAACTCGCTCTTTTCATGTATCTCATACATCTTTGTCTTACAATCAAATGGAGTCGTTGCATGGAACAAATTGGAACATTCTGGCGCCCGCTTGTATTTGGAGTATTTGTGTGGCTTTTCACAGGAGACTTGGTTCGAAAATTGGTGCCACAGGAACCATGGCAGATGATGCTGGTATTAGATATGACATTATTTTTAACATACGGATGCTTTTTTGTATACTTCGCGCGACATAAAAAATCTTTGTGGAAACCGAAGTTTTTGTTTCTTATAGCAGTATTTACGGCAATATTTATGTTCAGCGCTCTTGGTCCTAATTCCGCGGGTGTTATTACAAGCATAGTAGCTTTCAGGAACTACCTTTGGTTTATTCCTCTTGTGTGGATGGGATATGAAATATTTAATCAAAAAGAGCAAGTATTACGATTTATAAAAATTATTTCATACGCCGCGATTCCTCTCTTCATGCTCGCGGCAGTTCAACAGATATTTCACAATACCGACATCGCGCTTTTGAATCCGTTTACGGATAGTACTAGGTTCCATTCCGGCGAGATAAATATCTCTCTAGTAAGTTCTTTCTTTGGCAGTGCTCAACGCTTTGGAATGGTTTCCATGCTCCTATTCTTTTTAGGTATGGCAATAAAAAGTCCGGCAACTCTCTTTGCTTTCGCAGGCGCGGCGCTCTCCGGAAGCCGCTCTGCTTTCGCGCTCTCCGTATTCGGAGGAATAGTCTATTTGATAGGAGATCGTATCTCCCAAAAGAGATACGATCTCGGATCCTATGGGAAAATGGTTTTAAGTGCAGTAATTATTATCGCGGTACTCTGGAGCATTCCATCGTTTAGAAACACCGTCTCCTTTCAATTGAAAGACGGCATCCCTATGATTGGAAAAAGCAGGATAGGCATATTCGCGGGAGAAATGAAAGAGGTGTGGGGAAATTATGTTTCCTGGTTTGGAAAAGGCGCGGGCGCCTTCTCACAGGGAATTGAATATGTCGAGAAACGGGACGCATTATCATATAAAAAATCTCTGGGCGAAACAGGAATACGAAACCTATTGCTTGAAATGGGGATTATCGGGCTTCTGGCCTTCTACGCAATGTGGGGGAGTATTGTCTTTGCCATGCGCCGTGAACTCCGAAAAATATCGGACTCCGCCTTAAAACCGATTGGCTTCGCCATCATGATATTCACAATAGCGATCCTTCTCCGCTTTACCTTTATGCACGGACAGGCCTTGAACGACTACGCGGTCCTCGTCCCACTCTGGTTTTTCATCGGAGTTTTCTTTAGGATGAAATCCTATGAATCCCTCACCCTTGACGCATAATTACGCAAAGGGTGAGATAGAAATAGAGAAATAAATATGATTCACACACAGGTCGAAGAAATAACATTAATATTGGCGACACAATGCGCCAAGGGTGAGGGATGAAGGTACTTCACATAGTTCCAACGTATCTCCCCGCGTATAATCGGGGAGGACCCATTTGGAGCGTTCATAATTTGAATAAGTGGCTCGTGAAAAAGGGGATTGACGTGACGGTTTATACCACAAACATTGATGTGGAAAATAAGGTGGAAACAAGAAAGGAGGTTCTAGTGGATGGAGTGAAGGTGTGGTACTTCAAAAAATCCTTCCCGAAGATTTTAGAGTACTGGAAAGTCGGCTTTCTTCCCGCATTTTTACCACGACACTGGGAGTATTCAAAGGACCTGCACATCGCGCTCGCAAAGCATATGGGCGAATTTGATGTCGTACACGTTACTTCCACGTTTTTGTTCGCATCGGTATTGGGGGCATACTACGCGAGAAAATACAAAAAACCGTATATCATATCACCGCGGGGAAATCTCATGGAACCTTTAGAATTGAAAGGCGCGTTTGAAAAAAAACTTTATATCCGCATAATCGAGAAAAAAGCGCTCAAGGAGGCGTCCGCGATTCATTTTACGGTGAAAGAAGAAGAAGCGCAGTATCTTTATCACAAGCTCCCATTAAAACATTCAATTATCATCTCGAACGGCTTAGACACAAACGAATTTAAAAGTATAGTTGAACATGGACGTTTCAGAAAAAAATTTAATATATCACAAAATAAAAAAATACTCCTATTCTTAGGCAGGATAAGTTGGAAAAAAGGATTGGATACGCTTATCCCCGCGTTTGCCGAAGTGGTAAAAAAAGAGCCGGAAGCCATTTTGGTTATAGCAGGCGGAGATGATGAAAGATACAAACGGAATGTTCAATTACTAATTACTAATTACCAATTACAAAACGATGTAATTTTTACGGGCATGATTGAAGGGGAAATGAAAATTGCGGCCTTGAAAGAAAGCGACGTGTTTGTACTCCCCTCATACTCGGAAAACTTCAGCATGTCAGCGGTAGAGGCAATGTATTGCGGACTTCCGGTTATTGTAACGGAACACGTGGGAGTCGCTTCTTTGGTGCGGGAATACGGAGCAGGCATCGTAACGAAAAAAAATGAGGAGGAAATCGCGAAAGCAATTATCAAAATACTAAAAGATGATGAGATAAGAGCTTTAATGAAGAAAGCGGGGAAGATGCTTGTGGAAGAAAAATTTGAGACGTCGCGCATAGCCGAAGAGTGGATGGGAGCATACCAAAGTCTCTTATGAGAACTCTCAAAATCATACTCTTGTATGGAGTCGCGCTCGTGCCGATGTTTCTCGCGCGAAACACGGAGATGGGCGTGACAGCCGGAAAGGTAATCGGCTTTCGGATTCTTATAGAAGGAGTCGCGCTTGTATGGGCGCTGAACATTCTTTTAGGAAAAGAAACACATTCTTCGGAACGCGCAAAAAAAATAACAACTCATCCGGTCTCGCTTGCTCTTATTGCGTTTATGGTATCAATGGCAATAAGCGCGGTGTTTTCGGTCAATCCGGAAAGAGCTTTCTGGGGAACAATAGAACGGGGAGAGGGGGTTTTCGGAATGCTTCATTATCTCGCTTTGTTCTTTTTTATAGCGTGGGGGATCTCGGAAAAAGAGCGAAGTGGGATATTAAAAATTTTCCTGCTCGGAGGATATATTATCTTTCTTGCAGGACTTCAAGAGATTTCCCAAGGGGTGGCGCGAATGAGCGCGTATGTAGGGAATGCCTCGTTTCTTGCCGGCCATTTTCTCTTCCTCATAATAGCGGGATGGATTGTGGCAAAGGAAAGTAAAAAAGGAATATGGAAACACATAGGCCTATGGTTTATGCCGGTTGGAGCAATCGGAGTTATTCTTACGGGAACCAGAAGTACTCTTGCGGGAATCCTTGTTGGAGGCGCGGCATATTTCTTAGTGTGGGCGATTCGCAAATTCGGCAAAAAAACTCTGTGGACAGTAGTCGTTCTAGGTATTCTTGGAATGGGAGGAATATGGACCGGAAGAGAATATATAAAAATATTGATGGGAGATAGAGTAAGTTCAATACAAACGCGACTTACGATGTGGGAGACGGGATGGGAAGCATTCAAGGCGAAACCGCTCATTGGTTGGGGTCCCGAACATTTTATTCTCGCCTCCTCCATTCATTACAATCCGAAAGCGGCGCAATATGGCGAAACATGGTTTGACAGGGCGCATAATAAAATATTGGACATTCTTGTGTCGCAAGGCATAATCGGAATCGTCGCTTTTTTCGCGCTTGTGGGAAGCGTAATATGGACAGCATGGCGCGACAAAACATATAAAAAAACAATTGCATTCGTGTTCGGAACAGCATATCTTACGCACTTGATGTTTACGCCCGACCAAACAATATCTTGGATTGACCTCATGGTATTTCTTGGGTGGCTAGTCGGGTCAAAAGAAGAAAGCGAAAAAGAAAAATCACATCTGAAGATTAATTGGCAAGTGGGAGCGGTAGGAATCATAATTATTATCATCGCGGCGCTATGGTATGGAAATGGAGCGCCCTATAGAGATCTGAAATATTTTTATAAAGCGAAAAAGGGAGAAGATAAAATCTCATTTCTCAAAAAAGGGATAGTTGGAAATACATTTGTGCGGGCGGAAGCTGAAGCCAGGGTGTTGGATTATTACATAGAAAAACACTCCGACTTCATAGAAGAAAAAGAAACAGGCGATGTGATAAGGCGAGAAGCGCGTGTTCTCACGGAAAAAGAACCGCAGGATATCCGGCACGGAATCCGATACACGCAGATTCTTATGGAACAGGGAAAAAACAATAGCGCGTTATATGATGAAGCCGAACGAGAACTTGAAAAATTGCTTGTCATCGCGCCCAAAAGGCTAGAATTATACTATCTTCTCGCGCGAGCACAAGGGATGAAGGGAAAAACAAAAGAAGCGATACAAACGGCAGAATACGCGGTAAGGTTGGCTCCGGAAATCGCGCGAGCGCATCTTGTATTGGGTGTGGCGTTCGTTTCATCCGAAGATGCGACATTGAAGAAACAAGGAGAAGAAGAACTTATAAAAGTGGAAGAACTAAACCCGACTCTTGATACGCTTATGGGTTCCGATTTAAATACTCTTATTACGGCATATGAATCAATGGAGCGTAAGGATCGTGTGGCAGACATAGCGCTTCGGAATGCAGAAGGTATTATTTCATGGACCGCATTTGATGAGCCGGTATTTATAAAAGGGCTTTTGTATTTCGCCAAAGAAGAAAACAAGGAAGCATTTTTAAAAATAGCCGCTTATGTTGCTGAAAAATTTCCGGCGCAAAAAGAAGCGGCTCTGCAGGCAATAGAATTAGCGAAACAGGAAAAATGGGAGACAATACAAAGCATGTTTGAAGTTGAATAACAAGTTTCAAATGTTCGCATCATGACCCATCTCATCATAGGCAAAGGAGAAGTAGGGAGGGCGCTTGTTAAAGTACTCTCGCCTCATTACAAAGTAAAATCTAGGGATATAAACGATATTCTTCGGGGAAGTTTTGATGTTCTCCATATCGCGTACCCATGGCAGAAAAATTTTGCGCGCGTCACAAAGAGATACATGCGCGAATACAATCCGCGCCTCGTTATCATTCACGCGACGGTTCCGGTCGGCACGACAAAAAACATAGGGAATGTCGCGGTGCATAGTCCCATTCGCGGAAACCACCAAAATCTCGTAAAAGGAATACAAACATTCGTAAAGTACTTTGGAGGACCAAAAGCGAAAGAGGCGGCAAAGATATTTCAAGACATTGATATTCGGACAAGGATATTTAAAAAAGCGGAAACAACGGAACTGGCAAAACTTTTAGATACAACCTACTACGCGTGGAACATTGTATTTTGCAAAGAAGTAAAACAAATTTGTGACGAGATGAATTTTGATTTTGATGAGGTCTATACGATTCCGAATGCCGATTATAACGAGGGATACAAAAAGTTGGCGAAACCAAATGTGATTCGTCCGGTACTGAAACCCATACCCGGCCCCATCGGCGGCCACTGCCTTATTCCAAATGCAAACCTTTTAGAAAATTGTGTCACAAAAGTCATCCGAGAACGAAATAAAACATATAAAAAATTAACGAAATTATTGACAAAATAATAGAATAAATGTAATATATGCCAAGAATTTTTGGTGCCTAGCAGGCCGCCCCTGGCTTTAAATAGGGGCACAACAAGGAGGCCAGAACATGGCCGACTCGGAGCGTACGTTCATCGACACCAAGTCCACGGAGTGGACCTGGGAAGAAACGAAAACAACTCTGGCAGTCCTGGCCAAGATGGCCAACTGCCAAAAAAACACAGGGCGTCTTCCTCGCCCCGTGTTCGAAAGCTTCGCGGGAGCGAAGCTTAACGTCTCACTCGAAATAGTCTGTTTCGACGCAAATGGTCGCGTCGCGCTGGGGCAACGCCCCACCCACGACAAGAACCCTGACGAGCCCTACCCAGGGCTCTGGCACAGCTTTGGGGTAACAATCGGAACGTTCGAAGCGCCTCCATTGGCGTTGCAGCGATTTTTTAAGACCGAGGCGGCGCCTGTGTCCGTCGATTTCGTGGATTGGATATGGACGTGGGACCCCCCGCGGGGCCCCTACATCCTTCTTATCCATATTGCCGAGCTGAAGGGGCAACCCCCAGCAGGCGAATTCTTTGCGGAAAGAGATATTCCATGGGGCGATCTCGTGCCGTCCCACCGGAAGGTCATTATCCCCAAGGCCCTCGCCGCGTGGAAGGCACGGAAGGGCTAATCCGAGGGGGCGGCAGAAATGTCCGCCCCTTACGCACTTAAGTTATCAAAACAGCAATTTTACGTTATTATATAAAACATGCTAAGCGTGCTGGTTTTAACAAAAAACGAGGAAAAAAACCTCGGAACGTGCCTGAAAAGCGTGGAGGGCTTGGCGGATGAGGTAATTATTGTGGACTCCTTCTCAACCGATACAACGAAAGATATCGCAAAGATGTATGGCGCGCGCTTCTACGAGCACGCATTTGAAAACCAGGCGGATCAGGTAAACTGGGCGCTAGGGAATTTAGATATAAAAGGCGACTGGATTTTGCGTCTGGACGCGGATGAATATCTCACGCCCGAACTCTCAAAAGAAATACGAGAAACTTTGCAAAATACGTCCGAAGAAATTACCGGCTACGAAATGAAACGCCGCGTGTATTTTTTGGGTAAGTGGGTGCGTCACGGCGGGTATTACCCGACATGGCACTTGCGTCTTTGGCAAAAAGGAAGGGGAGTGTATGAGGAGCGGGAAGTGGACGAGCACCTCACACTTCTTGAAGGAAAAACAGCAAAGTTAACACATGACTTCGTGGACAATAATAAAAACGGAATCGGCGCGTGGATTGAGAAACACAACGACTACGCAGAAAAAGAGGCGCGCGAGGCGTTAAAAGCAAACTCTCAACTCTCAACTTACAACTTACAACTATACTATCACCTCCCTCTATTTTGGCGCGCCCGTCTGTACTATTTCTATCGCTTTGTAATTCGCGGCGGCTTTTTGGGAAGCAAAGAGGAGAGACTCTTTCACTATCTCCAAGGATATTGGTATCGGATGCTCGTGGACGTGAAAATATACGAGAAAAAATCTCTAATTTCTAAACCCTAATCTCTAAACAATCTCAAATATCAAAAGAATAAAAACGTAGTTCGACAAGCTCACTATAAATTTTTGGATTTTAAGTTTTGAAATTGTTTAGGATTTAGAGATTAGAATTTAGAGATTACTTTTATGAACATACTCATCGTAACTGATGTTTATCCGCCAGAGCTACGCTCTTCAGCGGAGCTCATGCGGGAGCTTGCGCTCGCGCTTTGCAAAAAAAAGCATAGTGTTTCCGTCGTAACCTCTTCGTCCAAAAATACGGTCGTGGAAAAAGACGGAATCCGCGTCATTCGCGTAAAAACACTTCCGCATCACGACGTTTCTTTTGTTTTGAAGGGCCTCTCGTGGCTTCTTATGCCGTGCTTGTTTTGGAACGCGATTAAAAAACATTGCAAAAAGATTGATGTCGCAATCGTGCATAGCCCGCCACTTCCACTTGCCTGGGTGGCGGAGCAGGCGAAAAAGAAATACAAGGCAACATATATTTTGAATGTTCAGGACATCTTTCCGCAAAACGCCATTGATTTGGGAGTGCTGAAAAATAAATTCATTATCAAGTATTTTGAAAGAATGGAGCGTCATGCGTACGCGTCGTGCGACGCTATTGTAACGCCTTCGCGCGAGCACGAGGCGTATCTCGCGGAAAAAAGGGGAGTGATTGCTGAAGGTTATCCCTCGTCGTCCCTCGACGAACTCGGGACTCGCTCGGCCCCTCAGCTCCGAAAGCTCTCGGGATCAAAGAGATTATTTTCACTCATTCATAATAATCTCGCCACAAGTGGCGAGGTATTTGTAGGTGAAAATAAAATAACCGTCATCCCGCACTGGGTAAATATGGAGCCGTTTGAAAAAGCGGAAAACACGGGGAAGTTCCGAAAACAGTTTGGTCTGGAGAATAAATTCATTATCTTCTTCGGCGGAGTCATAGGGCCTTCACAGGGCTTGGATATTCTTCTTCGTTTGGGCGCAAAACTGCAAAAAACCCATCCCGACATAGTATTCCTCGTCTGCGGAGACGGTTCCGAAAAAAAACGGCTCATGGCAGAAACCAGAGATCCGATCTCTTTAGGAGATCGGATCTCAACGATTCGTAACGTTCGTTTTGAAAATTGGGTTTCCAAAGAGAAGTACCCCGCACTCTTGAAAGAAGTGAATATCGGTCTTATATCGCTTACGTCAAAAAATACGACGCCAGCAGTACCCGCGAAACTTATGGGCTATCTTGCCGCGGGTATTCCTGCGCTAGGCTTTCTCCATAAAAAAAGCGAAGCGCATAACATCATAAAAGAAGCCGAGTGCGGAACGTCAGCGATTTATGAGGATGAAGACGCGTGCTTGAAAGCCCTGCTCTTTATGTATGATAATAAAGCGCGTTTGAGAGAGTGGGGAGAGAATGGGTTGCGGTATGCGGAAAAAAACCTCACTCCCGAAGTATCCGTAAAAAAATGGGAGGGCGTCATACAAAGGTGGGGAGACTGAACCATGCAGGGCAGGACATTGAGAAACGCGGTATGGTGTAGTATTATAAAATCATGTCAAAGACATATACATTCAAGGTTGTTGTAGAGCTTGATGGCGATAAATGGCACGCTTATTGCCCCGCCCTTGAAAAGCATGGAGCCGTTACATGGGGCAACACTGAGGAAGAAGCCCTAAAGCGCATCAACGAAGTGGTTGAAATGATTGTTGAAGAACTTCGGGAAGAGGGCGCTCTAATCCCAGAGGGGCCAAACGAATCCGTTGTGGTCTTTCCAGACACTCGCGTTGCTGTTTCCATATAGCGTACGTATGAACCCCTCCCTGTTTCGCAATCTCACTGCTCGCGAACTCATCCGCGCGTTGCAACAGGATAACTTCAAGCTGAAACAGCGAAAAGGAAGCCATAGGCGATATGTCCATCCCGACGGAAGGCGCATTACTGTTTCATTTCATCACCTCTCCGACATTTTCCCGCCAAAGACACTGAAGAGCATGGTTGAAGAGCAAGCGCGTTGGACGGAAATTGACCTGAAACGTCTAGGGCTTTTATAGTTTTTATCTGTCGTTCTAAGCTGTGATTTACCAAAAAAACATAGCAATTATCATCGGCACCCGTCCCGAAGCGATTAAGCTTGCCCCCGTCATTCGCGCGCTTAAAAAAGAAGGAATAAAAACAACCGTCTGCATTTTCCGCCAGCACGGAAAGATGCTTGATGAAACATTGCGGGAGCTGAATGTAAAACCAGACATTTCTTTCTCCATTTCCATAAGCGACCGAATGTTGGGGAAGGGAAGCGGACTTATTCAAAAAGGAATAGCGGGATTGCAGAGCGGACTTGGCATCCTTCGTTACATGAAGTTTTTAAAAAAAGAAAAGCCGGACATGGTAATCGTTCAGGGCGATACCTTAACCGCCTTCCTCGCCGCCTTCCTTGCCTTTCTCACAAAAACACCTGTGGCGCACGTAGAGGCGGGTCTCCGCACTTATGACAAGTTCGCGCCCTTCCCCGAAGAGATAAATCGCCAGCTTATCGCGCGCCTCGCGGACATTCACTTCGCTCCAACCGAATCCGCGAAACAAAACCTCCTTCGCGAGGGCATAAGCGAAAACCATATCTATGTGGTAGGGAACACCGCGATTGACACGCTCCTTCAAGTCGCGGGAGCCGAAGAGATCGGACCTCCTTTAAGAGGTCCGATCTCGGAAGTTTTCAAAAATCGGAAGACCATCCTCGTAACCGCCCACCGCAGAGAAAGCTTCGGCGAAGGGTTAAAAGAAATCTGTTCCGCGTTAAAAGAAATCGCTCATCGGGATGACGTGGAGATTATCCTTCCGGTACACCCAAATCCAAATGTAGAAAAAGTAATAAGAGAGGAACTGGGAGGAATAAAAAACATTGAGCTTTGCGCTCCACTTCCATACACAAAAATGGTGGAAGCGATGAAGGCATCATATCTGATTTTGACCGACTCCGGTGGCATTCAGGAGGAGGCACCATCGCTTGGCAAGCCCGTACTTGTGATGCGTGAAAAAACAGAGCGAATGGAGGGAGTGGATGCGGGAGTGAGCAAGCTTGTGGGAGTGAAAAAAGAAGCAATCGTCGCGGGCGTCTATGAACTTCTGGAAAACAAGGAGGTGTACGAGCGAATGTCCCGCGCCCAAAACCCCTATGGAGATGGCAAAGCGGCGGAACGCATCGCAGAAATTCTTTCCAATCGTTAGTAGATTAATTTGCTACACATCTTTTTTTTGAAATAAATAAAAAATAAGAATATAATAAACACATGAAAAAATTATTAAAAAGATTGTTTGGATTCAAAGCTTCAGAAAATAGAAAACAAGGAGAAATAAACGCCTTGCAGGAAAAAAATCATCATCACAGCATTCCCTCCAAACAAATTAGTGAGCGTTTTGGAAGAGCTATTGAACGTCTTGCCGACAAGTAGATATGCACTACCTCGGACCTCAAGATTTTGAGGAAGTTTTTAATCTTGTTTACAAATATTACTCAAAGATTGAGTTGGCGCCGGATTATTTTGCCGAAAAAACCGGATTGGAAAAACTGCGGGGAGTTACAGAAGGGGTAAAGATGGATCAGTTTTACCCGGACATTTATTCCAAAGCGGCTTATTTATTGATACAAATAAACAAAGGACACTTCTTTTCAAATGGAAATAAGCGATTAGCGCTTATTTTCGTATTAGCATTTATTCTTATCAACAAGCGCAAAATTCGGAAACGTTCAAAAAAACAACATGAATCCAAATTACGGGCGTTGTTTCCGAAATTTCAAATTTTTCAAGATTATCAGAACTTTTTACCGGAAGAGTTTGGATACTACAATCTATCAATTATCGTAGCCGACAGTGAAAAATACATGGATTCTTTCGAAAACTTAAAAATAAAAGTAAAAGAATTTTTTAAGTTCTCGGTTGCTTAAAATACCGTGAGAACTCCTCTTTAGCGCGAACATATCTGTCTCCCCAACCCTTTAGTGTTTGAAGTTTCTCCTCCAGGTCAAGCATGAGCTTTGTTGAAATAACGATGGAATCAATCGTATCGCCCTCCTTGTTTTCCGCTATCTTCCGACAAATCGTCTGATACATATCCTTGTAACTATTCGTCTTGAAAATCCGCCTCTTTCGAATAATTCGGGAATTATCTTCGGATTGGTATCTGATGGCGTCCGTTATGCGCACGTTCCTGTTATGAACCTTTAATTCCACATGGTCTCTCGGCCCCACGCGCGAGACGCCCTTCTCGCTGAAGGTTGTGGTGAATACCGCGTCATTTTCAAGTTCTATCCAAACCTCAACCGCCCCGTCCTGTAAAAGTTTGATGTCAAAGTCCTTGGGCTTTGAAAAATTGTTCAAATGAAGGAAGTGGTCAATCTGGTGGCACCCGTTCGCGAAAAAGGTGCTTCGTGAAATCGGCCAGTTGTACCAGAAAAGCTCGGGCTGAATAAGTTCATACACGATGGAGTGATAGGAAATCGGCTCTCCGTGTTGCACGCCCAAATCCTGCAACGCGAGCCTGTTAAAAAGTCCGTACCGCTTGTGAAATCCGATAAAGAGTTTTCTGCCCACGCTCCGCAGAGTTTGTTCCAGCTCATTTAATTCCTCATAATCCATCGCGACGGGCTTCTCAACCACCACATACGCGCCCTGTCGCAAAGCATGAAGAGTGATGGGAACGTGCGTATGATTATAGGTCGCGACAAAATAAACATCGTGTTTCTCATTTTCTTTGGGCAGTGGCGCGGTGTCCCAATGCTTTATTCTTTTTTCCAAAAATATCTGTGTTGGGTCAATTTCGTGAACCGTTTGTATATTCACGAAGGGCCGAGAGTAGGGGATAATGTTGATTTTCGCGTAATTGCCGAATCCGAAAAGAACTCCATGTTTGGTCGCCGATGGCGCGGAGGTTGCCTCGCCTCTTCTTTCCGTTATCGTGCTTGGACTGCCCGCTTGAATCCGTTCGGCGTTTTGCCACTCCGTTTTTATAATTTCATCTCGCGCGCTATCCGTAAGCTTAGCCCGCGCCTCATCCGAAATCCTTATGCCCGCCTGAATGCTCCACGCCCGTACGCCCTCCCACCACTTCTCGTTGTTTGCGCCGTGCTGAAACGGAACATAAAGAATCGTATCTTTTTGAAATTCCGGCATCGTATCAATCTTGAACACAAGCTCTTTCGGCAAAACAATCCGCTCCGCAATCGCCGGGTGCCACGGGGCGACAAAACCGACAATATCTCCTTCAGAAAAATTACCACCCTCCGCTTTTTCAATAATCCTTCCTATACCACAGGAAACATACTTCTCGTTTCTACGCTCCTCCCGAAGCCGCGACCATGTTTTTGTGATAAGCCCCTCAAGCCCGACAACAGGGAAATAGTTCCAAAGAAGTCGCAAACTCTTCGGTCTCGTATGATACACCTGCTCAAGCTTTTCAAGATTTTTTAAGGCAAGAACCTGAATGCGGTATTCAAGTTTGGTTTTGTGATAATCCAAATATTTCTCCCTCCACTTTTTGCCCGCAAGTATTCTCATAAAACGTATTCTATGGGCAAATACGAAGATTGACAAGAAGCAAAAGACAGGTATCATAAAAATATGATAAGTTACAAAAACACATTTGGAGTAGTAGTGCGTCGTGACCGCGCCTTATGGTTGAGGGCGGTTTATGGCGTTTGAGTGTTTTTCAAATAAAAACAAAACAAACTTCCTAAAGCGGCCTCAATCGAGGTCGCTGTTCGTTCACAAGAAAGGACGGAGATATGCGAAACGTGTTCGTTTTCACGCCAGCGGCTAAACGCCTCAATATGCTTCTTGATGTCGAGCGGCGTGCGTGGGGAACAGCCGGGGGAGAGGAACTCGAAGCATCGAGCGCGAAAATCAAGGCGCGCCTCACCTCATTCCGGGAAGGAATCACGCTCGCAGTTGTGGAAAAAATACCCGCAGGGTCCCAGTACGCCTTTCGGTTCGACTGGGATGGCGACTCGACCTCTCTTTCAAGTTGGGAGGAAGGGACTAAACACGGATGGACAGACCAGGTTCACGTCGCCACAGGGAATACGGGATTTCTGGTGGGAGTTGGCGTGAATCCAGAGTTTCGGGGAGAGAAGTTCACGCACAATCTGCGATTTCCGCACACAATGCGGATCTCAGAGCTTCTCATTGCCCGCACCTTGGACAACCTCTTCGAAATGGGCGTGGAGCAGGTCATCGCGAACGCCCGCATCCCGCTCTACCACACCCGACCGGAAATGGGCGTGGATGAATACTGCGAACTTCGTCAGGAAGACGGAGCGCCCTACGACCCCGTCCTCCGCTTCCATGAACGCATGGGAGCAAAAATCCTGAAGCCCGTGGAGTACTCCATGGAAGACGCGGAGTCGAGAAATGGGGGATGTTGGGTGCTCTACTCGGGCCTATTCAGCATCTGATCCGTCATCACAGGCAGAGAGGGAAATTCCAACCCCTCTCTGCCAAAACAACATGAAAAACATATTTAAAATTCAAACAATACAATCATATGTACATCTCGTGACCGAGCCATATTATAAAGAGCACGCGAATATATTTGTATTGGAAGGGATAAATACTGATTTCGTGATCGATACCGGAATAGGATTCGCGAACCTAAGGGAGTTTCTGGTATCAAAGGGGTTCGGACCGTTCAAGATATTTCTGACACACAGTCACTACGACCATATAGGAGGAGCAAGGCATTTTACTCAAAAGGAAGTATGGGCGGCAGAACGCACAATACAAAGAATGCGGGGAGAAAAATATCTTGGCCTCCAATATCTGAGAGAAAAGGACTTTAAAAAAGAAATAGTAAAAAATTTTTGGAACATGACACCGAAAAAATTATGCGACACATGGACTTCGCCAAAACGCGTAAAGAAAAAGACGGCGCAAACAATAAAAGTGGAGCCATATGAATTTAAAATAATTCATGTTCCGGGACACACGGACGATTCTTATGCGTTGTATGAAACAAAGAAAAAAATACTTATAACCGGAGACGCGCTATACAACGGAAAACCGTACACGGAGCTTCTGAATTCTGACCGAGGAGCGTGGGTGGGTTCGCTTGGAAGAATGGAAAATTTAGAATGGAATATTATATTTCCGGGACACAACAATGTGATGAGGAAAGAGGAAGCGAAGCAAATGATTACGAATTGGACAAGTATATTGCGTGATCAAGTTTTTATGTCCTAAAAAAACGCGGCTCTCCCCGAAAAAAGGAGAGCCGCATGTGAGAAGACGCGCCTCTCGCTTACTGCTTGACGCGGCGCCCCCATCTCTTGGGCGCGTAGGACGTATGTAGATACCAAAACCTACGAAGCCATGAGAAAAAACTTGCAAACATCGCTCACCCTCCCAAAGAAGAAAGTGACCGACACGCGAACTGGAGATATTTATACAGAAAAGAAAAAAAGAGGTCAAACGACATAATAAATGGCGGAAACGTGATTATTGTGATAGATGCGTTTCCACCAACAACAGATGTGGAGCTTTAAAATGCGACAGAGGAATTCACAACTCCCGTATTAAAATACTGCGGAGCAAAAAACCGAAACTTATTTTGTAAGCAGAAACAATCCAGCGGTGAAGCCATAAAATGTCTACTAACTTACGATCGTAAGTTAGTAGACATTTATAGAAAGAATCAGAGGTGGAATTTTAATCAATTATTTTATATTTTCTACCTTCTGTTTCTTAGTTAAACAATCCATCTGTCGTACCACAAGGAAAGAGTGATAAGCGTCCAAATGCGGAAGGTGTTGTCTACCTTGCCGTTTTGATGTTCGGAAACAAGTTTTTGAACGGAATCGTAATCAAAGAAAGCGCGCTCGCGGATTTTTGAATTGAAAATAATATCCGTAAACTCTTTCGCGGTTTTGGGAGAGCGGAGCCATTCCTTGAGAGGTGCGCCAAAACCCTGTTTTTTGCGGTCAATGATTTCATCGGGAATAATGCCGCGCACCGCCTGTTTCAAGATATATTTTGTTGTGCCATGTTTTAATTTCAGCGCTTCGGGAATTTGGAAGGCAAGCTCCACGAGCCGATGGTCTAAAAACGGTACGCGTGTCTCAATGGAATGCGCCATCGCCATCTTGTCCACGCGCATCAAAAGAAATTCCGCGAGCCGTATTTTCAAATCAATATAAGTTATCCGCGTAAGCATATCCGCCTCTGGGAGCGCGCGGTCTACCTCATCATAGAAATTTCTTACGAGATCGTAACTCGTAAGATTATCGGAAAAAGCGACAGCAAGCCCCCAGTACGGCTCTTGCCCCCTCATAAGTCGTTTCACATACGGATTGGATGAAAAGAACGGCGCGGCAAGGCGAGAAAAAGGGGAAAAGCGATGATAGGTATGGTAGGAAGAAAGAAACGCGGGATATTGAGGATATCCGGCAAAGAGCTCGTCCGCGCCCTCGCCAACTTGCGCCACAATCACACCCGAGTCGCGCGTGAGTTTGGAAAGGTAATAGACAAGGAAAGAAATAAAATCCGCCTGCGGGTCATCCGCGTGCTTTGCAAATTCCGGCAAGAAAGAAAGCAGGTTGTCTCGTCCGGCGAGGGTTTCATGCCTCTTCGCTCCCAAAAGCTCGGCTGTCCTTCGTGAATATTCAAATTCGTTGTATTTCTCGCCGAAGTCCTTTACTCCAATGGAAAACGTCTCAATAGGTGTTCCGAGGGTGCGACTCATTAAGGCCGCGTTTGTTGAAGAATCAATCCCGCCGGACAAGAAACACCCGAAGGGTACGTCGGACACCATCTGCATTCGGATGGAGTCCTCCAAAATCCGCCTCGTCTCTGAAACAAAAAACCCCTCCCGTTCTCTTTGATCCTTAATCCTTAATCCTTGATTCTTTGTTGTAAGGAGATTCCAGTATTCCTGAATTTTTATGCTTCCGCTCGCGTCAATCGTAAGCATATGCGCCGCTGGCAACTTTTTTACTCCGCGAAAAAGCGTGTGCGGCGCGGGCACACATCCAAAAGTAAGATAAAGGGGAACACTCTCCTCATTCAATTCTTTTTTGAACGAAGGGTGGACTAGAATCGCCTTAATCTCGGAACCAAAAAGAAAAAACCCGTTTTCAAAAGAATAGTAGAAGGGCTTAATCCCCACATGGTCTCGCGCCGCGAAAAGAAATTTGTTTTTCTCGTCCCAGATCGCGAACGCGAACATTCCGTTAAAACGTTTCACGCATTCCGGTCCGTACTCCGCGTACGCTGCGAGAATCACTTCTGTATCAGACTCCGAGCGAAACTCATATCCTTTTTTCCGTAACTCCTCTCGCAGTTCCTTAAAGTTATAAATTTCTCCGTTGAAGGTAATCGTTAATCCTTGGTCCTTAATCCTTGATCCTCTATAAGTCATCGGCTGATGCCCCGCCTTCGTAAGGTCAATAATCGCGAGCCGTCGGTGTCCGAGCCCTACTCGCTTGTCCGGAGAAATATAAATCCCCGCGCTATCCGGCCCACGGTAAGTGAGCGTGTCCCGCATACGCGTCAAATCACCCTCCAATACAGGAGTGTTTCCGCGCGTATCGTATATGCCCATTATACCACACATAAAATGAAGAATAACGAATGAACTACCGCACCGCAAGTCTCCGACTCTGAGAGTCTCAGGTCGTTCTGACTCTGAAGAGTCATCAAACTCGATGAGCTCGATGAGCGGTGCGGTATTGTACAAGGTAACCTCTCGTCGTCCCACCAAGCGGGACTCGCTCGGGGTTATTTTCGCCCATGTTTGTGTAGCAACCCCGCCCCGCTATTGTAGGCGAAAATAAAGAATAAAGGGAGAAAAAACTTGATTATTTCTTACGTTTGTTTTATTGTATATTGGCTCATTTACAGGGTGCCTTCACATTTTTTGGTTTTTTCAAGAAAGGAAAAACCTATGGAAACGCATGCGTACGGACTCCCAATCCTCACCACCAAAACGCTTGACGGATGGCTTGAGGAAGAGGGACTGGTCTGGCCGGATATCCGGCCACCGGTTCCTCTGAATGACTGGGTGGGCGAGTACGCCCGTCCAGCATCCGACGTCGGTGTTGCGAAACGCTTTGCTCCAAAGGTGAAAGTCTTGGAGCAACGGCGACCCGACGGTACAATTTTCCCTCACTTCATCATAGATGAGGGGCAGGGGGTTCTCGTGTTCTGTCGCCTTCCAAACCCAGTCGGGGAGGAAGGGCTCGTGGTTCTCATCGCCGAACCAAAGTCCTGGGGTGTGAGTGTCATGCCTCCAGGAGGAGTTCTCAAAAGGGGCGAAACTCCGGAAGAGTGCGCCTTTCGCGAGTTTGCTGAAGAAACGGGGATTATGTTGTCCCTCGTCCAGCAGCTCGCCGGCGCGCGAGCAACGCCATACCACCGACGTCTCGGGGGACGGGGGGAGGGGACTTACTGGTTCCGTGGCTTTGTGGGGGATCCTATACAGGTAACTCCGCAAAAAGACAATTCGGAACAAGCTCGCGCGTTTCTCATGCCACTCTCCGAGTGGCGAGCCCTCTGCCACGAAGGGGGCTCCAAACATGGGGTGGTAGAGGCCTGCGGGCCCGCCATCACCCTCGACGCGCTACATACGTAGACGTAGAGCGCGTATCGTCTGTGCCCGAGAGCAATCTCGGGCACGTCTATTTTCAAAAAATTGATTTTTATGAGAATATTTGCGATGATTTACTGTCATGAAAGCAGTAATACTCGCGGGAGGTTTCGGAACCCGCCTCCGCCCCATAACCTACGAAATTCCAAAGCCCCTCGTGCCGGTGAAAAAGAAGCCCATTATCGGGCATCTTATTGATTTTTTTCACAAGCACAATGTGGAAAAAATCGGAATTCTCGCGGGAAAAATGCACAAAGACGACTTTGAAAAATGGAGAAGCGTTTGGAAAGAAGAGATGCCGAACGAAAAAATAGAAATTTTTTATGAAGAAACGCCGAGGGGCACGTTTGGAGGAATGGAGCTTTTGAAGGATTGGATTGGGAATGAACCTTTTGTGCTTACAAACGGAGATGAATTAAAAGACTTTGATTTAAAAAGCCTGCAGGAATTTCACGCGGAGCACGGCGGCGTGGGAACGATATGGATGGTAGAGGTTCCGAATGCTCATGAGTATGGGGTGCCGGTTATGAGCGGACACAATATTATTGAATTTTTAGAAAAACCAGAAAACCCGCCATCAAATTTTATCAACTCCGGACTATATATATTTAGCCCTGAAATTTTTAACTACGCGGATTTTTCAAAGGAGCAGATTTCAACCGAACGAGAAATCTTTCCGCGTCTTGCTGTAGAAGGAAAACTGTACGGGCATAAAATTGAAGGCCGTTGGTACGACTGCGGAAACTTAGAGCGCTGGGAGAAAGCGATTAAGGAATGGTAACCTTAAATTTCTAATTACTAATACCTAATTTCTAACAAAACATTTAGAAATTAGTCATTAGAAAATTCACTCGAAGGGTATGTTATACCCGCTTAAAGAGCCCAAAAACATGAAGAAGAGCCTTTTCTTTTTGAAGATAAAGGAGGAAGAAGTAGAAAAGTGCCGCGATGAAAATAATAAGAAGAACATGAAGATGGAGAATAGAAAGAAAAAAGACAAAACCGCCCATCAAAAAAGACGAAAAAACAATACGGGGCAAATATCGCAGAGTTAAGAAATAAACATCGCGCTTAATCATTCTCCAGGAGAGAAGAATATACAGGATTTGGGAAAAAACGGTGGCGAGCGCCGCCCCCGCCGCGCCAAAATGGGGAATAAGAAGAAGATTAAATCCGATATTGGAAAGAGACCCAAGAATAAGGTATTTGGAAAACTGCAAGGACTTGTTGTACACAAACAAAAGATTGCCGATAAAATACCACGAAAATTGAAGCAGAAGGGTTCCGAGAAGTATCTGAAAAGAAAGCGTGGCGGGAATATAACTCACCCCATAAAGAAAACTGATAATGGGACGGGCAAGGACAAGCCCTCCAATGGTAAGAGGAAGAGATATCATAAAAGTGGCCGTGAGCGCCTGCTCCACGAGCGCGCGTACGGCTTCCGTATTTTTTTCTCCGACAAATCGGGAAAGAGCGGGAAAAATACTGCTCGCGAGAATTGCGGGAATGGTATAAAGAAGCTGAACAATGCGCTGGCCGGAAGAATAAAAACCGACATCAGAAGCAGTTTTTAGCCAGCCAAGCATGATAATGTCAACGTTTAGCATAAACATTCCAATAACACTCACAAGAGCGATAGGGAGGGCGTCAGCGATGAGAGGTTTAAGAAGACGTTTTTGGAATGAAGAAAAAACTTTGTGAAACTCCTTTCGGAGAAGAATGATAGCGGCAATGGCGCCCGTACCCGCGCTAAGAATATAGGTGACGGTAAGGTCATATGCCGTAGCTGAACGTTGAAGAATCAAAAACCCGAATACGGTAATGGAGATGTTGGTGAACATGGAAACAAGCGCCTCAAGCTCCATTTTCTCCTTCGCGCGGAAGAAAGCGATTGAAAACTCTCTGACGCCGTCAAAGATAACAAGAAGAGCGATAAAAGGAATGAGAGAGGCCGCCCCCTCAATCTTAGAAAAGTGAGGCGCGACAAAAAAGATAAGAAGAGATGTGGAGATAAGAAGAATAATCTTCAGAAAGAGGGAGACGGAAAAGTACGAGTATTGTTTTTCGGGATATTTCGCGACTTCACGGGTTAAAAGAGGATTGATTCCAATATCCACAAACGTCATAAAAAATCCGGAAAGCCCCAAGACGTATGAAAATAAACCGTATTCGGAAGCGCCGAGCAGTCGCGCGGCATAGATAATAAGGGATGAACGAATAAGCCTGCCTCCGAACTGGCTAAAGCTAAGCCAAAAAATGTTTTTCGCGACGGTCTGGCGGGAACTTTTATTTTGAAAAAAAAGCTCCTTGATTCTGTTTTTCATAAAAACTTTAACGCCTAACGCTTGAAAGAAATAAATATGTAACGGATAGTACGGACGATAATGATGATATCAAGCAAGAGAGAACGGTGGGCGATATAGTACATATCGTAGCAAAGTTTTTCTCGCGCCTCTTCCAGTGAAGTGCTGGAACGAAAGTTAATTTGCGCCCATCCGGTAAGTCCGGGTTTTACCGAGTGCCGAAATTGATAAAAAGGAAGCAAAGAATAAGTGGAAGCAAGTTCTGACCGTTCGGGACGGGGTCCGGTAAATGAAATATCTCCCCACAAGATATTCCAAAGCTGTGGAATTTCATCAAGGTGTGAGCTCCTCAAAAACTTGCCCAGTGAGGTAAGGCGCGAATCATTTGCCTCCGTCCACAAGGGGCCACGGCTTTCGTGGCGCATGGAGCGAAACTTGTAAAGGATAAACTCATGCTCGTGTTTGCCGATTCGTTTCTGGGAAAAAATAATGGGACCTCGGGAGGTAAGAAAAACAAGAAGAGCAATAAGGGAACTGATTGGAAGAAGAAGAATAAGAAGGGCAAGGGAAAGGAGAACGTCAGCGCATCTCTTTGTAAAATCATAAAAAGGGCGAGAAGAGGCAACGTGCCGAAACACCCAACTCCCGTCAAGTTCGGAAAGAGCAACCTTCTCAAAGAGAGTTTCGTAGAAATCGCGGAGGGAAGAAAAGGGAACTCGCTGAGAAAAGAAGGGGAGGGAGGAAGGAAAAGAAGAGGCGTCCAAAACAACCTGATCAATGGAATGTTTCTTCAAAATCTTTTCAAACCCTTCGGCGGGGAATGTGTTGTGTTGATAAGCAACAACATATCCGTGAAGCGTTTGGGAAGAAAGACGCTCCGTAATTTCGGAAAAAAGAGGAGAGGCGCCAATAAGCGCGATTCGGACACGATCCAAAAAAAGAATCCGCGGAACAAGAAGTCTCCAAAAGTAAAAAAGAATGAAGTAGAGCACGCTAAACAAAAAAAGGTTTGTTTTCGGGGTAAGGTGAAAAAAAGAACCAAAAAGATAAAACATCAGAACGGAAGCGATAAGAGAAAGAGAGACGGAAACAAAAAGCCGGCGCAACAAAAGGCGATGGTCTTGAAGAGAGCTTATTTGGTAAAGGTCGCTTAAATAAAAAAACAAAAACCATCCGAGAAAGAGGAGAGAAAAAGGGGCGACGTGGGAAGGAAAGCGAGCGGAAAAAGAATCTCCATATCTGATAAAAAGCATGAGAAAAAGGGAGACGTAAAAAACAAAAGCGTCTCCAAAAAGCAGAATGATTTTCTTTGCGAGAGGCATATAAAACAAGGAGATTTGAGGTGTTTGACTTTCGTAAACATCCTACCTAAAATGAAGAAGAAATGGAAGAAGGAGAACAAAAGAAAAAAGATTTGCTTTTACCCGTGAGCATTTTAATCGCGGCTGTTTTGATTGCGGGCTCGCTTGTTTATAGTACGGGAAAAAATTCAGTTGCCGGAAAAAAATTGGCGAGCGAAACCCTTGATGAAGTTTCTCCCGAATACGTAAAAGAGATAGACAAAAACGAGCATGTTCTTGGGGATATAAGCGCGCCGGTAAAAATCATTGAGTTTTCTGATTTAGAATGTCCTTTCTGTAAGCGCTTTCATCAGACAATGAAACAGGTTATGGAAGCGTATGAGGGAAAGGTGGTTTGGGTATACCGCCACTTCCCGATTGACCAGCTTCATTCAAAAGCAAGGAAAGAGTCAGAGGCGAGCGAGTGCGCGGGAGAGTTGGGAGGAAATGAAAAATTTTGGGAGTATGTTGATAAAATTTACGAAGTAACGCCCTCAAATAATGGGCTTGACCCCGCTCTTCTCCCGAAGTTAGCGGAAGAAATCGGATTAAATAAAAAAGCGTTTGAGGGATGCCTGAAGAGCGGAAAATACGCGGAAAAAATCGCCTCCCAAATAGAAGAAGCTGAAAAAGCGGGAGCGAAAGGAACTCCGTACTCAATCATCATTACCAAAAAAGGGAAGCGGTACGCGATTCCGGGCGCCTTTCTTTTTGAAGATGCCGGAAGCCAGGCGGATATGAAGCGTATCGTGGAAGCGGCTCTTAAAAACTAACTCTAAAAGCTATAAGCTATGAAATGGCATCACTGGACCATATTCGGATTCGGAGTATGGCTCATGGCTTCTCCATGGATATTGGGCTTTTCAAAAATCAATCTCGCGGCATGGAATAATGTGATTGTGGGGCTTCTCGCGATTATTCTTGTTCTCTGGAACATGGAACCCCCGGAAGAATAAAAGTGTTTATGAATATAAAAATTTTCACAGCTCCTCACTGTGTTTACTGTCGCATGACGAAGCGGTTTTTGGACATGCACAAAGTTCGGTATGAAGAAATAAATGTGATGGAAAGCAAGAAAGGATACGAGGAAATGGTAAAAAAATCGCATCAGTCCGGCGTGCCGGTTGTGGAGGTTGGGGAACATATATTTGTCGGATTTCATACGACGGAACTCGCGAAAGCATTGGGAATAAACAGAAGCCTGGTGGAAAAAATAAAGGCGAAAATAAAAAGAAAACACAAAGATTAAGAAAAAATACTAATCTCTAAACTCTAAACAATCTAGATTCGTCAGTTGACGGACAAAATTCAAGATTTATTATTTTTTGAAATTTGAATTTGTTTAGAAATTAGAAATTAGAAATTAGAAATTTGCTATACGACATTCTCATCATTGGCGGTGGTCCGGCGGGTGTATCGGGTGGTATCTACGCGGCGAGAAAAAAAATGCGCGCGGTATTGGTAACCGATGCGTTCGGCGGGCAATCTTTTGTTTCGGATGACATTCAAAACTGGATAGGAGAAATTTCCATTTCGGGCTATGACCTCGCGAAAAAAATGGAGGCTCATCTTCGGGCGCAGGAAGGCATTGAAGTTCGGGAAGGCGAAGAGATTGTAAGCGTCAAAAAAGCGGGAGGAACATTCATAGCGGAAACCTCAAAAGGCGCGGTCATAGAAGCAAAAACAATACTTCTTACAAGCGGAAGCAAGAGAAAAAAACTCGGCGTACCCGGAGAAAAGGAACTGGAAAGCAAAGGGGTGTTTTATTGTTCCATCTGTGATGCTCCCATAATGAAGGACAAAACGGCGGCGGTTGTTGGAGGAGGTAATTCCGCGCTTGAGGCGGTGGTAGACCTCATTCCCTACGCGAAAAAAATCTATCTTCTTCATCGGAGGGACGAACTGAAAGGAGACGCGGTAACACAGGACAAGATAAAAAAGAGCGATAAGGTGGAAATTATCTGGAACGCGGAAACAAAAGAAATAGTGGGAGAAAAGACGGTGAAAGGAATAGTCTATGAAGACATGAAAACAAAAGAGAAACGAACCCTTGACGTGGAGGGCGTATTCGTAGAAATTGGTTCCGTACCCTCAAGCCACATAATAGAGGGGCTTGTGGAGAAGAACAAAGGAGGGGAGGTGATAGTAGACCACAAAACCCAAAGGACTTCCTGTGAGGGAGTCTGGGCGGCAGGCGACGTATCGGATGTTCTCTATAAGCAAAACAACATTTCATCGGGCGACGCGGTAAAGGCTGTGTTAAATATCCACGAATATCTGCACAAGAAAATATAGGTAATTGCCGAAGTAGCTCAGCTGGTAGAGCAATGCTTTCGTAAAGCATGGGTCGCGGGTTCGATTCCCGCCTTCGGCTCCAGAATTAACCCTCCTTGCCAAACCAAATCCAAACGGCGTAGTATGTAGAAAAACATGAATCATCAACATAAACCGATTCAAGCGCGTCTCGTCCTTTTCCTTATTACCGCAAGTGCCATTGCTTTTGGCGTTTTTTTTATCTTAAAAATTCGCGCGGCTGAAATCAGCCAGGGCGATGTAATCATAAACGAATTTTCATCGGCCTCTGACACCGAATGGGTAGAGCTTTTGAATACCACGGGTAATCCCATAAGCCTGGAGGGCTGGACGCTTAAAGACCTCGCGAATCTTCCTGAATCACTTTCGAATTTGGGAACGATTCCCGCGAATGGCATTCTTGTGTTTGAGCACTCATCCGGCTGGCTAAATAACGATCCCGAAACAGAAGCAATCACGCTTTTTGATGATAATGGAAATATCATTCATAGCGTCAGCTACGGGAGCGATCCAGGGGTAAACGTTGCCGCACCCGGGGTGGGAAAATCCGCATACCTCCTTGCACTTCCGTCAACATGGGCCATTGCCGGTACCACTCCCACGAAGGGATGGTTCAATGTTGCCCAAGAATTTGATTGCGTAAACCCCCCTTCATTTCCACCAACTTTAATTTCTATTGCCAATTGTCTAGGAGCGGAAGGAATCGGAATCACCACAAACATAGGAACGATTAACAATCCGTCAGCCACGCCATCTGACGAGCCCGACGCGCTGTATTTTGAAAAAATAGGCGAGGGGAAAATTCTCTTTACGGAAAGTTTGAATCTAAGCGACCAGGCAACCGTGGCAATCTTGCAAAATTTGGGCGTGGCTATGGAAATGTCGGATGGACACATAGCGTTTGATTCCACTACCGCCGAGGCGATGGCGGCAGTAGGAGCAAAAATATACATGTATGGACTGGACGAACTCGGATATGAGTCGGAACCAACCATCATAGTAAAGAATGACGATGGTGAAATTATTGACGGTGCCGATATAGTATCAGGAATTACGTATATGTCCGGCGGCCCAAATGGCGGCGAGCTTTCTTTTGACGCGGCTCATTTTACCCAATTTGATTTGGAGAGCCTGCCACCCCCCAACACTCCGCCGAGTTTTGACCCAATCGCTGACCAGAACATTGATGAGGATTCCTCGGCGCAGGAAGTGCTTATCACCAATGTTATGCCTGGAGACGAATTTGACCAGACGGTCACTATGACGGCAATCTCCGACAACCCGACAGTCGTTCTTGATCCTGAAATCAACGGAGCAGGAGAGACGAGAACTCTAACCTACACACCGATAGCGGACGCGAACGGATCGGTTACGATTACCGTGACTGCCGATGATGGGCAAGAGGAAAATAACACAACCTTCAGAACATTCACTATTACGGTAAATCCGGTTGAGGAAGTCAGCGCTGAACCGAGTACGCCCACAAACTTGCAGATTAGTCCGTCTAATCTCACCAATAATGCTCAACCGACGTTGTCCTGGGACGCGGTCGTGGCGGATCCGATCACGACGCATTATGAAGTAGAAATTTATGACGCTAACGAAGAACTTATATTATCCGCCACAACCGCCGAAGCCTCATATCTCGTGGAGGCGCCTCTTGATGATGACGATTATATTTGGAATGTAAGAACTTGCAATGATAATGGGGTTTGTTCGGCATGGTCTTCTGAATCAAATTTCACTATTGATACAATTGCTCCAACAGTTACCGAACTGGGCGATGGCATGAGTGATTACTCTCTACCCTTCTTAAGAGAAGGATTATTTGGCGTCACGATGACGTTTAGTGAAAAACTAGACGAAGCTGGGCGCTCGTCAGTAGAGGGAGCTCTAACCGTCGGCGCTGATAAGGTTTTGACATTTAAGTGGAACGATAACAACGACGGAGATGGCACAAAACTAAGAATCTCGGTTTCAGAAGAAGAAACGGCGACTTTTGAAAATGACGTAACGGCGGACGTTACCGATATTGCCGGAAACACAGCCGTCGGATTGATGTTGATTAATTCCGCGGATATTGAAGAAGTATTGAATGAAACAACAGGCGAAACATATTCAACTATCCAGTCCGCGATTGACGAGGCGAACGAGGGCGACACGATAAGCGTTGCTTCCGGAGGAGAGTATCGGGAAAATCTAAACATTGATAAGCCCTTGACGCTCTTGGGCGATTCGGGAGATGAGAGCGCGGGCCCCGCCGAGGGAGCCGCGGTAATCATGGATAATGGCAATTGCGATGACAGGGTTATAAGCATTGAGGCAAGCAACGTTACGGTAAAGGGATTTGTGCTTGACGGCGCGGAGTGTGGCAAGCCGGTTGTAAGAATCGGAGAAGAGGTGAGTGGTGTTGAAATTTCGGATAACGAAATAAGAAATGGAAGGAAGGGAATTGACCTTTCCCCGTACTCGGATGGAAATACCGTTACAAATAACAAAATTCACGACAATAATAATGAGGGCGTTTGGATTGGCGGTTCAACAAACAACACCATCTCAAATAATGAAATCTATAGTAATGCGTCCGGTGTCGGTTTGGGCGAAGGAGGTTGTTCTAATGAGTGTGTAGGCGACGTAAGTGGCAACAGTATTACCGGTAATTATATTTATGAGAATCGGGAGGAAACAAGCGGTATTCATATTGAGGGAGAAGATGTTGAATTTTCAGAACTGACAATTAGTGGAAATACTATTACGGACAACAGCGGTTATGGAATATATGTGAATGCCGCCTCGGGAGGCGCGCTCACCATTTCTTCTAACACCATCAAAAACAATGATAGCGCGGGAATATATCTTGGAAGCTCGGTTTCGGGAGTAGTAATAACAGGCAATACTATTCAGAATAACGGAATTGCGAGCAGGAGAACCGGAATCCAAACATTATCCGCGTCCGGCAACAGGGCGTATAAAAATACCATTTCCGATAATGGCGATATTGAGATAAGCAATGAGGATGAAAACACGGAGAATGCGTTTGACGCGAAAGAAAACTGGTGGGGAACATCCTCCTCAACTGAAATTGAAGGAAAGATGAGCGGGCTGATTGACTTCACCCCATGGTACATAAATCCGGGACTAACGATTCTCTCGTCCGCTGTAAGCGGGAAAATGATTGACGCGACAGCGGGGAATTTAGACTTCACAGAAACATCCGATGGAGAAGTTGGCATGCCAAGCGGAACTTCCGAAATAACTTTGGGAAACGACAGCATGCTTAACTTCGGTTCAAGTATCAATGCTGTGGTAGATGGAGAGGTTGTGATTGGAGGCGTTACAACCGCGCTTTCAAGTTTCGCTCTTAGTGACTCAACCGCCGTTGACCTCACTCTCGCGCAAATAATCGGGGGGAAAACAGTTACGGTGGAAAAGGCGGTAAGGCTTGCGTCGGGCGTAAGTAATACTCCCATTGTTCTCACCAATGGCGCGGTATCAAACGCGAGCGTATCAATTCCAGATGGAACGACGATTCTCGCTCCAAGCGGATGGACGGGCACTATCCAGCCTCCAAAGACCGCCTCTTCTTCAGGAGTAGCTCCTTCCGGCTTCTCAATAGGGGATACAATCATTGAGGTGGGTTCCTCGGATTCGGTACTTCTCTTTAACGCGCCGGTAACACTGACTCTAACGGGCGTAACTGGCGCTGTGGGATACAAGCCTGCCGGAGAAGACAGCGCTTGGGTTGAAATTACGAATACCTGCGCTGGAAGTTATGAAAATCCGACAAGCCCGATCTTCCCGGGCGAGTGCGCGATTACAAACGGCACCGATACAAAAATCGTAACTTATCACTTCACAACCTTCGGCTCGCTTGTTGCGGTATCTAATTCATCTCCGGTAGTATCAATCATAGTAGCGGCTGGAGGCGGGGGTGGCGGTTCAAGCGCTCCCTCAATTCTTCCAACGCCAGTAAGTTCAGCCGTGAAAAAAGCCGACGCGAACAAGGACAGTAAGATAAATGTTCTGGACTTTAACACGCTGATGGTAAATTGGGGAAAGACGAGCGCGGATAATTTGGCGGACTTTAATAGCGACGGCAAGGTAGATGTGTTTGACTTTAATTCGCTAATGATTAACTGGACGATATAACTATGACTAAAAAAATCTTATTAACAATAACATTAGGAATCTTCGGAGGGGTGATGATTGCCTCCTCCGCGCTCGCCGCGACAAGCGCCTCGTTTGCGCCGGCAAGCGTAAGCGCGCGCAGAGGACAGAGCTTTACGCTCACAATCAGAATAAATCCCGAAGGAACAAAAAATTATACCGCGAAAACCGAACTCCGTTATCCCGCCGACCTTATTGAGGTGAGGTCGTTTACTTTTGGTAGTGGTTGGATGCCTCTTTCTCAAACAGGCTATGACCTTACTGACAATACAAACGGAGTGCTTGTAAAAACAGCGGGCTATCCGGGAGGCGTGTCTTCGCAAACTACCTTCGGAACAGTTTCATTTTTCGCGAAGAAAAGTGGCAACGCGAAAATCACTCTGCAAAGCTCCTCGTTCGCGCTTGACGCGGCAAGTCAAAACGTTCTTGGAGGAACGGGACTGCCTCAAACCGCGATAGTTATATCAGAACCCGCCCCGTCTGTAGCGACCGAAACAGCTCCAGCTCCCGTATCAGAACCAGAAGAGGAACCGGTAGTTGAGGAAGAACCGGAAGTATCAGTTGTTGAAGAAGAGTTGCCTCTTCCGCAACCGACAGCATCACAGCCTCTGCTGGCTCAAATCGGCAGTCTCACAACTTTAGGAACCAATAATGCCATAGTTGGCATATTTCTCGGCGCAATAATCATTGCTCTTATCGCGTACATCATCTACTTTCTTAAAAAGAATCGCGCTCCAAAGAAATAAAGAAAAGACCCGCAGTGGGTCTAAAGACAGAAATGAACTATAACCAAAACATAGCTTATGTTTCTGTTTACGCGGGCGCGGGAGGAGATGATGCGAAAGACTGGGCAAGTATGCTTCTCCGAATGTATGGCAAATACGCCGACAAGCGCGGATGGAAGAAGAGCATAATTGACGAGAACACGCTGGAGCTTCGGGGAGAAAAATCGTATGAACGCCTGAAGGAAGAATCAGGCGTTCATCGTCTTGTGCGCATCTCTCCCTTTGACGCGAAGAAACTTCGCCACACCTCGTTTGCCTTGGTTGAAGTTTTGCCCGAACTTGAGGAGATTGAAGCGTCAAACATTAACATTCCGGAGGCGGACCTGAAGGTGGAATTTTTTCGCTCCTCCGGCCCCGGCGGTCAGAACGTGAACAAGGTAGAAACGGCAGTCCGTGTGATTCACCTCCCGACGGGATTAAAAGCCTCCTCCCAAACGGGACGCGCCCAATCCGCGAACAGGGACGCCGCGATGAAGCTCCTAAAAGCGAAACTTCTAAAACTGATGGAGGAAAAAAAAGAAAAAGAAATAAGCGGTCTTCGCACGAAGGCAGAACCGAACTGGGGATACGAGATTCGCTCCTACGTGCTTCATCCGTACAAAATGGTGAAAGACCACATAACGAAAGAAAAAATTTCCCGCGTGGAAGAGGTGCTGGAAGGAAATCTTGACCTGTTGAAAAAAGGGTAGAAAAATATCTCGCGCTGGAGTACAATAATAACCGTATTTGCAGATTCGCATTGATTCGTAGATTCGGATTATTTGTAGTTTCGGATCGGTTATATGATTAACTTTCAAAAAGTAACAAAAACATACAATCATAAATTAGACGCTCTGGATAAGGTTACGTTCAAAATTCAGCCGAACGAATTTGTCTCTCTCGTGGGAAAATCCGGAGCGGGAAAGTCAACGGTTATTAAGCTATTAATTGGAGAAGAAAAGCCGACAAGCGGAAAGGTGTTGTTTGATACCTTTGAGGTAAGCAAGCTAGACCAGAAAGAAATGCCGGCCTTCCGCCGTCAGGTGGGAGTCATATTCCAGGATTTCCGCCTCCTCGCGAAGAAAACCGCCTTTGAAAATGTCGCTTTCGCCCTTGAGGTGGAGGGAAGACCGGAGCGAGAAATAAACGAGCTCGTTCCGCAGGTCTTGGATATGGTAGGATTGAAAGATAAGGCGTTTCACTTCCCGGCAGAGCTCTCCGGCGGAGAAAAGCAGAGAGTCGCGATAGCAAGAGCGATGATTAACCGCCCGAAGGTGATTATCGCGGATGAGCCGACGGGAAATCTTGACCCCTTCAATTCATGGGAGGTTATCAAGCTTCTTATGAAAAT
>Ga0209542_10001498_pt1 | contig 54639 bp, 56 predicted proteins | sample RifCSPhighO2_01_FD_184028 | JGI IMG/M metagenome (GOLD analysis project Ga0209542, IMG submission 184028) | Soil microbial communities from Rifle, Colorado - Rifle CSP2_plank highO2_0.1 (SPAdes) (version 2) | ecosystem: Environmental > Terrestrial > Deep subsurface > Rock core/Sediment ... | reverse complement strand
TTCCGAAGTTATTAAAAAAATTTTAGAACTTGCAACATATGCGCCTACGAACTGCAACCAACAGGCGTGGAATTTTATTGTTGTGACTGATAATGAAACTAAAGAACGGTTAGTGAAAGAGGCGGCATCGAATACAAACCTTCGCCGGGCGCCCGCCATTATTGTGGTAACGTATGACGGGTGGAATTATAAGGAAGCTATTCAGGGAGGGGCGCTTGCTGTCGGACATATTCTGCTTGCGGCCGAGAACTTTGGCCTTGGCGCTTTGCCAATGAACAGCTACGGCGCTGATACGCAGATAAAAAAGGTGCTTCAAGTTCCCGCAAGTGAAACGATTTGCTGTTTTGTACTTCTTGGATATCCAGACGGGCGTGCTCAAGCAATGCAGCCTGTTTCAAGACGGCCGGTTGAAGAGGTGGTGCATTGGGGTGTATTTGGTATGCGGAAGCGCCCGCCATTTACCTATGGTCCAGACGATTGGACCCTTGAGACATTAAGGATGCATCAGCGGTACTATTGTCGAAAAACGACATTGGGCAAGGAGATGGATATCATGAGCCGCGACGAACGGGCGCTTGTGCGAAACACTCTTGCCGCGGTCAAAACTTCTATTCTTGATCTCTGTTCGTACGACGGTAGCTATGTGAGTGAGTTTCCAAATGTGCCGGTACAGATGGTTGATTTATTATCTGAAACGTCGCTGTATACCAAAGCGGCGGCGGAGCAACAGGTGCCGCAAAAGATACGGCAGCATATCTTCAGCGTTTATGATGAACAGGCTTCGACGCTTGCGTCTCAGCCGGTGCAAACAATTACCATGATTTATAAACTGGAACGACTTCCTGCCCCGCTTCGTAGCGAGATGTTCTCAAAGGCGTATGCGACGCTTGAGCAGGGTGGCGAATTTATCATTTTTTCCAGAAAATCGAATCCTTTTCTAAATCTATTCTTTTTTATTGTGAAAATTCTGTTCGGCAATGATGTCCGCAAAACCGGTATGTATGCCTTTTTTGGGCCTTATCAGCCGATTCGGGTCTCGCATACGTTGACCCTTCTTCGGCGTGCAGGATTTACCAGCATTGATTGGACCGGCTATTTTCCGGTACCGCCGTTTTATGAACAAGTGTATCAAATGTTTCTTCAATATCGTAAAAGTGAAGGGTCAAGTTATCTGCACCGGGAAACTCGTTTAACCGTCGTAAGCCGGCTACTTTCCGCCCTTTTTTCATTTCAGGGCTTCATGCGCGTAGGCCGCGCTGGCTCTGTTGTTGTCATTCGATGTCAAAAATAGCTTCAAATATTTTTTTGCAGTCGGCCCTTGCCGAAGTTCCGCGCCTTCTGGGTCTTCTCAACCGCAATCCGGCTTCCCATTCATACGGATCGTTCGATCGCGCCTTTTGGCATTATCGTACGGCTGATATAAGCTGCGCCCGCTATCAGGAGGCAGTACTGACCCTAGCACTTCTTTATGCGAATGATTTTGAAGAAAATATATATTATCAGGACTCGCGCGTGTTGGAATGGATAAACGCTGCCATTGGTTTTTCTCTGTCCCTGCAGGATCGTGACGGGTCGTTTAGTGAGTGGTATCTCCACGAAAGTTCTTTTGTGGCGACTGCCTTTGTGACCGCGGCGCTTTCCGAGACGCTTTTGGTATTAGGAGAACAAAAGATTCGAGGATACAAAAAAGCAGTTGATGTATTGTGTCGTGCTGCTGACTGGCTGACTTCCTTAGACGAGGAACTGGTTCGTAATCAGGAGTCAGGAAGTATGCTCGCTCTTGTGAATGTATGGCTGCTTACCCGGGATGAACGATATCGAATGAGCGCCTTTGAAAAAGCTAAGCGTTTTACGGATGCCCAGGTGTCGGAAGGGTGGTGGAGCGAATATGGCGGCCCCGATATTGGGTACCTTTCGCTCACTATTGATTATCTCGCTAAATACTCTCAAAAATATGATGATCAGAGAGTTGTTGAAGCAATTCGCAAATCATCGGCGTTTTTAACCAATTTTTTACATCCCAATTATACTGTTGGCGGCGAGTATGGCTCGCGCAATACCGAGTATCTCATACCTTCCGGATTTGTGCTGCTTTCCGATAAAGACCAAAATATGCGTCTTATTGCGGAATTTTGCGCTCACTCACTTGCTCTTCAGTCCGGCATCGGACCGTCTAACCTTGATGACCGCTACCTTGCCTATATCCTGTATAACTGGTTACAGGCGGGGCTTATATATGTTCCCAGTGACGGCGGGCGGATTCGTCGATTTCTTGCGGAGCGCCGTGTTGATACTTTTTTTCCGATGTCCGGTATTCGTGTTGTAGACCGCGGGATATATTATTTTGTAGCGAATCTTTATAAGGGCGGAGCGTTTCGAGTGTACGCACCAGGAAAGACATACCTTGATTCAGGCGCAGATATCATTTCTCGGGGGCACGCGTATACATCTAATGTTCTTGATAAAAATAATGGTATTCACTGTGTTTCTGCGGTAGCGAAAGAATTTTCTACAAGCGGCTTTTTAAAGTTCGTTTCGGAACCTTTGATGAAAACGCCAATAATGCTTTTATTTAAGATGTTTCAGTTGACCATCGGGCAATCCGGTATACTGCGAAAATTTTTAAAAAAAGTACTGCGCAAGGGGATGATTACAGATGCCCGGCGGTCATCCATTTCTTTCAAACGCTCGTTTGTTCTTACAGATAACGGTGTGCGTATTGTCGATGTGGTTGGTGCGGCACTACATAAGGAAGACATATACTATGGCAGAAAATCGTCGTATAATTTTATTCCCAGTTCGAAGTATTTTTTAAACCAGGAGGTGGGAGGCGAGCGCAGTAATTTTCGTGAACCCGTTTTTTCTGTTACCGGAGACACAACGACAACCGTGCGGGAACTATATTGGTAACGCATAATTCTGTTGAAATATATGTTGCCTGAACAAAAAAATCCTTCCGACAAGTCATCTATATGTGCCGGTATGTTAAAACCTTTTTTGAGCTGGTCCTTTTTCCACTATCTTTGGACGGGCGGCGTGTTAGCGCTTGTACAAATTTGTTTACTGTGGCTTTTTATTGATATATTTCATATTTCCACGATCATCAGCAGCATTACCATCATTGGTGGACTTTTCATCATGCGTTTTTTGATGCTTCGATTTTTTAATGTTGTCGGCTGACATGAGGAAATTTTAAACTATGGATGACCAATTCAGTTTTCGCAGAGCGTTTGCTCGCGAACAAATATATTTTCGGACTATTCTTATAGCTCTTTTGTTTATTGCGTTCATACTGAGACTGGGTGCGGTTTCTTTTGGAATTCCTCAAAGTTTTTATGGGGATGAGCTTGTTTCGGTTGTTGGCGGCTTTAAAATATTACAGTCAGGATCTTTGTGGGGGAACTCGTTTTTATACATTCCTCCGCTTTTTTCGTATATACTCGCTCCCTTCTTTGGTGTTGCGGGGGTTGCCGGAATTCTTCTTGGCTGGTTTTCGGGAGTACATGAGTTTCAGCAATATGTTCTGCTTCATCGCGAAGAGTTTCTTGTTATCGCGCGTATCCTGTCTGCTCTTTTTGGAACTGCAACGGTCTACATCCTGTATCTTCTCGGAAGAAATGTTTTTTCAAAGCATGTCGCTTTGCTCTCGGCGGTATTTCTTGTATTCGATTTTCTCCATGTACACGAAACTCAGACCGGGCGTTTTTGGGGACCAACGGCCTTTTTTGTTGTTGCCGGGATATACTCCATCGTGAAAATGAAGGAAACCCGCCGTCTTCTTTGGTACGTGCTGGCAGTTTTTGCTATCGGGTTCGGATATGGCATGGGATATATCATTCTTGTTCTTCTGCCCTGGTTTTTTTGGGCTCACATGCATGGGTGGAGGGGAAGGCGCATGCGGAACCTTGTTATGAACACAAAAGAGGGTGCGTTTTTTGATAAATCCTTCATGGTGAGTCTTGTTTTGCTTTGCGCAATTATAGTTTTTTTCTCTCTCGCTAATCCATATGCATTTCAGCGTCAATTCGGATGGCTCGTTGCCGGGGTCGGAAGTATTTTTGGGTTCTCGTTTCAGCACATTACGACGAAACCTGTTGGAGGAGGAATACACCTGTGGACAAATATTTTGAATGTAAGCAGGTATTTTTGGTCAGAAAGTCCGCTTTTTCTTCTCGGCGCCGCAGGGCTCATTGGGTGGTGGCGCGCAAACAACGGGAAATTTTTTGAATTTTCGCTTTTGCTTGGTATGCCGCTTCTCTATCTCGCCGGACTCATATTCGGATTTTCAAGAATAGAGCCGCGGTTTATTCTGCCGGTTGTTCCTCCGCTTCTTCTCGGTTCGTCCTACGCGTTTTTTCTTGGTTTTTCGAAGCAGCGGACTCCGTTCGTGAGGTATCTTCTTCTTGTCTTTTTTACGTTCGGATTTTTCTGGTATTCGGTTTATCCGGTGTATCGCTACGGTGCGCTTATGTCAAGTTTTGACACGCGCACACAAGCCGTCGAATGGATTCAAAAAAATGTTCCACTTGGTTCCGTCATTATTCTTGACGATTATACGGTGTATGTACCAATGAACAAGGAAAGTGCCGCCGCACTCAAGGAAAACAATCCTGTTCGTTTCGATACCCGCGCAGGAGCCGTTCTCGGCATTTCGCCGGATAGCCGTCTGTACGAGCCCGGTTATTTTGTTTATGATATAAGTCGGTTTCAAGATATCGACGGCGAATTCAAAAAAATCCCCGCTGGATATCTTTTTTATTCATATTGGAATGCGCGGCAAAAGAGGGAACTCGAAGCGCGCTACGCCGGTTTGGATAAGGTGCGTGTTGTCGGCTTTGCGCCAAGGCGAGATGGGAAGGATGCCGCAGATATTCTGAATGACCCTATGTATCCTGCAGATGCTCTTTCCGGCAGAGAATTCTCGGGTCCGTATGTTGAGATATACACATTTAAAAATCGGTAAGCCGATAGAGGAACATGAAAAAACTTTCCATCGTTATACCTGTCTATAACGAAGAAAAAACCATCGCTAAACTGGTTGACCGCGTGAAAAAGGCTGATTCGTTAGGCATGGAAAAGGAGATTATTGCGGTTGATGATGGCTCTAAGGACAGAAGTCTTTCGATGCTTGAGGGGATTTCCGGTATTCGCATCGTCAAGCATCCGCAAAACCGCGGCAAAGGAGCAGCCATTAGGACCGGACTGAAAGTGACGACAGGGGACATTGTTCTTATTCAGGATGCCGACTTCGAATACGACCCGGCGGACTATCCCTTTTTACTCAAGCCGATACTTGGAAATCAGGCGGATGTTGTTTATGGCTCCCGGCTCATTTCGAACCAGCCGCGTAGGGTTCTCAACTTTCACCACTATCTTGCAAATATTCTCATTACATTTCTTTCAAATTGTTTTACGAATCTGAACTTATCGGATATTGAGACCGGCTATAAAGTTTTTCGCCGGGAAGTCGTAGAGTTCCTTCTTCCGAAACTCGTGTCTGACCGGTTCGGCATTGAGGTTGAGCTGACCGCTAGAGTTGCGAAAGGAAAATGGAGGGTGTACGAAGTTGGAATATCGTATTCGGGCAGGACATATGAAGAAGGAAAAAAAATCAACTGGAAAGACGGAATAGCGGCTGTGTGGCACGTCATTCGGTTTAACGTGTTTGGCTAAAACCATGGATAGGCTTCTTGACCCTTTATTGCGTTTTCTGAGAGTGCGGCGGGTTCGGTCGTACATTTCGAGGGGTGCGGTCGTGCTTGACGTCGGATGCGGTTTTAAGGCTCGTCTTCTTCGGTCGCTCTTGCCTCTTATCAGTAAGGGCATCGGCATTGATATGGATGTTCCAGAAGGGGAGGAAGGGAATATTACGCTTAAGAAAGGCCTTCTTGAAAAAACACTTGATCAAGAAACGTCGTCCGTTGATGTCGTGACTCTGACTGCCGTGCTTGAACACCTTCAGTACCCTGAGGATATTTTGAAAGAAATATACCGTGTCTTAAGGCCCGGCGGAACTCTTATCATTACCGTTCCGACATGGGCGGCGCGTCCGGTGCTGGAAGTTCTTGCCTACAAGCTTCACGTCATTGAAGAAGGGGAGATACGTGACCACAAACGCTACTTCTGGAAGCGTGACCTCTCACGCATGCTGGTTTCTGCCGGCTTTAAGACCGAGCATATAACACAAGCGTATTTTGAAGCGGGCTTCAACTTGTTTGCCGTCGCAAAAAAATAACAGCATCTCGTATCATTCAGATAACGCGGATTTTTTACGAGGAAAACATATCGGTTTAGGGTCTTTTTGGGATATACTATCCTACGAAATGAAAGATGGATAAATGAATAAAAATATATGAACATGATGCATACATCATACTTCCTCGATTTCTTAGAGCGTTACTCCCGCCGTCTTCTCTGGGGGGTTATTGGGGGAGCCTTTTTGGTTTCGCTTTTCTATTCTTTTTACTATCGCATCGAGCCTATGGTAGACGCCGAAGCTTATAACGTGATCGCCCAAAATATCATATCGGGGAACGGATACCGAATGGATACGAATGATATTCCGTTGAATGCGGATCGCTCGATGATAAAGTCGGGACCGGGATATGAATTTTTGCTCGTCGGTTTCTTTTATGTCTTCGGCCATCGCTATGAACCGGTTTGGATTTTTCAGGCGCTTTTTCATGCGCTTTCGGCTTTGCTTGTATTTCTTATTTCGCGCCGGCTATTTAAAGATATGTGGCATCCGGCAATGGGCTTGACGGGGGCGGCGCTTATAGCGTTTTCTCCTGACCTGATACTTGCAAGCTCCATGCTTCTTGTCGAAAATTTTGCTCTTTTTCTGATGCTTCTTTTTGTCTGGTGGTTTTTCCGATATGATGATATGCCTTCAGCATCAGGTGCTGGACTTGCGGGAGTATTATTCGGGGCAGTCTATCTTACCCGGTCTCCCCTCGGCATTTTGCTTCTGCCGGCCTCAGCGCTCTTTTGGGTGCGAAAGCGCTTTGTGCATGCTATCGTTTTTCTTTTTTGCTGCGCCATTCTGATGGCGCCCTGGGCTGTAAGGAACTATCGCGTGTTTCATAAATTTGTTCCGACAAATCTTGCGGTTGGGGATGCTTTTTTGAACGGCAACAATCCGAATGCGACGGGTGAAATTGACGACTCGCGCTATGAGTATACGACGCCTCTTCGGTTTGCCGAACGATTCTCGGCAAACAAGACCGAAATAGACATGGCGCTTGGGTTCATAAAAGCAGACCCGCTTCGCTTTCTTAAGATTACGTTCTATCGCGTTTCGATATATTTTAGCATTGCTCGTCCAACTGGCTGGTGGCCGTATCTGGAGGGGATGCGTTTTCAGCAGCTTGCCGTGGTAGTTTCTTCGGCGGTCTATGCGTTTGTTCTTTTTCTGCTTGGGGGTGCCGGTGTTTTAGGCGCGATCACGCGTACAACAGGGCAAACACGGCAGAGGGTATTGTTTTTTACCGTCATGCTCATTTTGATGCCGGTCTCGTTCATGTTCCTTATTGTTGAGACGCGATATCGGTATTCTGCTTACCCCTTTATGGCGCTATTTGCCGGGTATGCGTTTACGTTGCTTATGAGAGAGCGGAACTTTTTCGATCGGGCGCTTCTTATTTCTTTTTCGTTATTTTCTCTCAACACGCTTTTTGATGTTGCCAGAAACTTTCAGCGAATCCTGGACCGTCTATAATAAACAAAAACACCACAGACATTCTGCGGTTTTTTTATTTATTGTTCTTCAAGGTATTTGTTCGGGTATGCCTGGTCAACTTCCGCTAAATTGTTAAGCCGTGAAATCCATTCTTGCTCGGTGCCGGGAGGAACTTCAAGCCAGTACATTCCGCCGGGGCTCTCCGGAGACGAAACTATCTGAAGCCAAAATTCAGAAATAATGGTTTTAATGCGTTCTTCGGATATGTTCTTTTTAAAAAAAATGATAACGTCTCCTGATACCCATCCGTTAGGGGTTGGCATAGGTAAGTTCTTTGCCCTTGAATATCAAAGGTGTGCTATGGTGATTATATAATTAGAATGCACTTTTGTCAAGTTTTTTATTCCTCGTCCACACCTGTGACGGCTGGGGTTAGAAAAAATCCCGTTTAAAACGGGATTATTTTTTTATTGTCTATTTTTTCAGCGCCTGGTCGATGTCATCCTTTAGGTCTTCAATATGCTCAAGGCCTGTTGAAAAACGGATGAACGTGTCTGTAATACCGGCCCGCTCCCGCATCTCCTGCGGAATGGTTGAGTGTGTTGTCAGGGCGGGGCATGTCGCAAGCGAGTGAATGTCGCCAAGATTTACCGCATGCGACCAGAGCTTGAGCGACTCGATGAAGCGGGCGGCATCCGCCTTAGTTCCCTCAAGCTCAAGCGCGAATACGGCTCCACAGCCTTCCGGCAGGTATTTTTTGGCGCGGAAATAATCTGGCGAGCTCATGAGCTTCGGATAAAATATTTTCTTTACCCGCGGGTTTTTTGCAAGAAAGGACGCAAGCTCGAAAGCGGACTTCGACTGGCGGAGTACCCGATCTTTCAAAAAAGGCATTCCTTTGATTGTAAGCCATGCGTCAAACGCGGAAAGCGGGGCTCCCCAAAGGTTTGAAATTCCCACGACTTTTTTTATGCCGTCTTTCGGTCCCGACAAAACTCCGCCTGTGTTCGTTCCTCCGATATTCATGAATTTTGTCGTTGAGTGGATGCTGTAATCAGCCCCCCAGTCAAGCGGGCGGAAAAGAACCGGCGTTGAGAAGGTCGCGTCAATCACGAGGGCGGCGTTGTGAGTCTTTGCAATTTCCGAAATAGTCTCGACATCAAGCACTTCGAGTGTCGGGTTCGAAAGAATTTCGGCGAATAGAAGCTTCATTCTCTTTTTCTTGCATGCACGCTTCCATTCGTCGGGGTCGTTCGTGTCCTTAATGAATGTAACGCGTACCCCGGCGCGCATCAGGAGCTTTGTAATCGCGGCAATTGTTCCACCGTACATTTTTTCCTGTACTGCGATGTGGTCTCCGTCTTCAGCAAGCGCGTAAAGCAGGCAGTTGATTGCGGCAAGTCCCGAGCCGAAGCATTTTGATGCTTCAGCCCCCTCAAGAAGAGCTACACGTTTCTCAACAAGAATATCATTATCCGTTCCGAACCTCGCATAAACAAGCCCTTCCTCGGTTCCGGCAAATCGGGCCGTGGCAGTTCTGCAGTCAGGTTGCACAACTGCGGCATCCGGATAAATCGGTTCCGACCTGTGCCAGCGGTGTTCCGTCGGGTCGTATCCGCCCGAAACAAGAAGCGTATCAAAGTTCCAGCTTCTCATCGTTACACCTCATATCAAAGAACAGAGTAAGAATATGCCATCAGTACCACAAAGAAGCTTGTTTGTACACGCACTTCTAAAAACCGAATAAAAAAGATATGATGCAGGTATGGCGCGACCAAAGGTATGTTTTGTAATTCCCGAATATCGAAAAGACACCGCAACACATTTTGCGCATGTCTATGATTTGCTCAAAACAGTTTCCAAAAACCTTGATATCTTTCTAATTATTGAAAAAGGGGAAATGCCGGAAGGCAAAAGAATGTTTTCGCATGTACGCCTTCTTTCGTCTTCCTCTTTGACCCTGCGGATCCTCGGAACTCTGTGGGTGATTATTCGGGCTCGCAAGGAAGGATATAGTGATTTTTATATCCACTATTCTTTTTTTTCCGCGTTCCTTGCGTCTCTCGTCGCGGGCATTTCCGGAGGAAGAGTGTTTTATTGGAACGCGGGAGAGCCATGGAAGTATAAGCGCGGAAAACTTCGTGAAGCATTCGAGCGGATGGCATATCGGCGGGTTACCTTTCTTGTTACAGGAACGGAGTCTCTAAAGAAACGCTATGCGCTTACCTACGATATCCCCGGGGAAAAAATAAAGGTACTGCCGAATTGGATCTCGCTTGAACGCTTTAAAAACCTTCCGGACGGAGAAAAAGATGCGCTGAAGAAAAAGCTCGGGATTTCTGACGGAGCGAAGGTTGTTCTTTTCGCCCACCGATTAAGCGAGCGGAAAGGCGTCCAACACCTCCCGGATATTCTTAGTTCATTTGCCGGAGGGAATATAGTTTTTCTTGTTGTAGGAGACGGACCGGAGTGCAAAAATTTAAAATTTAAAATTGAAAATTTAAAATTACAGAAAAATGTCCGCCTTCTCGGCTGGATTCCTAATGCGGAGATGCCGAAATACTACGCCATTGCCGATTTATTTATCATGCCTTCCGACGAGGAGGGATTTCCGCGGGTGCTTTTAGAAGCGATGGCGATGGGGATACCGTTCGTTGCGTTCGGCGTCGGCGGTGTTTTAGAGGTTGTGCCTTCGGAACTCAAAAATCTCGTTGTGACGAGCGGCGCAAAAAAACAATTCGTTGGTGCCATGAATTACATTCTTAATTCAAGCCATGAAAATATTCTTATCATTCAAAAACGCGAAAAAGAATGGGTGAAAAAATTCAATGTCAAAGAGGTTGCAAAAATGTTTGAGGAGTTGTTCAAGATATAATCTGCCGCTTGATTTTTAGGGTTTTTCGATTTTACTCCTTCACCCGAAAGTTTCTGGTCTTTGAGATTTCACATGTGTCTGCGTTAAGTTATTAAAAATCAATGAGCCTTGATTGCGACAGGGTGGCAGGGGTATACTCTTGGAAGACCTTTTTAGTTTTGGAGGATTATCGTGGTCATCGACTTCCACTGCCATTTTGGGAAGAATCCGAAACCTCTTAATTTTCAAAAAGAGGAAGACACAACCGCCGGGGACATCGTTGCGGCTCAAAAACGATCGGGGATAGATTATTCAACGGCAATTCCTTTTTCGGCGGCATATCGCGAAGACCTCGAGGTTGCCAATGGAATGATGATGGCGTTAAGAGCTGAAACACTTCTGCCGTTCGTCTGGCTCAATCCGTATTTTCTTCGCATGCACGATAGGCGGGGAACGGACGAAGTACTGCTCATAGATCTCATCATCAAAAATAACGTGCGCGGCATTAAAGTCCATCCCGTTTGCGACGCGTATTACCCGACGTCTCGGCTTCTTGGTCCGGTTTTCGAGATCGCCCGCGAAACAGAACTTCCTCTGCTCTGGCATACTGGGTGGGGCTCGTTCGGAGACGCGCGATACGTCGAAGAGCTTGCGGAAGTATACGGCGATGTTCAAATTGTTATCGGCCACATGGTGGACCAAAATGCCCCCGGCATCGCGAAGCGTTTTCAGAATGTGTACCTTGAAACCTCATACTGCTCCGGTCCGCGCCGTCTTGCGGGTATTGTGAATATGCTTGGTTCTGAAAGAATTCTTTTCGGCTCTGACTTTCCGGCCGGAGACCTGCTCTTTCAAAAGACGCTTGTCGAATGCGCGAAAATACCGGATAAGGACAAGGAAAACATTCTTGGGCTGAACGCCAAGCGATTGCTCAATATAAAATCGTAAAGCCGCAAACAAAGCGGCTTTTTACATTGCAGGAGTTTTTTGACTAAATTCGGTTTTTTGGTACAGTATATAAGGTAATTGTGCTGTCAAACAAAATGGCATGTCCTCCTATAATACTTCTTAGCGGTCGGGCACGAACGCGCTCGGCACTGTGTGGCTTCTGAACTACGCCTGCTTTGCGCACAATGTTAAATACATAGATACAATGGCAAAATCAAAAGTTTTTATAACGGGAGTAGCCGGATTTTTAGGGAGCCACCTTGCAAAACGGCTTCTTAAGAATGGGCACAGTGTTTCCGGCTGTGATAACATGTTCGGGGGATATCGAGATAATGTCCCGGAGGGAGTCGAGTTCCATGAGGACGACGCGCGCGATTTTGAAAAAATGAAAACATTGCTGAAGGGTGTTGATATTGTGTATCACTGTGCCGCCGCGGCCCCCGTTGGCCTAAGCGTTTTTTCGCCGAACATCGTTACCCAGCACACATACAACTCAACGGTCGCAACGATCAGTGCCGCGGTTGTAAATAATGTGAAACGCGTCGTGTTTACTTCAAGCATGGACCGGTATGGAAACCAGGGCGGCAAAGGAGGAGTTTTTACGGAGGACATGCCTGCCCGACCCGTCGACCCGTACGGTATCGCCAAGTTTGCATCCGAACTTTTTGTCGAGATGATGTGCAAGGGAAACGGTATTGAATATGTTCAGGCAATTCCTCACAACATTTTTGGGCCGAAACAAAAATACGATGACCCGTATAGGAATGTTGTTTCCATCATGATCAATAGAATGCTTCAGGGAAAACAGCCTATCATTTACGGCGATGGAGAACAAAAAAGAAGCTTTACGTATATTACCGACGCCATTGACCCGCTGGAGAAAATGGGCTTTCAGGCGGGACTCTCCGGAGAATTCATCAATATAGGCCCCGATGAGGAATTTATTACCATAAATGAAGTCGCGCGCACCGTTGCGCGTTTCATGGATTTTAAGCTTGAGCCTATCCATGTACCCGATCGGCCTCATGAGGTAAAGAACGCAGGTGCTTCTGCTGGAAAAGCCCGCAAGCTTTTGGGGTATAAGACGACGACTTCATTCGAAGAAGGAGTGAAGCTGACGATAGCGTGGATAAAAAAGAGGGGAGCGCGCCCGTTTAATTATCATATTGAGATAGAGATAGTGAATGGTGAAACGCCGAGTACGTGGAAGGACAAGCTTATTTAACGGCGGGGTCCGGGATTTCCGGCGGCCTTATAGTATAAACATATGGATGAAGGACAAGACATATTAGCAAAAAAGAAGCGGGAAGTTCTCGAGAACTACCGGAAAAACGCGGTAAAGCGGAAAGCACAGATAGAAAGGAACCGGTATTATTACAACTATATCGGGCATATTTTAAAATTTCTCGTTGAGCCGGAGAAAAAAGTTCTGCTTTTGAAAAGCGATCTTGGAGATTTTTTGGACGCGGTTAAGCCAAAAATCGGAGTCGGCCTCGACTATTGCGAAGAGCTTGCAAATTTCGCCAAAGAAAAATATCCGCAGTATCGTTTTATGAGGGCGGATTTTGAAGCTTTACCGATGAGTGAAGTCTTCGATTATGTGCTCCTTGTGAATCTCATTGACGATATTGTGGATGTCGAGAAGCATTTTACCGAACTTCATAAGGTTTCGAATGAACGGACGCGTATCATAATCGTGAACCATAATTTTTTGTGGTATCCGCTGATAAAGGCGGGTGAGAAGCTAGGATTAAAAATGAAACAGCCTGCGTTGAACTGGGTTTCTCTTTCCGATATTTCAAACATGCTGCACCTGGCGGGGTTTGAAATAATCAAGCAAGAACACGAGGTCATTTTCCCAAAATACATTCCAGTCATAAGCCGGTTCTTAAACCGATTCATTGCAAAAATTCCGCTTATCAATCGCCTCTGTTTTCTCCAGGTATTGGTAGCTAAAAAAATATCTTCTCCAAAAGATCCTCACGCATACTCTGTCAGCGTCATTATTCCCTGTAAGAATGAACGGGAAAATATCGAAGGGGCGGTCATGCGTGTTCCGAAAATGGGGAAGGGAACCGAACTCATTTTTATTGACGATAAATCTGACGATGGGACGGGGGACGAGGTTCGGAAATGCATAAAGCGGTATCCCAATAAAAACATAAAACTTTTTCTCGGCCCCGGAGTTTCAAAGGCAAAAGCCGTATGGGAGGGGTTTAGCCACGCCTCGGGAGATATTTTGATGATACTTGATGCGGATCTTACGGTCTTGCCGGAAGAGTTGCCCTATTTTTACAATGCGCTTATTCAGGGCCGGGGAGAATTTATCAACGGATCCCGCATGGTCTATCCGATGGAGCAAGACGCCATGCGCCCCTTTAACATCATTGGAAATAAGTTTTTTAGTGTTGTATTCTCTTATTTGTTGGGGCGCCCTATAAAAGACACGCTTTGCGGAACAAAAGTATTCTGGCGGGCCGATTATGAGCGAATGAGGCAGTTTTTCCACACATGGGGCACTGAAGACCGCTGGGGAGACTACGAGCTTCTTTTCAGCGCTTCAAAGATAAATCTTGAGATAATTGATGTGCCGGTGCACTATGTAAGTAGGGTTTACGGCGAGACAAAAATGAAAAAACGCTTGTATAACGGCGTTGTCATGCTGAAAATGTGCGTTGCAGCCTTCCGGAAACTGAAACTTATGTAGCGTTTATCTCGTTTTATAGGTATTACCAATTTACTCGAATATAGCCGCTTATTTCATGAATGGCTAAAAATATTTGTGAAATTCGTACCTACATTTGCGCGTATTCGCGAAGCAATGGCAAAGAAAAAAGTAATGCTTATTACGGGATCCCAGGGCCTTATCGGTTCCGAGGCTTCTTTGTATTTCGGTAATAAAGGGTACGAGATTCACGGCATTGATAATAATATGCGGAAGTTCTTTTTTGGCGACAAAGGGGATACATCGTGGAATCTGAAACGGCTCAAGGACGGCATTCCGAATTTTGTTCATCATGATATCGACATCCGCGACCGCATGAAAATATTTTCGCTCCTCAAAGAGAACCCGCCCGAAGCCATCATTCATTGCGCGGCCCAGCCATCCCACGATTGGGCAAAAAAAGACCCGCTTTTGGATTTTGAAGTGAACGCGGTTGGAACGCACATTTTACTTGAGGCTACGCGCACATATTCTCCTGAAGCCCCGTTTGTTTTCATGAGCACCAATAAGGTGTATGGCGATAGCCCAAATTATCTGCCTCTAGAAGAGAAGGCAACGCGCTGGGAATATTCAAAACCGGAACACTTTGACGGCATCGATGAAACACAAAGCATCGACGGCTCCAAGCACAGCATCTTCGGCGCTTCAAAAGTTGCCGCGGATGTCATGGTCCAGGAATACGGAAAATATTTTGGGATGAATACCGTCTCCTTCCGCGGAGGATGTCTTACCGGCCCCCAACATAGCGGTGTGGAACTTCACGGGTTTTTGTCATACCTTATTAAGGTTGCGGTGAGCGGAGGAATGTATACGATCTTCGGTTACAAAGGAAAACAAGTCCGCGACCAGATACATTCATACGACGTCGTTCGGGCCTTCGAAGAATTCGTCGCTAATCCGAAACAAGGAGTCGTGTATAATTTAGGCGGAGGAAGGGGGAACAGCATGTCTATTCTTGAAACTTTTGATAAAATAAAATCTATAACCGGCAAGACGGTAAATTCCGTTTACGACGAAAAGAATCGCGAAGGAGACCACATCTGTTATATTTCAAATTTAAAAAAACTTAAAACCGATTATCCGGACTGGGGTATTACCAAAAAACTTGACAATATTATGGAAGAGATGATAGATGCGGAAGCAAGCAGGCTTGTGTAAATAGTATGAATGACCAGCGAAAAATAAATGAAATAACGCACGGAAAAAAAATTGCCGATTACGCGGAAGGTGTGTGGGGAAGAAGCGGCGAGGCTGGGAGGATTCGGACGGAGAGGCGGATAAATCTTATGATAGAGAACGGTCTCATCTGGTCCGGAAGCCGGGTGCTTGAGCTTGGGTGCGGAACGGGGGAGTTTACCGCGAAACTTGCGCAAACCGGGGCATCAATAACGGCGATAGACATATCGCCGGACTTAATTAAGGTCGCAAAAAAGAAAGTCGAAAAATATCGGAATGTTGAAGTAAGAACAGCGGATGCCGAAGAACTTGACAATTTTTCTGACGGAACCTTTACGCATATTGTCGGAGTTTCTGTGTTGCATCACACTGATCATAAAAAAACACTTGAATCGTGTTACCGGAAGCTTGCGCATGGCGGTCTTCTTCTTTTTAGTGAGCCGAATATGGCAAACCCGCAGATATTTTTGCAAAAGAATATTCCATGGCTGAAGAAGGCAATGGGAGACTCTCCCGATGAAACAGCTTTTTTCCGTTGGGGGCTCGCGCGCTCACTCGAAGAAGTCGGGTATAGGAACGTCAGTGTCGATAATTTCGACTTCCTGCATCCGGCGCTCCCCGACAGTATCGTGCGTTTTTGTTCTGCTCCGCTTCTTGTGCCAGAGATTGTTCCGCTCTTAAAAGAAATTTCCGGCTCACTATTGATAACAGCTCAAAAATGATTTTATCGCTCATACAGAAGGTGCGGGAACACTACATTCTTGTTTCCATTATTGTTTTTGGTTTCTTTCTTCGCGTCTACGGCATTTATTTTGACTATCCGGCGGTAGAGATTGTGACGGCGGAGACGTGGAACATGTCGTATCTCTTGAGGGTTTTGCAGGGCGATGTATTCAATAACGTATTGCAATACCCCGCACTGCTTTCTTTTTTGTATATTCCGGGAGTTCTTATAAAGATTGCATATATTGCCGTTGTGAGGGGGTTATACGGCATTGATACGCTAAAAGCGTATTTTATCGTGAATGGCATGGGAGATTTGGTGGTGGTTGCCCGATGGTATGCCGTGTTCTTTGGAACAGCTACGATTTTTCTTATTTACAAAATATATCGAATAGTTTTTAAACAGGAGCCGCCGGCGCTGTATGCGGCTTTGGTGTGCGCGGTAAGCCTTATGCCGGTTCTTGTGTCCCATTGGGGAAAGGCGCATAGCGGTTTGATATTTTTTCTTGTTTTATCTCTCTATTGCATTTTGCGGTTTGAGGAAGAAAAAAAGCTTTTATGGTTTTGGTGTTCAGTGATTACTGCGGCACTATCGTTCTCCGCCCATTATCTCGGAGTAAATGCTTTTTTCATTCCCTTGTGGGGTTATGTGTGGAACAGGGAGAGCATTAAGTTTCGGACCGTCTTCAAAGCGGCACTGGCCTATGGGGCCATTGTTGCTTTTTTTTACCTCGTAAATTACCGCGGAGTATTCTATTCTCTCTATATAACTCTTATTTCGCCTACCAGTTATTATGGTTCAAATAACTATACGAGCATTTATCCTATCGGCCGGTGGGAAAGATTTTACTACGTGATCAGAGAGTCGTTCAACCTAGAGCCGGCGTTTGTCGGTCTTTTTCTGGGATTACTCGTGTTTAATATCAAAAAGTTTTTTAAAGACAGGTTTGTGCGGTATATTGCCGTATTTCTTGCGTGTAATTACCTATTTTTGACACTGGTTGTTGCATCAAAATACATGTCGCGATATGAGACGCCTTTTATCCTTTTTTCCTCAACGCTTGCCGCCGCCATAGCTATGGAGTGGCTGCTCAAGAAAGGATTCGGAAAATTTGCCTTATGCGCCATCGGAACCCTGTTTCTTATCCCGAGCCTTATTTTTACGGCGAAATGGCTGATTCTTATACATAACGATACCATGGTTGCGGCGCGAGAGCACCGTTCATATCCCGCTGCCAAGGGCGATGTTATATATTCTACCAATAACCTTATTGATGTTCCTCTTTCTTATGACGCGGCTCTTTGGCAGCGGGATATGAACGGTGTTACGGCCTCCGGCAAGATTAACTACATCATCAGCCACAAGGAGCAATTTCAAAATAGCGGAATAAATATTTTCTATGATCGTGCGCTTCGGCGTAAAGAGCTTGCCGGTCCGGCAACGAAGTATGCGGTTGTGACGTATTGGAACAGCGATGATGGAGTCACTAAGGTTGAAAAAATAAAGAAGGAGCATACCTTGGAATTGGTCCAAAAATTTTACCCTACTGACCGCAAAGATCTGCCTTTGGGCGAGATTGAAGAAGGATATGTGAATAATCCGCTGAATTGGAGGGTACTTATGCAATTGCGGGGGACCGGTCCGTTCGTCGAAATTTACAGAGTTATTTCGTATGATAAAAGTTCAATCCAGCAGTTAGCATATGACTAACTGGATATCACAACTGGCGAAAGAACACGCGATTCTCCTGGCAATTCTTATTGCCGGACTCGCGCTGCGCATATACGGAATTTACTTTGATTATCCAGGCGTAAATTTTATCTGGGATGAGCATTACCACATTTCTTACATTCTAAAAGTTGCCGATGCTAAGAGTCTTGCTACGGATGTCCTCCAGCACCCGATTTTATTGACACTCTTTTATATACCGGCGGTTGTGCTCAAGGTCGGGTATACAGCACTCACCCAAAATCTTTTGAGTGCGGAGGCAATAAAAACGCATTATATTCTATCCGGGATGGGAGAGCTCATTATTGTTACGCGTTGGTTCTCGGTCGCATTCGGTATGCTCGGTGTATATCTTATTTACAAAATATACCGCTTGCTGTTTGCTCAAACCGCAAGCGCATACGCCGCTGCCGCTGCATATGCGGTGAGCGTGCTTCCTGTTTTCTTGTCCCATTGGGGCAAAGCGCATAGCGGAATGATCACTTTCTATTTGCTGTCCTTATTTTTTATTCTTATTTTTGAACGCAAAAAAGACTTTCGCTTTTTCTATCTGTCGGTTTTTGCCGCTACCCTCGCGCTATCGGTGCATTATGTAGGGATTTCCGCCTTTATCATTCCTGTTTTTGGGGTCATGTTCAATAAAGAACTCTTTCGCAAAAAAGAGATTCTCCGGGCAACGCTTCTTTATGCGCTTCCGGTTTCGTTTTTTTACTTAATGAATTTTAACGGCGTAAGGAGAATGGTGCTCGAAAACCTCTATGGATACTATGCGGCAAATAATTATGTCAGCTTTTACCCGGTAGGCAAGTTTGAACGTTTCTATTTTGTTTTTCGCGATACCTTTTTTATTGAACCGGTTTTAATGGCCGTTTTTTGGCTTGCAGTTGCCCTTTTTGCTTCATCGCTCGTTAGGGACAAACTGCATAGGTATGTATTCGGCGCGCTTGCGTTTAATTACCTGATCATGGTGAGCATCATCAGTGCTCCGCGCATGACCCGCTGGCTTTTGCCGTTTTTAACACTTGCGGCGACATTCGGAATAGCATATGCGGTTGATCGGCTTACGGGTAAAAATTGTAAGCGGACTGCCCTCGGAATATTTATAGGACTTCTGCTTATCCCAAGTCTTTCCACAAGCATGAAGTGGGTTAGTCTCCTTCGCGCGAACACGTTTCTTGAAACAAAGCAATGGCTTTCCGATAATCTTCACGGGAAAGAAGTTGTGTATTCATTTGAACACCGTTTCGATGCTCCGCTTTCTTACGAGGCCGCTCGGTATCACAAAGAAGTGAACAAGCAAAATGAGTCGGCGAAAATAAATTACATTGTCACAAAAAAAGATGTATTTGACGGAACGGGAATGAATCTTTTTTACGACTTCTATAATTACAGATACGAGGAACTTGGTGGGAGCAATACGAAATATATTCTTATCGCATACTGGAAGAAAGAAAAGGGGGACACAATTCGTGCGGGGGTTGAAAAATTTCATCGTATAAAACTTGTTCAAAGTTTCTATCCGACGCATGACGAGGCTCTGCGCGGCGGCGGAATCGATGATTATCTGAATAACCCGACCCAGTGGACTGTTTTATGGAAGCTCGATAAAAGTGGACCATTTGTTGAAATTTACGAAGTGCTCTAAACCGCTAATATTCGCGAGCATGTCATCACTACAAAAAATTTACGAAACACACCATAAAGAAGACCGCTCCACCGGTTTTTCCATTCTTGAAGACGAGCGTGGAAAACTTTACGGCAGTATCTTAGGAACCGGAAAAACCGTTCTTGATATCGGATGCCGCGATGGCGCCTTGACGCGCCATTTTAGTAACGGAAACAAGGTTTTAGGCGTTGATATAGACAGCATTTCGCTTGGGCGGGCAAAGCAAACACTCGGAATTGAAACAATGCTTGTTGATTTGAACGGAGATTGGCAGGAACTTGCCGGGCGGGTGTTTGACGGAGCCGTTGCGGGGGAGGTATTGGAGCACTTGTATTACCCGGAGCGCGTCGTTGAAAAAATTATTTTGCGCCTGAAGCCGGACGGCGTCTTTGTGGGTTCAGTTCCAAATGCGTTCTCGCTTAAAAATCGGATAAAATATCTTTTTGCAAATAAGCATTTTACCCCACTGGAAGACCCGACGCACATAACGCAGTTTTCCTCGCATGAGCTTAACGGCATGCTTAGGCGCCATTTCAGTTCCGTTAAAATTATTGGATACGGGAGACTTGGGGTGCTTGCTCGCATGTGTCCGGAACTTTTCGCATTCGACCTTTCGTTTGTTTGTAAAAAACCAAAACATAATGCATCTGGTTCGAATAATATGCGAGTGCCGCAAATATGAAAAGTCTTGAACAGTCGTTTGCCGGCGAAACAAAAGGGAGGAATAGGGTAGATTTTCTTACTGACGGTAAGATTATTTTAGAGATCAAGGCAAAAAGGATTGTTGGGCGAGAGGACTACTTTCAAATGAAACGATATTTGATTTCCTCTAATAAAAAGTTAGGCAACCTTGTAAATTTTCAGCAAAAATATATCGCGGCTAAACGTATCTTGAATGCGGATGTTCCTCTCAATCATTTGTAGCATTCGAAATTATTTGTAGATTCTCATTTATGAAAGCAAAAATACTTTTTGCCGTAAATAATTTATCCATCGGGGGAGCGGAACGCATGGCCGTGCATCAAATTTCGCGGATTAATAGGGATGCCTTTGAACCGTGGCTTGCGATACTTCTTCCGGAGTCGGAAAATAGTTTTTCGAAAGATGTTTCATTTCTTGGAAGGCACTATGTGAGATTTGCTATGCGCGGCCTTTGGGACGCTTCTGAAATGCTCAAGGTGTTCCGTTTTCTCAAGCAAGAGAAATTTGATGCAGTAGTTACAACACTTTTTTTTACAAATACAGTCATGAGGGTTCTTGCGCTATGCGCCGGAGTGCCTGTTATCATATCGCATGAGCAGAATATGTATCGTGATAAAAAACGGTGGCAGATGCTGATCGACAAAATTCTTTCTTATGGCACGACAAAAATTATTGCTGTCTCAAAAGACGTTCTTGAGTTTACCTCGAGACAAGAGCATATACCTCGCGAAAAATTTATCGTTAACTATAATACAACGCCCTTTCAAGATTTTGAAAATCTCCCACAAAACAAAAGCGAGCTGAAGTATAAACTTGGCATTTCCAATGGCGAGGTCGTATTTGCGACAGCTGGGCGCCTTATTGAGCAAAAAGGGCACATATATTTGATACAGGCCGCCGAGGAATTGCGGAAACTTAAACCCGATGCGAAATTCAAAGTGGTTATTTTTGGGGACGGTTCGCTTCGCTCCATGCTTGAGGCGGAGATTAAAAGGCTTGAGATGCGCGGCACAGTGCTTCTGCCCGGCGTCTGGCCTGCTCCTGATATTATGGCAGTTGCTGATATATTCGTTTTACCTTCTCTATGGGAGGGGCTTCCAGTCGTTCTCGTTGAGGCGATGGCTGCGGGGAAACCCTGTATCTCAAGCCGCGTTTCCGGAGCTCGGGAGCTGATAGAAGATAAAAAGAGCGGACTACTTGTCGAGCCGAAAAACGTTCCCGATTTGCGCGAAAAGATGTTCCTGCTTATGTTTGATGCTAATCTTAGTCATCAATATGGCGTGGCGGCAAAAATAAGAACCGGTGAATTTTCAATTGAAAGACATATGGAAGTATTGGAGGAACTTCTTAAAAATGCTAAAAAAGGAGAATAGACCAATTGATAGTAAACATATCTGCGGGTTAAATATTCTCATATTCTTGAGAATGTGAGAATATTGTGCTAGCATGGTGGTATGACAAAAATAAAAACAAGCAAACAACTAGAAAGGCATTTCAAGGGAGTTGCCAATCACCGACGGATAGAAATTTTATTCCTAATACAAAAATTAGACGGCATTACTCTTGATGAGATCGCGGAAAGGATTCGGTGCAACATCAAAACTACTTCCGAGCATGCGCGACGGCTGACTCAGGCCGGCCTTGTGAATAAACGATATCAGGGCAGAGAGGTAGCGCACTCGCTTTCTCCATATGGCAAAAAATTCTTTTCATTTATCAGAACATTCTCACATTCTTAAGAATGTGAGAATGTTTATGTTGTGGATGGGGCGAAGGAAAGCGTGCAGTAGATATAATAATTTACTGTCTTAAGACTATGGAGTATGGAAAAAAATTTTGAGAACAAAATCGAAGAAACTGAATTTGAGATAAAAAGGCGTAACTATTGCCAGCAGTTTGCGCTGTCTCATATGAGCGCGTTCCGTCCCCATTACAAAAAAGGAGAAACCCTTGGAAAGAAAGAAGGTGTTTGGCGTAATGTGTCCGAGCACTGCCTTGCCGCAGGGGTACTCGCCGATATCCTTGCTGAAGAACTAAGGGTTCCAGCAGAAGAACGGAAAAAGGTTGTGACAGCGATGATTCTCCATGATTGGTACAAGAAGCATGAAGTGCAGATGCAAAAAAAGTCTATGTCGGTTGAGACCATGAACGAAGTCGGAGAGAAGGAAGAAGCGGAGCTTTTGCGCCTTGGTATCCCGGATGAAATCATGCGGCTGATGCATGCCAATATGCCCATATCAGCTGACGGACCCCAAACGACCGCTGAAAAAATAATTTGGTACGTTGACGCAATGCTTTCGAACACCGAACCAGTACCGATACGGGAGCGGTTCGATAATCTTGAACGCGGATGGGATGGTTCGAAAGAAGACCCAGGGCGCGCCTGGCGTAATCGCGCATTCAGCGATATGTTCAAAAGCCGGTATGGAGGTCAGTCGCTCTATGATGTACAGCGGCAATTAGGCGACAGAATAGGCGCTGAGTTTAGTGAGGCAATATCCTACACAGGGAACCCAAGCGAACTCCCGGTACTTCTTCGGGAAAAGTTCGTCAAAAAGGTAATGCGTAAGGCATAACAAGCGTTTTATTTCCAATTTTTTCAAGGGTTGTTTTTATGGAGAAGATATCAAAAATAAAAGTTGGCTTTATTACCGACGATATCGACCGCAAAGCGATGGGGACGGCTTTATATATGCAGCGGCTTATTGAAGAGTTTTCTACAAAATTTAAAGATGACATTGAATTGGTACTTATTCACCGCGAAGGAAAATGCATCGTACCTGCCTGCGGCATGGCACGAAATATTGCTATTCCGACTTTTAAACTGCCTAAATTTTCAGGTGTTTTTTCATTCATGCGGTTCTTCTTTGCATGCAAAGAGGAGTTTGATATTATTCATTTTCCACGCCCGAAGCTTTTTCCGTTTTTCTGGAAATTGAAGGCAAAAAAAATTGTCGTAACATTTCACGATGCGCCGGAGAAGGGCTCGCCGCGTTTTCGCACCCCCGCAAATTTTATTTTTGAGTGGTTCATCATGTTTTGGGGGAAATACCATATTGACGCTGCCATTGCAGACGGTGCATTTCCCGCAGAAAACATGCGGCGATATTACGGATTAAAAGAAACGCAGTCATTCGGCATTCATCTTGCGGGAGCTCTCGATCTTCGTCCGCTGGATGCACATGAAGTGGAGCCGGCAAAAAAAAGGCTTCAGGAAAAATACGGGTTTCGTTTTCCATATATATTGCAGATTGCGCGGATTGTTCCGCATAAAAATGTCCACCGCGTTGTTGAGGCGTTCGGAATTCTTCAAAAAAGGAAAAACATTCCGCATATGCTTGTAATACTTGGGGGCAAGAGCCATGCGCCCGTATATGATGCCGTGGTTGAAGAAGCAATTCAGCGCTTGCCGAAAAAAGAGGCGTGTTATATCGCGCCGTATATCGAAACGGAAGACATGTCCGCGGTTTACAACCTTGCAGAAATATTTGTACAGGCCGGCACATCCGATGGATTCAGCATCCCAATCATTGACGCGCTCAATGCGGGAGTTGCAATCGTGACTTCAAATCGCTCTGTTTTTCCGGAGCTTGTGGGGAGTGCTGGGATGCTTGTTGACCCTTTTTCGCCCGAAGACATTGCCCGCGGAGTGGCGAGTGTTTTAGAGGATGCGAATCTTCGCCGTAGTCTTATCCAGAAGGGATTGGTGAAGGCAGGCGAGTATAGCTGGCAAAAAGCGGCTCGGGATACTATTGGTGTATATGAAACAGTTCTCTCGCGATGAAAAAAAAACAAAAGAAAAAAGTGTTGATATTCGGCGCGGGAGGCATGCTTGGAAAAGAATGTAAGAGGCAGCTTAGCAATTCTGCGATGTGGTACGTTATCGGCCTAAGCGAGCGCGATATTGACATTACGAATTATGATTCGCTTTTTTGCGCAATCAAAAAAATACGGCCTGATGTGGTTATTAATTGCGCTGCTCTCATTAATATTGACGACTGTGAAAAGGATCCTCTGCGCGCATGGATGGTCAATGCTATCGGGCCGGGATACATCGTACGTGCGTTAAAAGAAGCCGGACGGCGTCGGACAGTCTTCGTTCACATCAGCACTTCGGATGTTTTTGGTGGCCGCAAGCCTAGATGGAAAGAAAAAAATATTCCGTCTCCCGTTAACGCATATGGATGGTCAAAACTGTACGGTGAAAAAAATATCGAGCACGAAGCGCGCGGAAGCGGGATTCGTTATTATATCATTCGAACCTCCTGGCTGTATTCGGAATATCGCCCGACATTTATTGACCTTGTCATCAGCGCCCTTAGAAAAAAGAAACAAATACCTCTCGTAACCGATCAAAGGAGCGTTCCGACGTCGGCTCGTGAACTTGCCGCAGAAATTGAAAAAATTCTTTTGAATCGTAACAAGCCGGGTATATACCACGTTATAAACCATAGCACCGGCGGGGTTTCTAAATATCAGATTGGAACGGAAATTTTACGGATTATGAACGCATCTTCCCATTCGAGCGGGCGGCGATTCAGCCGATATTACTTGACAAAAAGCTCAAAAAAAGATATGTTCAAAGTCGCTCGGCCGGCAAGCCCTGTCCTCATCAATACAAAACTTCCACAGATGAGGGATTGGAGAAGCTCTCTCGGAGAGTATATCCGGCGGCACGTGAAGAGTTGAGAAAAACGAAGATTATGAAAAAGTGAGCGAGGCTTAAAAAAATTTTCCATGGATACCATAAAGCCAACAGCCGCTTCTGCGGGCGCAAAAAAGAAAAAAGCATTCATAACCGGAATAACCGGCCAGGACGGTTCCTATCTTGCAGAATTGCTTTTAGATAAAGGTTACGAAGTGCACGGACTTGTGCGGCGCTCTTCTCATTTCAACAGGGAGCGTATTGAACATATTTATCAGGATGCCCAGAACACGCAAAATCTCATACTCCATTACGGAGACCTTACCGACGCGTCGAATCTTTCACGGCTTCTCGAAAAAATTGCACCCGAAGAAATTTATAATCTTGGGGCTCAAAGCCATGTGCGCATCAGCTTTGACATGCCCGAGTATACAGCGGACACCATCGGATTGGGTACGCTCCGGCTCCTTGAGGCTATCCGCGAGACACGGGTAAAAACAAAATTTTATCAGGCTTCTTCCTCGGAGATGTTCGGGAGCGTTCGGGAAACGCCACAAACCGAACGAACGCCTTTCTATCCTCGAAGTCCCTACGGCTCGGCAAAGGTATTCGCGTTTTGGAACACTGTTAACTATCGCGAGGCGTACGGTATTTTTGTTTCAAATGGAATTCTTTTTAACCACGAATCTCCCCGGAGGGGAGAAAACTTTGTTACGCGCAAGATTACAATGGGGGTTGCCGAAATTTTAGCGGGCAAGCGCGATAAAATTTATCTCGGGAATCTTGATGCAAAGCGCGACTGGGGATACGCCCCGGAATATGTCGAAGCCATGTGGCGCATGCTCCAGCATTCCAAGCCGGATGATTACATTATTGCAACGGGTGAGCACCATAGTGTGGAAGAATTCGCCGAGGAAGCCTTTCGGCTTGCTGGTATCAAGGATTGGAAAAAGTATGTTGGAATTGATAAGCGATATTATCGACCCGCGGAAGTTGATATTCTCGTTGGGAATGCCGAAAAAGCAAGAAAAGAGCTTGGGTGGGAACCGAAAGTTACGTTTAAAGAGCTTGTGCGCATCATGCTTGAGGCCGACGCAAAGCGCATTGGCGTAAAAATTCCGCAGGTAAAAGAATCATAGTCGTATGGCTCTGAAAAAGTATCCGCATCAGATCGGCGTCGGTTGCGTTGATATAACCGCGCGTGAAAAAAAGTATGTGAATGTGGTCCTTAATACGGGTCGGCTTTCCTATGGGCCTTTTCATAAAAAATTTGAAGACATGTTTGCCCGTTTGCATGGCTGCAGTTTTGCAATGATGGTAAATAGCGGTACAAGCGCTCTGCGGCTTGCTGTTGCTGCGTTGAAAGAAGTCGGAAACTGGAAAGACGGCGACGAAGTATTATGCCCTGCTGTTACATTCATCGCGACATCGAATGTAGTTATTATGAATGGACTCAAGCCGGTTTTTGTCGACGTTTCTCCGAAAACATATAATATCGACCCGAAGGAGATTGAAAAAAAAATAACCAAGCGAACTCGTGCAATTATGGTAGTGCATCTTTTCGGCCAGCCCGCCGACATGGATCCTATTATGAAAATTGCCCGCAGATATGGTCTGAAAGTCATTGAAGATTCATGTGAGACGATGTTCGTTAATTACAAAAAACGCCCTGTCGGGTCCATCGGAGACATCAGCTGTTTTTCCACGTATGCGGCACACCTCGTTGTTACTGGTGTGGGGGGGGTTGCATGCACCAATAATCGCGAATATGCCCGTGTTCTTAAAAGCCTTGCCAATCACGGGCGCGATGGAATTTATCTTTCTATTGATGACGATAAAAATCTCGATCGGCAGGGTCTTTTTGCCGTCGTATCAAGGCGATTCCGCTTTGAGCGGCTCGGTTATAGTTTCCGTTCGACCGAAATGGAGGCGGCTTTGGGCGTGGCACAGCTCGAACGGTATAAAGAGATACTTTCACGGCGGCAAGCAAATGCAGATCGCCTCATGCGGGGGCTCAAACCATTCGAAAAATATATTCAGCTTCCGTCGCATCCGGCAGGAGTTGGGCACGCCTTCATGATGTTTCCGGTTGTTATCAAAAAAGGAAGCGGAGTTAAAAAAGAAGATCTTGTTATGTTTCTTGAGGAACATAATATTGAAACGCGCGACATGCTTCCGCTCGTAAACCAGCCGGTCTATAAAAAGTTATTTGGTAATCTCGAATACCGCTACCCCGTGGCAAAATGGATCAACGAGAACGGCTTTTACATCGGGTCCCATCAGAAGATGAAATCGGAGGAAATAGATTTTATTATCAAAGCCTTTAAAGAATATTTTGGAGAGGATAAGGTATGATCTAACCGACGACGAAAGCTTTACTTCGAAGTTGCAAAAAGTAATTCCGCGTTCTATACTTGTAGATATTTTTAGTTTCTAGCAAATTAAACGATGAATAAAGAAGTTATCATTATAGGTCTTGGGTGGGTTGGCCAGGCGAATGCGCTTGCGCTTATTAAGGATGAATTTATAGTACACGGTATCGATATCCGTACTGTCAATAATATATATAAAGACCCTGATTTTAATAAAATCAAAATTTCTGATGCGGGGAGTTTCACTTCGGACGCTCCTAAAATTATATGCGTTAACGCTTTAAACGATGAACATGGGAAGCAGGACCTTTCGGCGGTTTTTTCCGCTTTAAAAACCGCCAGACAAATAGGGGGCGGTCCTGTCATATTGCGCTCGACTGTTCTTCCTACAAAATTTAAAAATCTCGATTTCGACCTTTTTGTTCCGGAGTTCCTCCACGAGCTTCACGCAATTGAGGAAGCAAGAAAACCGTCCTTACTTGTCATCGGCTCAAAGAAATCCGCGGACAACCTTCCGCAATTTCTTTTGCATTGGAAGAAAAGCGCAAAAAGAGTATTTTTAGGAACTCCGGAGGAGGCCGCGTTTATCAAATATCTTTCAAATATTTGGAACGCACTTCGCATTTCTCATGTCAATGAAATGGGGAATATTATGAGGCGGCGCGGCATGAATCATGAAAAAGTTCTCGATTTCTTTTTTGAGCGAAAACCGTATTTGAAATACGGACGGGAGTTTTCCGGGCACTGTCTGCCAAAAGATGCGCTGGCGTTTCTGACAGAGTTTAATGAGGAAGCAAAGCTTATCAGCGCTATGCATGAATCAAACGAGGACCACAAGCGCTATGTTAAGGAGCACCACCCCGATGTAGAGGCGCAATATTTCAGGATTAATGAGGCGTAGAATATATCCTCGGAGCACCCCGGGAAGAATTCGCTTTAAAACCGATATTTTGCATGACGCTCATTAAACAAGATTTCAGTAAAGAGGAAATACTGCAATCAGGGATTTATTACGCCATTGGAGGCGTTCTCGCTTCGTGCATTGCGCTCGTAAGCTCTCTCTATGTTGTCCATTCGCTGTCACTCTACGAATATGGGGTATTTCGGCTCATTTTGTCGCTTACCGGGCTCTTTGATGTTCTCCAATTTTCAGGGTTAAACGATGTTGCAAGAAATGACGTAGCCATTGCCCTTAAATCGCAGGACGAAAAAAGCGCGGCGAAGATTTTTTTTGAGTTTGTGTGGCTTAAGTTTGTTCTTATGCTCTTTGCTTGGGGTGCGTTTTTTGCTTTTGTTTCTTTTTTCCTGGGAAATTTTTATGATAAAAACTTAGCGGAGATTCTTCAGCTTGCGTCTCTTTTTATACTATTTCAGGCGCTCAACGACGTTCTTGTGATGTTTCTTGGCGCTGTGGGCGCGCTAAAAACAATATCAAAAACCACTCCCTTTTTTGAGGCTATAAATCTTTTCTTCACTGTCGGCGTCTTTATGATATTTCTCCCATCTGTTCATTCCATTGTTCTTGCAAGCGTTCTTATGCAGACTGTAACGCTTTCAATTTACTGCATGCTTGTTCAGAAGGATGTCAGACGCCTTTGGTCATTTTATAGGTTCGAGCGGCCGACAACTATTATATATATTATAAAAACCTATGGTAAGTGGTCGGTTTTTTCCAATTTGCTTGGGGACTTTTTATCGAATGCACGGAACTATATCATCAAGTTCCTCCTTTCAACGGAGGCGGTCGCCGTGTATAGTATTGCAGCCAGCTTTTATTTGTATTTGTCCCTTTTGTTTCCGGTGCAAAAAGTTTTGGCTAATTTTCTGCCGTACAAGATAACGGATCATGACATAAAAAAAGATTACTTTACTCTCGGCGTTCGTTATTCTACCTTTATATACATCTGCTTAATGCTTGTGGGCGTTGTCGGAGTTACAGGTCTTATATGGTTTGTTATTCCAAAATATGCGGCATCTTTGCCGATATTTTATGCCATGCTTTTTTCTCTGCCGATGCTTGGAATTCAATATTTCTCGCAAATATACCTCTACACCCTTCGTCAGCAAAGAATAATTTTTATGCGGATGCTTTTGAAGAACATCTCGGCTGTCGTCCTGCTTTTTACCCTTGTTCCGTTGTTCGGGCAAATAGCGCTTGGAATCGAAAATGTTTTGACGAACATCCTTCTTACTACTCTCGTTTATGTGATGCTTGTGAGGATGCACCCCGAACTTAAACTTGAGCTATCCTCTTTTGTTGTTCGGAAGAGCGATGTTATTTTTTTAAAAATCCTTATTTTTAAGGCGTTTAAATTCCACTCCCCAAAATCCACTCCTTCATAGGCGTAGGAGGAATATTAAAGCATTTTGCGGAGAATAAATTAAGGTTTTTCTGTTCAATCCTAGTCGAACGGATAGGATAGGAATTAAAGCATGAAAATAAAATATGGAAAAGAAAATAGAAGTTTCAGCAATAGACCCTTGCGTCCTGGAGATATATAATACCTTTCGTGGATATGAAGGATCGGAGCAGATAGGGAATCTAATAGCTCTTCAGGCTCTTTTTGAAATTACCAAAAGTTCTCTTCCCAAACGGATTTTAGAGGTGGGGGGGGGTATAGGTACGTTAAGCTATCTCATGCTGAAGGAGAGTGGCGCCCATATTGATATATTCGAGGACCATCCGTTTTGCATTGACGCATTGGGGAAGAATCTTAAGGAGTTTAAGGAAAGGTTTACGATACTGACATGTTATGAAAAATACTCGCTATCAACAAAAACATACGACCTCGTGATTATTGACGGCGGAACACCTGAATTTGCCGGGAAAATACTCGGAGAACTGGATGATATAAAAGAAGTGTTTGTTGAGGGTAAACGCTGGCAATATCGCAAAGCGGCTCGAAAAACTTTGAGTAAAAAATACGTGTATGACCGTATCGCTTACGTTGATCCTGCCAAGAAATATAAGGGAGCGTATGAGATTGTTTGTACTCCAAATAAAAACTTTCTTTCGCGCAAAATACAATATTTATTTGTTGAAATTATTTATTGGATAAAAGCTAAAACCTGGGAAATTTTGCATAGGCAAGGTTTTCTATTGTGAGCGAAGAGTAGCCCGAGTGCAAAAATTATATTATTAAAAAAATAAATTTGATATGCAAAGAAACTTATTCAGCAGAGAGCCAGAGGAAAAGGACGGCCGGTACTATTTCACCAAAGCGCCGGATAATATACATGTTTCAAAAAAAATGAAGGAGTGGAGCATTTTTCGGAAGGCGCAGTTTCAGTTTGTAAAAGACGCGTGCGAAGGACTGCCGGAAAAATCTTTACTTCTCGACCATGGCGCCGGACAATCGCAATTTCGGGAAGTGAGCTATAAATTTGATAGGATTGGGATAGATTTTGTTCCTTATGATGGAATTGACGTTATAGCAAACGTTGAAGAAGAGTTGCCGTTTAAGTCTGGGGTTTTCGACATTGTCTTTAGCACTAATTCCTTTGAGCATATACATAATACCGCAAAAGCTTTCGGTGAGTGCGCACGAGTACTGAAAAGCGGCGGTCTAATTATAGGCTCAACCCCCTTTCTTCTCAAGGTTCACCAAACCCCGTATGATTTTCATCGTTTTACAAATTTTGAGTTGATAAAGTTATTTGAAGAGCACGGTTTTGAAGATGTTAGCATTGTGCCGATTGGTACGACACTAGATCTTCTTCGCCAAACCGCCCTTCATTATTTTGGCCCCAAGACAACAATGGGGGTGGGGAAGATTATTTGGAACCTACAGAAAATTATTCTTTCGCTTTGTAGATTATTGCCGAAAGAAAAGAATACAGGACTTGCCTTGGGGTATGGCTTTAGAGCACGAAAAAAGTAACTGTCAAGGACTTTGGGAGTAACAAAAAGCCGGTTTATTGCGTGATATAGCTATGGACACGAAGACTGCTTTATCCAAAAAGCAACGCAGGTTCCCCCTAAGAGTACTCGGCGTCATTCCGGCTCGTGGCGGGTCAAAGGGCGTTCCAAGAAAGAACATCAAGCTGCTTGCAGGAAAGCCGCTTCTTGCATATATGCTCGGAGCAGCTCTTGGGAGCAGGTATTTTACGCGTGTTGTTGTATCATCTGAAGACGACGAAATTTTAAAAGTGGCGAAAAAGTATGGCGGCCTTAAGGTTCCTCTTCGCCGTCCGAAGGAGCTTGCTGAAGACACGTCGCCTGATGTTCCGATGCTCCAGCATGCGGTACGGGAGACAGAGCGCCAAGACGGTGTTATGTTCGACTACGTCGTTCAGCTTCACGCAACGACTCCTTTTATGACTTCAGGGGATATTGATGGTGCTCTAACTAAACTTTTCGAAAATCAAAAAGCCGATTCTGTTGTAAGCGTTTTCCAGGTAAATAGCTATCACCCAATAAAGCTGAAAAAAATAGTCAACGACAAGCTTGAGCAATACGTTGAGGCGTTCGAAGAAAAGACGACATCTCGGAGGCAGGACCTTTACCCTGTCTACAAAAGAAACGGAGGGCTGTATGCCTCAAAGCGTTCTGTTGTTATGGATTTGGGAAGGGTGTGGGGAGACCACGTGTTGCCGTATGTGATGCCGGATCACCAGTCTATCGAGATTGATTCTCAAACGGACTTTTTGATGGCCGATCTTCTCATGAGGCACATGAAAAAACAAAAACCGAAACTTCTTTAAAAAATGCCGAAGCGATATATTATTACAAATTTTGCATACGGATTCGGGCCGTTCTTGCGGACAACCGAGCTTGCTCTTGCCGTAAATGAAATTCTCTTCAAAGTAACGGGAGAGAATTTTGGCATTATTGTCCCGTGGGTCTATGGAGAGTCTCAAAAGCAGATACTCCTAGAGGAGTTTGCGGACGTATTGAAGGAGCGACCGGACGCAATTGTGCTCGACAAGCGCATTGGCTCAGAGCTTGAACTAATATTTTATGGAGAGAGAGGATACGAAGAGTCGCTCAAATATTTTCATAAAAACCATGAGCGCGTTGTTGAGGCCGTAAATCAATATATCGCAAAAGGCATTATTGCCGAGACATTCAATGGGGAGCCGGTTCCGGTTGAAAAATCATCAATAGCGCTTTGCGTAAGCCGCGCTCCGAGGGTTTATTTCGATATTGAGCCGTCATACTACACAAGTTTCGGCTATGTTTCTGAAATTTTAGAACGAAGTCTTGAGGTTCCGGAGATTTCCTCCGCGCGAGAGCTCCGGGAAGCTCTTATTCCGCTTTCTCGGGATGTTGAAAAAAGGCATCGGCTCCACTTCATTGCCGACCCCGCTACATTTAGTTATCTAGAAAACCATCAGGCTCGCTATGCCGGAGAGATTCTAACTCCTCCGAATGCCCTTCCCCCAAAAGATGCGGATTGTGCTCACATTGAGCGGGGAATATACGTTACCATCACAGGTATTCCCGGGCTTGAAAGATTGTTTGCTGAAGCCCGCCAGCTTGGGTTCAGGCTGTATTCAAATAAGCCGAAATTTATACCTGACGCGATCAGAGCGTTGCCTCACATTTTGAGGTGCAAAAATATTCCGCTTCACTTCGCGAGAGCGGGCTGGGGCTCCATATGGTATTCACTGTTTACCGGCGTTCCATTCGTTGCCTCGAAGTTTGACTCGCATGACGACCCCGAAATATATTTCAACAATCTGTGCATTGAAAAGCTTGGCCTTGGCATGGTATATAGTGGACAGCCCCTGAGCGAACTGCTTGGCTTTACAGATGCCTATAAAACAGCCGTTCTTCGTGAAAGTGCGCGAATTCAGAAAACATACGGTACGCAAAATGGTGTTACATACACGGCAGAGAAGATTGCGGATGATTTCTTAAAAAATTTTTGAATTTTTTTGTTTATTTCCCGCTTATTAACTCTAACCAAAAGTTAACACTATGACTAAGATTATTGTAGAGTTGTGTCAAAACCATAAAGGGGACCACGAGACATTTGAGCGGATGATACAGTCCGCCGCGGAGAATGGCGCTGACTACGTCAAAATGCAGACTATTTTTTCGGATGACCTTACAAAGCGCGAACGTTTTGAAGAAGGGGAAACTCTGCCGGATGGAACTGTAAAAACGATTAAACGGCCTTATGCTGCAGAATTTGAGCGCTTATCGAAGCTTGACCTTTCGCTTGAGGAGCATACGCATTTTATCGAAACCTGCAAAAAATTCGGCGTAACACCTCTTACGACAATTTTCGCGCGTCATAGAATTTCGGCTGTAGGAATTTTGGCGTGGCCCGAGAAGGTTGTTAAGGTCGCAAGTTATGACTGCGCAAGCTGGCCGATGCTTAAAGAGCTCGCAAAATATTTCGACCGTTTTATTATATCTACTGGCGCAACGCACGATGAGGAGATTAAAAAAACCGCAGAACTCATGCAGGGGCTCGGGAAATCTTTCAGTTTTCTTCACTGCGTAACAAGTTATCCAAATACTCTCGACATGTGCCACCTTTCTCGAATGGAGTGGCTGCGAAAGCTGGCACCCGAAGTCGGCTGGTCCGACCACACGCTTGTCGAACGCGACGGGATAAAAGCAGCGAAGGTCGCCGTCATGCTCGGGGCGGATTATGTCGAGCGGCACTTTACGATTTTGGCAAAAGACGAGACAAAAGACGGGCCGGTCTCGATAACGCCGGCTAAACTAAAAGAACTTTCTGGTTTCAGAAGGCTCTCAAAAGAGGAACAGCGTCTGTCCGTGGAGCGTGAAATTCCAGAGTGGCAAACTCTTTTAGGGGAGCCGACCCGCCCGCTTGGCCATGTTGAGCTTCTGAACCGCGATTACTACCGAGGACGTTTCGCAAGCCCGGATGGAAAAGGCGGATGGATATATAATTGGGATGATAAGCCGCTCGTGTAGGGGACATTTAGCGTGGATGCTGTGGAAACCACGAGTGCTTAAACCACATGAAAACTATCTTTATACCTATCTATCACGGTTTGCAGTCAGTGAATATTTTGCAAACCGACGCTATACACGTGCTTTTGAGCGAACCTGACACTCGCGTAGTTGTTTTTTGCCGTCCGACAAAAATTGCTTACTACAAGGAGCGGTTTAAGGGATATCCGAACCTTGTATTTGAGTCATTTGTGTTTGAACTAGAAACAACATTCATCGAAAGAATACTTAAGTTTATCGGTTCCAATCTCCTTGATACGTGGGATGTGTATTATTTGCAGAGGAGAAGGCTGATGAGTATAGGGAAGCCTTTTCGGTATTGTGCGGCGCGAGTCGTAAGCAAGATACTCGGCAACGCTAAAATTCTTCGACGTCTCTATCGCGCGCTTGATCTTCGGTTAAACCAGCGTCAGGTTTTCGGAAAGTATTTTGAAAAATATCAGCCGCATGTCGTTTTTGCATCCGATGTTTTAGGGGTTAACGATACGATTATGCTTAGAGAGGCAAAAAAGCGGTGCGTTTTTACTATCGCAATGGTTCGCTCATGGGATAACTTGACGTCAAAGGGTGTTGTAAGGGTTCAGCCTGATTTTTTGCTTGTGCAAACGCCGCGAATGTTTGAAGAAGCAGTTCGGCTTGCCGATATGGAGCCGTCCCACTTAGAGATAGTTGGTGTTCCGAGCTTTGATCATTATAATGGGTTTGTTCCGGATGACCCTCTGCTCATATCAAAGATTCTGAGCCTTTCGCCCGGGAGGCCATTTATCCTTTTTTCTCCGTTGTTCGAACATTATACGGAATCAACAGTCTCTATTTTGAAATATCTTGAAACAAAGATCAATGACGGCGCCCTCCCAAAAGAGCTTGCGGTTCTTGTCCGCTATCCTCCGAGTTACACGTCTCGAAAGCTTGATGAATTTGATGGAAGCAAGTGCATTTTCTTCTATCAGCCCGGAGAACATTTTCCGGACACCAAAACAAGATTTGATTGGGAGTTTACGAAAGATGATATGCGTATTTTGGCAAACACCATCTATCATTCGAAAGTCACGGTAAACTTTGTATCAACACTAACAATAGAATCTGCTGTTCTCGATCACCCGGTTGTAAATATTGCGTTTGAGACTATGCTGCACCCTTCGGTAAACAACAGCTTGCGCATGCTTTTTAAACAGCAGCACATTGTACCGCTTCTTGAGATTGGCGGTTCCAAATTAGCAGAGTCGTATGATGAGCTAATTTCTCATATCAATTCATATCTTTTGGATCCTACTCAAGACGCGCTTGGAAGAAAAAAAATAGTCGAGGAATATGTTCCAATGTTTGACGGAGGGACTGGTAGGCGTATTGGAAAGGTAATACTTGATAGGGCAAATAAAGTACCTCCCCGGAATGTATAATATCGCGAGTGTTGTGCTATGGCAAAGAAAAAAAAGCCGGAAATCGGCGTTATCGGCCTCGGAATGGTTGGAACGCAAGTAAGGCGCTGGTTTGACGGCGCCGGATTTCCCGTGCATATGTATGATAAGTTCAAGAAGATTGGCTCTCTTGAGGAACTTAAGGGCGCGGATATTATTTTTGTCTGCCTTCCGACGCCTCACGCGGCGCATTCTGCTCTCAGTGTCGACCTCGGCGCATTTGAGGCTATTGTAAGATCTTTTTTAACTCCAAAAATATTTGTTGTTAAGTCCACAATCCCGCCGGGCACAACGGCATTTTTGCAAAAGCGGTTTCTGCGCCACTTCTTTTTTCATAGTCCGGAATTTTTGACCGAGACAACCGCATGGCGTGATTTTTCGCGTCCGGTACTTCAGCTTGTCGGAGTTACCGGGAAAAGCAAACGGAGGGCGAAAGAGATTCTTTCCATTTTGCCGCGCGCCAAAACGTCGGCAATAGTTTCTTCCGATGCTACGGAAATTTTTAAATATGCGCGTAACGCTTTTTTTTCGCTCAAGGTTACTTTTGCAAATGCTGTCTACGAGCTTTGCGGCTCGCTCGGCGTTCCGTATGATGATGTGAAGAATATTCTCGCGCATGATCCGTGGATAGGCCAGAACCACCTTGAGGTTTTACATAGAGGATATCATGGGTTTGGCGGAAAATGCTTGCCGAAGGACCTGAAAACGCTCATCAAAGTATGCCAGGCGCATAAGGTTGATCCGTCTTTGTTTAAAGCTACGGATATTCTTAACGACCAGCTTTTGAAAAAACAGGGCCTTGGAAAAACTCTCTCACAGTTCTGGCTCCAGAATAAGAATACTGGAAGAAATTCTACATAGCCTTTCAAGCTACAAGGGATTTACCCTGTTAGAAGCTCACCCGAGAACATCTTATCGCTTAAGACCTAAAGGCGAAGCCGCTTTACAGCTTACAGTCATGAACAACAGACATCAGATTTAAGCCTCTAACGGGGTTTACAATTTGTCTTAACCGTTGTATATTCTATTTATTATGAATCCCGTTAGAAACCGAGTTATGTGGTATGTCTATCTGCTTGTTGGAAGCCGTGGAAAATGGTATATAGGATCGACAAAAGACCTGCGAAAAAGAATTTTAGATCATAATTCAGGACGGGGTACATATACAAGACGGGAAATGCCTTGGAAAATCATATAGTGTGAGATTTGTTTAAATAAACTAGATGCCAGAGCACGAGAAAGATATTTAAAATCAGGCACGGGGAGAAGATACCTGAAAAATCGCCTGAAATTCTTTTTCGTCAAAGGTTTCTAACGGGATGAAAGTTGTAATTCTTTGCGGGGGGCGCGGGATGCGCCTTTCCGAGGAAACGGAATTCAAGCCAAAGCCGCTTGTGCATGTTGGAGATATGCCCATTCTTTGGCATATCATGAGCCTCTATGCCCACTACGGGTATAAAGATTTTATTTTAGCGCTCGGGTACAAAGGGCAGATGATAAAAGATTATTTTCTGAACTTTGAGGAAACTCACAACAACTTTACGATTAACTTCGGTAAAGGGGAAAAGAAAGTCGTCTATCATGAAAAAAATGGAATACCCGATTGGAATATTACGTTCGTCAATACGGGGCCTCACTCAAACACGGGGGAGCGAATACGAAAGATTGAGCCATATCTTGGCGATGATAAGGAATTTTTTCTTACGTACGGCGACGGCGTTTCAAATATTGATATTCAAAAGTTATACCGGCACCACAAAGCTCTCGGGAGGGCGTGCACTCTTTCCGGCGTACAGCCGTTGAACCCGTTTGGCGTCATTGAGCCCGAAGGAGGACTGATACGGAGTTTTCAGGAAAAGCCGAGAACAAAACGCGGATTCATCAGTGGGGGATTTTTTGTCTGCGATCGGAATATTTTTAAGAGCATTCCCGCGGGGGACCAGACAACATTTGAGGGAGATGTTCTTCCGAAACTTGCGAAGTCCGGAGAACTTGCGGTCTATGAGCATCACAATTTTTGGTACTGTGTTGATACTCTGAAGCATCTTGAGGACCTGAACGCTTTGTATAAAAGAGGTGAAAGACCCTGGATGGTTTGGGAGGCATAAGCGCAAAAAAGAGAATACTCCGAAAAAATTGACCCCGTTAGAGGTTTTCTTGTTCCGCAGTTACATTGAGTTAGTTCGTTACTTCTAACGAGACCGCAACGTACAAATAATATAACAAGGAAAATTTAGGTGAACCTCTAAACGGGGTTGACAAAATAGCATATAAATGCTATTTTGTTTTTATATGGAGAAAATTGGGAGAACGCTGTGGAAAGCGGAAATGATTTTTTGAAAGATGCCAGCTGTATAGATTTAGAAGGCGCTTTGACTGAACACGGCATGGATGTTTTTCTCAGGCTCCTTGAAAAGCTTCCTCCCGGGAAAGATGGGAGAGCGTTTATCCCGCTCAAGAGAAGAGGAGTTCACGCTTCGGTAGAGCTCGTTATCATCAAGGACGGCAAAGTTGTTCTCACGCGGCGCGAGGCCGGAGATCCGTATTTTCAGGGTTTGCATACGCCAGGAACATACATTTTGCCCGGAGAAAGTTGGCAGGACGCGGCTGATCGCTGTGTCGCTAGAGAGATTAAATCCATAAAAGTTCGGGTGATTCGGGATATTGCAGTTTTCAATAATCCGGAATGTCCGCGATTCCACGATGCGAGCATTTTACTTCTTTGCAAAGTTGTCGAGGGCGAGCTTGGTAAAGAGCACTGGTTCGGAGAATGTCCTCCTGACCTTATCCGGGTTCATAGGAAATACTGGCCAGTAATCGAAAAAGCTCTTAATTCACCAAGGCAATAGCCTTGGTCTTTTCTATCCTGCGTTCGTCCCGGGGAGTGAGCAACAAAAGAAACTCCTTTCTCCATGGCCGGAAGATATGCCGGAGGGGTACCTTGACTATGTCAATATGCGGGAGCCGGGTGAAGAATTGAAAGAAATACGCTATAGTGTAAATAGGGGTAAGCCATACGGTGGCGACTCCTAGGTCGAACGAATCATAAAGAAGTTTGACCTTGAATCTACGGTACGAAATCCATGGCGACTCAAAAAGGGCTCCTGACCCCTTTTACCTGACCCCTTTTACTATAAGAGCGTACCAATTATTGGTACGCTTTTTCTTTTTGTGGGAGCAGTCTAGCTTTCAATGAGAGAGTGCGCCACCGCTGTGCGGTTGGCATATTTGCATTAAACATTTGATATGATATACTGACGATATATGGTTTCACAAATTGCAACAATTCCTAAAAAAGTGAGCGGTGGAGAAGAACTCGTTGTAGTAAAAAGGAGTGATTTTGAACTATTCCAGAAATGGCAAGTGGAAATAAATGACGCTTTAGCAAAGGTTCAAAGAGGGCGGGAGGAATATCGGAAAAAGAAAACTATCGTTGCTTCTTCTCCTCCTCGTTTGTTGCGATAGCCAATTATCATGAAACTGAAAAATATTCATTACACTTCCGACTTTCGGAAGGCATACCAGAGACTGCCGAGGAACATACAGAATACTGCTGATAAAAAAGATCTGCTATTTCGGGAAAATCCATTTCATTCAACCCTTAAAACTCATAAGCTTCACGGTCCGCTTAACGGTCTCTGGTCATTTTGGATAACGCGGAACTACCGCGTTCTTTTTGAATTCATTAAAAATGGCGCTATTTTCTACGATGTTGGTACTCACGAAATATATAAATAAAGATTTCCTCACGCCAACGAATAGGGAGACCACAATTTTCAGCATAGTCCGTTATAAGGTGGTTGACATCGGCCCGGTTTTTGCCTATGATACGACGTATGGACTCAAAATATTGGCAAAATAAAAATGTCTTCGTAACGGGCGCTACCGGTTTTTTGGGCTCATGGCTTGTGAAGCACCTTGTAGACTCGGGCGCCAATGTTGCCGCACTTGTACGCGACGTTGTTCACCACTCGAACCTTTATCGGAGCGGATACGCGAATAAAATAAGCCTTGTATACGGCGAGCTTGAAAATTATCTTTTGCTTGAGCGGGCCTTCGGCGAATATGAAACGGAGGCGGTTTTCCACGCGGGGGCGCAAACAATCGTGGAAATTGCCAACCGGAACCCTCTTTCGACATTTGAAACAAATATTCGCGGAACGGTGAATGTGCTTGAGGCAAGCCGCCGGACCCCGACAATAAAAAAAGTCATCGTTGCCTCTTCTGATAAGGCCTACGGCGTGCATGAAAAGCTCCCGTATTCTGAAACTGCCCCCCTGCAGGGGAAATTTCCGTATGATGTTTCGAAGAGTGCGGCAGACCTTATCGCGCAGTCTTACCATGCAACGTACAAGCTTCCGGTAACAATTACCCGCTGCGGAAATTTTTACGGAGGAGGCGACCTGAATTTTAACCGCATTGTTCCCGGCGCAATCAGAGCATTTCTCATGGGCGAGCCTCCGGTTATCCGGAGCGATGGCAAATTTATCCGCGATTATTTTTATATCGAGGACGCCGCGGAAGCGTATCTTCATCTAGCAAAAAAAATGGACGACCCCGCCATTCACGGACACGCGTTTAATTTTAGTCCCGGTAATCTTTTAACGCCTCTTGAAATAGTCGCTTCGATAAAAAAACTGATGAAAAGCGATATTGAGCCGGTCGTGGCTAACACAGCGCGTAGCGAGATTCCAAAACAATATCTTTCTTCCGAAAAGGCAGAAACAATGCTGGGATGGAAGTCGAAGTATGAATACGAGGACGGCCTCAAGAAAACCGTAGAATGGTATAAGGCATATTTTAAAGATCGCGATGAAAAAAAAATCTAACAAGCGGGCACTCCTTACGGGGGCAGCCGGATTTATCGGCGCAAATCTGACGAGGGCGCTCATTGCCGAAGGGTACGAGGTACACGCGATTCTTAAGAAGTCAACGAACTTTTGGCGACTTCGCGAAATACAAAAGGAAATCCGCATTCATTGGGGGAGTCTTGAGAATAAAGACGCCTTAAAACGCATACTATCCGCGTCGCGCCCGACCCATATTTTCCACTTAGCACAGCACGGCGGGTATCCCTTTCAAAAAGACAGCACGTCAATTTTTAAAGTAAATCTCCAGGGCACGATAAATCTCCTTGGGGCGGCAGAAAAGGTTGGCTTTAAAAAATTTATTCATACCGGCAGTTCGTCGGAATACGGAAGCAAGACACGTCCGATGAAAGAAACCGATATTCTTGAGCCAAATACGCCCTATGGCGCAAGCAAAGCGGCGGCAACCCTCTATTGCCAGTACCGTGCCAGAGAGGCCCGTCTCCCAATCGTTATTTTTCGCCTTTTTTCTGTATATGGACCGTGGGAGGAAAAGGGGCGGCTTATTCCTGAACTTATGCTGGGGTGCATCAAGGGAGAAGATATTCAATTGGCTTCTCCGCACGCGGTCAGAGATTTCATATATGTCGGCGATGTCGTGAATGCATATCTTAAGGTGGTGCGTATTCAGAGCGAGCCGGGAACGATTTTCAATATAGCAGGCGGCATACAGCATTCAGTCGGAGACGCCGCTACAATTGTAAAAGGAATTACGCGGTCAAAATCAGTTTTGCGCTGGGGGACTGCCGAAGGGCGGGCGTTTGATACTAGAATATGGCTAGGAGATGCAAAAAAAGCGCGAAAAATGCTGGGGCTGAACACCCACACCTTGGAGGACGGCCTTCGAAAGTCTGCTCAATGGTTTAAAAAACATCGCAATGCTTACAGATAAAAAAATTTCAGCGGTTATTGCGTGCTACCGGGACGAGGAATCATTGCCGATTTTGTATCAGCGTCTCACCGCGGTCCTCAAGGACATTACACCTCGGCACGAGATTGTTTTTGTGAATGGCGGAAGCGTTGATAACGCGGAGGTATTTTTGCGGGATATTGCACGAAAGGACCCGCATGTTGTTGTTGTCAATCACTCAAGAAATTTTACTTCCCAGGGGTCTTTTTCAAGTGGTATGGAAGTTGCGACCGGAGACGCGGTTGTGCTTCTTGACGCGGATTTGCAGGACCCGCCGGAACTCATTCAAAAATTCGTTGAAAAGTGGAAAGAAGGATACGAAGTTATTTATGGAGTCCGGAGCAAGCGTGAAGGACCCCTTTTCTTCTCTTTGGCCACAAAGATATTTTATTGGACCTTTAGGAAACTCTCCTATGTGGATATCCCGCTTGATGCCGGAGATTTTTCTTTGATGGACCGCAGGGTTGTGAACATATTGAATGCTATGCCGGAGCGCGACCGCTTCATTCGCGGGCTTCGAGCGTGGGTCGGATTCAAGCAGACGGGCATCCCGTTTCATCGACCTGAAAGGATGTTCGGAAAAAGCACGAACAATTTTCTCAAAAACATTCAGTGGGCAAAAAAGGGATTTTTTTCTTTTTCATATAAACCGCTTGAATGGATATCGTATCTTGGTTTTGCGATTGTTGTTGTTTCTATTGCGGCCATTATTTTTTATTTAATTTCCTATTTTATTTTTCCCAGTCAAGCCGGCACGCGAGGCATTCAAACTATTATTGTGCTCATTCTTTTCATGGGGGGGATCCAGCTTCTTTCGCTTAGTATTATCGGAGAGTATGTTGGAAGAATATTTGAAGAGGTAAAACAGCGACCAAAATTTATCGTAAAAGACATCATTAATGATCCTCGGAAAGAAAAGCCTTCGGTTTAGCGCTAGTCGCCGGTTTGCAATTTTTGCCTTATTTTTATGGAACAGCCAAAATTTGAATCAATAGATTTTTATCAGGCGAAGTCGCGGGAGATGCGCGAAAGCATTTTGCGTATTATTGCCGACTCAAAGACGGCCTCGCATATCGGTTCATCATTTTCTCCTGTTGATATCATGTCAGTTTTATTCCATGGCGTCATGAGGATTGACCCGAAATATCCGGAACATCCTGACCGCGACCGGTTTATTATGAGCAAAGGACACGCCGCGGCGGCCCTCTATGCCGTTTTGCATCAGCGCGGTTTTTTGAGCAAGGATGACCTGCTAAAATTTTATCAGGACGGCAGTACGCTTGGCGGCCATCCGTCATATCGGTGCGTGCCGGGTGTTGAGGCAACAAGCGGGTCGCTCGGCCACGGCCTTCCGATCGGCCTTGGCATGGCATTAGCGGGGAAGCGCGACGCAAAAGATTACCGCGTCTTCGTGCTTCTTTCCGACGGCGAATGCGACGAGGGCTCAAATTGGGAAGCGATACTCGCTGCAGGACACTTTGGGCTGGATAACCTTGTTGTCATTGTTGACTACAATAAAATTCAGAGTTTCGGCAGCGTTAAAGAGGTGATGGACCTGGAACCGCTCGCCGATAAATTCAAAGCATTCAGGTGGGCTACTCGCGAGATTGACGGCCACGACACTTCCGAGATCATCTCCGCGATGAAAAGCGTTCCGTTCGAAACTGGAAAACCTACTTGCATTATTGCACATACAATCAAAGGGAAAGGCGTATCATTTATGGAAAACCAGCTTGCCTGGCATTATAAGACTCCTCAAGGGGAGGAGGTCGTGCAGGCGTTGCGTGAACTTGAAGCATCATGAGAAATACATTTATAAAAACTTTGTCAGAATGCGCAAAGAAAGATAAGCGCATTTTTCTTGTTAACGGAGATCTTGGGTATAATGTGCTCGAGCCGTTTGCGCGGGCATTTCCAGATCGATATATCAACATCGGAGTTGCCGAGCAAAACATGATCGGCGTTTCTGCCGGGCTGGCGCTTTCAGGAAAAGTCGTATACGCCTATTCAATCATTCCGTTCGCGACAATGCGCTGTTTTGAGCAGATTAGAAATGACGTTTGCATGCAGAGAGCGAATGTCCGGGTTGTCGGAGTCGGTGGAGGATTCGCCTACGGCCAGGCGGGCCCCACGCATCATTCAATTCAGGATATTGCTATCATGCGAACACTACCCGGAATGGCGGTGGTTGCCCCTTCAGACCCGCTTGAGGTTTCGCGGGTAATTGAAGATTCTGTTTTGCGCGAGGGGCCGATGTATATCCGCCTGACGAAAAATGGCGAGCCCGATATTCACGACAAAAACTTTGAGTTCCAGATAGGTAAAGCGATTACAATGAAGAAGGGAACTCACGCGGCAATTGTTGCCTGCGGAAATCTGGTGCGAACAGCTCTTGAAGTTGCCGGCGCGTTATCTCGCGACGGCTTGAATGTCGCGGTGATTGATATGCACACGATCAAGCCTTTCGACACCGCATCAATCTTGAATATCGCTAGGGAAGTAAAATCAATAGTCAGCCTTGAAGAGCATTCGGTCATCGGCGGGCTCGGGAGCGCTGTCGCGGAGGCAATCGCCGGGAATCGTATTTATCTGCCGTTTAAGAGTTTTGGAATCGGCGATATGGACGCGCGGGTCGTCGGGTCTCAGGAGTATCTCCAAAAGCTGAACCGTTTGACGGAGGACACGCTTGCCGAAGACATTAAAGACTTTATAAGCAAAAATGTTTCAGAGGTATGATCAATACGCGGTGTGCCGTTTGTGGCGATAGTGACAATTTCTCTATTACTTATCCTGAACGGACGGGCGCTGAAAAAATCGGCCCAGACGTTTTTTCGGCAAGGCGCAATGTTTCACAAAAATCCCACTACAGAATGGTTCGCTGTAAACAATGCGGGCTTTTGCGCTCAAACCCTGTTTTTTCAGAATCGGAACTTGCGGGATTGTATCGTGAAAGCAAGCTTACATACGAGAGGGAGATTGGCAATTTGAATAGAACATACGGATATTATCTTCGTGTATTAGAAAATTTAGGCGTACGCAAAGAACGGCTTTTGGAAATCGGCTGCGGCAACGGTTTTTTTTTGGAAGAGGCGCAGGCCAAGGGTTACAAGGAAGTGTACGGTGTTGAGCCTTCGTCTGATGCCGTCGGAAAAGCGAAACCGGCCATTCGGCCGTTCATTCGCCAAGAAATGTTTCGGGACGGCGTATTCCCTGAAAATTTTTTTGATGTTATTTGCCTTTTTCAGACACTGGACCATCTTTTTGATCCGAATGCCGTTATCCGGGCGGGCTGGAAAATGCTCAAACCCGGAGGATTTTTTCTGGTTTTCAATCACAACGAATTGGCAGTTAGCGCTCTAATCTTGAAGGAGCGTTCGCCGATTATCGATATTGAGCATATTTTTCTATTCAATCTTAAGACGGTCAGGGCACTCTTCGAGGCAGAAAAATTCTCAGTTCGAAAGGTTGGGGGAGCGCGAAATTACATCTCTCTTTCCTATTTAACAGAACTATTTCCGCTGTCTCCCGCTGTTAAAAATCGTTTGATTGGTTTTTTAAAATTTATCGGGATGGGAAATATTTCACTGCCGCTTCGGATTGGGAATCTTTATTGCATCGCGCAAAAGCCCGGCTAGTAAGAGGCTTAAAAGGGCAGAAGCGCATAAAATTACGTTCTTGTAAAAAAACGAGTTTTGCTGTACATCTGAAGATACTTCTTTAAAAATATTTTTGGGAGCAGGCAATGCCGGCGAGTTGCTGGAGAGACGGAGGGCGCGTGTGATGGCCGAAAAAAAGGCTGTCTTTATCGACAGGGACGGCGTGGTTGTTTCTTCCATAATGAAAAACGGAAAGCCCTGCGGGCCGTTCCATCGCGGAGAGTTTGAAATGTATCCATGGACGGAAAACGCTCTTGAAAAAATTGCTTTGCTCGGATTTCTTTCTATCATGATAACGAACCAGCCGGACGTTGCATATGGATTTGTGACGTATCCGGAGTGGAAATGGATGCATCGCCACGTTGAGAAACTTCCATTTGATGATATTTTTGTCTGTATGCACACGTACGGCGACGGCTGCGAATGCAAAAAACCGAAGCCGGGCATGATACTTGAGGCGGCAAAGAAATGGGATATCGACCTAAGTTGTTCATACATGATTGGTGATACTGAAGCGGATACGCGTGCGGCTCAAGCTGCGGGAGTAAAAAGTATTCTCATCGACAAGCCGTATAACAGGAACATCAAAAGCGATTATCGGGCAGCAAGCTTGATGGGCGCAGTAGACCTTATCAAGCGTCTGCAAGAAGGATAGAATATCTCCTATCCGCAGATATAAAAATAACCACCTCGATAAACATCGGGGCGGTTTTTCTTTTGCGCAAAAATATCTACGCGAGGTTTAAAAACTTGAGGATTTCTTTTCCTACGTGTTCTCCGGCTTGTCCGGCCGGTATACCATTTAGTTCAAGCTCAATGATCTTTTTTCTTCCTTCCGCGAGTTTGCTTGGGCTTTCAGACGATTTGTTGATTGCGGCAATAAAGTTTTCCGAATCTTGCCAGAAACAGCAATTTCTTGTATAATGATTTTACCTGTTTTCGCATTCATCGGTCATACTGAAATTCAAAAAGAGTATCTTTATCAGGGTTTTTATCGTTATAGATGTATGAAAAGTGGTTGTTTTTCCGAGAAAGATCAAACATCTAGCATAATTATTCTATGTCACAAAAGATACATAAAAAAATATTGGGCGTAATAACGGCGCGCGGAGGATCAAAAGGTATTCCGGGAAAGAATATAAAATTACTTGCCGGGAAACCGTTGATTGCGTATTCAATCGATTCGGCAAATGAATCGGGTGCTTTTGATCGTTTAATTTGTTCAACTGACGATGAAGCAATTGCCGCCGTTGCGCGCGAACACGGATGCGAAGTTCCGTTTCTGCGTCCATCAGCGCTTGCGCTGGACCAAACCCCGCATCTTCCTGTGATGCAGCATGCGGTTCGCTGGTTAAGGGATAGTGAGGGATATGTTCCGGATTATGTCATGATTCTTCAGCCTACGTCCCCGCTGAGACGCTCGTTTCATATCCGTGAAAGCGCAGAATTGATATTACATTCCGATGCGGATTCTGTGATAAGCGTTGCGGAGCTGCCGGATACATATCATCCGTCATATAACCTTATGAAAAAGCGTGAAGACGGGGGATTAATCCTGCTCGACGGAACTCCCATGAGGAACCGTATTCAGAGAAGACAGGATGTTCCACCGGTTTATAAAACCGTCGGAATGATATTTTTATTTAAAACAGAATTACTTTATCATCCAGAGGCCCCTAATTTTTATGGTGATAAAGTGATGCCGTATGTTGTTGAGCATAAGTATATTCCGGAAATTGATATTCCCGCGGATTTTGAAGCCGCCGAAAGGGCAATAAAAGATGAGATGGGTGGTGCGGTGTAATTTGAAGTATTACGGATAATCGAACATTTTTATGCACGGTTTTCTTGGAATTACATACCATTATCTTAGGGAAAAAAGCAGTCAGGAGCTATTTCCGCGTATTCTGGGGAATAAGATGGATGACCTGCGGCGCCATATAATTGCTTTAAGGGAGAGATATTATATTTTATCTCCCGAAGAGGCATTTGATTATATGAGCGGGAAAAAAGATTTTCGCAGTCGCCAAGAAAATCTTGGTGTGCTTCTTACTTTTGATGACGGTGTTTCAGACCACTATAAAGCAGCGGAGATCCTTGCTGAACATAATATCTTTGCTCTATTTTTTATTCCAACATGTATAGTTGCCGATGGTGAGCCGGCGAGCCCAAACATCATTCATTATGCGCTTGCAATCTATGGGATAGACAGATTTCTTTCTTTTTACAGAGAAGCGCTTGAAGGCATCGGCTTAAGCGTTGACGCTCATGATATCATTTTTAAGCGAGGGGTCGATAACCCATGGGATACAATAGGCGAGATCAAGAAAGTTTTAAAATATAGGCTGAATTATACGGATTCCAGAAAAATTTTAATGCACATGTATCGGAACAGAATGCTTGTAGATAATCCGGACATTTTAAAGTTTATGCACCTAACCTCCAGAGAGACAAGCGATATGGTGAAAATGGGACATTCGCTTGGTTCTCATACGCATACTCATGTATCAGTTGCTGCAACCGAATTATCGCAAATAGATTATGAAAAAGAAATGGACTTCCCGAAACGTTACCTGGAAGAGCGATTTAAAACAAATGTAAGATCGATTAGCTACCCATACGGTCTGAAGGAAGATTGTTTGACGGCAGCATCTCTTCTCGAGAGATCGGGCGGTTATGAATTTGCTTTTAGTGTTGAACCTAAGGTTAATGAATACGGTTCAAACGGTCTTAATCTCGGTCGATATATGTTATCGGGAAGCGATACTCCGGAAACCATGATGAGGTCGTTAGAGCTCATCGAAGGTGGTAGGGGTCGCGAAGCTTTCCCAACATGGTTTTCATGAAAACGATTCTATTGCCAATCTGGCTTGGACAAGTAACTCGTAATTTTTTCCGGACTGATGTCTATCATTCCCTGATTGAAAGAGCTGACGTTCGGTTTGTTGTAGTTACGCAGGATGAAAAAGCGCTTGACTACAAGCGCGAATTTGTTCACCCACGTTTGGAGTTTATCGGCATAAAGGAAATTGGGAAAACACGAAAAGAAGCTTTTTTCTCTAAATTAGCGCTCAATCTTCTTGATGTAGAAACTACCGCCATTTTTCAACGCCGATTATATAAGACTGAACAGAGTTTGGTGAAGTATAGTATTAGAAAATTTATTACGAAATGCATCGGAAATATCCCATATTTCAAAAGGGCATTCCGATATGCGGATTATCGGCTCAATTCTGATGATACACTGAAAGAACTATTTGATCAGGCGTCTCCCGATCTCGTGTATCTGCCGAATATTTTTGGCTTGCTTGATGTGAAATTTTATAAAGAAGCAAAAAAAAGAGGCGTGAGAACAGTAGGGCTTGTAAATTCATGGGATAACACAACATCTCGGGGACTCATGCGGGCCGCGCCTGACAGCCTCATTGCGCATAATGAAAGGATAAAATATGAAGCAAGCTCTTTCCATGAAGTACACGGAGAAAGTATCCATGTTGTGGGTATGCCTCATTTTGACTACTATTTAACCTCTCGACCATCTCCAAAAGATACTTTTTATGCCCGTCTTGGAATCACGGATTTGAACAAAAGGATTATCCTTTTTTCTCCGCTTGGGATTAAGGAGGATGATATTGGCGAAAGAACTATTAAAGCGTTCATACATGCTGTTAAGAATAAAGAATTGCCTGACGACCTGATCCTTCTGGTGAGGTATTCTCCGAATCAGATCTCATTTTTTAAAAAAGAATTTCTAGACGAAAATGTAGTTTATGACCTGCCGGGATTTCACTATGAGGGGAAGACACCCAACGATTGGGAGTTTTATCTGGATGACATGCAGCACTTGTACGATACTCTTTTTTATAGTTCCGTGCTGGTTAACTATGGTTCTACTTTGAGCATTGATATAGCCGCTTTTGATAAACCCATTATTGTTATAGATTACGATAAGAACGCGTGGTGGAGGAATTTCAATCATCATACGCTTCTGCGATCTTATGATGCGGCAAGGTATGTGTCTGATGAGAAAGAATTGAAAGACTGGATTAATGCATATCTATTGAATTCTGATGTAGATAGCGAAGGCAGGAAGCGTCTTCTGAACGACCAGTGTTGGAAGTTTGATGGTAAATCCGGGCAAAGACTAGGAGATTTAATCTATCAGATTCTTTGTAACGGTCTTGGTGAAAAAAGCGTTAAATAGAGCGGTCTAACTCATTCAATGGTTGGTATAGACATAATAAAAATCGACAGATTCAGAGGGTTTCGCAGGGAAGAGTATGGTTTTTGGAGAAATGTGTTTACGCATGACGAATGGGGCGGCGCTTTTGCATCGGCTTTTCCGGCAAGACGTCTTGCGGGAGTTTTTGCATGTAAGGAAGCTGTAATGAAGGCCGTTGGATCGTCGTATCTCGGAAGGTTTGATAAGATAAGCGTTAATTCGGACACAAGCGGAAAGCCGTTCGTCAGATTATCGGATGATGATGTTGAGGTATCTGTCAGCATAAGTCACGAAAAGGAATATGCAGTGGCTTTTGCAATCAAGATCAATTAATAAACACCTATGGCAGATTTAAATAAAGACAAAAAATTCCTCAGGGACCTGAAAGAGAACACCAAGACTGTTGCCGATCATTTCAGGGTAGCATCTTCTCTTAAGCCGCGAATTGCTGAAATGCCGTCTGATAGCAAACGTCGCATTGCGATTCTTTCAAACTTTACGACACGAGGCCTGCCCGAGTGCTTGTTGGTAAAGTCATTTCTCCGCACTATGTACATTGATGTATATGAGGGGGCATACGGCCAATGGAGGCAGGAGGTTATGGGTAGTGACCTTTATGATTTTAAGCCGGATGTCATCTTCATTTTATTGGACTCTTTTGGAATTGAGCATGATTTGTTTCATTCCCATCATGCAGAGGGAAAATCCAAGATTAGTAATGCGCTTGGAGAACATTTTACAGAGCTAAAGAATGTTATCAGAATGCTCAAAGAGAAGACTGATGCCAAGATAGTCGTGGGTAATGTTCCCATATATTGGAAAAGTATTCTCGGTGTCGCTGATGCAAAATCAGATTTCAGTCTGAAAAGAGCCGTGATGAAGGCCAATGTGGAGTTTGAGGAGCACTATGTGAATGATCAGCGCGTATTTGTTTTTGATTTTGACGGATGGTTTGGGCATATCGGAAAGGATAAATTCTGGTATGATAAGTTCTTCTTCCTGGCTGATATGAAGATCGCTCCGGAAGCACTGCCGATGCTTGCTGACGAACTCACATCATATCTCATCCCGTTTTTCATGCGCTCAAAGAAGTGCCTTGTGCTTGATCTGGATAATACGCTTTGGGGTGGAATAATCGGAGAGGACGGCATTGAAAAGATAGCGCTCGCCCCCTACGGGAAAGGTCAGCCGTTCTATCTTTTTCAAAAACTTATCCTTGGTCTGTATCAAAAAGGCGTTATTCTTGCAATTAACAGCAAAAATAATGAGGAAGACGTTACAAACGTTCTTAAAAATCATCCCCACATGCTTTTGAAGGAGCATCATTTTGCGTCAATCAAATCTAATTGGCACGACAAGGTCAGCAATCTTAGGGAAATTGCAAAAGAGCTAAACATCGGAATTGACAGTCTCGTGTTTATTGACGATGATGAGGCAAACCGCGCATTAGTAGAGGAGCTTTTGCCTGAGGTCACGGTGGTGGATCTTCCGAAGGATCCGTCCATGTATTTTAGAGCTATCCTTGGACTACGGGAGTTTGAAAATACCGGCTTTACTGAGGAGGATTTGAAACGCGGTGAATCGTATAATGCCGATCGGCAGAGAAGGGAGCTTCAATCTAATGCGAACATGGACCTTGAATCTTTCCTGAAAACGATTGAGTTACGGGTTTCGGTTGAAGAGCTTTCTGAAAGGACATTAGCCCGCGCAGCACAGCTTACCCAGAAAACCAACCAATTTAATTTGACCACAAGAAGGTACAGGGAGGAGGATATACCAGGCATGCTAAAGAGGGGTGCTCGGATGTGGGTCGCGGGAGTAGCCGATAAATTCGGTGACTATGGCATTACGGGGTTTGCGATTGTAGCACCTCGTGAAAAGGGTTGGGAAATAGATACCTTCCTATTAAGCTGCAGGGTTCTCGGGAAAAAGGTAGAAGAGCATTTTCTCAAAAAGATTCTTTCCGAATTGAAGGAAAAATCCGGAGAAGGAACGGTTACGGGTTTTTTTATAAAGTCTGAGAAAAACACCGTTGCTAAAGACTTCTATGAAAAGATGGGTTTCAAAAAAAGGTCATCTCATGAAGGTACGGAAGAGTGGGTGTTAAATTTATAAACTTATAAAAATTATGAAAGACGCCGAAGTAAAATTACGTAAACTATTATCGGATATTCTGAAAATTGCGCCGGATACGATAACTGATGATACGTCGCCGGAAACAACAGAAAGTTGGGACTCGTTTAACGGTCTTATGATAGCTGCTGAACTTGAAAAAACGTATCAGGTTGAATTTACAATGGATGAAATAATTACGACAAAGAACGTAGGGGATATTAAAAAGAATTTGCGAAATCATCATATCGACATATGACTCACGAATATACACCGAATACGTATGTCTTTGATGAACTGACGATCGGTCAAAGTTATGAATTTACGCGCGTTATTAAAGACACAGATATTAAAATTTTTTCTGAGCTGACCGGCGACCGGAATCCGCTTCATGTTGATAGTGAATACGCCCGCACAACGCAGTTTGGAGGCGTTGTTGCCCATGGGATGCTTGTGTCCTCGCTATTTTCTACGCTTGTCGGGATGTATCTGCCGGGTAAGTATTGCCTGTATCTTTCGCAAGATCTTCAGTTCAGAAATCCCCTTCGACCGAATGAGGAAGTACGTGTACACGGCAAAATTATCAGTAAGCATGCCTCGCTCCGTATAATTGAAATACGGACGGTTGTTTTTGGGGCGAACGACAAAGTCATGGTAGACGGCCTTGCGAAAGTAAAAGTGCTAAAATAGATTATGGTTTTTGACGATTTGCAGAAACAGTATCCTCTATTAACCACGACAGCCGCTTATTTGGAGGGGCGGTGCTATTTTTTTAAAGGGGTTTTGAAACAGATCCGCGAAATTAATCCTGCTTTGGATTTTGGCGAGGAATTATGCAATAAGGCGCTTGAGCTTTGCAATAGAGACTGGAATGTATATTTGAAGCGCGTGGACGCGCTTATTGAGTTCTCGTTGGAGTTTTTGCGTTTACAGATAGAACTTGAAAAAACCGGCCGATATAAGTACGCGACTTTTAAGGAAGTTGAAGAGAAGGTCTATAATGACTCATCCCGGGTGCTTGTAGGACCGTGGTATACTTGGGCGCTTTTTTATTCTCAGTTTTTCTGGGTAACACATCAGCGTGTTTTTAAGTTTTTTATTGATGAATTCGTTTCAAGCTCCCCGGCGAGCGGAAGTGTTCTGGAAGTTCCTTCCGGCACGGGTCTCTATCTGACCTACTTCCTAAAGAATAAACCCTCCTGGCAGGGAGTGGGCGTTGATATATCGGAATCGGCAAAGGTGTTTACGGAAGACGTATTGCGAGTTTACGATATTGGTTCCGACCGGTGCCTATTCGTTCTCGAAGATCTGCATACATATGAACCGCGACAGAAATTCGACAGAATCATGTGCGGAGAGTTCTTGGAGCACGTTGAGGATCCTTTTGCGGTTTTGAGCAGGCTTCACGGTTTTTTGAAAAATGACGGGAAGTTTTTTGTTACTGTGGCGGTTTGGGCGGCGATGATAGACCATATTTATCTTTATAGAAGCGCTGAAGAGGTGCGGAAAGACCTGCAGCGTGCGGGATTTGAAATCGAAAAGGAGCTTGTGCAGGCCGTATTTAAAGGCAAGTCTCCCGAGAGTGAAAAAACGCCGGTAAATTATTGCGCAATTCTACGTAAGCGGAATTAACATATGGACCCCCAATCTCTGGTGCATGATTTTAATGATGATTTGTGGCCTAATCTGCAAATTTTTGTAAAGAAAAATTTTCACACAAATTATATACTGCAGGACAGGCCTTTTTTTCAATGGCAATACGAAAAAAATCCGGACAATCGGTCTGGCGTTGCCTCGTTTAAAATACTTCTCGCGAAAGACAAACTTCTCGGTTTTCTCGGAATGATTCCGCAGCCCGTTAAGGTTTTTGATAAGGTCTATAACAAGGGAGGTGCGCTATGCAATCTAATGATTGATGAATCATGCCGGGCGCTTGGGCTTGGACTTTTTTTGATGCGCAGTGTTACTGATGAATATGATGTTCTTTGGGGTACGGGATTTAATCCGCGGACCGGACCTATGTATGAAAAAATGGGAGGATGGAAGCTGATGGGCAATTTCAACCATTACGTTAAAGTGTTGTCGGAGAAGAAAGTTGGCGATGTCGTTGGTGAGAAATTCGTCGTGAGCGAACGCCCCCAGGCTTTATGGTCCGGTAATATAGTGGTTAGAAATTACGGACGTTTTGGGGACGATGCAGATCGTTTCTGGGACGAAGTTTCTTCACGGTACCCTATTACGGTAGTTAGAAGTTCCAAGTATTTGAATTGGAGGTATAACGACCATCCCTTTTTTGACTATAAAGTACTTCACGCTCTTGATGGCGATGAATTGCGTGGCTATATTGTTTACAGACTGGAGGAGAGCACTGGTAGTGCGATAACCTTGCGTGTCGGTCATATTCTGGATCTCATCGCCGTGAAGGGGATTGAACGGGATCTGATTATTGAAACGGAGAAGAATCTAATCGATGCGGGCGCCGATTTGATAGATTACCACAGCACGGGCTTATTCCACCACAATGCTTTTATCGGATCGGGTTATCATCATGGGGATGAACATCCGTATACCAAGATACCGTTGTATTTTAATCCAATCGATATCGGGCGCGGAGATCAGGTAAAGAACAAAATAAATTTCCTTGTTTATTTAAACGGTGTTCCGGAGAGTGAAAAAGAAAAGATGTCGGATCATAATAATTGGTACCTAACGAAGGGAGATGGGGATAAGGACAGGCCAAACCCTCACTAGAATTTTCTTCTTTAATCACGACGCCAGAGTTGGACATATCCGTTCTTACTGTTCATGGTCTTAAAGCAGCCGCCCCAGTGGATATCGGGGCGGCTTTTTCTTTTATTCTGAGCATTGACAAAATTATAAAATAGAGTTAATATACTAGACGGTTCTTGTAAAAAATCCTAACGAGGGCTGTACAGTGATTGCCGAAGTAACGAAAGACCCGGGCGGAATGAACGTAATTCTCGGTGTCCATAAGCTTTTTCCCGAAATGCTTCCGGATAGGGAGGTAAAAATATTTTCAAATGGCGCCTCGGTCAAGCTTTTGACTGAGCGAGGAGTTGCGCATACTCCGGTTGAGACGGCAGCGGACGTATTCCGGATTGCGGATATGTTTACGGCAACTCCGCCCGAGCTCCTCATTACGGATATGAGTTCCGACGGAGGACTTGGAAGATTGCTCGTTAAGTCTGTTGCGGCAAGAACAATTGCCATTCAGGATTTTTGGGGGGCGAGGCTTAATATTGAGTTCAAGGACGAGTTGTATTGGCCTGACTACATTCTT
>Ga0209542_10001494_pt1 | contig 54673 bp, 79 predicted proteins | sample RifCSPhighO2_01_FD_184028 | JGI IMG/M metagenome (GOLD analysis project Ga0209542, IMG submission 184028) | Soil microbial communities from Rifle, Colorado - Rifle CSP2_plank highO2_0.1 (SPAdes) (version 2) | ecosystem: Environmental > Terrestrial > Deep subsurface > Rock core/Sediment ... | reverse complement strand
AGATTATCAGTCATATGATCTAGATGTTTACAAGTTTGGATGGCAGCTATTTGAGGAAAAGGACTTTCATGCATTTATGCAGTTTATGCAAAAAAAATCTGAACAAAAACCATTAGCAAAAAAAGATATCCAATTCCTAAAATACCAACTTTCAGCATAAATTTACTCCCAACCTAATTTAAGAAATTTCTAAAATCATAAAAAAAATGATTATTTTGTATGGAAAATATTACAAACATTTGGTTATTAGTTTAGGCTACTTTAGACATTTATGGCAAAACTATGTTGCGTAGATTATGGGTTTGAGTGTGACTTTGCTTCAGAATCCACAGATGCCTCTGAGATGATTGAACAATTTGCAAAGCATACATCAGACGAACATGGAATAGAATACTCCAAAGAAGCATTGATGCAGTTTATGCTAAGAAAATACAACTCTACAAAGTATGAAGATCTCTATATGCAGACAGCATAAACTATTCAATGATTATTTTTTGCATAACCCGAGTATCAGTACAGTTTGAGTGATGCTCTTCGTAGACAATATTGCATTCTGGGCATACAAATTTGAAGACTTGCTTGCACAGTTTACACTTGTCAGCCTCTAAAGTTTCCTCTCCGCAATGTCTGCAAAGTTTCGAGTTCATGCATTACATTCGTAAAATTCTCAATAATAATCAATAGTGTGTTCATTTATTACCAACAGGTCAAAATTCGAAAATCAGTATTTCGTTGGTTTATATTGATAATATTTAATTTCCCTCTTGAAAATTTGATCATTTTGGATCAAGACAGCAAATTATTTTTATTTTTTAACTTTGGATTGAATTTTTCATCAAAAACAGACATATACTTTAGTTTTCTTACATGGACAAATAAATCAAAATCTAAAAAACTCTACAAAGAAAATTTTAAAAAATTCCCGAGTATAATAAGCAACTCTAATGTCTAGTCTTTTTTGTAAGAAATGTTTTCTGGTTCATCATCTGTTTGTGGAACCTTTATCACTATGGTTTTTCCTAATCTGTTAAAGATCCTCTGTCTTTTTTGATTAGTAAATATTCTACCTAAAATTACATCAATTGGTAACAAAAAGGCCTTACCAAAACTTGAAATTGCAATACTCTTAAAGTCAGATGCTTCTCCATTCAGATTAGTAATTTTTAGATTCAGTGCCATCTTTCCAATTGACTGGCCTTTCTTAGATTCTAAAATTAACCAATACAAGAAAAATACAATGCTAATTGATGCATAATCAAAAGTGTGTGAGTACATATAATCACCATCTATGTTAAATTCAAAAAGTGTAGTACTAAAAAAAGTAAAAAACACCATAAATGCAGCACCAATAATAATCACATAATCTATTAACCAAGCAAAAAATCGATCACTCCATCTAGCGATAGTTAATTCAGTTGGCTCTTTTGATAAACCAATATCTTCTGAATCTGACATGTACGCATTTCATTGAGAATCAACTAATAATGTTTTTGCCAATTTTTTTGAACAAAATTGCTCCGAATCAGAATTTGCATTTTCTTATTATACAGGATAAATCAAACAAAAATCAAGTTTATGATTTAGATGAATCCTTCAGATATTAAACAACTACAAAATGTTTGCATGGCAATAGGTGAATTAAAATCACAACAGACTGAAGTGCTTCCTCACAATGGCCATCAATCTCTATACTTTGAAAATGATGAAATTACAACAGGGCTAGTAAACAATAAAACTGAAATTAAAATTCACTTACTTACTGGCCAGGTGCTTTATTTTCATAACGAGGTAGGACATTTTATAGATCTTACTAAAGACAACATCTATGAAAAATTATCACACATTACAAGAAAGTACAATTTGATAATGCCTGAAATAAAACTTGATAATGTTAGTCATGGCCAACTTTCTGAATTTTATAGCTATGTCGTAAAAGCAAAACGAACTATTGAGCTATTCAGAATGACACTGGATGGAAATTTTACTCTAGTTCATCTATGGCCTCACCACCTTGATTTTTCTGTAGAATGGTTTACAGGAAAAAGTGGCGAACAAATTGGTACAGGAATATCACCTGGCGATGAGCAATACAAAGACCCGTATCTTTACATGAATCCTTATCCATTTAATCCCAAAGTAACTCAATACAATCTTCCAATAGGCAAATGGCACACCTCTTCATGGAAAGGAATCAAAGTAGACCGAGATGATTTAGGTAACTATTCTCAAACTGAGGTTTCAGATTTACTTTCTCAGCTTTTCCTTATTGCAAAAAAGAATTTTGAATAAATTTGGCTAGATTTTTATCTTTCATATTATTACGATTGGTGAACTAAACTGACTGAGATTAATTATCAAGCCTATGACAATAAATGTAAAAAGCTACTTGAAGAAGACGAAATAAGATTTGCTGGCATAATTAATGAAGTAGGAACTCTAGTATCTGGAGGATTCAAAAAAGACATTACTCCACTAGAAAAAGACGAAACAAGACTAAAATCGTTTATGGAATTTGTTTCTAAAGTTTCAATACGAAAAGAATATGATCAAACTCTTGGGCCAATTAATTATCTAGCCGCCCGAAGAGATAAAGCAGTGCTTGTGAGTTTTCCATTCCCCGTTAGCAAATTTGTTTTATTAATATCAGCAAAACCATCAGTAGACATTGAAAAATTAGCTGCCAAAGTAGTGGATATTTTTAGCGGCGTTCGATAAATTTTATTTTAAATCATTAATTTTTTGGCAGCTTTATTGAAAAAGTAGTTGGATTATTTCTAACAGAGATAGTGCCCCCATGCATCTCGATAATTGTTTTTGCAACCTTGAGGCCTAGCCCATTTCCACCTGATTTGGTAGTAAACAATGTTGAAAATACTTTTTTTAGACTTTCAGGCGGGAATCCAGGGCCCGAATCTTTTAGGTCTATCATTACAAAGTCAGTTCCTTCGCGAGCAAAAATATTGATAATCCCATTATTTTTCATAGCTTCAATAGAGTTTTCAACCAAATTAGAAAAAACTACCACTAATTTGTAAAAATTTCCAAATAATTGGAAATCATTTTTTGGTAAATTGATTTGAATATTAGGTGGACAGTTCTTTGGTATTATCATACTCATTAATTCTGATAATGCAAACCATCTTTTCTTGATGTTTTCGGGGGAATGGGCATCATTATGATTTTTAGACGAATGTTTTTCTTCGTGTTTTGCGCTATCTAAAAATGCCTCAATTTTCATAATAGATTTTTTTATCATTGTAAATGTAGTCAAAGTCTTCTGATTTGCATCCTTCTTGGCTAAGGTTGACTCGAGATAAGAGTTTGAAATCTTTAGAACCGAAAGTGCATCTATTGCTCTATCCAGAAAATCTTCTTTTGAACCTAACGCCCCATACTCTGTATGCAATTTTACTTTCCCAAAATTATGCATTTTCATTAACATTATTCACGAGGAATTATTATGGTGATGTTTGTTCATTTTAAAATTATAAGGATTCTATGTTCCAATGAATTGAAAGGTCTACTATTTACTTTATAGATTATCTGACATGGCTCAAATTTTCCAAGAAAGAAAACTAACTCAGTAAATTACGTTTTAATTTTACAGCAACAAAAAATGGAATTCCAAAATAAAACCCTACATTAAGAGATAGAATCCCTATCCCCCATCCTATCATCTCTCCTTCTGAATTAATATCTAAATGATTTAGAAGTGAAAGAGTTGTTAACAAAGGCGTTATGGTAATTTTTACAAATTCTTTGAATGCAGGACTTTGACGTTCCATATCTGCTATTGTTGGCGAAAATGAATAGTAAAATTGGTTAAATCCTGACAAAAACATTGCACCAACTTGGGTATTCACTATTTGAGTATCTCTTACCTCTCTTAACATCTGTACCTGTGTTGATAATTCAGAACCAAACGCTGCAGTAGCAATTAAGCATCCGCCTCCGTCTTCATTAACATCTTGAACTTCGTTTTGTTTTGGTGTTTCTTCTACTTGTTCTTTTGCTGATTGTTTTATTTGTTCTTCTACTAATTCTTCTATTTTTTCTTCAGTATTATTTCCAGGTACTTGGGCAGGAGTCGGGTCCACCACTCCAACTTTGGCCTCTTCTTGACTTTCAGCAATTTCTAATTCAGAAAAATAACGACTCCGCTCGATTAATTTTTCAGCTCTATCTGTACCAGAATAACTCCATAACGGATCTTCAATCAAATTTGCACAAACTCTTGATTCAATACTATGCTTGTGGTGTTCAAAGAACTCATCTCCCAGTAAATCATAAAGTGGTTTATTTTCTTCACACCATTCTATGCCATTTTTAGTAAACGCACCATTTGCGTAAAAAACAGTTGCGCCATATGCTGGATATGCGCTAAAAATTATTGAAACTAAAGTAATCAGGGCAAAAAATGGTGACTTTTTCACTAGTCAGAAATAAAAGTGACTATTAGATAAATCTCACCACTAATTCAAAAAACCTTTAACATAGCAAAATAATGGGATGTTAATGGACGTATCAACACTAGCAGCTAAAATTCTCAAGACTAGCAAATCCATTCGTTATGTAACAATTGCATCACTGAGTGGCAAACTAGTCATTTCTGCACACAGAAAAACTGTCAAAACTACTCTTTCTAAAGCTGAAAGTAGGCAATCATTGATAATGGCAGCTCGTGCATGGAAGCTAAGAAAAGCATTAGCAAAAAAGATTGGTAGATGTAAATATGTTCTAGCAGAGTATGATCGAGTAAAGCGTATTACACTTCCTGCTGGACAAAATCATATTATCTATATCACCACAGATCCAAAAGCGAACCATGCTGGCATAATTGCTAGAGTGCGCAAATTCCGATAGATAATTAGAATTTTTTTTCTAATTATTTTTTTCATTCTTTTAGCCCTAATTATCTACAAGTTCAAAAAATCTAAATTTACTTTCTAACCTATTTTACAACAAGTACTGGCAGGTTTGATGCATGTAGGACATAATGTGAAACACTTCCAAAAAACATCTCCTTTACTGTTCCTCTGCCTCTAGAAGCGATAACAATCATGTCGATTTTATTCTTTTTATTATGAGCAAATTTTACAATATTATATCCAGCATCTCCATAAGAGATCTTTTCATCAAAGACAATGCCATTTTGAGCAGCCAGGGTTTTGGCAGCATTCATAAATTTTTTTACTTTTTCATAGGAGCCTTTTTCCACTACCATCCCTCTTCCAAATTCAGTTCTAGAGGGAGCGTATATTACACAAATACCAACTATAATGGCCTCACATCTTCTTGCTAGGGCAATTGCCATATCCAAGGCTCTAAGTGAGTTTTCAGAGCCATCCAATGGAACAAGAATTTTTTTAATTTTTGCTGATACCACATAACGATTTTCTTCTACTTGTTAAAAAACATAAACCTAAATTTTAGTGGTGAAATTCACAATTTACTATAATCGTTTTACACAAAAATTTATCTATATGAAAAATGCAGCCAGCTAGAATAGATGGAAGAAAAATTCATCAATATTGACGGAAACAAAATTCGCTATTTAGAGTCAGGTAGTACAGATAAAACTATAGTTTTACTTCATGGACTTGGCGCCTCTGCTGAAAGATGGGAATTCGTTATCCCTGAATTTAGTAAACACTACAAGGTAATCGTTCCTGATCTAATCGGATTTGGACACAGCGATAAACCCCTTGTAGATTATACTACAGAGTTTTTCTCAGATTTTTTATCATCCTTTTTGCAAAAATTGGGAATTACCAGAACCAATATTATTGGTTCATCTCTGGGAGGACAAATTACAGCCAAATATGCTTCCCAACACCCAGAGGTTATAGAAAACCTAGTTTTAGTTTCTCCCTCTGGAATAATGAAACATTCAACTCCAGCATTAGATGCCTATGTGATGGCTGCCTTGTATCCAGATATAGACGTGGCAAAAAATGCCTTTCAAATGATGGCAGGTCCAGCTAGACAAATTAATCAAAAAATAATTGAAAATTTTGTTGAAAGAATGAAACTACCAAATGCAAAAATGGCTTTCATGTCTACATTGCTAGGTTTGAGAAATGCAGAGACAATCACAAAATCATTAAAAAAAATATCAGTGCCCACGCTAATTATCTGGGGAGAAGATGATCCTGTTATTCCAGTAGAATATGCTGATGAATTTGTATCTAGTATTCAGGATTGTAGATTCTATATGATGGATAATTGTGGTCATACTCCATATGTTGATGACCCCAAAAAATTTGCAAAATTGGTGCTAGACTTTATAGAAAGTTAGAACAACCAAATCGTTTAAATACCTCTCTATTCCTACCATTACCTATGAGTGGTAATAGTTACCAATACAATCCGGCAGAAATGTTCAAGGAATGGATCCAAAAAAGTGGCAAGGCCCAAACCGAATTCATGAAAAACTTTAGCTCAATGATGAATCCTCAGAGTCAACAATTTGATCCACTTGAAACACTAAAAGAAATTTCAAACAAAACTGTAGAGGCACAATCAAACTTTATGGAAAATATGGGTTCAATGCAATCAAAGGGCATGAATAAAATGTTTAACATGGCACAAATGATGCCAAACTTCCTTTCATGGGGAGCTTACAAAACGACTGTTGGAAGCAACGGGCGAATTTCGATTCCAGAGGCAGAAAGAGATGCACTCGGATTAAAGGAAGGCGACTTGGTTCAAGTTGTAATTCTTCCTATAGAAAAGAAATCAAAAAGGGGGTGAAAATATGAGTAACACAGCACAATCCACCACTAGTCAAAAAGACATCTTTGCAGTATATCAGCAAAATGTTGACAAATACTTTAGCGGTATCAAGCAATCAGTACCACGCTATCATCAATCAGTAACTAACGTACAGCAAGAGTACCTTGATGCAGTAGAGAATGTAATCAATTCAACAATTGCACTACAAAAAGACTATGCAACTAAAGCAGGTATTACAACTAACATACCTTCTGCAGTACTAAAAGTAATTCGCGATACCACAGAAGAGGTTGTAAAAGCCTATGATGTACAAAACAAAGTTGCACTAGCAGCAATTGATTCAGCACAACAAAACATCAAGACATTTAATGAAAATGCAAAAGCATTTGCTGATTTGAACAAAAACATAGTACAATCTTGGATTAGCACATTCACACCAAAAACTAACTAGGTGTAAATCCAAAGTGTAAAATCAAAAGAGAATTTTTCTCTTTTTTCTATTTTTATCTAAGTTCAGAGTGTTCTTTTAACCATTGTCCCAACTCTGGGAGAACTTTTTTCTGAGATAATGAACTTGCAATCATTCCTACATGACCCGTAGGATAAACTCTCAATGTTTTATCTACACTACCTACTGCATAATGTAATGGCATACTGCATTCAGGGGAAACCAGATGATCTCCAACTGCCACTTGGGTGAAAATTGGCATTGTGATGTTTTTTAATGAAATGTGTTTTCCACCAACATACATTTTGTCCTGAATCAGAAGATTATCCTGATAGATATCCCTAATCCATTGCTTGAAAAGCTCTCCAGGAATAGGAGGCGTGTCGCCTAGCCACCTTTCAACTCTTAAGAAATTATCAACATAACTCTCATTTTCAATATTTCTGAAAAAATTGGTATATTTTTCAATACCTTGCTCAAAGGGTTTTAGAATTGAAAAACAATAGTACATAAATTCTGGAGGCATGTTTCCAATTGAATCTACCATTTTATCAACATCAATATGTTTTGCAAGATTACTAACTACTGTTGTGTCACGCCATCCATCAATGACGGGAGCAGTTGCAACAAAATTTTTTACCTTTTCAGGATGCAATGAAGTATAAACTGTTGCGATAGTTCCCCCAGTACAATATCCTTGTAAGGAAACGTTATCAACCTCAGATTCATCTCTTACAAAATCCACACAATTATCCAGGTAACCATTGACATAATCATCCAAGTCTAAATACTTGTCCATGTTAGTTGGAGTTCCCCAATCCACCATGTACACATCAATTCCTTGATCAAGTAAATTTCTAACCCAGCTTTTCTTAGGATGAATATCTAAAATATGATATCTGTTAATTAATGCATAGGCAATTATCAAAGGAGTCTTAATCTGCATACTGGTTCTTGGTTTGTAGTGTAGCAATCTCACTTTATCCTCAGTATATGCAACTTCGTGTTCAGTAACTTCTAAATTAATTTCATCTGGTGCTGGGACAAGCTTAGGAGCATCTATCATATTTTTTCCAAATTTGAGAAATTCTTCTACAAGTTTTGGATCTAGTCTGCTACTATTTTCTTCTATCATTTTTACTTGCTCCTTATTTTTGATTCTTTTGTCTGTGATTCTAATTTTGAAACTCTTTTTCGTAATGCATGTAATTCTTTATAGATCTCATCAATTTCTTTTTTGTTTGGAAGATTAGCAGACTGGAGCATTACATTTACCATTTGCTCCCAGTGCTTTGAAAGTTCAAGCTCACTAGCAACTAGTTTTCCATAATTTTCTCCAAATTTATGGGAGTCAAATAACTCAGTAAAATCATTATCAAAAATATCAATCCAAATTCTTTTGTATGAATCAAATTTTTCCTGGTCGTTTGGAATTTTTGGCATCTTAGTATTGACCTTTTTTTGTGCATTAGCCCAGGTATCAGCAAGTTGTTGATAATATTCTGTCAATCTTTTGTTAAATTCTGCAAGGTCTTCATTTGCATCTAATAACTCAGTAGCAATTTTTTTTGCATTTGTTGAAAAATTTCTCATCGGACCAACAGACGTTAGGGCTTGCGGTTTACTTGACATTAGATATATCAAGTCCGTCCAAAACAAGGAAAGGTGCTTATAAAATTCTGCTGGGTCTTTTTGTAAGTCGTTTTTCACAACATTATATTACAAAAGCTCGCAATAAATAGATCGATATGTATTATTTAGAACATGGATTATGACAAGGTTTGCCAACAGATCATGATTCTAGACCACAATATGCGGTCTGCTCGTGTAATTAACAATAGGGGACATCTGATCGCTGGTGGCATGAAAAAGGGCATGATGCCTCTAGAAAACGAAAAGCAAGATGAGATGATGTTCATGGAAATTGCGCTCCGGGTAAGAATGCGCCATGAGTTCGATAAGGAATTTGGGCCAGTACGTTTCTCATTATCATACCGGGAGAAGGTAATTATCTACAGTTTTCCCCTACCCGATGAAAACGTTCTGTTAGTATCTTCTTCTAGAGAGGCTGATTTTGGAAAAATTCCATTTAAAATATTAAAAATTATTGAAAAATCTTCTAAAAAATCAACCAAGAATCTATAAATAAATTCCTCTTTTATCCTTAAGAAAATCTACAGGAAAATCATCAGGGAATTTTAATTCTTTGAGATTTGGAACAGTAATCCTTGTACCTTCTCTTAATTCCTCCATGTGTATAATCGAACTAGGAACATTATATATCGGATTATTCGAACAGTCCTCGCAGACAAAATAAGCTTGTATTGGTCTTTTAGAATCCCCAGTAGAGTATAGGAGATAATACTTTGGCTTGTGGGTATTTTTGCACTTTAAAACATCAAACTCTCTCATACAATCAGAGAATATGCTAAAAAGATAACCTTTTCCTAATTAAAAATGAAAACAATGTGAACCCTTGTGTATCAAAAAAGTTGGACAATGGTTTTTATTCTCATATTGTAATAGCCACAACATGTCTCAAGTCGAAAAATCAAACGAATATTATTTGTTTGATCAAAAATGCCAGAATTTACTCAAAGAGCCTGAAATTAGATTTGCTGGACTGATTAACCCTATGGGACATTTAGTTGCAGGGGGAATGAAAGAAGGCATGAAACCATTAGAGGATGACGCAGACATGAGAAAACTCTACATGGAATTAATTTTAAGAGTTTCAACTAGACAAGAATTTGATCAAAGCCTAGGCAAAGTCGAGTATTCAGCTTCTCGAAGAAAAAAAGCAGTTGTTATGAGTTTTCCAATTGATAACAAGGTCTTACTTGTATCTGCTAATCCAGATGTGGACATAGATGCAACCGCTAAGAAAATAAAGAAAATTGCTGGAATTTAGTTTTACACTTTTAATACTACTCACAAGAAATCTACTAAATGGAATCAGATGCTATTAGCTGGAAAGAAATTGATACTCTAACCAAACTGCTTTCAGATAAAATCAATGCAACAGGAAAAAAATTCAATAGCATTTCAACTATTACTCGAGGCGGTCTTGTCCCTTCACGATTGATGGCAGACAGGCTTGATATTCACGAGATTCTAGTTGATAAAAATAAAATTCCCTTAGATTCTTTGTTTGTTGATGATATTTATGATTCTGGAGATACCTTCAAGAAAGTCTTATCAAAGGTTGAAAATCCCAACAGCCTAGTATATGCAACACTTTTTGCAAGAAAAGGCAAACGATATCCAAAACAACTCATATTTGCACAAAAAACCCAAGGAAATGAGTACATTGTATATCCTTGGGATCGATTTGAGCACAAGAGAATGAAAAAATTCCAAAAATAAAACAAGATTGTTTTTTTAATATCAGATTAGGAATTCTTGATTTATTTTTTATAGATAACGTGTTTCCTGATTAGTATCAATGTCTGAGCTAAAACGGCACATGGGCCTTTTTCAACTTACAATGTATGGGATAGGCCTGATTCTTGGAGCTGGAATTTATGTTTTGATCGGCGAGGCCGCAGGGTTAGCCGGCGATGCAGTTTGGATCTCATTTGTTTTAGCTGCAATTGTTGCAGTTATTGCAGGATTAAGTTATGCAGAGCTTTCTTCAGTTTTTCCAAAGGCTGCAGCTGAATATGTTTTTGTAAAAAACTCTTTCAAAAGTAATTTTTTGGGATTCATCATTGGATGGTTAACTGCCGTTACCTCAATTATTACAGCTGCTGTAGTGGCGTTAGGCTTTGGAGGATACCTTACTGAATTTATTGACCTACCAATAGTGGTTAGTGCAATTTTGCTACTAGGTGCATTGTCTATTATCAATTTTTTTGGAATCAGAGAATCTTCCTGGACAAATATTGTCTTAACACTTGTTGAGGCTGCAGGCCTTGTAATAATTATCTACATTGGATTTACCTATGCTACTCCAGAGCCTGTTAATTATTTTGAATCCCCTACCGGCCTGAGTGGAATAGTTATTGCTTTTGTCCTAATTTTCTTTGCTTTTGTTGGCTTTGAGGATATGGCAAACGTTGCAGAAGAGGTAAAAAAACCATCAAGAACTATTCCAAAGGCAATTTTGCTCTCAATAGCAATTACCGGAGTCATCTATGTTCTTGTTTCTTTAGCAGCAGTTAGAGTGGTAAGCTGGCAAGACTTGGGCGCATCTGCTGCTCCTCTGGCTGCTGTCGCAGAAAGAGCATTAGGTGCTGGAGGGCATGTATTGCTATCATCAATTGCCCTTTTTGCAACAACAAACACGGTACTCATTATCTTAATTGCAGGAGCTCGTATACTCTATGGCATGGCAAGCGATAGATCTTTGCCTTCACTCCTTGGAAAAATTCATCTCAAAACAAAAACTCCATGGATTGCAGTTATTGGAATAATGCTAGTCTCTATGGCATTTGCATTTGTCGGAGACATTGTTCTTGTTGCAAATATCTCTGTATTTGCAATAGTGATAACTTTTGCCATGGTGAATTTAGCTGTAATTGTACTTCGATATACAGAGCCATCTGTTGAAAGACCGTTTAGAGTTCCACTAAACATTGGAAAATTTCCAATACTGCCACTTTTTGGTCTAGGATTTTCTGTATACATGGGATTTCAATTTGAACTTCCTGTACTAGCTGTTGGAGGAGGAATTATCGGAGCTGGAATTTTGTTTTACATCATATATACCAGACAGAAGAAAAATCATCAACCAGATGAAGCGTAATAAAGAAATCTCATTTAGTATAGATAAGAAACTCATTTTCCTAGTTATGATTGTATCTATTGTCACAATTTCTGCAAGTGCTTACTTGAGCTTTACCTCTGCTACTGAAGTTTTGCAAGAGAGAATGGAGGAGAGATTACTTAGTGAATCCACACTTCGTGGCAATTCCGTCTTGTCATTTATTCACACGCGAATCAAAGAGACCCAGGTAATCTCAACTGATCCAATGATTAGAAATTTGGTTACTGAATTAAATGGCATCCCTTATGATCCTGCTACCTACTATTCAACAATTCAAGAAAAAAGACGTGATTTTCTTACTCAAATCCAAGCGTTTCAGGAACTAGTTGGATTTTCTATAGGGTTTGAGGATGTAAAAATTATTGGAAAAGAAGGTCGGGTATTTTTTTCTCTAGTAAGGCTAAAAACAACTGATAATTTTTCCAAAGATCCAAAGTTTTTTCGTGGTTTACAAGAACCCTTTGCAGTTTTTGAACCAGCAGAAAAAGGCGGAAGTAAATTAATTGTAGGAGCCCCAATATATGGACAAGAAAAAGGTGCAAAACCAATTGGCGTAGTTATTGCAACCATGAGAACTGATGAATTTAATGATATTTTGTTGCATCGTAGCGGTTTGGGTGAAACTGGCGAGGTATATCTTGTGAACCAAGATCGTTTGATGATAACTGAATCCAGATTTATTGAAAACGCTCCGTTTAACCAAATTGTAGATACTTTACCAGTAAGAGAATGTTTTGAAAATGGTAAACAAGTAAGCGGAATCTACCAAGATTATAGAGGTAATTCAGTTTTTGGTTTTTCATATTGTGTACGCGATTTAGGATTTGTATTGCTTGCAGAATTTGATGAGGAAGAAACCTTGCAGCCTGTTTCTGTTTTACAAAATAGGATCTTTCTTACAGGTATCGTGATCACAATTATTATGGCAATAGCAGCTTTCTTTTTGGCAAAACTACTCTCAAGACCAATAATCAAACTAAAAGATGCTACAAATCAAATTGCTAGTGGCAACTATAACGTAAGAACGAACATAAGAACCCGTGATGAAGTGGGGCAGCTTGCTGCATCCTTTGACATCATGGCACAAAAGATTCAGGAATCTCTAATTACTATTAAACAAAAAGAGGATGTAATTAAACAGCAGGAGGATATTCTGCTAAATTTCTCAGATCAAAGTGAACATGGCTGTGTTTGTCTTATTGACATTAAAGATTCGACAAGGATTACAGCAAAAATGTCTGACTCTCAAGCAAGCACACTTTATAGTACCTTTTTAAATTCAATGGCCGCGATAGTTCAGAAATTCAAAGGAACAGTGATAAAAAATATTGGTGATGCATTACTGTTTTATTTTCCAAAAACTAATCCTTATGATATACAATCATTCAAAAACGTACTTGACTGTTGTTTTGATATGATTGATGCACATGACAAAATTTGTAATATCCTTGAAGAAAAAGGTCTTCCATGTGTGGATTATAAAATTAGTGCAACATATGGTTCTGTAAGATTAGCAAGTACTTCTACATCTGACGTCACAGACATCTTTGGTTCTACAGTAAATCAATGTGCAAAGATTAATGGGCTTGCTCCAAATAATGGATTGATTATTGGAGAATCAGTATACAACGTGGTTAAATCAGTAGAACAATATTCATTTAGTAAAATGGATAAGCAAATGCCTGATCATGAACAAGAATATATCGTGTTTACAGTGACTAGAAAATAAACAGTTTTTTAGATTGTACTTGGATTATTAATAATTATTTTAGCTATTGACTTTTTTTATATCTATACATAATGACGTTGAACAAAGATTTTTGCAAGTGATTGGTAGTACATATTTTTCATATCCTCCTCTGTAGATACTGCAAACTGATTTACCAAATCAGTGGCAGTGATAATTCCTACTAAGGTATCCCCATCTATGACAGGAATTTTCCTGACTCCTCTTGCATACATGAGATCTGCTACCGTCCAAATAGATTCTTCTGGGTCAACGCCGATAAGAGGATGTGACATTATCTGCTTCACAAGAGTTGTTATGGGATAAGCATGGGCCACAATTTTTACTGCAAAATCACGATCGGTGATTATTCCAACAGGGGTATTATTTTCCATAACTATTATTGCACCAACCTTGGCATCTTCCATCATTTTTGCAGCGTCATTTACATTGACTGTTGCATCTACTGAGATGACTGCTTTAGTCATAATGTCTTTAACGCGAATTTTTTTTGGTTCTTTTCCCATTTGATTCACCGTAAATTAGATTTAGACCTATTTGAGGAGGGATCCACAATATCATGCCTGAAAATCACCGACGAGAATCTGTGGAGAGTTTTAAAGGATTCAGAGGCATATTAAAACATGAAAAGAATTGAGGCAATAATCCAGCCAAATATGTTAGAAGCAGTAGTAAAGGTATTGCGAAAAAAAGGTGTGGGTGGATTTACTGTACTTGACGGAAAAGGCCAAGGTGCTGCTGAACCTCCCCTAGTTGGTGAATATTATTCTAAAAATATCGTGATTGTAGTAGTCGATGATGAAAAAGTAGATGATATAATGGAGAAAATAGCAAAAACTGCATGTACCAAAACAAAGGGAGATGGAAAAATCTTCATTACAAACGTTGAAGAATCAACTGATATTTGCACTCAAGAAAAAGGAATACACACTCTTTGAGATAATCTGTATAATCATGAAAAAAATTGAAGCGGTTATTCAAAATGATAAACAAAAAGCAGTAATCGATGCTCTAGTCAGTCAAGGTGTAGGTGGTCTGACTGTAACCAGATCATTGGGCAGAGGTGCTGGAGAAAGACCAAGAATCGGTGGAAAAAAAGGAGAAGAGATTCAATACAATGCAGTTGATACTATAATTACAGTTGTTGATGATTCTAAAGTGGATTCTATTGTATCTGCAATTTCACAAGCAGCATATAGTGGCAAAAAAGGGGATGGTAAAATTTTTGTTTCAACTATTGATAATGCATTTGACATATTTACTAAAGAAAAGGACTCTAAAGCCCTTTGAGAAACCATGTGTGCACTTGATATAAAAAAAATTCTGGTTCCTCTGGATGGATCAAAAAATTCTTTTCGAGGACTGGATGAAGCAATTTATCTTGCAAGACAATGTCATGCTACCCTTACTGGACTATATGTTGTAACACTTGTTTTGCCATCTAAAAGCACGCCTCTCTCTCCAATCGAAAAATATCTTTTAGAAGAAGCTAAAAAATTTATGCTAAAAGCAAAAACTCGTGCTGCACAAAATGGTATCATATTTAATGGTAAAGTTGTTTATGGTGATGAAGGCCCAGAAATTGTTAATTTTGCAAAAAATAATGATTTTGATGTTATTGTGATTGGTGCTAGAGGAAGAAGTGTGTTAAAAGAGATCTTTCTTGGCAGTACATCAAATTACGTAATGCACAAATCTCTGATTCCAGTCATAATCGTAAAATAAGATTATCGTCCGCCTTGTGATAATATCGGAGAAAGCGTGTTAGTTGAGCGAATTTTTGGAATCTTACGAATATTGTTAGTCAATATCTCATCTAATTTTTCTCTAGAATCTGATTCAAGCTTTGCAAAAATGTCATAAACTCCATAGGTTCCCCTTACCTCTTTTACCTCTGGTATTTTTGTTAGTTTCTTAATGATATCGATTTCAGCACCCATATCGCACTGGATAAGAAGATAAGCCATTTCCATGGATCTTCTAGTTTATTTCTATAATAAAAAGATGGTTGATAACTAGCATTTATGAAACAAATTATCACTTTTAACTTTGATAATCAAGGTTTGTTTTTAAATTAGTAAATGTAAAAAAAATTCTATGGCACACACATTTGTGAAGGATGTTATGAAAACAAACGTCATTTCTGTTGATTCTTCTATGACAGTTAAGGACGCAGCTTGTATGATGGATGACGCCAATGTAGGGTGTGTAATTATAACAAAAGACAATGCTCCTTCAGGAATATTGACTGAAAGAGATTTTGTAAAAAAAATAGCATCAAAAAATAAAGCTCTTTCAACTCCTCTATCAGAAGTAATGTCTGCTCCCTTAACCATAATTGGTCCAGATGAAACTGTTTGGGAGGCTGCTGAAATGATGAAGCTAAACGGAATCCATAAGTTGCCTGTACAAGAAGGCAACAAAGTAATCGGAATAATTACAACTACCGATTTGGTTGAAATTTGTAGCTTAGGTTCTGATTCTAGTATGCGAAATATTTGTGATCAAATTCTATTACGAATAAAAGACACAAAATCATCACGGTGATCTCAATTGGTCTATTCATGTCACACAATAAAGTTTCAACATATGGAACTTATTCAATGCACCCACTGGCTGCAAGGAATTTCAGAAAGAGGAGTTTCCTACAAAGCAACGCATGATCCATATTCTAAAATGTTAATAGAATCTTCAAATGAAACAAAAAAATTATTCCATGTCCCTAAAGACAAAATTGTTCTTGTTTTAGATAGTGTGGCACATTTCACAGGCGAAGAAGCATAATAAAAAGACAAAAATTATTTCTTATTTCAGATTGGCCAATTAATTTACTTGACTACTAAAACAGGTTTGATTGCTTTATGCATCACATAATTTGATGTACTGCCAAAAAACTTTTCTTTTGCAGCACCAAGACCGCGTGCACCAATTACAATGATGTCAGCCCTAATGCCTTTTGCCACATTGAGTATTGCATCACCAGGTTTTCCGCCAGCAGTTTTCCACTTGAATGTGATCCCATTTCTTTCTACTTTCTGCCGTGCGATGCCAATTGCACGAGTTGCCTTGACCTGCGCTTCTTTTTCCATTGATTTTGTGAATTTTAATCCAGCTTTCCATGGTAACTGAAATACAAAAAGAGCTGTAATAGTAGCACCTGAACCCTTTGCAATATCTATTGCTTTATCTAGCCCACGAATGGCATTTTGTGAACCATCGATTGGTACTAAGATGTTGTTAATTTTTCCGGCCATTAATTCTATTGTTGAAAGACATGATATAAAGGACAATGATAATTTTCACTTTTGAAAATTTGTCCCTAGTTAAATACAACAGAATTGAATTAAAAAATTTAGAATTCGTTTAGCATTCCCAAATTATCCAGGTTTACCTTATTCTTATCTACACGAATATAATAATCTCCATCAACTATGAACGCTCTTACCATGTCTCCTCTTTTCCAAGTTGCTGATGATCCATTATGGATGGTCATGTATGTTATGCCTTTTTTTATGTTAGATGAAACAACACCTCGTTCAACGATCTCCCCTTCGCTAACCTCTCCATCAAGGTCCTTGTGCTGTTTCACTTGTAGGATACGCTTATGATCCGGACTATATCGAACCTCAGAAATCAGATATTCAGCCCATTTGACCACATTATTTCGATTGTATTTTTGAAAACTCCTCTATTTATCTCATTTATCTAACTATCAAAACTGGACAGCTGGCAAACTCTGAAACTTTTCTGCTGGTACTTCCTAAGGCCTTGATCTTCTTTATTCCGTGAAGCCCTTGGCTTCCAATAACAATTAATGTAATTTTCTTTTGTTTTGCAAACTTTAAAATCTCATCTGTAATGTTTCCTGACACCACTTTGGAATCTGCCTTTATTCCTTTGATCCTGCATTTTGAAACTTGTGAAGCTAACATTTGGCCTGTCTCTTTTTTTGCAGCATCTGTTAACCGCTTTATTGCATTTACTGAGGATGAACTCACCATCCCTAAAAGGGAGCCTGGTGGTTGAATGTAACCTACATTTACCACACTAATGAAATAGATCTGAGATAGTTCTTTTCTTGAAATCTCTATTGCTCTGTTTACGGCATGATTTGAATATTTAGAGCCATCATATGGGACAAGTATTCGCGATAAGATCTCTGAGGCCATTTTTCTCCTACTTTACTACCATTACTGGAATTTTGCACTTATGAACAATTGCATTTGAGACGCTTCCAAGAAATGCTTCTTTTAGAGAACCTCTGCCCCGAGCACCAATAACTACAAGATCAAATCTTTTAGCATTTGCCAATTCTTGAATTTCACATGTAGGACTTCCACGAGTGATTTTTGATCTGAAAAGAATTCCTTTTTGTGCTGCCCTTATTTTGGCGCTTTTCATGAATTTCTTGGCCTCTCTTTCTGGTTGAATAAAATACGGAATAATTGCATCTGCCAGATTTCTAGGATACATTGGTATGATGTATATTCCTGTAATAGTTGCCTGACATGCCCTAGCAATAGATATAGCATTATCTAACCCTCGAATCGAATTTTTAGAACCATCTAAAGGAACAAGAATCTTTTTAATTCTATTTCTAATCATAAATGAAATGATAATTGTTTATGATTTAACCTCTTTGGCAGATTCTCATGGTTGAAAATTATCATATACTACTTTCTTTGCTAAAACATTGAATAAGATAATGAAAATAATGGTCTGCGCTTCCATTGGGTATGGGGACATAAACAAAATCCGTGAACTTTATTCTAAACTCTCCAAAGCAGGATTTGAAGTTCTAAATCATATTGATGAAAAACAAATGGATTATTCTAATGTCAAAGATTTTAGAGAACAAAAGGAATTAGCAAAAAAAATTGTAGAGCACGATCTAAATTATTTAGAAAAAGCCGATGCTGTAATTGTAATTTCTGATGGTATTCCAAGTTTTGGTACAGGGATTGAGATGTATGTGGCTAAAAAATCGGGAAAAAAGGTGATATTGTTTTCCCCTAATGAATTACCAACTCCTTGGCCTGTGAATTTTTCAGATTTTGTTGTAACTAATGAGAATGAACTTTTTGATTTTCTTCATAGCGCCGAAGCGTAGCTAAAGTACATCATCATATCCTTTCTCACCTGTGAATTTTTCTAATCTCCCTAACTGAAGTATGCCAAATATCAAAATTGCTCCAACTATAGCTATCAGATATTCTTCAATACCTACTGCAAGACCAATTCCTGCTACTGTCCATAATGTTGCCGCACTTGTAATTCCTCTTACGTGACCACGTTGAGCTATTATACTTCCTGCACCAAGAAAACCAATTCCTGTAACAACCCCTGCAGCAACTATAGCCGGTTGAATATCAAATGAAAGTGAAACGACGGTAAATATTGTTGCTCCGAGACTAACTAACATATGTGTTCGAAGTCCAGCTGGTCTTCGTTTTAATTCTCTTTCAAAGCCAATTAGTGCACCAAGTGCTACAGATAACAACAATTGAAATAATGTTTGAAGATCAAAACCTGCAACAATTTCCTCAAAAACCATATGCTGACTCTAACTTCATCATTAGTCCTCCTTCATATTTTTTACTTTAAAGAATAACCAATTCTTCTCAGCTGGCCTAAAATGTAAAAGGCAATAATTACCCTTCAACTTCTTGCCGTTGATTTTAAGAACCATCTTCTTTGAGCTTTTTTCTTTGATGTCAAAAGTACCGATATCCCAAGTTTTGACATGTCCTGCACCATAGTTACCTGCCGGTATTTCTCCTTCAAACAACGCATATTCCAAGGGATGATCATCGACTACAACTGCAAGTCGTTTTTCACCTTCCTTTTGTGGAGGAGATTTTGGCAAAGCCCAGCTTTTTAGAACATTTTCAAATTCAAATCTAAGATCCCAATGTAGCCTTTTTGCATGATGTTCTTGAATAACATAAACGGGTCTTTTCAGATCTTTTTTATCAATTTTTTTTACAACCTCTTCACAAAAACTGGAATTAATTTCTTGAGACATGGACTAGTGGCTCATGCCGGATTTTATATTGTTACTTTTGGAAATTATTTTATTAACTATATTCCAAAATTCTTCATATTCTTCATCAGTTTGTGCACGCCCATACTCAGAATAAAACCAGGAGATAAATTTGTGCTCAATCTTTCCAAATACATAACCTATTTGAAACTCCTTAGAATTTCTTATACTAAATAACGAATCTTTATCTAAATCCTTCCAACGTTCAGACATTTCAGTAAAGTTTTCTTGTGACATCTCAAGAAGTCTATCTAAGTGATCTTTTGCTTTTTTTTCCATATTCATAATTATTTTACAATTACTACTGGAGCAGATGATTTATGGAGAACATAATTTGATACACTGCCAAGAAAAATATCTTTTATGCCGCTTTGTCCTCTTGCACCGATTACTATAATGTCGTAATTTAGGGATTTTGCAAATTTAACTATCATATAAGCAGGATCTCCAAAATCAATTTTTTTGTTAAACACAATTCCATTTTGGGCTGAGCGCAGTTTTGCTCTCTCCATAATTTTATCAGCAATTTTTAATGCCTCTTTTTCTGGATTTTGTAATCGACGAAATGCTTTCTCTGGTGTTCGTGGTAGAACAAACATTCCTGTTAACGTTGCACCACATTGCCTAGCAAGATAAATTGCCATATCTAGTCCTCTGAATGAGTTTTTAGAACCATCTAAAGGAACAAGAATATTTTTCCACATCATAATTACTAAGATTTTGTTCATTCAGGCAATTTAACTCGCTGGCAATTCTCGCAACTGAAAATCACTACTGGAAATGACCTTTTCTACAAATATACCTGAACAATAATTTTGATTCATGATAAAAAAGAAGGTCAGGAATATTCTTGTACCACTGGATGGTTCTGAAAATTCTATTCGAGGTTTAGATACTGCAATCTATATTGCGCGTCAGTGCCATGCAATCATTATCGGAATTAATGTGCTGCCGGTATCAATATTTGCTGCCATTCAACCTGCAGATTTTATGCCTGCATATTCTGCTTTAGAATCATTTGATATTATTAATCAGCTTAAGAAAAATGCCAAACGCTTTTTGGAATCTGCAAAACTAAAGGCAGCTAGACAAGGTATTTTATTTAAAACAAAAATAATGCAAGGACAACCTGGTCAGGATATTATCCGCGTAGCTCACGATAAGAAAAACAAAATTGATCTTATTGTAATAGGTTCAAGGGGAAGGGGTTCAGCTAAAGAATTATTCTTTGGAAGTACGTCAAACTATGTTATACATCGTGCTAATGTCCCAGTTGTAGTTGTAAAATAATTCCGATAAGAATTGATTGTAATATTTTGCGGACTCCCAGGCACCGGAAAAACTACACTTGCAAAAGAACTTGCCCCATTAATTGACGCAGTAATTTTATCAACTGATAAAATTCGAAAGCAGCTTTTAGCAAGACCTACTTACAAAAGACATGAAAGAGAATTAATTTACAATGTGATGACGTTAATTGCAAAATATCTACATAAAGCAAGAAAAAATTGCATACTGGATGCAACCTTTAACAAAGAAAGCTCAAGAAAGGGTGTAATAAAAAAATTGGGACTATCACCTAATCAGGTTTTTATCGTTGAATGTGTTTGCCCAGAAGACGTTATAATATCAAGGCTCGAATCAAGAAGAGCAGATTGGTCTGATGCAGATGTGTCAGTATACAAGAAAATGAAAAAAATCTATGAACCTGTAAAAGGTATGCATATTACTGCAAATACACTTCAACTTCCACACATAACTGCCAAGGTTGTTGCTCAGATAATTCAAAAAAACAAATGACTTTTACGATTGATTAAGATATGCAGATGTTAACTAATTGTTTCTAATTTTCTTTTGATTGATTTAATTTACTGTGGCCTTTTCCATTAGCAGATCTTTTCTCACTAAAATTGGCGCACTGTAAAATGTTGCAAGAGCAATAGCATCAGATGCACGATAATTTCTCAAAATAATATCTTTTTTTCCTGCCAAATATAGATTTGCTCGTAATGCATTTCCATTTTGATACAACTTTACTTTTACTAACAATAATTCATTTTCTTCACAAATCTGCTCTAGCATATTGTAAATTGTTGGAAGAGAATCACGTTTCTCATCAATAAAATTTGAAATGTATTGTGCAACTTCTCCTGAAAAGGCCGATATTGGAAATTCTTTACCATCATCAGTTTTTAGAACTACAACTCCTTGTACTGCAAAAGGATCTGCCAATCCAACGCCGTGTATTTTGACTAGCTCATAATCTGCATCAGGCTCTTGGTCTATTCTTAGTGTGGATTTGCTCTTTTTTAGAGTAAATTTTGGATTTACAAATTTTATTAATTCTTGATACCTATTTTTTAAGATTGAAACTGGATTTCTTATCTTCATTTTAAAATCCCCCATCAGAAGATTTTCTTTCATGTGATTTGTCATTGAGATTCAATGTTCTTCGCATAGCTGCTGCTCTGTTTCGAATTGTAACTTCAGTTATGTTAGCTGCCTTGGAAATATCTCTCTGAGAATAACGTTCGTCCATCTTTACGCAAGCAAGATACAATGCAGTTGCTGCCAAACCTGTTGGACTTTTACCAGCGACTTCGCCACTTTGTTCATAATCATGAAGAATTTTTGCTGCAAAACGTTTTGATTTTTCTGAGATTCCTATTTTGTTTGCTATTCTAGCAATACAATATACTGAACTTACTACTGGCATTTTCAGATCTAATCTTTCTACAAGAACTCTATAACACTTGGCAAGCTCTTTTCTTTTAACATTACTTACTAGTTCGACATCTTTTAGTGTTCTAGGGGTTTCAGATTCTCGACATGCAGCGTACAATGCAGCACCTAATAGTGATGTAATTGATCTTCCTCTAATCAGATTTTTTTCTACGGCTTTTCTGTAAATGTATGCTGTCTTTTCAATTGTAACTTCTGAGAGTCCAAGCTTGTCTTTTAATTTGCTAAGTTCATTAAAAGCAATTCTAAAATTTCGATCAGATGATTTGTGAGCCTGGCTCCTACTGTCCCAAATTCTCAAACGCCCTATGGTGTGTTTCATTGAAGAAGAGAGTGCTTTACCAGTTGCATCTCTATCGGTTGGTCCGATAATGGTTGCAAGTCCCATATCGTGTCTACTCAAAGATGTTCCCGCACCAGTCCTTGAACCATCTTCACCATCCATGAAATTACGATGTTCAGGTCCATAAGATTCAATTTTTTCTGACATTACAAAACCACAACTACCGCAAAAAATCTCGCCACTTTCCGCATCAGTTACATTTGATCTACTGCCACATCTGTTACATTTATTCTTGGGAATTATCATGACTTTTTGCTTCGTATTCATGTATAATTATACACAATCATACATATATATACATTGTGTATAAATGTGTATTTTTATATAGTGCCTTTAACTAATGACTGCATGGCATCCTCATTTGTAACAAAAATTGCAAAATCAGGCAGTGATTCAAACGGTAATGGGAGACGAATTATTATAGTTCCAGCAGATCGTGTTAAAGAAATATCAAAAAAGTACGAAGGCAAACAAATCAAAATTACAATCGAAGAAATCTAAAATTCAAAATTGAAACATCGTGGATTCCTACTAATAATAATTTACCCCATCTTTATGTAGACTCGTCTGCTTTTGCAAAACATTGGCATCAATGGATAAGGTTGGAATTATTCTTGCTATTGCAATAACTAGTGTAGCTGTAGCATTTACTGCAACTGGAGGGTTAGGTTCACTGTCTAATATGGCCACAAATGTTGAAAAGATATCGCCACCAGTAAGTGAGTTGGAAAAAGAAGCACTGGTGGTCAAAAAAGTGACTGAGGATATCGAACAAATAGCAAAAGAAGCAAAACAGACAACAGAAAAAGCACAAGAAATTACAAAAGAAGCAGTCAGTGCAAAACTTCCAGCAAAATTGGTTAGTATTCCCAAAGGAACTTCTGTGCCAGGATGTGATAAAGCGGATCTCTGCTATGATCCTCCACATGTGACTATATTTGTTGGTGGAGAAATTTTATGGAGAAACGATGATTCATCTGCCCACACAGTAACCAGTGGAGTTGTCCTTACTGGACCCGATGGGAATTTTGATAGCAGTCTTTTAAGGAATGGACAAACGTTTTCACATATGTTTGATAAATCTGGAGAATACAGGTATTTTTGTATGATTCATCCTTGGGCGACAGGTTCAGTTACTGTGAGCTAATAATAAAAATCAAATCTAAGAATCATGATCATGCTTTAAGTATCATAATGACGTAACTATCACGACGAGGATGTTCGGACGAAACATACAGTTTACGTCTGAATTAGGAACAGAAAGTTCTGAGGAAAGCCTTGGACTGTTTATGTTCTACATCAGGATTTCCCCTGCTAGGAAAAGTACTCCAGTCCTCGTCATTTCTATTATATAAAAATGAGTGCAATGCATTCATACTGTTTATTTTTAATTTATTCTAATACAACCTATGCCACTGGTATGCAAATGTAAGGACTGCGACCGATGTATTTTTGAAGCTGAGATGGAAGGAAGACTTTGTTTGGCTTGTAAAAAAGGATTTCATTCCAATTCTAGTAATTCCATTAATCAAAATTAATCTCATAGCGTCTGATTTTCACCTTTGATAATCTAGAGTTTTCTAATATTTACCATTTAAGATTACAAAGTATGTCAAAAAACAACTCAAAAAAAGAATTAGAAAAAAAATGGAAAAAAACCGAACAAGAAGAAATGAAAGAAGAATCACATCAGGTTGACCTCAAGGAAGGATACGAACAAGACGAAGAATACGAAGAGTCAGAAGAATAGTATCGTCAAAAAATGACCCAAATAAAGTGCCAATGTCTAGAATGTGAATGCATGACTGAAGGGCAAGCTGACCAAAATGAAGAATTCATTTGTAATTTTTGTAAGATGGGAAATCACTACGATAAGTATTGACTGTATTAATTTGTAAAAAATCAGGCAATCTCTATCTTACCAGATGCTAGCTGCATACAAAACTCGTCCATTTTGTTTAGGTTATGTTCAACTATTTCCTTAATTGCAGATTCAAATTTAGCTACATCTAATTCTTTATCAGAAATAGGTTGAATAATAATAGCTCTTGGTTCATTTACCGGCTTTCCAATCACATTATACATCCAAACAAGTACTTCTTCTAAATCAGGAATAGCTTTCTGAATCTCTCCTGCCAGCTTAAATGACAATGCATTGTAAATTTTACCAATATGACTAACAGGATTCTTTCCTGCTGTAGCCTCAGAGCCTGCAGGTCTGGTAAGAGAAATTACTCGATTTGCCATATTTCCTCTTCCCACTTCGCCAGAATCCGCATTGTCTGCTGATGTTCCTAAAACGGTAAGATATAATCCCTCTATTCCCTTATTTTTTGTATCAAGATTATTCATTGTTATCTTGACCTCATCAAAATCGTCTCTTTTTCTGTGAAATTCAGAAATTGATTGCAACATATCTTGTTTTCTTTTAAAATAGTGGTTCTCTGAATTGACATGGAAATCAACAAATGCCATTGCGATTGTAAGATCTAAAGTATTATCCTTTCTGAATCCCATAACTTTGACATCCTCCCCAGATTCAGGAAATTCTTTTTTAAAATTTTGTGAGTTAATGTATTCTTCAGTTTCTAACACAGAAGATTCTGTCTTTGTAAAAGGTGCATAACCTACTAAAGCTGATGTATCATTTGCAACAAACGATTTTGGATTTTCAAAAATAGAACGTAATTCATGTGAAGATGTACCAACTTCTAGCTGATATTCTACATGTTCCTCTTTTACAAATCTCAAATTGGTATCAAACCATTTTTTTGCAGTTAAAATTGTCACATCCTCAACTGGAAGTTTCTGTCCTTTAACTTCAAATGTTGCTCTATCCCCAATTACTAACTTCATTGGTTTTGTAATCTTTCCTCCTCCAAACTTGTTTTCGCTTTGTCCAGCAACTAATAGAGATTTATCCATGTTGTGATGTTGTATGGCACCTGTTTCTTTCAGATACATCTTAGATAATTCTATTGAAACCTGATTCATGACAAGATCACAAATAGTATCAGGATGGCCTATCCCCTTTCGCTCAACGATTTCAAATCTCTTTTTAAAGGTAGGTATACTCCTTATTGGCTCTAGAAAAATCCCGGCACTCATTATGTTACCTAATTTTTCTAAACTCCAATTAAATCCTCTCAGATGATAGTTACCACACTTGATAATTATTGTCAGTCTTTTATCGTTGCCTGCACATAGAAAAATGTGGAAAAGGAGGCTGTTCTCTATGAGCGATTACCAAATCATAAGGTACGTTGTCTAGCATGTGCTAGGTATTGTGAAATTGGAAAAGACCAGATTGGGCTATGCGGAATACGTGGTAATAAAGAAGGAAAACTTGTTCTTTATGTATATGGCAAGGTTGCAGCGTGTCACATAGACCCAATTGAAAAAAAGCCTGTAACTCATTTTATGCCCGGAACTAAGGTTTTTTCTATTGGTACAACTGGGTGCAACTGGCTTTGCAAATATTGTATAAACTTTGATCTTAGCCAAAGAAGAAAGGTTGAGGGAACTGACATTTCTCCTGAAGAAGTAGTCGAAAAGGCGTTGCTTTATCGCTGTAACGGCATAGCGTACACCTACAATGAGCCAAGCATATTTCTTGAATATGCCAGAGACTGTGGTGTTCTGGCTAGAAAAAAAGGACTTTTCAACGCTTTTGTATCTAATGGTTTTGCTACCCCCGAATCTGTTAAGATGATGAGTGAGTTTCTTGATTGCATCACTGTAGATTTTAAAGGAAATGGAGAACAAAAATTTGTAAGACAGTATGTTGGTATACCAAGCTCACAACCTGTTTTTGATTCTTTAGTTGAGCTCAAGGAAAAAACTAACATTCATGTTGAAATTACTGATTTGATTGTTCCACAAGTTGGAGATGATCTTGAACACGCCAAAAAATTATGTAAATTTATCTATGATTTGTTTGGCCCAGAAATGCCTATACATTTTTTACAATTTCACCCCTCATACAAAATGATGGATTTTGAACCAACACCAGTAGCTACACTTGAAAAACATTACGAAGTTGCAAAAAAAGAAGGTCTCAAATATGCATATGTTGGAAATGTTCCAGGACATCCACTTGAGCACACATATTGTCCTGAATGTAACAAAGTTGTTGTTCGAAGATACAGTTTTGATATCTTGCAATGGAACTTAGATGATAACAACTGCTGCAAATTCTGTGGAAATAAGATATACATGGTTGGTAAGCTAGATAAAAATTTCCAAGAAAAAAGATTTGAATTTGTTTTTTAATTGTAGTTTTTACTTTAATTTTCTGATTGCTTCTTGGAGGTGGATGTCATAAAGTGAGATGATTTGATCTAATTCAACTCGTTCATACTGTGTCATTTTACGTTTAAAATCATGGAAAAAGGTTTGCATTAATTGTCCTTCAATCGTCCCCAAGAAATATCCATGCCAAAAATCTTTATGGTTTTCATATTTTCCAATTTTTTTTACTCCCAACAAATCTTTAGAGCTAGTCCTTTGTAGCTGAGAAATATAGCCTTCAATCGAAAATTCAGCTTCTTTTTTAAAATTTTCAGTAAGTGTCATGAATTCTCCTAAATCCAAAATACGTCGAACCTATTTGAGGCTAATCTGTATTATCAAAATCGATTTTCAGTTTTGATTTTAATCTGTACTCTATTTTAAGGGGAATTTGAAATAAGTTATCAAATGAAAGCATCAGAGATTATCTCAGAGATAGATGAAATTGTAAAGTCACAAACAGACGGTGTTTATTCCAAATGGAGAATAGGGACAGCAAATGATGCTGATGATAGTGAAAATGAACATGGAAATCCAGATAGTTGGCGAGATTGGGATACTAATACGCCTGAGGATGCAGAGAAAGTAGAAGCGTATTTTGTTGATAAAGGAATGAGGTCTGAAGGCCCCGGCTTTGGCGATCCTGATTTTGTGTATATCTTTTACAGCGGTTCTCCTCAAGAGTCATTCTGATTAAAACCTCTTCAGTTCATCTTTTATGCCCACAGCAATCTGTTCTTTTGAAATTTTTAATGCCCTCTGATTCTATTTTCTTTAATCTTTTCTAAACAAGATGGGCAAACCTCCAGCCTGTCCACTTTACTTAATTTTCCCTCAGAAAGACAAATACTACAAAATGATTTACTAAATACTCTTTTGATGGATTTAACTAATTCCATTATCTACAGCCTAGAGTTTTTTGAATTTGTCAAGTATTGTCATTACTTCTTCATCAGACACTTGATCAAATTCTTCGTAAAATTGACCTACAGCATAAAACTCAACAGGTGTCTCAAGGGCTACTATGGCATCTACTAATGGTCTCATTTCTTCGAAGGTATTTGCAGGAATTACTGGTACAGCCAAGATTACTCGATTAACTTTATGTTCAGAAAGCCATTTTAGTAATACAAAAACTGTTGAACCAGTTGCAATTCCATCATCTACTAATATCACCGTCTTATTGTCAAATTTGTAGTCAGCACTCCCCCTATACTCTTCTAGTCTTCTTTTAACCTCTGATTTCTTTTTGCTAATTTCATCTTCAAATTTTGGTTCTTGTGAAAACATATCCCAATATTGACCTTGGTATATTGTTCCGTCATGTGTTATTGCACCAATTGCGTATTCAGGTGAACTTGGTGGAGTAATTTTCTTTGAAATTATAACATCCAAAGAACATCCTAATTTTTTTGCAATTTCTTCACCTACTACTACTCCCCCTCGTGGAATAGCAAGAACAATTGGTTTTTCTCCGTTTAAGATCTTGCTAATTTTTTCTGCTAACCTTTGTCCTGCAGCCTTTCGATTTTGGATAATTGCCAAGATTCAGAAACCTATTATTCTCCTAATATCTGCAAGACTAAATTTCTCTCTCTGCTTCGAGTATCTAATTCTAAAAGAACAATCTGCTGCCATGTGCCTAACATAAGGTTCCTATTGGAAAAAGGTATGGTCAATGATGGACCTAAAAGCGATGCCCTAACATGAGAATGCCCGTTTCCGTCATGCCACCTCTGTTCATGTCCATAGTCAATATTTTTGGGAGCAACACGTTCTAGCATCTTTGGAAAATCCGACAAAAGTCCAGGTTCATATTCTATCGTAGTCAAGGCTGCAGTAGAACCAGAAACAAAGATTGTAACTGTCCCATTTTTAATTTCTGAACTTTCTATAACCTTTGATGTTTGTTTGGTAATGTCAATAATGTCATCTTCTCCTTTTGTTTTCACTCGGATTGTTTTTGTAATGACTGTCATACGTTAATCTAAAGAGGCCAAAGCTCTTGTAATGTCTGTTTTACTAATTATTCCATCAAGACCATCACCGTCATCAAAGACATAGAGCCCATTTACCCCATTTTCAATAATTATCTTGGATGCAGTTGCAAGGTCTTGATCAAATTTTATTGAAATCAATTCCTTTGACATGACATCCCTTGCAAGAGTGGTCCCACCAAAGCCAGATTCTGAAAGAAATCCTTTTCTCATATTGTCTGAAAATGCATAAACTCCAACATCATCTCCTTCGCTACCTAAATCCAACGAAACTCTAAAAAAATCTCTAAGCGAGATAATCCCTACAGGTTGATTATCCTGATTTTTAGTAATTATTCTTGAAACTTGGTTTTCAAGCATTTTTTTCATCACGTGAGAAAGTGTTGCACCGTAATGTGTTGATATGTATTCATGTGTCATAAAATCTGCTACTTTTTTCTTTCCTGCAAAATTATTTGCAAAATAATTGGTTAGATCAGTTTTTGTAAATATTCCTTTAAGATCTTGATCATTGCCAACTGCCAAAGAACTTATTTTTTTATCTGTCATTATTTTTGCACAATTTTTTACGGATTCAGTTATGTCGACATATTCAATTGGCTTCATTATCTTATCAAGAGAAATCTCATCAAGGCTTTGGGTTGTATTTTCTTTGAATAAAAAAAATCCAATATCTTTTTCAGTAACAATGCCTACAGGTTTTCCTGAATCTTTTACAATCAATCGACTAACGTTATTTTCAAGAATCTTTTTGATTACATCGGATATTGTTGAGCTACGAAGAATCGATATTGGTTTTTGAATCAAGTTTTGTGCAGTCATATTCCCAATCTCTCTAACGTTTTGCAATTGCATTGACTATATCTGATTTTGTAATGATGCCCACCAGTAATGATTTTCTAACAACAGGAAGGCCACTTATGTCATGGCGAATCATAAGAAGGGCGGCAACTGATACATCATCATTTGCATCTACTGTTATGGGATTTGATGTCATTATATCAACTGCTTTGAATGGAAGAAGATAGCTAAGCTGATTTGTTTGCAGCTCCATTAGTTGATGGCCCTTTTGGTATCTCTCTAATTCTTGGGGGTCTGCAGTTTCTGCAATCCAATGAGGTATTTTGGCAGGCAAAAAGTTACGATGAGTAATAATTCCAACAGGTCTTCTTTTTCTCTCAACTACTATCCTTGTAATTCTATTGTTAATTAGCAAACTTTCAACTAAAAGAACAGAATCAGAAGGTGTTACAGTAATTACATTGCGAGTCATAATATCAGAAACCTTCAAAGGTTTTGTTGCTTGAGTCAAAAATACTGAAACTAGATCTGTTTTTGTTACAAGTCCATCCAAAGCTCCTTTCTCGTTAAGAACTATTATTGAGCTAATTTTTCGATTACTCATCAATTTAGCACAATCATACACTGTAGCATTTTTTTTGACGGTTACTAGATTTTTTGACATAAAATCTCCAACTTTGACTGATTTAATGGGTTTTCCACCAAGGCTGTAAACTGTTTTTGCTACATCTTTTTCAGTAATTATCCCAACAGGTTTGTCTTTAGCGCCTAAAACTATTAGCCTTCTAATTTTATGTTTAAATAAAATATCTCTTGCTTCCAAGAGTGTTGTAGTTGGTTTTACTGTAATAGACCTCTTAACAATTACATCATTTAATCCGGCTTTTCTTAATAACATGAGATTATTTTCATTTTATTTATTAAATATGTGAATAAGAATCTCACTAATGAATATCAAAATTGAAAATCAAGCATTTCTTTTAATGCAAAATTCTTATCCCGGTAATCTAGGAGAATATACAAATGATTACTGAAACCATTTATGAGCATTTAAAGGATATTTACAACTCCAAAGTAGGCCCTCTTGTTAGCCCTGCTATCGAAATAGATCCATCATTTACTGTCTCCAGAGTAATACATGATATCACTAAAAATGATGTCTATGACGTTTTTTGCATGGAAGGAGACCATGTTTTAACTACAAATGTTAGGACTCTTCTTGAAGGAAAGGATATTGCTGATATGAACATTAGGCCATTTCTATCTCCAATTCATTCCCTCACTAAAGATGATCCTGTCCAAAAGGCTGCAAATACAATTGCTCACTACAGGATTAGGGCAGTCCCAGTATTAGAAAATAATAAAATTGTTGGATGTGTCACAGCAAAAAGCATTCTTGAACTTCTCTCAAAAAAGGGTAATCAATGGATTGGTGCCAATTTAATACTCACTGCAAATCCAATTACAATAAAATCTAGCGAGTCCCTGGCCACTGCTCGAAGGCTAATGATATCAAAAAAAATCGATCACCTTCCAGTAATAGACAAAAACTCAGTACGACAGGTTTTGACTTCATACCATGTGCTTCAAACACTAAATCCAGAAGAAAGACTTGGGAAAAGATCTCTTAGTATGACAAAAGTTGGAAACCTAGGTGCTAGAATCGGAAACATGGGCAGTACTCGCATTCCTAGATGTTTACCAAGTGATAACCTTAATACAATAATTCGAAGCATGCTTGACACTAACACAACATGTTGTCTAGTTTCTCTTTGGGATAAGCTTCAAGGCATCATAACATACCGTGACATTCTAAGTTTGCTTGCAGCTAAAATTGAAAGCGAGATTCCACTGTATGTGGTTGGTATGCCAGAAGAGCAAAAAAATGTTGATCTCATTACATCAAAGTTTTCTAATACGCTTAAAAGAATTAGAAATGTTTACTCTGAAATACAAGAAGCTAGGGTGTCAATAAAAAAGCAGCGTACTGGAAGTAATAAAAGAAGAGAAGGAATGTATGAAGTATCAATAAGGATAGCTACCCCTCACTATGCACCTTTTATCTTCAAAGAGTCTGGATGGGATTTAGGTGAAGTTTTTGAAACTTTGAGCCAAAAAATGCGTAGGACATTATCTAAACGTGCAAAAAGAAGATTCAAACCAAGTATTAGAAAAATTGAGACTCCTGGTCTAATTGAGTCACTCTGAAAATAAAGAAAATGTATTGTTAGTAGGTTTTCCAAGTAATGGACTAATTGGTACCTTTGCAATATCATATCTTGTTTATCATTTGAAAATGAAACAAATTGGTGAAATGGAGCATCCTGGTCTTTTACCCACGCTTTTTATTGAAAATGGTGAAATTTTTGGGCCTATTCGAGTCTATAACAAAGACAATCTGTATGTGATAACATCTGATTTACCATTTGACCCAGAACTAGCCTACGACTTTTCTGAATCAGTAATTGAATTTGCAAAAAAGAACAATATTGGAAAGACAATCATGGTAAGTGGTTTAGAATCTTCAAATGCTGATCCAAATGCGCCTAAGGCATACGGACTAGTAACACACCAGAACCTTGAAAAGTTGCTATATGATAATGAAATTCCAAAATTTATTTCTGGAACAATATTTGGTACTGACGCTGTTATGATTTCTGCCTTTAGAGCATCTGACATCCCAGCTTTAGTTTTGTATTGTGAATGCCATCCATTTTTCCCAGATCCGGAAGCATCTGTTCATGCTATTACTGTTTTATCAAAAATACTTGAGGTAAAAATTGACACAACTGAAATCAAGAAAAAGTTAGAACATTTACGAATTCAGCACAGAAATCTAATGCAAGAAACTATATCTGCTCTGCAACAACAGGCAGGAAAACAACCTGGTAGTATGATGCCTCGTATATATGGATGATTATAAAATGAGTGAAAAAAACGAAAAAATTAAAATTAAAAATATCTTTCCTGCTCTATATCCAAAATTAGTTGATGACATAGAGGGGAAAATTCTTTCTCCTCTTTCATGTATCACAGAGCTTGAATCAAAATGGATATTAGAGTTTGATCTTCCACTTGTGAATAAGGACGATATTTCAGTTGCTCTTGATGCTGGAAATGTAATCACTGTAGAGGCAAAATTACGGGAAGCATATTGTGATGAGAATTTGGAGTCTAAATGCGAATTTCATTACTTCAAAAAGAGAGTAACTTTGCCAGGAGGAATAGATGACAAGAAAATCACATCCAATTTTTTAAATGGACGATTGACAATTAATGTACCAAAAGTATTTCGTGGCAGTAAAATTAAGGTTGAATAACTTTTTTTTAATTTGTCTAATTTCCAAAGTTGAGAATCAAATTCGAAAATCATCATTACTTAATTAAGTGACGTTGGAGATAATTTATCATGGCAAAAAAACCCACAAAACCTATTAAATCAACTGCAGAAGGATTGACACCATTTTGGGGTTCAGGCTGGACAGATTTAGATAGGACATTTGAAAATTTTAGAAGGGACTTGGAAAGAAGCTTTGCATCATTTCCATCCTTCAAGTTCCCATCAATGCCAATGCCTGCCATGCCAAAAATGGTGCCAAGCACATGCGATATAATAGACGAGGGGGATAAACTCCGAATAAAGATGGATGTTCCTGGAGTCAAGAAAAATGAAATAGATCTGAACGTAACAGACAATTCTATTGAGATTTCAGCAAAACATAAAGAAGAAGCTGAAGAGAAGAAAAAGAATTTCCTTAGGCGTGAAAGAAGTGAGGTTTCTTATTACAGAGCACTTCCACTTCCAGAAAAGGTTCATTCAGATAAAGCACAAGCAAAACTGACTGACGGAGTTTTGGATGTAATACTACCAAAAATTACTCCTACTCCAGTACAAAAGAAAAAATCAATCCAAGTGCAATAATTTTTTTTGAAAAACTAAAACAAATAGATAATGAACCTAAATTACGAAAAATTTTATCGATTTTTACCAAATGCGCCCTGGTGATCACTTAAACAACACGAACATTCTTTTTTATAACACTCATTAACTTTTTCATGACCGCATGAGCCACAATGACAGTATTGATCTTCTTTCATGCTAGTAAAGTGGAATTGTGATAGTTAAACAATTGCAAAATTCTCAAATTTGAATTTGAGATCTAAAAACTACATTAAGCGTCAAAGAGTAAAACTGATCTTTTTACACTCTCCAAAATTTTCCTAGACACACTCCCAAGCCTTAAAATACCTTTGAATCCTCGTATTTTTCTTCTCTTAGACATTATGATTAAATCTGCATCGTAATATCTTGCAAATTTGATAATCTCTTGTTCTGGCAAACCAACTGAGACTTTGTAAGTGGCGTTAATGTTTTTTGAGTGACAAAGCGTTGCACGTCTCTTCATTGCTTGCTCCATATCCGATTTGATCCTGTTTGTTGTTGCATCTAATTCCTTTTGCATGGATTTTACTTCTGACTTGCTGAAAGTAAATATTGGAGGTTTTAAAATCGGTTCAACCACATGTAAAATGTTAATTGTAGCACCTGATAGCTTTGCAAAATAAATTGCCTTTCTAAGTGCTATATCACCTCCCGGGGTCCCAGCATGAGGAACTAAAATATTCTTTAGTTTCATCATGATAAATTTTAGTCTGATCCTAAAAAATAGGATGTTAAATTATCAAAATTGATTATATTAAATGAAAATTAGAGAATTGAAAAAATTAGTAAACCTGTTCTAGTTTGAAAAAAAAGAAGAGGTATTGTACAACAAGTAATTTTTTCTATTAATCAACTAAAATTTTTATGGAATAATTAAGAAATAGCCGAGAAGCCAGTACTTTCTCATTGCTGAGTAGCTAACATTTTAAGAGTTTTCAGTTCCTTCCGAAGAATTCCCTGTTTCCTTGCTTAATTGTCAACATATTTCTATGTTCTGACTTTCTCGCCATAATGTGTTGCGTACAAATCTTACTTAACATAGTGGTATGATCTTCAAATCTGATAATCGCTATCTTGTTCTAATTAATTTGAAAAGTTCGCTAGAATTGATGTAATTAGTATATGACACATTCAGGCTTGATAATCTAGTTCGTTATTAAAATAGAAATCACTGAATAACATTATCATGCAAAAACAATGTCTAAATGATAATTGTTACAACATTATAAAGCAGCTAGCAAAAAAGCAGCAGTTTCTTGCACATGTTAACAGATACATCGAAGATGCAAGTAAAAGTAGCGATACTCAGGCTGAAAAGATCTGGAAGACTATCCAAACCGACGAACAAAAACACGCAGAGATGTTGCATGATTTGCTATCAGCAGAAGTCAAAAACAACAAGTTTTGAATAGAATCTTCAAAACATTCTTTTTTTATTACGTCAAATTACCAACACAAGATAATACTGAAAAAACATTGATTCTCAAGTATGCAAATAGTATACTTTGTCTAAATATGAATTGGATAATTATTTAGTGTGACAAAAGTAAGAAAAGTAGTGTATTTAGTTAGAAATTATAATTTAATTACGTAGCTTTTGCAGAAGGTTTGCCAATCTAGAATTTGAAACGGTATTACAATTGCTACTGATAGTAGGTCTAGGTGCATTGATTATCTTCGCTGTGTTACAGTTGGACCAAATTGAAAAATAAACCGACGTTGAATCGGGCAATTATGAAAGAATCTAGCCCACTTAGGTTCGCAACAATATTATTTTTTCAATACTATAATTCTAAATGTAAAAAATTAAGTTTTAGTAATTTTTTATATGAGGAGATTCGTTTTGATAGGCCTCAACAATATCTCTTGCTGTGACAATTCCAGTAATTGTATCCTGAACCTTTAATGCAAGTCTTTTGATGTTGTTAGCTGCCATTATACTCGCAGCTTCATTAGCCAGTATACCATCTTCAGCAGTTATTAATGGAAATGATGAATAAGGTTCAATTTTTTCATCTAGCTGAACGCGATTGTAAAGTACTTTGAAGACAAGATCTCTTTCTGTAAAAATTCCATAATCGGACTGAGAACCCTCGACAATAACGCTGCCAATTCCTTTTTCAAACATCATTTGGACTGCATCTAAGATTGATTCGTTAAATGACACGCGGTGAATCTTTTTGCTTACTACCTCCTCTAAGCTAGGTGCGACATACGTTCTTCTAAAAGCTCTGACTAAATCTGAAGCTGTCACAATCCCTACTAGCTTATCTGAATCTGCAAAAACTAACAATCTTGCTTTTTTGGAGATCATTGATTTTGCGGCATCTAGTATGCTAGTATCAGGCTTAATTTTCACAAAAGGTTGCTGTGAAACCTCTTTAATCTTCACATCTGGAAGAGTTTTTGTCGATACTATTTGCTGCAAGATGTCTCGTTCTGTAAGAATCCCTAAAGGAGTTCCGTCCTCTTCACTTACAATGAGATTGCCAAATCCCCTTCTTGCCATAAAACCAATAGCCTCACCAAGAGAAACATCTGGAAGAGCGGAGATGGGATAAGCAGTCATGTAATTTCCAACTGGAAGATCTGTTACGTGTAACACCATACTTTAATTTGAAAAAAAGAGTATTTGATTATAGCAATTGATTATCAAAAATGGAATTTACCAGATCAATCTATTCATTCATAAAGTAATTTAGCAAAATTTGTCTGATAAAAATTATACTTGATAAGCTCTAAAAGATTTAGTTAACTTTCAAAATTGGCTATTTTTACTCAGATGTTTTATGATTTCCTAGTAAACAATGGATGCATATATTATAATATACATTCATTATTTTTCTGTCACAACCACAATTGCAGATACATTTCTTGGTTTTCAGAGTATGAATTACTTTACAATAGTGACTGGAGCTTTAGCTTTGTGTGAGATAAAAGTTGAAGTGCTTCCAAAAAAGATTTCCTTAGGAAAACCTAGTCCTCGTGAACCAATGACAATATGATCAATTTTGTTTTTTGGGTTATTGGCAAAAGTTGTCAGATCATACCCTGCTGCTGCTCCTGCAATTACTACTGGTTCAAAACTTATCCCACCCTTCTCAACTTCTTTCTTTGCAACGCCGATTATTCCTCTTACTTCGTTTGACCAATCGCTTTCTTTAATTTTAGGAGTATGAACTGCAGTAAAAGGACTGAATTTAGTAACACTGTGAATCCCTACCAGTGTGGCCTTACTCTGTTTAGCAAGAAAAATAGCTGCATCTAATCCTCGTAGAGAATTTTTGGATCCATCAAGACAAACCATTATTCTCTTAACTTGCATTAACCAAGATTTGGGTATCTACCTTAAAAGTAGAAGAACTGATTATCTCGAATGATTTTAAGTAATTTTTTATTAAAAAATATACAAAATAAGTTCGGTTTTATGGTATTATTCACGATTAGTTGGTGGAATCTAACGTCTACTCAACAGGCCTTGTGAAATAAAATTGTAATAGTTAAACTATTGCAAAATTTTCCTAGACACACTCGCAAGTTTCAAAATACCTTTGAATCCTCGTATTTCTCTTCTCTTAGACATTATGATTAAATCTGCATCATAACATCTTGCAAATTTGATAATCTCTTTTTCAGTCTACATATGGATTTGAGGTTGAATAACCACTTTGATATGCATCAACCAAGTCTCTGGCAGTCACAACACCAACCAATGAACTGTCTCGGACCAATCCTAGCCTCTTGATATTGTTAGCTGCCATAATACTTGCTGCAGCATTTGCTGTTATCCCTTCCTTTACTGTAAGTAGTGGCCAAGACGAATAGCCTCCAACCGGCCTGTTCATATCTACTTCATTTGCTAATACATGTACAAGAAAATCCCTTTCTGTAAAAATTCCAAATTTTTTTGCCTCTGTTACTATCACACTGCCAATTTTTTTTTCATACATTTGATTTGCAGCATCCAAAATAGAATCATTGCTAGAACATTTGTAAATTTTTTTACTGATTACCTTATCTAATGGTGGTGTATCATCTGTTTTTCTAAAAGCCCTTACCATATCCGATGCTGTAATTATTCCCACCAATTTATCATCATCAGCAAATACTAAAAGCCTTGAATGCTTTGAAATCATGATTTTTGCCGCTTGAAGAACGCTGGTATCTGGAGTAATTTTTAGAAAAGGTTGAGAACCAATATCTTTAACTTTTTTGTTAGCAGTACCGTCAGTTGAAACTGCACATTGTAATATTTCTCTTTCTGTTAGAACGCCACTTGGAATCGAGTTGTCACTTACGATCAGATTGCCAATACCTCTACTGGCCATAAAATCCACTACACTCTCAAACGAAATATCAGGACTTACTGAGATTGGATATGGAGTCATGTAATTTGCTACAGGCAAATCAGTAATTTTGAGTCCCATTGACTTTTCCTACAACTTTTTGATATTTGATTATAAGGTTAAATTTCAAGAATGATAATCAATGGCGAGATTACCCAATGTGTTTTTATCAAAAGGCGTTACCATAAACTAATGGAGTTTTGCCCACACTGTGGTCAACATCTACAAGGACACAAAGATTTTTGTCGCCATTGCGGTCCTGAGATATGCTGGTGGTTTGAGAGTCAGGACATGCTAGCTAAGTTGGGGTTAGAGGAGGAAGAGTCATGGAGGGAAGAGAATGGTGAATTACATCCTCGAGGCTGGGAAAGAGGAGACGATGGAAAATTCCATCCGTTTTCTTGGGTAAGTAGAGAGGATGGCAAGTATTACCCCCATGACTGGGTAATGGGAAAATATGATGGAATATATCGTCCACTAGGGCGAGAATAAATCCAAAAATAAGGTTCAGTCATTTTGAAGTGAATTTTTCAATTGCAAAACTGAACGGAGGATAATATCTGAAATCAGTGGATGTGATGTCACAAAAGCTGCAGCGTCTTCTATTGCATTATAACCGCGATGTCCTTGATCAAGAATCCTCTCAACAGACCCTTTGTCTGTTTCAACATACGTTGTTATGATAGAGTATGGCCCAGTTTTTTCAGACATCTTTTGTTGGTAAAGTCGAAGTTCAACTCTCTTTACCGTGAATCCCTGTTCTTGATAATTACCTGAGGATAAAAGAACAATTGTTTTATCGGCTAATCTGTCCAGATTTTTTGGTTTTATTTCATGTGTTGTTATCAAGGTTCCCACTTTCAATCTACTGAAACAATTTTTTGAGAATCTTTTTGAGATTGTATAAATTGAATTGAATGTTGCAATGTTTCTTTTGATACTAACCCATCTTTTTGAATTTTTTTGTAGAGTATGGGATAGATAAATCTAGAATTTGCATACGCAAGAATTTTATCAAATTCGTTTCTGTAATATTGTAAAGCAAGTTCTGTAGGATGAGTAGTAGATGTATGAAAATTATATGCATGTGATAAAACATCGTGATTGAGTCCCTTAATTTGGAAATTGTTTAGTGGAACATGCATTTGAATAAAATCCAAGATTTCTGGTTTCTTAATAAAATTATAATACAGCCACCGCTCATTTTTAGGCTGATACTGTTTCATTCTCTCAAATATGAAAATTAAATCAAAACCTCTGATATTCTGTCCTATAATTTTCAGATGTTCTTCGGTAGTTGATCCATATTCCAAATTTTTTACAGCGTTTAAAAATTCTTGTAGTAATCTTTCCTCGCCCAACTCCCATTCCTTGAGAAAAAATGTATGTCCCTCATCGATTTTATAAGTAAGAAGAATCACTTTTCCATCAAAGGGATTTAAGGCTCCTCTATGGTATTTCCAAAAAAGATCCTTTCGCTCAGAATTTTTAGTGAGTTGGTTAGACTCTATCATTTTTTTTGTACTGATATATTCTTCTGAAGAACCAAAATTGGGCACGGTTTCAATATCAAAGAATAGATCTATCATTATTTCCAGTCTCTTTTCTACTTAATTGTTGAACGTTTCTTGGTAACCTTCCTATGTTCCCTAGTTGGCTTTTTTCTGGTTTTGGAATTTTTTTTGTTGCTAAACTAAACCCTTTCTTCTGAATCTTTCTTCCATCTTTAATTCTCATTTTTTCATAGCTCGTCATGTAATTTGCCTTACACAGTTCAGAGATTTTCAGTTCCAACAAGTTTTTTTCCTGTTTCCACTATATGATTATAGAATCTAAATTTCAGATATGATAATAATTCCCATTAGAATGTGTCAAGGTAGTCAAAAAAATTTTGCAAAAAAACAAGTAATCATCACCATTGAAGTAATTTACTAGTAAAAACCCATTGTAATAAAGAACAGCCTTCTAGAAGTAGATTCCTAATCCGAAAAGTAGTAACAGCCTTCTAGAAGTAGATTCCTAATCCGAAAACTAGAAGTCAATTAATGTTGTTGCCAACCTCAACTTTCCTATCTAGTTGACTGTTACTGGATATAGTATAGTTAATCTAGTATAAACAACTTATGTTAATTGCCAATTATGAAAGCGATCAGTTTTTGATCGCTGTGATATTTTCAAGTTTTGATAATTCATATATCAATTGAAATAATCTTTAAGAACAAAATAGTTATGCAAAAACAATATCTGAGTGATAATTGCTACAACATTACAAAGCAGTTATCCAAAAAACTTGAATTTTTGTCCCATGTTGACAGATACATTCAAGATGCCAACAAAAGCGGCGATCAAAAAGCTGAAAAAATCTGGAAGACCATTCAAAGCGATGAAGAAAAACATGCAGGATTGCTGCACGATTTGTTAGCTACAGAGGTTAAAAACAATAGATTTTGAATTTTTATTCAAACTTTTTTTTATCAGTGCCAAGCTAAAGTAATTCTCAAAGCTGGAATTCTAGAAATGGGTAAGTCTCATAGCAGATATACTATCAATGGTTCAAATAACTCATAGACCAAGATTTCCTTCTTTGAGAAGACGTTTTGATCCATGGTCTGAAAGATCGTTCTTCCCATTTTCAAGAACGACTCATCCATGGTTTAGAGCAGACCCTTGGGAGGAGCTAGAAAGATCATGGGGCGACTACCTTGACTATATGGAGAGATTTCAAGAGGAACTTCCATCTGCCATACGAAGATTCACAAAGGACATTACTTGTGACCTAGCCGATAAAGGGGACAGGTTTGTTCTAACTGCAGATATCCCAGGCATGGAAAAAGATGAAGTAAACGTAAATGTAGTAGACAATGAAATTGAGATCTCTGCTGAACACAAAGAATCAAAGGACGAAACAAAGAAGGGGTATGTCAGAAAGGAGAGATCTGAGGTAAGATACTATAGATCTCTGACCTTACCTGAGGATATTGTAAGCACAAAAGTTACTGCCAAGATGAATAACGGAATATTAACAGTAGATCTACCAAAGAAGGTTCCAATCAAGATGGAAGAACCTATAACAGTTAAGGTGCAATAACCACATCATTTTTTATTTTTTAAATTTTTTTGTTTATCAGACTACATAAACAAAAACTTACAAAAAATGAGATCAGTTTTTATGGTGTATGCCTACGATATGTTGGGCGGAAGCTAACGCCCTATCTCAAACAAGCTTCTTAATTGAAGGGGGTTTTTTCATGTTAGAGATGAGTACAATACTCTATGCCCTCGTTAGCTTCCGTTTATTTTCATATTTGAAAATGATATCAGCGGTTTTTAACTCTGAAAGAGGAGTTTATCTTATGAGTCGTATTGGATTACTTGAGGATTTCGATGAGAGAAAGGTCAGAGAGACACTCAACTTGTTACTAAGAGATAGAAGTAATGAATTTAGAGAATTAGCAGAAGCGATTGGAATCCCTCGAACCGCAAAGGACTGGGAAGTAATTGTTTTGAGGTTCTGCCTTGATTTTGAAGATTGTTTTAAAATCTGGACTGATGATACAGAGCCAGATCCACTAAAGGAGCGTAAATGTATGACAATTATGAGAGAAATTGCAAAAGGAAAAAAACACATCCATGAAATAATTCATTTGCAAGACATAGCATATACCCTTCAAACAGAATTTCATCAGACCTACAAAAGAGTGAGTTGAAAAATCCAAAATGTTTTTTGAAAAACCATGGTGAAATACAAAGTTTTTTGCAAACATTGTCAAGCAGAGAATTTTATCGAACTTGATAATACAGTTTCACTACGAACGACGGATTGCAATATCAAAGTTTGCAGTTCTTGTGGAAAAATAGGCATGGAGCATCCAAAATTTTGATTTTACTTAATCTTGAGCCAGAACCTCAATCCGAGCTAGATTGAGATAAATCTACTTTCTTTAACTAATACAATTCAAGCTGCTCCTATGATTCTACAATAACTCTAGAAATTCGCTTTTGCCACTTTCCTTCTAGCTTCAATATGCAAAATTTATGTAAGTTAGACCAAAACTGAATTCAAAATGAATTCCAAGTGATATAATAAAACAATAATATCTGAATATCAAAAATGAAAATTAACTTGTATTTTAATAAATTCTAATATCTAAATGAGTTGATGATCTTGCAGGGATGTGCAAAATCATGCTAGATAATCACATTAATGGACTTGCTATAGTCGATGAGGACGAAAACATCGGAATATTGAGTAAAACCGACATCGTATAATTCTTGACATGAATATTTTCGAATACCTCATAACCTTTTCTCATAGATACATCTTCAGATTAAGAACCATTTGATTCTCAAGTGTGAAATTTTACCATTCATTATTTACTTGCATTTTAGTATCTAATAAAAAATGAAAGATATTTTTGATATTTCAAATAGAGTTGAGACGTTACGCCGTGCCGTCTCTCAGGCAGTATTACGTATTAATCCGGAAATTATTACCCAAATTAAAAATGAATCATCTGAAACTGCTCTTATTGAATCTGCAAAAATTGCAGCTATATTAGCTGCCAAGAAGACTTGGGAATTAATTCCATCTTCACATTTCTCTCAATTAGAAAATGTAAAAGTTGAACTTTCACTAAGAAATGAAGTAATTGAGATTGTTGTGGAATTGCAAGGAGTTTGTAAAAGTGATTTAGAAATAGAATCACTTACTGCAGTCTCTATTGCTGCTTTGACTGTTTATGATATGTTACGTTCTTCTGAAGACTCTGTCATGATAGAATCCATTAGATTGTTAAGAAAGAGTGATGAAATTTTAGGAATCAGTGAAAAAGTAACCAGAAAACTAAAAACTGCTGTTTTGATCATAAATGTTTCAGAGCAGCATCTAGAGAAAGATAAACAGACTGAAAAATTTACAATAGATGCATTAACCAAAAAGGATGTAGATATTGTTGAATCAAAAATCATGCCAAGTACTCAACATGAGATAGAAGATACTATCAAACAATTTTGTGATGAAAAAAACATTGATTTGATAATAACATGTGGGGGAATAGGCCTAGGACCTGAAGATATTCTTCCTGAAGTGACTATGAAGTTGATTGAAAAAAAGATTGATGGAATATCCGAAATCTTAAGATTCTACGGTCAGAGAACTAGTCCTCTTGTTTCATTTTCTCGAGGTATTGCTGGGGTTCGGGGGCATTCATTAATAATTAACTTGCCTGGAAATATCAGAGAAATTTCTGAATCACTTGATCTTCTCTTTCCAAGAATATTGTATGTGTCAAAGATGATAAAATGAATTATTTACTGGTGCCAAAAAAAATTGGAAATCTTACCTATAGAATAGAACCTAGTTCACAAATTGGGATGAGGGTACCCGTCACTATTTTTGCTAACGAAACCATGCTGCAAAAAATGTTAAATGAAAAAACAATCGATCAGGCAATTAATGTCTCTACTCTTGTCGGGGTTCAAAAAGAAGTAATCGTTCTGCCTGATGCCCATCAGGGCTATGGGTTTCCAGTAGGAGGAGTGGCAGCAATGGACGTAGATGAGGGGGTGATCAGTCCAGGCGGTGTCGGATATGACATTAACTGTGGTGTCAGATTGCTTAGAACAAATCTAAGTGAAAAAGACGTTAGACCAAAATTAAAAGAGTTGATTAACAATCTTTTTCATTCCATCCCTACAGGTTTGAGTCCAAAAGAAGGCTGTGTCAAAGTTACTTTTTCAGAACTTGATGAAGTGTTGGTTAATGGAGTGCAATGGGCAGTCAACAATGGATACGGTACCAGAGACGATCTTGACACTTGTGAGGAAGGCGGAAAAATGGCAAATGCTGATCCTAACAAAGTTTCTGACAGAGCACACAAACGAGGTACCCCTCAACTTGGAAGCATAGGATCGGGAAATCATTTTCTTGAAATTCAAAAAGTTGAGAAAATTTTTGATCATGCGGCTGCTAAAACAATGGGGATTCTTGAAGAAGGACAAATCAGCGTTCTAATACATTGTGGTTCTAGAGGCCTAGGTCATCAAGTGTGTACTGATTATTTGCATATTTGTAAAGAGGCATACACAAAATATGGAATATCGTTACCTGACAGGCAGCTAGCATGCGTTCCTAATTCGTCATCTGAGGGAGATTGGTACAGAAAAGCAATGCATTCGGCAATGAATTTTGCATGGTGTAACAGACAGATTATATCTCATTATACGCGACGGTCGTTTGAAACCATATTTGGTCAGTCAGAGTCTGATCTGGAAATGAATCTCGTCTATGACGTGGCTCATAATATTGCCAAGGTTGAAGAACACAAGATTGATGGACAAAAAAAACCTGTTCTAGTTCACCGAAAGGGAGCTACTAGATCTTATCCAGCAGGAAGAAAAGAGATACCAAAAAAATATCAGAAAATTGGTCAGCCTATTTTCATTCCAGGATCCATGGGTACTGCCAGTTGGGTTCTACTTGGTCATCCTAACTCAATGAAAATTAGTTTTGGCTCTACTGTACATGGAGCAGGTCGTCTAATGTCAAGAACTCGTTCATATAAAGAGTATAATTACAAAGACGTTCTTGAGGAATTAGAAAGAAAGGGAATTGTCCTAATGTCTAGGACAAAAGGAGGAGTGGTTGAAGAAGCACCTCAAGTATACAAAGATGTAGATGAGGTCGCAGAAATATCTGATGAATTGAAAATGGCTACTAAAGTAGCAAAATTGGTTCCAATCGGTGTCATAAAGGGATAAATATAATGATCCATGCGTAAACTTGTCTGATTCTTGAATCCATTTAGGTTTGTGTCAACAATCTACCATCATTTTGGCGGCGGGATGTTGAACATCAATTTCTTTTAGAATCGTTGCTCCGTCGTTAGTTATTGTAATATTCCCTATTGAATCAACTAACATCTTATCCATTCCTCGAGGGCCTAAACTGGTGCTTATAATTTCAGCAATTAGTTTTGCAGCATTAATATTATTTCTCTGAGCGTCTCTTCCTCTTGATTGCCTTGAGCCCTCTTTTAGAACTATTACAGGAAAGCCCTCAGATGTGGTTTGCATAGTTGCCATGAATGCCTGTCATTTCTTTAAATTCTATTTATGGATTAGATACAAATTCCACTTTTGGTAATACTGAACTTCTTTATCTAAGAGATTTACCTCCAACAAAATATGCTAAAAAATAGATTTAAAAAAATATTAGTTCCTTTAGATGGTTCACTCAACTCAATTCGAGGTCTAAATGAGGCTATTTCCTTAGCAAGACTGAGTAGTTCGCAATTACTTGGAGTACATGTATTACCTATTTATCCAAAAAATCTTTTAGGTGTTTTTGATACTTATGTTAGATACCAAGGCAAATTAGCAAATCAGTTTCTTGAGAAGGCAAAAACAAGTGCGGCTCGCCATGGAATAGATTTTGAACACAAAATTCTTTTTGGAAATGACACTGTGAAACTAATTACCAATTATGCAAAATATTCAAAAAGTGATGTAATTGTCATAGGTTCAAGAGGCAAAGGAGATCCAAATGCTAGTTATCTGGGAAGCGTTGCTAATGGTATACTTCAGAGTACAAAAATTCCAGTTCTTGTAGTGAAATAAGATATCATTCCATATACAAATAAAATGACACAATGATGGTGAATATGGCAAAATGACTTTTGAAAATGAACGGCAGGTAATCGATGAGCTGAAAAAGAAATGGAAATTTTTGTTAACCAGATTAAGCAAAACAAAATATCCGAACTTAAATCAAAAATAGATAGCAAATTTATCTTGTAACCATTCAGCCTTGTTTAGTATTTCTTTAGATTTGTTAAGACTTCGTGAAGGAACAATGTGAACTTTGGAATTGCGGCATCGTGCCCTTCAAATACTACCTTTGCAGCAGGCTTGACTATCTTTATTCTCTTTCTCAGGTCTGCAGGTGTGCCAAGTAGAACTGCATCGCAGTCGACTTGGTTAATACTATCTTGCAGCTCTTGCACCTGTTCGGTACTGTATCCAAGGGCTGGCATGACCATCCCAATCCAAGGAAATTTTTCATAAGCTCTTTTTATTGAACCAACCGCACTTTCCCTTGGATTCACAATCTGACAGTTAAGCATCTTTGCAGCAGAAACTCCAGCCCCATCCCGCAATTCGCCGTGCGTAATTGAAGGACCATCTTCAATAACTAATACTCTTTTGTTCTTGACAAGGTCAGGAAGATCTACCACAATCTCAGAGTTCACCTTGAATATTCTAGAATTTGGATTTATTTTCTTGCAAGACTCTACTGTCTTTTCTACCATATCATCTGAGGCCACATTGACCTTGTTTATCACTACAGCGTCTGCAAGTCTCACATTCACCTCGCTAGGATGATACAAAGTCTCGTGACCAACCCTCAGTGGATCGACGACAACTATAGTACAGTTGGATTTGTAAAACGAAAAATCGTTGTTACCTCCATCCCATATTATCACGTCACAGACTTTTTCTGCCTGATCAAGAATCTGTTTGTAATCCACTCCTGCAAACACATCTACTCCACGCTTGATGTGGTCTGCGTATTCTTCCTCCTCCTCGATGGTAATATTATGTCTTTTAAAATCATCATAGGTTTTGAAATGTTGTACTGCCACACTCAGATCTCCATAAGGCATTGGATGTCTTATTATCACTGGTTTAAGACCGACGTCCCTTGCCGAGTCTATTACCATTCTAGATATGGTACTCTTGCCTGTACCAGTCCTCGTTGCAAGAACGGCAATCACAGGCTTGTTTGATTTGAGTTGAGTATCATTTGGTCCAAGAAGTGAAAACGACACACCAGCAGCTATGGCCTTTGAGGCCAAGTGCATCAAGTTTTCATATGAGACATCACTATATGAGAAAAAGACCTCGTCGATGGCGTGTTGTAATATTATCTCTGTGAGTTTTTCTTCACCAAAGATTGGTATGCCATTTGGGTACCTCTTACCTGAAAGTTCCGGAGGATAGATTCTATTTTCTATGTAAGGAATTTGAGCGGCGGTAAAGGCAACTACCTGATAGTTTGGGTTATCACGAAAATATGTGTTAAAGTTGTGGAAATCCCTACCAGCTGCACCAATTATGATGGCTTTTCTGACCATGTGATTCACAAAGATCTTTGGTATTAATCAATTGTAAACTATAGTTCCAGATTTGAGATTTGCTGCATTTCTTGTTTTTCTTAGTGAGGCTATGACTGCATTGTTGCCAGTGTTTTCAGTGAATCGTATAGCTGCCCTAACCTTTGGTTCCATACTGCCTTCTTCAAAATTTCCCTCTTCCAACAACTCTTTCATTTTATTCACTTGTATTTTTCTTAACAGCTTACTATTTTTTCTTCTGAAATTCACATAAGCGCCTGCCACATCGGTCAAGCTTACAAATACAGACGCGCCTAAGCCAGTAGCAAGCACCTCACTTGCAAGGTCCTTGTCAATAACTGCATCAGTAAAGTGAATTTTTTTTCCGGTGGTCATGGGGATTCCACCTCCCCCACAAGCTATTACGATGTAACCGTCATCAACAAGCTTTTTTACAGCGTTTAGTTCTAGAATGGAAATCGGGTCTGGTGAAGGCACAACTCTCCTGAATTTTCCTAGTTGAATCTCTCTAAAAGATGCCGAAGGTTCTACCTTTTTGATCTTACGAAGATCATCTTTTGTAAAAATTGATCCTATTGGTTTTGTCGGGTTATTGAATGCAGGATCTTTTGCAGAAACAGTCACTTTTGTGACAAGACTCGCAACCTTGTAATCTTTTCCAAGATCATTAAGCAATACAGCCTGAATCATTGCCCCTAACACACCCTGTGTTCCTGCAACACATGCATACAGTGGCAATGGTGGAACAAGATCCCTTGCACGCTCGTTTCTCAATAGAGCGTCCCCCACCTGTGGGCCGTTACCATGAGTTATAACTATCTTATACCCCTCTTTTGCAAGGCTAGTTATTTGCTTTGATACACCTCTTATTGCATTATACTGGGAGTCAAATGTTCTGGACTTAGTAACTATAGCATTGCCACCGAGAGCTAAAACTACAATTTCTTTAGACAACTTAGATAATTAGCGAATTGGTGATAATATTATTAACGGTAAAATTACTGTTGATGAAAAGGTATATTTCCCAAAATAATTCAAAGACAGCGGAACATCGCCCTATTAGGATTCATAAAATTAGTTTAATGCCCTCATAAATTCTTCTATGGTTTCATACTCAGGTAATCCTAGTAAGATTACCCAAAAAATACTATAGAGATATTTGCAAAATTAATTTGAATCACTAAAAATATGACGATATGAATTCCAGAGCGCCGGAAGAGGGTTTTATGGTTTTAGTTAAAAGCAACACTTTTTTACAATCGAATCCGAAGGCCATCTCCATATAATCATTTTTCCGGTTTTTGGTTTATCTGCAAACTAAGATTCTAAAATTTTTGTTAATTTTATACCAAGAAATTTTTGGTATATCTAAATTAGTTCTACGTCCTAGTAAGGTTTAATGACAAAATATCAAAAATAGTTTCATTGAATCTGAAAAAAGAACTATCCTCATTTGATCTTACTAGTATAGTTGTTGGCTCTATTATTGGTGCTGACATCTACATTACACCTGCACTAGTCGCAGGAATGATGGGACCTGCAGGAGTATTTGTATGGATTGTAGCTGGAATTTTTGCTGTAGTTATCGCTCTAGTTTTTTCATATACTAGTTATTATGTTCCAAGAGTGGGAGGACCATTTGCCTTTGTCTCAAAGGCATTTGGTAATTTCTATGGTTTTGTGACAGGTTGGGCTATGTTGAGTGCTGAAATGATGGCTTTGCCGGTGTTCGCAATTGTGTTTACTAGATATCTCAATTACTTTGTGGAACTAGAATTGTGGGAGGATCTTTTAGTTAAGGGCTTGTTTCTTTTTTCATTGACTTTTGTAAACATAATTGGTGTAAAGATTGGTGGAAAGGTCAACGATACACTTACCATACTCAAACTTTGTCCTCTAGTTCTAGTAATTGCATCCGGACTTATCTTCTTAACAAATAATCCAGAAAAACTAATTGAGAATTATACTCCCATTGCACCTTTAGGATTCGACAATTTTGGAGCAGCGCTTGTTTTAGTTTTTTGGGCGTTTGCGGGATTTGAGATGGGAACCATACCTGCAAGTGAGGTAAAAAACCCAAGAAAGATTATCCCAAAAGCAATAGTTCTTGGGATAACAACAGTGATTTTATTTTATTTAACAATAAATTTCGTCGTCTATGGCTCAGTTAACTGGAATGAACTCTCACGCAGTACGTTTCCTTTAGTACTAGCAGGCTCACTTATTATAGGATATATTGGAGCAACGATCGTTGGATTTGGTGCTTTAACTTCCGTATCTGGATCTAGTGCAGCTTTTTCCTTGGGGGTTTCAAGACTTTATTATGCAATGTCAATTAAAGGACTATTACCAAAGATTTTCTCCAATGTTCACAAAAAATACAAAACACCTTACATGGCATTGATTATTCAGGGTGTCATCGCGTTTTTTCTTTCAGCTTATGGTGGATTAATTCAACTGATTTCATTTTCAGTCTTTAACTTGGCTTTTATGTACATTTTTGTATGTTTGTCTTTTATAGCATTAAAAAAAGAGAAAGAAACTAAATTTGTTGGGCAGAGAATTTTACCATTTATAGGCATCAGCATGTGTGTGATTCTTATCTACTACACATCAGTTTGGGATAAAATTATTGGTACCATTTCCATCCTTATCGGAATTGTGTTTTATTTTGGTTTATCACGTAAAATGATTAACAGGAGTGACTAAGTTCCTTATCTTTTTAGACCAACACCTACAGCGGTGTGTTTTTTGATTACATATTTAGAATTCAAACTCAATTAACGCCATCAAGGTTCGAACAAAGTTTTACGCTTCATGAGAAAAAAGAAAGTGTATAATGGGATAATGCATATGCAGATAATTGGCTATAGAATTTGAAAATATCATAATTGAATCTGTTATTTTGGCTGTAATAATTTTTGGGGCAGTTTATCTAGAGTTGTGGTATTACCGACGTTATCAGAAAATAGAAGACGAGAAAACAAAAAAGATGATTTTACGATTAATAAAAGAAGATTTAACAAGAAAACAAAGATTTCTAGAAGAATCTATAAAATTCAAAGACTATAAACCGTTTTTTACAAATGTCTGGGATTCAATAATCTTGTCAGGAAAACAACCCTTACTTTCATTTGAACTCATAAATAATTTTGAACACAGCTATTCATGGATGAGATATTACAACACAGAGTTACACCAAAGAGGAGTTGTAGGAAATGAGCAAACCCTTTTAGAACTTCTTGGAGAAATAAAAAAGACTATAGAATCTTCATTAAATGTTTTGAAATCATAATAATTAGATTTGTTCAATTGTAAAATAAGAATTATCTAAGAACATTAACGCGAGACCTCAGATTTATACGCACAATTTGTTTCTATTCTTATTTTTTACACAAAGAGTAAAAAGATCATTCGAACAGATATAATTTCTGTATGTTGATTTCAGGATTAATAATCATGTTCACTAAAGTCTGAACCAAGGGCAATTGTTGCAATAACTGTCTTCTCAGTTGTTTGGCATTTTACATTTTGGTTAGGTAAAAACTCATTAAAAATCTCCTTAAACAATTTTTCAGTAAGTAATGACCATTTGATTCCAAGGTCGTGTTGTACAATAAAGTGGTGCAGATTGCCCTCAATTCTGTGGTCAGATTTCATACCAGAGGCTTTCATATAATCTTCTAATGTCTCTATGCATCGTTTCAAGTCATATTTTCCCTTCATAAAAAGAACAGATTCTTTGATCATTGGTAGCATTACCTTTAAGATGTTTTCAATATCCTCCCCTCCCATCTCTCTACCAAGTTCATCAAGAATATTTTTGGGGACTGGGATCATTCCAATCTTGTCTGCATATCTATCCCATTGGACATGCTTTTCTAAAATTTGTTTGACTAGAACATTTTGGGAAATATTTTTTTCCATAGATTCCGTTTCTAATTCTTCGACAAGATTCTCTGGAAGTCTATAGGTAATGCTGCGTGTTTTTTCTTTTTTTGGAAGATGTTTTTTTCGACGTACTGTAGAAGCCCTCATAGACTCCTAGGATTCGTTGCGGTCTTAATTGAACCTAACTTTCCTGCTTGGGTGAGATTTCCCTCAAAGAGGCCTTTGCCAATATGAATATCATCAATATGACGTGAAAGAGATTTTTTGTCATCATATAGAGATGAGCAGTAAGGGCACCTTATTTTATCAGGAATTTCAAGTTCAGGTAATACTGCTGCAAACTTTCCTAGATTTCCAATAACCGTCTTTTGAGAAATGATTCCAATTGGTCTTTCCTCGTTTGTTACTATCAGTCTTCGAATATCGTTTTTATTCATCAAATCAATTGCATCTTTAACTTTTGCATCCTTGTGAATCTTGATAATTGATTTGCGAGCAATTTCCTTTAATGTTAATTTAGTTGGATCTTTTCCTTTTGCAACCACATCACGAAAAATATCTTTTATAGTAACTATGCCAATTACTCTACTATTTTCAAATACCAGAATGCTTTCAACTTTAGAATCGACCATGGCTTTTGCAGCATCACTTACATTGAAATGACTATCAATGGTTGTCATGCGGTGATCAGTATATTTTGAAACTGGCTCATTTAGCATATCCGTGACACTCAATATAGATCGCCGTATTTTTGTGATAGTTCTTTATCTATCTTTACGTAATTAAAAGCCCTTACAATGTCAGACTTGTCAATTACTCCGACAAGGTTTTTTTTACCATCTACCACCGGAATCCCACTTATCTTATTTTTGATCATCAGCGTTGCAGCTTTTGCTAAATCTTCACTCTCTTCAATGGTTAGCAAATCCTCGGCTACCAAATCTTTTACCTGCAGATTTTGGGATTTTAGAGGAAGAAGATAATCTCTTGTTCTTGTTGTTCCTTTTGAAAAATAATCACTGTGTGTTAGAAAATTATTTGTTGTAATTATACCCTCAGTTTTCCCTTTATTATCAGTTACAATTAGTCTAGAAATATTATTTTTATTAATCATGTTTAGTGCAAATCTTAGGGAATCAGTTTTTCTACATGTAACCAATTTTTTTGTCATGTAGTTTTTTACTTTGTATTGTCCACCATAAATCTTAGAATAAGCTTTTGTGATATCAGTTTTAGTTACTATCCCAATTAGGTCTCCAGAATCATTTACAAGAATTACAGAACCTATATTGAATGTCTCCATTCTTGTAGCACACTGCTCAAGATGGTCATCAACTACATCCTGAACTACAATGGGATCTTTTTTCATTACATATTTTATTGGAATTTCATCTAGAGCCTTTGCAGTTTTATCTTGTTCCAAAAACTTGCTTATATCACGTTCAGTTACTACTCCAACAGGTTTATTTTTTGAAGCCACTACTATTCTTTTGATAAAGTTTGTCTGCATTTGCAACAATGTATCATGGATTGATGCTTCTGGCTCAACTATGATTACTGGCGATGTATACTTCTGCATGTGATTATTCTGATAAATTAAATGATTTAAAGCAGAATTTTGATTCTCAAACATGATTATCACCTTTGAAATAAAATAAACTCCTAACCTAGCTTATCTGAACTGGATTAGGAACTACTTCGATTTCTACGAAACCTCCTTTAAACGATGAAGCGATTGCCTTTATCCTACTTCTATATAGAAAGTATTTTTTCCCATCATCGCTAATGGAGCCTGATATCCCCAAAAGCTTGTTGTCGTGCAGACTTTGTAATCGTCTATATACAGTACTAATTGGTATTTTACTTTCCGCGCTAATCTCCATAGCCGATTTTGGTTTATCCATGGTTGCCTCCAAAATTGCTCTGCAGTACTTGTCAGATATTATTTGGAGAATAGCGTCTTTTCGTTCATCTTCATCGATTTTTCTTCCTTCAACTAGTGTTTGCATGGTTTTGATATAGGGCCTTTTGAATATAATGAGGAGGACTGCATTGCAATGCACTGCCACACGTTTTTACAGAAGCATTTTTCATCATTTAGAGCAGATCTTAACGTTACTGAGTAAATTTTTTAAATGCATCTTATCAATTTTGAAAATCAAGATTATTTTTAATTAATACCGGCTTCAAACAAATAGGACGCGTTACCTCTGATTTGTATATGCCCCTAAACCTATGCTCCATTTGAGGTAATGCCTCCGATTATTCTAAACTTGTTTTTCATTTCATATACTCAATTACGATAATTATAATATCCTTAAATTGTTCAAGCTTTCTTAGGTCATCAATTGATTTCCATTATTGGAAGTGGTCGGGTTGGATCGGCAACTGCCTTTCTTGCCGCATCTAATTCGCTTGATGATATTCATTTGATTAATCGTCACAAAGAAAAAGCATTGGGACAGGCTTTGGACATTTCAAATGCTATCCCAGAAAATTCTCCAATAACTATTACTGGATCTGACTATTCAGAAATTAAACAGTCTGAAGTAATTGTAATCAGTGCAAGTACTGGCACATACACAGCAAATAGAGTGGAATTACTTTCAGAACAATCTAAAATGATTAAGGACATTGCAAAACAAATTAAACATTTTGCTTCAAACTCTAAAGTTTTAATTATTTCTAATCCCGTGGATGTGCTTTCCTATCTTTTCCTAAAAGAATCAGGCTTGCCGCGAGAAAGAGTAATGGGTATGGCATCTAGCCTGGATTCAAGTCGATTCAGATATCTAATCGCAAGAGAACTTGATACAAACCAATCTGAAATTAAAAATGCGCTGGTTTTGGGAGAACATGGAGATTCTATGGTACCAATTTTTTCACTTGCAAAATGGAAAGGCAAACCAATTTTAGATATCTTTAATGAAGAACAGATTCATAAAATTAAAGGTGATCTGATATTCTACTGGAAAATATTAAGAGAGTACAAAGGACCTTCAGTTTTTGGGATAGCAAAAAACACATTTGATATCATAAAAGCAATAGTAAAAAATGAAAAAATTTCAGTACCTGTCTCTGTTTTATTAAATGGTGAATATGGAATATCTGATGTATCTTTAGGAATTCCTACTCAGATAAACAAAGGTGGAATCTCTAAAATTGAAGAGATAAACTTGGACAACTCCGAATTAGATTTGCTCCACAAATCCGCTGATACAATAAAAGAATACATTAACTCTTGTTAATGTTCTTTACGATTCACTATCTTATCAAAATATTAAGTGCGTAACCTACTAGATATGCAACTGATGCAGCAATTGACCCTATGATCAAAGTGTAGAGGCCTGATCTGAGAAGTGATTTTTGTACAATCTTTCCTTTTATGATACCTACAATAAAGAATGCAGAACCGGTTGCTGCTACTGAAAAATAAAATGCTTCA
>Ga0209542_10001491_pt1 | contig 54799 bp, 66 predicted proteins | sample RifCSPhighO2_01_FD_184028 | JGI IMG/M metagenome (GOLD analysis project Ga0209542, IMG submission 184028) | Soil microbial communities from Rifle, Colorado - Rifle CSP2_plank highO2_0.1 (SPAdes) (version 2) | ecosystem: Environmental > Terrestrial > Deep subsurface > Rock core/Sediment ... | reverse complement strand
CCCGGACAACAGTTCAAAACTTTAGAAAAGACGTTATGTGATGAAGATATTGTCGAGATACATATTAGATGAGTGTCTTTACATACTCACTTTTCTGCATCCTCTTTTGTTTTGCGAGCGTTTCCAACGCCTTGTCAAAACCGCTGCCGTATTGCGCTGCTTTCTTCTTTCGCCAAGCGATTTCTTTAGGAAGGCCAAGACTTTCTGCTATCTCCCGCAAGATGACTTTCTTATCTTCGCCTTTTATTTTTTGATCTCCAGGGATCCCCATCGCTGATTTGATGACTTCGTCGTCTAAAAATGGAACTCTCACGGTGAATTTCATCTTGGTTGCGATTGCGGTGTCCCTTGTGAAATCACGCCCCCAAATTACATTGGTGAGCCCGTTCCAACACTCTTCGTTCACATCCTTTGCTTTGACATGACGCTCGTAACCTGCAAAGATTTCCTCGCTTCCAAGGCCTGCGAACAAAATGCTCACGCCCTCTGCTTTAGCGAGCTCTGCCGCTGCGACAACAACACTTCCCACACCGATACTGACAACGTCAACGTGCGGCAGGATTTGCGCTGTGCGTTTGATAAGTTCCCCTGCTTCAGAAATAGAGAATTCTTTACAGATGAGTTTGAGACCAAGCAAGTCCGCTGCTTTCTTTGCTGCGATGATGTCAGGGCTGTCTTTGAGGCCGACACTGTAACAGGTCAAATTCGCGTCGAACTTTTTCAAAAGAAGCGCGATGAAACTGCTGTCAACACCACCGCTTAAGAGCAATCCACACTTTTCGTTTGGGATTCTTTGCTTCACCGCGGATTCGAGCGCAGCCTGCACTTTTGCTTTGGTGCTTGACTTGGTCTGTGCTTTTAAAAGATGCATGTGGGATTCCCACTCTTCCTTTGCAGGAAGGACGCCGGACTCGAGTTTTGTGATCATATCGCGTGTTTTTGAGAGGAAGTCTTAAAAAGCTTTTGACTGATTATACGCGTATGATTTTCCACGCTTACGGACACCCGAACATCCGCGGGACGCACAAGAATACACTTGAGTTCACCAAAGATGAACATCTGTCGGTTGAGGGAGATTGTATCATTGGCGTTCGCGCGGATTTTGACACGAAAAAATTGGCAGAGTTTGCACGCAAGCACCCGCGCGCAAAGTTCACGCTTTCCGCAGATGGAGTTGTTGAGACGTTTACTGTGACTATGAACCCTGATTTTGGTGATGAACACGAAGCAGTGGTAAGGATCGGCGAATTTGTTGATGGGCGGACACTTGCTTTTCGCGCGGAAAAATCAGCCAAATATTTGAGTAGGGAACTGATGAAGAAAATGAAAGAAGGGGCAGTTATGGAGGTGTCCCTTGAAGCAGTTGAATAAATCTGGAGTTGAGGAGCTTAATACTAAAATTCAAGCACAATTTGGAGTAGCGGATTTCTTTGATAAGAAAGACTCGCTTGCGCAGACTGAATCTGAAGGTGTCTCTTTTTACATAAAGGACAAACAGCCTGTCTTCTTTATTGTTGGCGAGAAGCTGGTGCCTGCGCTTAAATTGCTGTTGCAGCGCCAGTTTTTGAAAATAATCGTTGTCGATATGGGCGCGATACCGTTTGTTACTAAAGGAGCAGATGTGATGCGGCCAGGGATTGTTGAGATAGATTCTTCTATTGTTTCTGGTGAATTTGTATGTGTTGTGGACAAGAACCATCACAAACCACTCTCTGTATCCCAAGCGCTCTTTTCTGGAACTGAAATAAAGGCAATGCAAAAAGGGAAAGTTTTGAAGAACTTGCATTATGTGGGAGATGTGATGTGGAAGATTACTTAATGCACATCAATCAATCTTCTTGCTTTAGGAACGAAATTGAGAATCAAGCCTTCTTTGTATTTTCCTGAACCAAGATAATCGTTCCCGTACTTGACAATCACGAATTCACTGAACACTTCGTCAACCGCAATGTCTTTTCCTTGCAGCCATTCCCTTACTTGCTCACGTGAGAACTCACAGACATTTTTTGTTGCATGCGGGCCGACAAGCTGGGCGCCTTCAATGCTCAGACGAAGCTGGTCCTCTTTGACTTCCGCGATGTAGAGACCCGCGCTGTTGATGCGGATTTTCTTGTCAATCACAGTCTCTATTGTGCGCGCAATCATAGCAATCTTTTCTTTCCGTATGATGAACGCCATTCCTTCAAACTCAGGCGGGATATTGCCGTACTGCTGTTCAATCAGATGATAGAAGTGCCGCACTTCCTTGCCGCCCATGAACTCAAGCCCAGTTTTCTGTTTCATATTCTTTTATATACCCCACACAGGATTATTTTTACGCATGATTTCCGCGATCTCTTTAAGCACGTTCTTCTCATCTTCACTCAATAGGTCTTTGTGCTCTTTGTACTTACGGAAATGTTCTTCAGGAATCATGCTGTAGAGCGTATCCCCTTCCATGAGCTGGCGACCGATGGTCACACCAGGCATGCTCACTGCAGGCCGCTTCCCTTTTTCTGCCTTATTGACATTCTCCTGCTCCATCTGGATACCTTTCACCAAGGTCAGCTCCTTGCCTTGCGCGTTCATGAGTGGAGTGTTGGAGCGCAAGGTGCCGGCAATAACTTCAACACCCGCAATCGCAGGATTGTTCTGGCGGAAGACATACCCTTTGAGAAGCTCTAGTTTACACGGTTTGACAAGTATGTCAAGTGCAGACGCCTCAATCTTCTTCTGCTGTGAAGCACGCCAAGCTTCATAATCTTCTATCAGACGATAAATAACATCATTGATAAGCACTTGCGCATTGGTTTGGAATTCTGGCTTTGGAATGTTGAATCCTAAAATGACACCGTGAAGCGGGTCGGTCGCAAGCAACGCCTCTGCATCAGAGATGTCTTTCTTTGAAATCGGGCCGATACTGCTCTTTTGTATAGTGATCCCTTTGTCTCTTAAGAGAGTCATGAGCGCCTCGAGACTTCCTAACGAATCAGCTTTTGCGATGATTCCTTTCGCGTCGCTCTCAATCACAACTTCCCGAACTTCTTTTTGCAACTGGTCAAGAATCTCCTGCACATTTCCTGACGCGCCTATCAACGGCATGCCGGCAACCAACCCTTCGCAATCCTGCGGAACAAGACGGACTCCTGTCGCAGCGGTGACGCTTTTCACACTGTCAAACTTCGCTTTTTTCTCCCGCATTTCTGCGTGCGGAGCAGGCTGGAACAACGCCTTAACTTTTGTTTGTAACGGTTTGTCCAATGTCGCGATAATAATAGGGTCGTTTACTTTCAACGTCCCGTCGTAAATAATAACGTCTGCGATTGTACCTAGCCCTTTTTGTTCCTTGACTTCAAGAATAGTGCCTTTCGCAGGAGCGTGCTCTTCGATATTGAGCTTGTTTTCCAAATAACGCTGGGCAAGACCGGTAAGCATCATCAGAAGCTCAGGAATTCCTTCTCCGGACTTTGCGCTCACTGGAACCATGGCAATCTGCTTGGTATAGTCACTTACACGATCGAAACGGTCGGCCGCAAGTCCCATCTCATACAGCTGGGCTACTAATTCGTAGAGTTTTCGTTCAAAAAGTGCTTGTACTTGCGGATACTGGACTTGGAAATTCTCAAGCACGCTTCCTTTGTGCAGACGCCAGCCTTCAATTAAATCAATCTTGTTCACCGCAACTATGAATGGAGTCTTATATTGTTTGAGAATCTCGATGCTCTCCTTTGTCTGCGGCATCAGGCCTTCGTTGATGTCAACCACAACGATTGCGATGTCCGCCAGGTTGCCTCCGCGCTTTCTTAGGTTTACAAACGCGGCGTGACCAGGAGTATCTATGAATAACAAACCGGGAATGACTACATTCAGCTTGAGTTTGTCAAGAAGCGCGCCGCAGACTTGTTTTATGGTATTGAGCGGGATGATGCTTGCGCCAATCGCCTGAGTGATTCCACCTGCTTCTTTTGCCGCTATGGCGGTGCCTCTGATAGCATCTAACAGACTTGTTTTCCCATGGTCCACGTGGCCCATGATGGTAACGATTGGTTGGCGGAGCATGAGTTTATCTTTTTCCGTCCTCTTTAAATGCTTTTGCGCTTTCCTATCGTTCACTCCCTACAAAAACACTGATTTGCCACTTCGCAATGCTCAAATTACGAAATGTTTAAATATGGGTTATGCTTCCAGAGTGGTAACATACAGTCTCGATTATCTTCGGGGGGAATACGTACAATGAAAGCATGGACCATTTTGCTTGGCGTTTTATTGGTTTTGGCTGCACCATTCGCCGCAGCACAATTTAATAACAGCTCATCGGTTAACAGCAGTTCTTCAGTTCCTGTTGTCATAAGACACGCAGAACTTGACTCAACTGACATTTTTCCATTTGGATTCAACCAACTCGACCTCGAGCGCAACGATGAGTTCACCTTGAAGCTCGAACTCTTCTCATTTCAGCGCGCACGAGATGTTGAAGTCCGCGCTTTTGTCTCAGGATACGAGTTCAACGATGTACGACCTATCAGCGCACAAATCGGCCCATTTGATGTTGACCCAAACGTTACGTATGTCAAGCGATTGACACTGCACTTCCCCAGCGATGTCGACCGCGATGATTACAAGCTCCGCGTCGAAGTAAGCGACCGAAACAGCTTCTCGCAATTCTACGACTACGACTTGCAAATCAGCGCCCCGCGCCACGGAATGACTATTGAAGATGTCACCTTAAACCCAGGCAACACAATTACTGCGGGACAATCACTTCTTACACGCGTCCGCATTGAAAACAAAGGACAGCGCGATGAGAAAGACGTCAAAGTCACCATGAACATCCCAGGCCTGAACGTAGGCGCTTCTGACACCATCGATAAAATAGACAACGATGACCAGGAAGAAACCGAGGAAATGCTCCTTCGCGTCCCCCGCTGCGCACAGCCAGGAACCTACGATATGACTCTGGACGTCTGGTACAACAAGAACCACGACCGCATCTCAGGAACAAGCAAAGTAACCGTGCTTGAAAACCCCGCATGCAAAGAAGTGGCACCTGTTGTCACCGCAGCGCCAACACAGCCAGCAGAACCAACCAACACGTCAACAGATAAAATCCGCCTTGCGCTTGAAATCGCACTCGGAGTCTTGATAGTGCTCTTGGTTATTGTTGCACTTGTTGGCTTCGCGCGAATGCGTGACGAGTAAGCTTTTATTTTGAGGGTGAAATTAAGTGTCTGAACTAAAACTCTACGAATCACAAGAACGGGAATATACTCTTGACTCTAGCGAGGTTTTCACAGTTGTTGAGCTTGTTCGTCAATATTGTGTTGAAGAAACTAAAAAATTTAGTTCAGATTTTGGATTCACGCGTTGGGTTGGACATGGAAGATCCATTGAAATTAATGCTGAACGGCGTGGAAGAGACACTCTTGGTCAGTACGCAAATCTTGCCCAACTCTTTTTTGCTGAAGATGGAACTTTAACGATGCGCATCCGTGCAAACACGGGTCTTCTAGCAGACCCTTCAGAACTCGTTAAAATTTGTGAGGGTTGTTCTTTGGAACCAGGAACCTGAGATTATTATAGATTATAGAGATTTTTTTGTTTTCCTTTTCTTTGACGATATCTTTTTAAAACAGTACCTGTTCTTCTTCGTCTATGGATGAGAAAGCCATTAAGAAACAAGTATTGGTGGAGGCTAGCAAGCACCCAGAGAAGTTCTTCCCACTAAAAACGCTCAAAAGCAAAGGGTTCGCGCGCCATCAGTGCGACAAGTGCAAACGATACTTCTGGAGCACCAAACCATCAAAAGTGTGCGGCGACCCGGCGTGTTCCGGCGGATTTCGATTTATTGGAAACTCGCCAGCAAAGAAAAAACTTGATTACATCGGAACGTGGAAAGAATTCGCACGCATCCACCAGAAGCTTGGCTACACACCCATCAAGCGCTATCCTGTTGTCGCGCGGTGGAACCCAACGGTTGATTTTACCATTGCAGACATTGCAGCGTTTCAACCGTATGTTGTTTCCGGCGAGATTGCGCCACCGGCCAACCCGTTGGTGATTCCTCAATTCTGTCTTCGCTTTGGTGACATTGATAACGTTGGAATCACCGGACACCACGTTGGCTTTGTCATGATGGGAGAAAAAGAATTTGTAACACTAGACAAATATAATGTCGAACGATATATGAACGACCACTTAACTTGGTTGACTGAAGGAATCGGACTGCCGCTTGACGAACTGACTATCCATGAAGATGTCTGGGCGGGTGGCGGAAACCTTGGTCCCTGCATGGAGTTTTTCTCACGTGGACTTGAAATATCTAACCAAGTCTATATGCAATACGAAATTACCTCTTCAGGCTTGAAAGAACTCAAACTCAAAGTGCTTGACATGGGCGAAGGAATGGAACGAGTCCCATGGTTCACCAGCGGAAACGCATCAATCTATGAAACAACTTTCCCACCAGTAATCAAGAAAATGAGGGAGATTACTGGCGTAGTATATGACGAAAAATTTATGCAAAAATTTACACCGCTTGCACCTTACTTGAATACAGGCGAAGTGGATGACCTTGAAGGAGCATGGAAGTTTGTTGCGGGAAAACTTGGCAGGGATGTCCAAGCGCTCAAAGATAAAGTCTTACCGCTTGCAGCACTTTATTCTGTTGCGGAACATACCCGTGCATTACTTGTTGCAATCAACGATGGCGGTCTGCCTTCAAACGTTGGAGGAATGTACAACTTGCGCGTCATCCTACGGCGGGCGCTCGGGTTCATCGACAAATATGGATGGAAACTCTCGCTGCCCGAGATTGCACGCTGGCACGCAGACTACCTTGAGCCTTTGTTCCCAGAACTTCAGGAGAACTTGGATAACATTGCGGAAATACTTGAGGTTGAAAAGAAAAAGTATGAAGCGACACGAAAAAAAACTGCTGCGATGTTGCCAAAACTTCTCGAAAAGAAATTAACAACCGATGAACTTGTCACACTTTATGACAGCCAAGGTATATCGCCGGAACTGCTTGTGGAAGAAGCGTTAAAACAAGGCAAAAAACTGCACATCCCTGAAAACTTTTATTCTCTTGTCGCGGAACGGCATTTGGAGAAAGAACAAGAGCATGCGACTGAACGAGCGGAGAAAATTGTGATTGATTCAAAAATTTCCCCCACCAAAGCGCTTTACTTTGACGATTGCACCAAAGTCACGTTTGATGCAAGCGTTCTGCAGGTGACTGACAAGTTTGTGATTCTTGACCGAACCTTGTTTTATCCTGTTTCTGGCGGACAGATTGCAGACGTCGGAACACTTGGTGACTCGAAAATCGTTAACGTGTTTAAGCAAGGAGCACATATTGTTCATGTTTGCGCTGAAACTCCCAAGTTTAAAGTGGGACAAAAAGTGCATGGAGAAATCGACTTCGAGCGACGATTGCAGCTTGCCCAGCATCACACGGCGACACACATCATCAACGCTGCCGCGCGGGACGTCCTTGGTTCGCACATCAACCAGGCTGGAGCGAAAAAAGACATTGACAAAGCGCATATCGACATCACGCATTACGATTCGATTAGTGATGAAGAGCTTGCACAAATCGAGAAAGAAGCCAATGCAATCGTCAAAAAAGGAGTTGCTACTTCACTTACGTTTATGCCACGCGATGAAGCGGAAAAGAAATATGGAATGGCAATCTACCAAGGAGGAGCAGTCCCTGGGAAATTCCTTCGCATAGTCAACATCCCTGGAATCGACGTCGAAGCCTGCGGCGGAACACACCTGAAAAACACTTCTGAAACTGGACACATCAAAATAATCAAAGCGTCTAAAATTAAAGATGGTATTGTTCGGCTTGTTTTTGTCGCAGGAAAAGCCGCGAAGCAAATTGAACAGAAAGAGAAAGACATTCTCGATCGGGCTGCTGCGCTTTTGAAGTGCAAGGTTTCGCAAGTCCCTGAGCGGGCGCAGGAATTGTTCGAGCTCTGGAAAAAAGCGAAGAAAGCAAAACAGAAAGGGACTTCACTTACTAATACCACGCTCAAATCGACCGCTGAATTCAAAGGGGACATCTTAGCTAAGACCGCCGAGATTTTACAGACACAACCAGAAGTGATTGTGAAGACGATTGAACGGTTTTTAGCCGACATTGAGATGTTCAAGAAGTAACTCTTTTTACGTCGGAAGCTTTAAAAAGGCCCTTTAGGCAAAACTCTGTATGCTTGATACACTTACGACAGCAGTCTCACAAGGATATGCTGGCTTATCGGAGGCATGCAAACGAGTCTATCATAGTCCCTGGAACGTCAATTTGACGCTTGAAAATACGCTGGGAGAAAGACCTGCGCAATGGGTTAAAGACAATCCTAAAAAAGCGCAAGGTATTTCCGACACTGCAACACTGATCGCTTATGGTTTTACTATAGGAACAATGTTTGATACATCAGTTGCACATCTCACTCCTGAAGGCTGGCTTGGCGCCCGCGCTATTTCACTAGGCGCCAATGGAATCGTATCTGCCCCTTACGGTATCTGGACAAATTTCATCTACAGAAAATTCAGTACAACCAAAGAAAGTTCGCAACTTCGTAAAATCGCAACAGATCTTTTTGCGTTTATCACTGGTCAGAGCGTCCCTGTCTTTGGGATTTATGCAGGTGCGACGTTCATTGAAAGCGGAGAAATAAACTGGTCAAAAATAGGAGCAGCAATGCTCGGATTTGTCCTTTACTCACCACTTGCCGGACCAACAATGAACTGGACCATGAGAAAAGGACGCGAATACTGCGGACTTCCTACAGCAGGACAAGTTACTGGAACACTTTCTCCAAAATGTCAATCGTGTAAAGAACAATCGCCTGCGCCTGCATCTTTGACGGGATGAATGCATCTTGCTTTGTGTGAACGCTGAACACTCTTACTTGATTAATAAGATGAATTTGATTTGTGAGTCCTGGATCGAGCTTGACTCCTTTTTCTGAAAGCTTGGCGATAAGATTTCCTAGCCCAATCCCTGGCGCTTTTTCAAGCAAGTCCTGTCCGGTCGCTTCATAATATTTTCGATGAAGTGCCGTCTCCATCACCCGACCGCACAAAATGATGGCACTGCGATAACAACCCGCGTTCATGCACGACTGGATCTCGCTTAAGTCTGCAAGAATCTCGCTACGCACATCACCAGGAATCAAGTTAGGCTTGATAGAGGTTTCGGTCTGCACGTCAGCAACAACCTGAGCCAGCTTTTCGAGAATTGCAGGCATTTCAGATGGAGTTGCCTGCGCAAGCTTCCGCGCCAAACCTTCCGCGTCTGTTCCTTTAGTTTCCTCAACCATTTGCTGAATGGCACCTTTAAGCAACAAACGCGCACCCTCCTGGCGCTGCCGCTTAAAATCAGTGATGTCCCCTTTCGGAGATTCGCCAAGCAAACCCAACACGCCCCTAATATCTGCAATCTGCTGCCTCATTCCCATGGCTTTTTTCGTGCCCACTAACTTTATATAGTTATTGTTCCAATCTAATTATCATGAATTATCTCATTTCCGTTCTGCTTGTCCTTGTGCTTGTTGCTGCGTGCAGTGAGCCTAAAAGACTCACACCAGAACCTTTGGCTCCATTGGAGCAAAGGAATGTAGAAGCAGTCGAAAAGGTGACCCGCCCTGCACAAAACTTCACACCTGAACCAACACCCGAAGAACACAAAGTTCCACTTTCTCCACTTGAAAATACTGAAAATGTGCCCGACCCATATAGCTCGATTGGATGTGAACAACTTCTCACGGCAGAACAATTCGCAAGCGCCTGCCAAAAAATGGCAGACACGTTTGTGGTCACCTCCCAAATCGGAACCCGCAACTGTTTTGTTAACATCCGCGACCGCGACAACGAACGCCGCACCGCAGGACTTACGCTTACAGGCTTTAGTGATGCACAAGCTGCCAAAAAAGAATTCGAGCGACGAGCGCACGTCCTTGGCCGTAATTTGTCCACATCAGCAGGAGAGCAATCCTACCAGTTCACCAAAGTTGATCGAGAAACGCTCACATTCCTGCGCAGCAACTACATTGTTGAAGTGGGGGTTGACAAACAATTATGCAACGAAGACGAACTGCCCGTGCTTGCACAAAGCATTGACAAACACATTTCTTAAGCCCAATCCGTGAGTGAGACATCCTTTTCTTTGAGAATATTGCTTTTTTCCAATAATGGAGCAATATCAATTCCGAACTTTTTCTTTGCCCAGTGCTTGGCATAGGTGAGCGTAAGCTCTTTGCTGCCGAATAAAATGGGCTTACTTGCAAGCGCTTTTCTTGTCGCTTCCCTTGTCACCCAGACTCCCAGTGGAAGGACATATTCATCAGTGATAAAACGCAAAGCAAGGACGCTGGACTGGCGCTTTTGCTTTTTCATATACTCTGCTAGCGCCATACGAACGGTGTAATAACCGCCTGCACAGTTCTTTGCGTAGTCTTTGCGTCCTTCAAAACGCTCGTAATCAGAACTGTACTGCACATTCTCAGATTTTGCGTACAATTCAAAGAGCTCATAGCGCCAACGCTCAGGGAACATAAGAATCAAATAATTATTCCCCAGATATTCGCCTGCGTACACCGCAAAGTCACCTATGGGGAGCTCACGGACTCCTTCTAGGAAATGATTAGCAAGCATATCATCAGTCGCAGTGATACTCCAGCGCGTTGGGACAAGTTTGCGCTGTTTTCCGAAGACTCCGATTGAAAGCATCCTTGCAAGCGAGTTCTCATCCATCTCTTTTTGGTAGAGAGTAGTGATTGCTTCCGTCGCCAAAGCGCCCTTATCATCAAAGAATTTTTCAACCTTTGCAGGAATGTGCGGATTTTGCGTGAGCGCAATAGACTTAAGCTTTCCCTGCGGACCCATGGGAGCAGTCCATTGGTCAGGACGGATGCTTGCACGCGGAGCTTTTTCAAGCTGGATATCCACATCAACTGGCTTTGTCGCCATCGCGATTTCCTGCGCGATTTCAACTACTTTTTCCGGTTGTTTAACACTGCTCTTTTGCGAACTATTAATCAAACCCGCACGGTAATTCACAATTTCAGGAATCTGGTGATTGGTTTGCGCCCAAAACCTCGGCGCGTCAAACTTCCATGCTTCAGCTTCGATTTGTGGCGGGGCAAGAAGGCCGACGTTCACAAATGGATAACCAAACCTGCCTACAAAAGGAGCGACTCCGGACCCTGAAAACTCTGCTTTTGCCAGCGGCGCGTGCTTTAGTGCATTTATAAGAATTCTCTCCTTTTCCTTGTACGCAACACGGACGAACATTACAGAATTCACGTTTTTGATTGTTTTAAGGGTTGCGGTGAGCTGTCTTGTGCTAACTTACGCATCACTTTCCACATGCGGCTCGTCTTCAAGTGTTTTCTTGAATTGCGAACAGGTCTTCTTGTTCTCCCAATAGAACCAGCACTTGTTCCCAAACGCCTTGAAATTGAAACAACGCTCGCATGGTGATGCCATACTGATATTTGTCCTCCTTTCCTTTAAAAACATTTCGACCCAACCTTTTTAAAGGGACACTTTACCTCATAACATATGCTTACCCAAACTGAAGTCAAGAAAATCAAGGATGAGCTTAAAACGTGCACTAGGCCATTGTTTTTCTTCCATGACGACCCTGATGGATTGGCGAGTTTTGTACTTTGTTACCGTTTTGTTCAGGAAGGACGCGGACTCCCCGTCAAAGCGTACCCGCGTATCACAATTGAATTTGCACGAAAAGTTGAAGAGTATGGCGCGGACAAAGTGTTTGTCCTTGACGTCGCCATGGTGGACCAGGAATTCATCGACGCGGTAAAAGTGCCCATCATTTGGATTGACCATCATACACTTCTTGAACGAGAGAACGTGCTCTATTTCAACCCGCAACGGCGCGGAGTGAATGTTCCCACGCCTGTCTTGATTTGGCAAGTGATAGGAGAAGATCGGCCACAAGACTTGTGGATTGCGGTCACGGGAAGCATCGGAGACTGGTACTTCCCACCGTTCGCAAAAGAATACCAGGAAAAAAACGCAGACCTTCTACCCGCGGAATGCACCACTGTTCAAGAAGCCTATTTTTCAACTCCTATCGGACGACTGGTCAAAGTATTTTCTTTTATCCTGAAAGGACATATGACTATGGTCATGCAAAGTATCAAGACATTGACGCGGCTTGAAGACCCGCGCGAAATTTTGTTCCAGACAACCTCACGTGGAAGCTTTTTATACCGAAAATATGAATCAGTAAATGAAGATTACGAAAAACTTCTTGTGGAAGCCAAGCAACACGTGACTGATGATAAACTATTCCTGTTCATCTACCACGATGACAAGTTGAGCCTCACCAAAGACCTAGCGAACGAACTTCTTTACCTATTGAAAGACAAAATTGTTATCCTTGGACGCGAACGGAACGGAGAAATGCGGTGCAGCTTGCGCGCGCCGGAAAAAATTCAACTTTCCAAAGCACTTGAACACGCGCTTGTCGGAATCCAAGGCTACGGCGGCGGACACGAACAAGCATGCGGTGCAGCGATCAAAAAAGAAGACTTCGAAACTTTCATCGCAAACCTACGCAAAGAATTGAAACTTTAAGCTATCTTTTTATACTCTCTTTCTTTTACAATTCGCATGAGTATTTTAAGCACGTTCCTTAGTCTGTGGCGTAAACAACCATTCGAGCAAGAACTCCGTATTAATGATGAAGACCTTGAAACGCCTATTGAACCAAGTCTTCAAGCCACACCAGAAGAAAGGCATCGGCTTCTTGAGCAAGCAGAAGTCTCGCTCAGGCGCGATCTTCAACAACTCCGCGGACTCATCCAACAAGGATTTATTGCGCGAACTGGAAACGATTCTTTTGTTACACCACGAGTCATACAACAGATACGACCGAAAATAATCGCGCTCAAGGGAGAATCACTTTACCTCAAAGACCTTGCCTCGCGCACCAAGCGCGAAGACTTACGGCAAGAACTCAACCACAACTGGCCCCTTGTTTATGCAGCAGCGGCACGCATGATGAGGTATCTTGAGGCAACTCAAGCAGGAGAATTAACGCTTGCACAACTCTCTGAACAACTCTTATGGGAAGCAGATGAGATTGAAAGGGTCGCGGGGTGGGGCTAATGCGCCGACGGGGCAATCGCCCAGAAGTAATAAGCGTAGAATAACCCAAGTATTTAATTCTTGCGTCATTCTAATTCTTTCCGTTCGTCTAACATCTTTTTAACAATTTTGGACAGTTCTCGTTCAGACCACTGTCTTGGCGTATCATTATGATTCGAATAATCAATTGAGGAAACACCATAATTGCCAAAAGATATCAATGGCGTGTCAAAAGTAGAGAGTGATTTGCCAATGCCGAACATCTCGTCCTCTCTGCGTTGCATTCTTCCAACTTCCTCAACCAACTCTTTTAACTCAACTAAGGAAGCAGGATTTTCCTTTATTCCCTTCACTAATTTGGACATCTTACCAAGTTGTCTACGCAATCGTTTTGCTTCCAAATCTTTGAGTCGTTGAGCTTCTTTTGTGCATTTACCCTTGCAATATTTTCTTGGTGCCCCTTGTCTTGAATGTTGATGCAGTGGTATCTCCTCTCGACATCGTTGACAGAGTTGCTTTTGGGTTCGTAGCTTGTAAGTCATAAACACTGCAAGGGACTCCTTACTTCTTAAATCTTGTTATTTTAGACTTTTTTAGAACATACTTTAGCCAATATACTATTAAATAATTTAGATTGTTAGTAATTACGTGCAATTAACAACCATTACCTTGTGTAAAGAGACTAAAACGAAGCTGGATACCTTGAAAATAATACCCAGAGAATCGTATGACCACCTCATTAATCGGATACTTAACAGGAGATGCGCTTTAGTGCGGAGGAAAAATGCAGACAACAGAACAAACCCTATCAAAGTTGCTTGAGAGCATACACGCGCTCATTGCAGAAGCTGAAAAAGAAGAATAAAGCCGTTTGCCGACGGCTTCAAAAAGTGAAGAACAATGAAAGAGAAAGACCAGTTTGATTTAAGCATTGGTATTACCCTATCAAGAAGGGAGCGCAGAAGGTCACGCATAATTACCCTGAAGCTTACTCCTGCGGAATTTTTGCAGCTTGAAGAAGCAGTGCCAAAAGGTCAGCGTGGACAATACATTCGGGAACGCCTCTTCGCACAAGAGGTCGGAGAATGAGACCTCGCAAATACTTACACGGTGCACGTAACATACAAGTCACAGCAGACATTCAACTGTTAAATCATCTGGACGAACTTAGAGTAAACCGAAGCCAGCTCTTTAACGATGCAATGGCAGCATTCATTGGAAACAAGGAGAGTACAATTGAAGAAATGCAAGCTGAAATTGAACACTTAGAGAAGTCCATACTTGACTTACGAGGGAGAAAGGCAACAAAGGAGATGATTTTGAAGGAAAAGCTGCGCTCAACGGAAGAAGCTAAGACGTTAGCAGAAAAGCAACGTGCTGAAAAGGAAGCAAGGAAGCAGTTTTGCAAAAAATGTGTTTCTAAGATTGAAGATGATGCGTCTTGCCTAAAAAATCAACTTTGCAAAGCTTGCTATTGGGACTCAGATGAATTAAAACGAGACTTAGCAGCGATACGTGCGGAAAAAAGTGAAAAAAATGCAGTTCAAGAGGAAAAGAATGGCAGCATTTAAGGAGTTATGTATTGTATTATGTATATATAACTATAATATAGAATATTGTTTGGTATGGTGATGACTTGACAGACGCCCCCACTCCCTTCACGGTGCTCCTTGAAAAAGCACACCGAATCGCAATAAAAACTGCAGTTTGCGCAGCGAAACGAGCACATCGCCAGTCTGTAAAGAACCCAAACGACGTGCAATGGGTGCGAGCCGTTTGCTATGCTTCACAAGTGCTTGGCTCTCTTTGCAGCAATGCAGAGGTACAGCAGTTAAAGAAAGAATTAGAGATGCTCAAGAATGTCATTATCAAGTAAGCCATTATTTGAAAAGCTGGGCGGAAGGCAAACCGCTCTTTTTTATCGTGAGCTTTACAACAGTGCAGTTGAAGGCAAGATAACGTTTGAAGAAATGGCCGTAACAATGAATAAAGTTTCTTGTGCGCACCCTCAGAAGAACTGGACGCAAAAGGATGCTGATGAACTCAAGGAATCGTTTCACAACACTCTCTTCATCACTATAGCCAACAAAGAAATTGAACTTGCAGAAACAAAAGCAACACTTTGCGAAGTAATACAACACCTGCACAGGTCAATGGCAGAAGCACTTGTTTGGGCCACTCGTGACATTGACGCAATTACCCCTGAAATGCGAAAGTTTGATGCACAACTGCAAAATGTACAAGTTAATTCTTACAAACTTATCGGAATGTTTGAAGAGGAGATAATGAAAATAGAAACAGAAGAAACGCAGGGTTGAAGCAAAAGTCCAAACAAGTAGATACTAACTGAAGCTAAGACTTTTACAAGCTCAAATTTTTTCAAAGTTTCCTTTGTATTGTGGCTTTTTACCTTTTATGAGTTCCCATACTTTTTGCGGGTCAGTCAAGTACATTTGTATAATTTCTTTTGGACTTTTTTCTTTACACAAATCTAAAATGACCTCGCTACCGCCGTACTGAAAAGTTCTGTAATCTTCTTCAATTCTGCGCTTGACTTCTCCTACTTCAAGTCCCAGACTTGTTGCATTTTCAAGCATCCAATAATGATTAAGGCCGTGCACAACTGCTTCATCAACCACCGTTCCCACAGCCATAACGTGCTTGAAGTCCTTGTATTCGTGTTCTAATTGTCCTGTTTTTGGGTTTGTTTTAGGAATAATTGTTACCATTTGCTCTAAAATTCTTTTTTTACCTCCAATCAATGCTCTGTGCAGAGGTTCACAATAAAGAGACGTGCAGATTTTGAACCTGTCAAGTGGCTGTCTGTTTTTTCCACCAAGATATGATAAAAAAGTGGCTTCAGTATAAACAACCATCTTTCCATCCTCAAGCTTCACTTTTGTCGCACTTGTTCCACTATTAAATTGACTAGTTCCGTATTGTTGCAGTCTTGGATTTCCATCATTTCCAAGTATGGTGTTGCCAGTTTTATCTTTGAATCCTATTGTTGTTTCACATTTTGTTCCGTAGTGGTTGACTAAATAGACCGTGTTTGAATTTGCAGACTTTGCACTTCCTGCTTCAAATACAGGTTGAATTTCTATATTGTTATCAACCGCAAGTTTTTGAAATTCTGATTTGACTTGTGGAAGAACAGTCCAATATTCGTCCAGCTTAACGCTTTGTTCCAATGGAATGAAAAAATCTCGTGCTCTAAGTGAATAAAAAACAACCTCTCCTGCTTGACGTATGACCTCATTTGGACCTGCATCTTTCCAAATAGTGTTACGAACTCTATCGCAAAGAGACGCATCGTCAAGCGCATCTTTCCATTCACTCGTGTACACTTCGTTATGCGCAGAATTATTGTTTTGCAAAACTCTTTGAGTTGAACTTGTATGTCCTTCTTTATTACACAATAATGCAGAACCACCTGTGACTATTGCAAGACCTGTTGCTCCGACAAGCAGACCTGTCTGCCACGTTTTTCGGGGATTGCTTTTGCGCTTCATCTCAATATTCAGGAAAAGTGTCTTTATAAATCTTCTCTTTTCGCCCCGTCAAAGTAATTAAACTTGGCAAGTTGCTAACGTTATTCCCTTTTATATTGAAAATAACTCTTACGATATGTTTAAAAAATGTGGCAACATACGTGCTATAAAAAGAGGCATTATGAAATATTCACTGCTGGTTATCTTCACTCTTTTAAGTACACTTGTGCTTGCTCAAACTTCTTCTCAATTCGCTACTACAACAGGAGTGACCGTTACAGGTACAAATCCATTAACAGTGAGTGTCACAGGATGGCAGTTTGTATTTACGGATGTGTATGCGTGGAATGGCGCATCGTGGCAAGTTGTTGGAAAACTAACAAGTTCCACTCCTGCGCAAGGCAACTGGCTCGTACTATCACAAGGAAGCCAAGCAACTTTATCTTTCACTCCACAAGCAGCACACGCTCATCTTGCAATATTTGCGTGCAACCAACTTTCTTCAACAAATTACGATTGCAATGGGAACATTCTGCTCAATTCAAACAATCAAGTGATTTCCTACAATGCAAAGTGGATGACGAAACCAATTCCTATCATTCCTGCAAAATGGACTCCAGACCCTCTTCCACCAATTCAAGAGACACCAGTCACAGAATCGTGTAAAGGACTAATACTCAAAGGTCCTTCACAAGACAAACTTAATATTGTTTTTGTCCCAGATTATAGCTATTCGGCTCTGCCCGACTTTACAACATTTGCTAATGACGTAAAGAAACATCTGCAAGTTATTCTCAGTGTAGAACCATTTAAATCAAATGCAAACAAGATTAATTTTTACAGAGTGGATAAAATAAGTGAAGACGTTAAATGTGGTTTAACAAAGAATGAATGTGGAAACAGAGCCACTGCGCTATCACAAGAGTGTCCAAGTGATAAAACAATCGTTATCGTTAAATCGGGAATTTCAGGATATGCAAGTTCTGATAGTCGTGGCTCTATTAATACAGCAGTTACGAGAAGTTGCGATGAAAGTGTGCTAAACGTTTATGGAATGACTCCCCATTGCGGTCCGATGAATGAAGAAGCTTTGACGATTCACGAGTTGGGGCACGCTTTGGGGTTAGCCGATATGTACGTTATAGGTCAACCTTTCGGTTTTGATTATTCATATATTGTAAATTGTGATGGGGTTGGATGCAAAAAATGGTGTAGTGGAGAGCCAGACTTAAGGAACTATGTTGCTGCCAAAGGAATCTGCCAAGCAAGAACGCAAGAGAACTGTCTTGGAGACGCATTAAGCCAGAGAGATGAACAAGGAAATTATAAATGGCCTCTTTATCGCTGTGGAGTCATAGAAGGCAAGTGTGATGTTCGTGAAGGATATGAAAACGTAGGAACAGACTGCGATTCAGGCACAGGGTGCTATATGAATTGTGGTGGGACTACAGGATGGAGACCTGTAAAGGAAAATACAGTTATGATGTCGCAAGAAGGTGCTGATGGTGACGTGAATTTAGTTTTTGATGCAATCTCATATGCACATCTGCTTGATATATTTGCGGGATACAGGTAAATTTCAAACGAGTTAAGGAAAAGGGCTTAACAAAAGAGCATATTTTTAATTAAACAGAGAGATACGAATCCTATGAAGTTATTGTTGCTATTTGGATTAGTATTTCTTGTCTCGTGTGTTACTTCTAATCAAATGAATGATTGCCAAGGTCAAGTTATAACTTACGAAAGCATTCCTCAAAGATTGCTGCTTGATAATTTTCTGGATTTTGGATATTTCGCAAATTTTTCCGTCTGTGCGGAAGCTATCAATGAGCAACTTACTGATTACTCAATCAAAAAGACAGAAGCAAAGTATTGGTGGACTTACAAAGGGAGCACCTATCAATACTTCATAGAAAGACCATATGGTTCAACAAACGAGTATATTTCACGAATCCATAAACTGTTAATAACACCCACGTCAGCGAAGGCATTGCGACAAGAGTACACTTTCCTTTCGTGCAAAAATTTCTCGGTAATGAACCCCGCATCATTTCCCGCTGATAAATGGTACGTATGGGTTTCAGAGCAAGATAGAGGCCTTGAAGTCGGCATTAGAGCTGATAAGTTGACTGGAAAAGAACCCACAAGTCAAGACTTACATACTTTTTCAAAGGAAATAATAAATTGTACAATTCCATTACCTGCATCTTTTCCTTCTGAACCAGAACCAATAATTGAAGATGACAGAGAGTATTGCAGAACACACATTTGTTTGCAGTGACCAAAAAGAAAACAATACATTGTTAATTCAGAAATGACCTTCTTATGATGACAATCATTGATAAAACTATAATCTGAATAAGCAAGAAAATTATACTAAGTGCTATTGCAGCAATCGGAAGCTTTCTTTTTCCTTTCTCACTGACACAGATTCCCTTGATACTTAAAATAAGCCCTAGAAGCGGTGCAGCAGGAATGAAGAAAATTAAACTTGCAACCAATGAAATTTCATTGAGATTTTCACCAGATAGTTTTCCCTTCTTCAACAAGCGTAATAAAACTCCTGAAATTATTATTGCAAAAATCACGAACAACAGATAAGTCAACACTATCTCTGCATTTGGTGACTCTGCAAAAAACCTATCAATCTTATTGGCTGACGCAATTTCGCCGTTGATGATATTTGAAACGTGTTGAGGAAGACCGAATGCACCAACAGCACACAACGATTTAAATTGTGACCTTCCTTTAAACTCAACGAGTCTAAGAGGCACAGTATTCGAGCGACAGTTTTCGGATGTGGGATATTCTGCGTCAAGTTTTTCTACTAACTCTTGAAAAAATCGTATTTCTTCATTTGAAAGTCTTCCCTCTGACAATTTATCGAGTTCAAAATCATATCCGTGACGAATGTAAACTTTAGTACGATACTGACCATCTTCATATAGAACGAACTGCTCCTTTGCGGCAAGTGTTTCAAGAGAATAACTGAAATAGGCTGGTTTAATATAAATAGATAACGCCAGAGCAGTGGTAGAAAGGAGAAGTAATAAAATAAAAACGTAGCTGTACCTCATAATTGGTTGAACAATTCTATCATATAATAACTTTTTCATTATGAGCGGTTGTAGACTTCAAAAAAGAGAACATATTTATAGCTCTGCTTCTAAAATAAGAATATGCAAATGCCTTTCAGTTTCATCATATTGTCTTTTTTGTTTCTGTCATCTTGCACACCTACGCAAACTACAATGCCTGCATCGCCGCAGACACTTAACGAACCAGTAAAATCAGATAATTGGCAAGACCAAAAAACAGAGTCTGACTCTGTAAATACCCCAAATTCACCTGACGCTGTCACAGTTAGCGGAAAAGTTAGTTTGCACTTTGAAGGTGGCAGTGCGAGTGGAATAGAAGGATACTCATTCACCATTGAACAAGGAAACAACGAACTTTTCTTGCGCATTAATGGCAAAGCAGTACATAAAACAAAAGGACCATACGATAGCCCATTGCAATACTACAATAACGTGCTTAATGGAAAAACAATACTTCCTGATAAAAATTACGCATTGACAGGAGTGATTAAGAACGATGACAAATACAATCCTGAGCGTTTGTACTTAGATATTCTTGAAATTGAAGAATTGCCTTAATTGACCGTTTACTCTCCACAACCATTCACATTCATCCTTAACAGCAACATTTATATGTATAACAAACTCCCTTTATAAATAGAAAAGACCTATTGCGTGCCTATGGAATACCCTCAAGTATCTGGTTATGTTGAACCTTTTGTCTCTGTTTTTCGTACTGTTTTTGAAAAGCTTTTTGTTGACAAAAACGAAAAAATAAACGCAGTCGTGATTCTGAATCAATTGAAAGAAGAAAAGATTGACATTCAAAAGTTAAAGCAGTTCTTTAGCAAGCTTCCTGATGGAGAATGGAGTTTGAAAATCTTTTTTGACCACACGAATGAAATTAATGAAGTATTCTTGCTTTCTGATGAGTACATCAAAAAGTACGCAGTTACAAATGTTTCTGCAGCAGACATTGAAAACATCAGGTGGGAGATTTTGCTTGAGTCAATGCTTGAGTATTCGAAGTTCTCAAACGAGTTATATGATGCTCTAAAGTACAACAAAGCGCACTTATCACAAGCAAGACTGCGCTTGCTTAACGAGCTGATGCTTATTTTTAAGTACACTAAAGAACAGTCTAAAGTGATATACGAAAAGTTCAAGAATCAGAAGTTTTCAAGCAAAACACTCATCAAGTTTAACCAGTATCGTATTGCGATTGAGTTTTTGATGTTGCGAATTTTGTACGTTCTTTTGCATCTTGCGGATGCAGATGACAAAACGATAAGCCATTACGCTGAGCTTGTAGGTAAGCAGCGTATTTCATTACTGACACAAAAGATGCCTTTACCTATCTACACTTAAAATGGATGTCAGTTCTGATGTAAACACTGTTTTTGCATACACTAATCCTGCTCACAAATTTCACACTCCTGTCTCGCTGCATATGGCGAAACGAAAGAGACATCATTACGTGCTACTTGCTAAAGTCAATAGCAGCTTTCTTTATACTTATACCAATCTTCTCACTGATTGTGGAAACATCATCGTGCAAGCAATTACTGGATTTAGAGAAGAAAGAGAAAAGGCAAATGCAAAGAACCCACTAAGCGCATTCTCCATTTCAGCGATTGTGAATAGCAAGATTAAGGAGTTGCTTGAAGAGTATAACGACAAGTATTCCAATTTTAACATAAAGTCAACTAAAGAGTACATTGATTTGCTATTAACTAAGTTCTCAATACCTGAGCTTTATGAAAACGATAAAGCACTGGGAGAATTCAGGGAACAGTATCTGATGGAAGCGGACAAAAGGGCTTTTGAAGCGTTGAACAAATTTGTTCGTTTCTTCCAACATTATGACCTGATGAAGATTGAAGAATACGAAAATTACGAGAACTGGCTCAAGAAGATTAAAGATAGTTCTCAGGATGTATTTGAAAACAAGCAGGATTTTGAGGATATGAAAATTGCAGCAGAACTGCTTTCGTACAATGAAGAACTTGGAAAACTTTCGTTTTTCACCTGCGACTTCAATATGCACAAGTCAATACTAACTGTGGCAAAAGAAAACAAGCAGAATGTAGGAGATATTGAAATAATCAAAAAGTAAAAAATTAACCGCTTTCCTTCTCAACCTTCCTCTTGAGCGAATGAACAGTCTTGAATAACTCCTGAATCTGCGGTATCCGCATAAATTCATCCAGTGCCTTGATTTCTCGTTCACGCTCAAGCTCTGCAATCTTTACACGGTCAAGCGGTCTTCTGCATTGAACGCAAACCGTATCTGTGAACTTATTGGGCAAGTGACAGAATAGGCAAGGTCTTGTTTTTGGCTGCAAGTGTTCCATACTCGCATCTGCTTTTACAAGTCCTCGCTTGACAAGTTCAAGCTTGAATGCGTCTTCTTGGTCTGACAAGTCATAGGTTTTAAGCTGCTTTGTACTTGTCCACCGTGCTGCGTGCTGAATTTCAACATCGCTATCTCCTCGCAAGCGTCTGAAGGTAACTCCGTTTCGCTTCAGGGAGTAGCAAGTTATCTTCTTGCTGATGCCAAGCTTCTTGCAAGCAATGCGTAAGTGCTTGTTTAACGCTGCTGGATTGTATTGCTCTCCAAGTTCATTAACGAACAAGAATCGTTCGGGGTCATTCTTGAAAGGATGCTTGTTCAGCCATTGCGTTAGATACGCATACGAGTCAATGCCTTGCAGAATGCCCACTCCTTCTTTGCCGTGACTTGTAAGATGGACTTTAGCATAGTTGTCGTGTAGTTCAACGTCCTTAATCCTGCGCCAAAGGAGTTCTTGCGGACGTGCAAGACTTTCAAGGGCAAACATAAGGTACGCTTGGATGCAGGGCTTTTGGCTAAAGTATGCAAGGAGTTTTTCAAATTCTTGCCACGTAAATCGGTCTTTCCTGCTTGTCTGCCTGCTCTTATCAACTGCAATTTTCAGGTGGCGCACAACGTAAGGAAAGACTGTTTCATCTGTCCTGCCACGTTCATCAATGTCAGGCAAGATTGCTTTCCAAAGGTACTTTGTGTCACGTTTGAAGTCGCTTGCAGTCTTTGCGTTCATTTGCTGATTTACAAAGGCCACAATCGCATCAATGTCTTCTCTGGTGAGGTCTTTGAGGTTCTTTGCCGTTTTGTGAACAATTATTTTGAAAACTTGCAGCAAGCGTATTCTGCGGACGTAGCTGATGTCTTGTGCTTCAAAACGTAGGAAGAGCTTTTTGAAGTACACAAGGTTTTCGCTGTTTTGGCAAATGTATTTTCTTGCAGGGCTTGCTTGCATCAGCTCATCAAGATTCTTCTTGAAGCGTTCATACTTCTCTTCCGAGTTGTAGATGTCGTTTTCTGCCATTGTGGTTTTTCTCCACTTCTGGCGATTTATATATGCAGGTATTACCACGCATCTGATTTTTGCAGTTATGCGTCGGCCGTGCAAAAGTCCACAAGTGACAACCACTTGCAAACTTCTTGCGTTTCCTGCGAGCAAAGAAGACGCATCAAACTTGTAGCGTAATGCGCCGACTGTGCTTCAGTCCGAAAGTTCATATCCCTTTCAGTCTGTGTGCCTTGCGTTAGCGCATTCAACTTATTACTTTATGCGCCGACGGGGATTCGAACCCCGGCAATTAGCTTGGAAGGCTAATGTACTACCGCTATACTATCGGCGCTTAACGAATGAACCAAAGAAAGTGATTTAAAAAGGTATCGGCCTTCTGGAGGCTAATATGAAAAATACAACCTCTGAATTCATTCTTGTCAAAAAATCAGGAGTGCACGGTAAAGGAATCTTTGTAGCTAAAAAAATTTCCAAAGGAACCCGCATCATTGAGTACATCGGTGAAAAAGTGAGTAAGGAAGAAGGAACACGGCGGGAAAAACTTCAAGAACAACAAGTGAAACAAGGAGATGGAACAATCTACGTTTTTGAACTTGATGAACAATGGGATATTGATGGAAACGTTTCTTGGAACACTGCCAGATACATCAACCACTCCTGTGAACCCAACTGTGAAATTGTCTTTGAACAGGGTGGAATCTGGATTGTCGCACAGCGCGACATTTTTCGCGGTGAAGAGCTTTCTTATGATTATGGGTTTGACTTGGAAAACTTCGAACAGTTCCCCTGCAAGTGCGGCAAAAAAAGGTGTGTTGGATACATGGTCGCGCAAGAACATTGGCCTGAATTAAAGAAAAGATTTAAGCTGATTAAATAGTGACCAAGTTTATGCGCTTCCCACCTATTTCCTCTTATCCGAACAAGAAAGATGCCCAAGGTAATTTGATTTGCAAGAATTGTGACAAACAGGTGAGCAAAGGACGACGGTTTTACTGCAGCGAAGAATGTCTGAACGTATTCACGCGCGATCACTCTTGGACACTTGTTCGAGAGGACGTGCTTTCGCGGGACAACTACCGATGCGGAATTTGCAGCACCCGCAAACGACGGTCACAACTGGATGTTGACCATATCATTCCTGTACGGCTCGGGATTGACCCTTTTAACAAACAAAATTTACGGTCGCTCTGCAAAGAGTGCCACCTGGCAAAAACCAATCTTGAGCGAGAACATTTGTAAGTTGGCACAACATTTAAAAGCCTCCTATTCGAAAATAGACCTGTGGAAACTATTATCGCTATCGCAGCACACGCTGAAGACATTATCACTGGAGCAGGTGGAGCTTTGGCCAAATACGCAAGCGAAGGAAAACAAGTCCAAACCATTATTTTTGCAGCAGGAGACAACCCTCGCAAGAAAATCAAGAAAAGCATCAAAGCAGACCAACTTATTGGCGGTTCAACAGTAACCCATTTCTCCTTACGCGCGGGTCATCTTGAAGAAGACTTTCGCAAGAAAAATATCCGTGCACGACTTCTCGTCCTCCTTGAACGCGAACAGCCTGAAAAGATATTCACCCATGGCTATGAATTTGATGGAGAACACCGCGCGGTGAGCAGAATCGTGCTTGAAATAGTCAAAGAGGCAAACCTTTCTTGTGAAGTGTATGCGTTTGCCACCTCGCCTGTTTCTTTGCTTAAGAAAAACCTGCCTCAACTTGTGGTAGATACAACAAAAACGTTTACCACCAAAGTCAAGGCAGCGCTTGTCCACAACCAACACCTTCCCACAAACCTGCTTTTTTGGAAACTACTGCTCAAAGACAGATTATGCGGACTTGTCACACAAACCAAATATGCGGAGTTGTTTTACAAGCTGAATTAAAGTTGTGGAGTTAGTAAAGCTTAATAACTTCTTCCGCAACAAGGTCATAAGAAGATTACGAATGGCGTGAGAGGATGAGAATTATGAACTTTTTTAGACCAAGGCCGAGTGTACTTTTTATTTTACTCGCTGCATGGCTGTTGAATGGATTTTTCTTATATGTGCAATCTTTCTCTACAGGATGTTTGAGACTTATGGACGCATCTGGGAAATACGTGGGCAATTGTGGATTCAATTATACAATACCTGTCCTCTTATCAACTTTCCTTTTATTATCTGTATATCTTCTCGTTTCATTAATTCTTTATTTACTGCAGAAAAGATGAGTTGACACTTTAAGATTACATCTTCAAACTAACTACCGAACTCAAACCTGCTTCAGCATTCATACTTACACCGTAAAGAATGTCACCTTCAGCAATTAGCGCGTCGTTGTGTGAAATAACCAGATATTGTGCCTTGCTGCAATAACCGCGGATGAGTTTTGCAAGCATCTCGCTGTTGTGCTTGTCCAGCGCAGCATCAACTTCATCCAGGACATAAAACATGGCAGGCTCGTGCTCCTGCAACGCGAACAAGAACGCAAGTGCAGTCATGGTCTTCTCGCCGCCGCTCAAACCACGAATATCAAGGAATTTGTTTCCAGTGATCTTGACATTGATAAACAGACCGCCTGCAAAAGGATCCTCTTTATTTTCTAATTCAAGATAGGATTCCCCTTTGGTCATCAAGCGCTTGAAAATCATGCGGAACTGGTCATCAATAACGTTTAGCGTTCGCATGAATAGTTCTTTCTTATTCATCTCGATTTCATTCATCAAGCGGACAACATCATCTTTCTCCTTGAGCAGGATATGCTTCTTCTCCATCAAGCTAGCATATTCCCTCTCGACCGCTTCGTAAATCTCAAGCGCACGCATGTTCACGTTTCCAATTGCGGCAAGCGTGCGCTCTGCGCTTAAGATATCTTTCTTGAGCTCTTCCTCTGATTTTTTCAAATCAAGCTCAACATTCGCAAATACTTCAAACTCTGCTTGGAGCGAAGCTATTTCTGCCTTATGCCTTGCCTCTTCAATTGACAATAAATTAATGGTGAGCTCTTCCTTTCGCGCGCCTTCCTCGATTCCAAGGATTTTGGTTTCACTCGCGTTCACCTCATCTCCAAGCTTGTTGCGCTTCTCGAACAATTCCTTAAACTGGCTGAAGAATGCAGCTTGTTCTTTCTCTTTTTTCGTGAGTTCGACTTCCTTTTCTTTAGTGTTCTTCTCCAATTCTTTTGCTTGCGCGGTGAATATGGTTTCCTCTTTCCTCATTTCTGCAAGAAGTTTGTGAGTATTGTCTTTTTCACGCACGTGCATCTCGAGTTGCAAATCAAGATTCTTACCGTCCCCTTCCAAGCGAACTTTTTCCTCGCTAAGCTGCTTCTTCTTTTCCTCGAACGCATTCAATTCAGCAAGCACTCGAGGGTTTCGCAGCTCACTAATCTTAGTACGCAAGCTTTGCTTCTCGATTTTGAGTGAGGTAAGCAATTGTAATTCACCAGTGGCTTTTTCGTCTATGACTGCGAGCTCTTTCGCAAGCTGTTTGATGGTCGTCCCAAGCTCTTCTTTATATTTTTTTGTCCCTTCAAAATCGCCTGTATCTATCTGCAAACTCTTTTCCTGCTTAATTATTTCCCCTTCAAGACTTGCTTTGAGCTCGCGGACACGCGTGATACGCTCTTCTGCCATCTTACGCATGCTTTCTAGTTCAGTCATACTATTCTCAAGTTCAGAGATTTTTTCCCTAGCATCATCTAATTTCTTCATGACTTCTTTTTCTTTGAAACTTCCTGCTTTCGCGGAACGGAAACCACCACTCATTGCGCCAGCAAGTTCGCATAAATCACCATCAAGAGTCACCATGCGCGCAACACCGATTCCTAGCTTTCTTGCAGTGTCTAAATTGTCGATGACAAGAGTGTTGCTGAACACTTGTGAGAACACGTTCTTGAACTTTGGATCAAAATCTATCAATTCAATCGCAAGGCCGTGGACTCCTTTTTCCTTCTTGAGCTTTTCAACATCGTCTCTTGAGGGAGTAGGCTTGACTTTATTGAGAGGGAGAAAGGTCGCGACACCGAGCCTTTCTGAACGCAAGAACTGGATGGCATTACTTGCCGTTCTGTCTGAATCGACCACAACGCTTTGAATCTTGCTTGCCGCCGCGACTTCCAACGCGAGCGCATACTTTCCTTCCGAACTTCCCAATTCTGCGACAGTACCATATACTTCTCCTAACTGCCCGCGCTTCTCAAGCACTTTTTTAACTGCAATATTCGCCGAAATATGAGCTTCAACACTGGCCTGTTTTATGCTAAGCTTGTTTTCTTCTTCGCGCAGGCTTTGTAATTCCACACGGTATTTCGCAAGCGTATTTGCGTCACGGCTATCTTTATTCAACAGATCGTTAAGCTCCAGCATCAGTTTTTTGAACTCATCTTTTCGCTTGCGCAACAATTCAAGCTCATCCTTATGTGCGTCTTCAACACATTTCATCGCCTGTATCTTTTCATCGATGGTCGCGCGCTGGAACTCTGCTTTATCTTTCTCACGGAGGAGTTCTTGTTGTTTCTCGCGTAAGACCTGAATTTCCAGCTGCTTGCTTTCCGCTTTTTTGTCCAGTTCCTGGAACTGGCGGTCAATGTCCGCTTCTTCTGCAAGATTGTGTTTCTGACGGAACGCCTTGATGATTGTCTCAAGCTCTTTGAGGGTTTTATCAAGCGCCTCTGCTTGTGCCTGAAGCTCTTTACGCCTCTGCAGGACTTCGGCTGCTTTTTCTTGCGCATCTTTGAGCGTGCTTTCAAGCTGGTGCTTTTGTTTTTCCAATCGGTTCAATTCACCATGACTTGCGCTCACTTGCGTCTTATACGTCGCGATAAGAACACGAAGCCCTTCGACCTCTTTTTGGATTTTCATCTGCTCGACTTCGCCCTGGCGCTCGATCTCTTTGTTAAGCTCTGCGATATTCTCCTTACGCGCGGCAATATCTCCACGCACCACCTTTATCTCTGCATTGAGCTTGTCAAGCTTCTGCTGCTGTTTTTCGCTTCGCCCTTCGAGTCCTTTGAGCTCTTCGTCTTTTCTTGTAATCTGGTGTTTGAGATGACTTGCCTTGTTCTTTTTTATCGTATCAGAAAGTTCCTTGTACTTAAGCGCCTGGTCACGGTCTTTTTTCAAATCCTTGAGATAGCCCTCCCGTTCCTTGAGAATAATTTCGGCTTCGTTGAGCTTTTCACCCACTTTTTGAAGTTCGTTTAACGCCTGCTGTTTTTTCTCCTCATACATCCCGATGCCAGCGATTTCTTCGATAATCTGGCGGCGCTCGACCGGGTTCATTTCAACAAGACGGATGATGTCTCCTTGTAAAATGATGTTGTACCCATCCGGATTGATTTTTGCCGCACTAAGCAGCTCAAGAAGTTCTTGGCGCGTTACAGCACGGTTGTTAATCTTGTACTTGCTCGCCCCATCCATTCGGACCTGGCGCGAAATCTTGACCTCGGATTCTGCAATTGGAAATACATTGTTGCTATTGTCAAACACCAAGCTCACTTCCGCAGCTTTTGCTGGTTGTTTTGTCTTACCACCGTTATAGATAAGGTTCGCGCTTTTTTCCGCCCTTAGCTGCTTCGAAGAACTTTTTCCAAGAACAAAACAGAGCGCGTCAAGGACGTTACTTTTTCCGCTTCCATTTGGCCCTATTATTACATTGAAATCATCACCAAACAACAGCTCAGTGTATTTCCCAAAACTCTTAAAGCCATCGAGCACGAGCTTCGTGATTTTTGTAGGTTTCACTAGCTTTTTCTCTACACTAGCTCGCGATATAGGTACTGCTTCCATAATCACCCTTTCGTCACCTTTTTCGACGCTGGAGTATTTAAATGTTGGGATACATTTAAATGTGGCATTTCGCTTGTTGTGCTCGATGGTCCAAGTTACCGAGCTTGACAAACTTATCATACAAACTCAAGAAATGATAAAATTGCTTAATGATAATTATATTCCTGAACAAGTTAAATTTGACAAAATAGACGCGCTTTTTCGTCAAGTCATCTAAGTGGATGTTTCTGAAGCTGCCGCGTATGACAAAATGAACGAGCACGCATTTAAACTACTTTGTCAAGATGTTGTGGGAAAGTGCGATGATTTTCTCAGAGGTTCACTTCGCACAGTTGAAAACGCCATCCAAATTTGTTTTTTTATTCTCAGTTTCAACCTCTAGCTTCTTAACGCCCGCGTTACTCCGTGGAAACTTGGCCGGCGCATCGGTTTTTTTGAAAAGTGGACTTTGAAATCTACGCTGCGCAAAGCGTTACATGACATGGGAGTTGTGCGCGGTACTAGAATCAAGATTGTTGTTATAGGGAGCCTTGCCCGTGGATTCTCTGATTATAAGTATGTGGCAGGATTTCCAAAGCCAACAGATTACGAGTTGCCTCGTACATACAGAAAAGCCATTAATGCCGAGATAGGAGTACAGGCAGATTTGAAGAGCAAGTTTTCGGATTTAGACCTTGTGATAGTGAATTCAATTATTTACGATTCAATATTCTCCCAATACAGAAATCGCTGTCTTCCCGCAACCTAACGGTCCACGGATAATGATATAATAACTCATGCCTACTCCTCAATCTGTGTGTTAAAATCGCCCAGCTTCTTCTGTTTTTTCAATCCCGCGATTACTTGATACGGAGTCCAGCTGTGACGGAAAACTTCAGGGTGTTTGTCCCAATTCCTTTCCAAGAAAACAACGGTGCGCGGGTCAGCCATGTAGCCAGAACCAAAATCAATTCCGACGTGTTTCTTGAGCTTCTCAATTTCTGCGTCACGCGCGACTTTCGCAAGAATACTTGCAGCACCTACAATAAGGTATTTTGAATCTGCCTTGTGCTCGGTCTTGAACTGCACCTTCTTGTGCAGCAAACGTTCGGCAATAAATTCATGATACGCTTTTACGTTTGGACTAGGACAATCAATAAAGGCACTGTCAGGACTCAAACGGTTGATAATTTCAACACTCTTGATGGCCTCGAGCCAATTAAGGTTCTCACCTACTTTTGAATTCACGTTCTCATCGATTTCGCGTGGAGGGATTGCAATAAGCTCGAAACTCACTATTTTTGGGAGCTCCTTTGCGATTTTTTCCCGTTGCGCGGGAGTAAGAAGCTTACTGTCTTTAACACCCAGTTCAGCGAGTTTTGGAAGGTCGGATTCCTCCATCATTGCGCCACAAATTACTAATGGTCCAACAATGCAACCCCGTCCCGCTTCATCAATACCACAGATTTTCATTATAAATGGATACGTGGCACGATTTTTAAAGTCTTGTATTTACGAAGTTTTAAATATTTGGTAATCCCCTTTTACAGTATGGCATCCGCAAAACCCAAAGAGCACACTGAAACAATACAATACATTGGTGTAAGCGACCTTCGCGTCCCTGAACAGGAACTGGTCCACAAACTAGCTGAAGAGTACGCGCACAAATTCAAACACATGTCCACCCCTTTTGAACAGATTGTTGTCCATGTTAAAGTTTACAATGCGGAAGGAGCGCGCAGAAAATATTCAGTACACTTGCGCGTCTTCAATCCCATGCACTCGTTTGAAAGCAAAACAGATGATTGGGACTTATCTCCTGTTATGCACCAAGCGTTTGAAGACATTATTAAACAAATGCACCACAAATTGCATACTGATGTGACTCGACCGAGATAATTATCTTTGCCTTTTCTGCACGCAAACCTTTATAAATCCCCACAGAGCACGTCAAACCTACAGCGGGGTAGGGAAGTCTGGAGTTCCCGATGGGCTCATAACCCATAGCTCGGTGGTTCAAATGTCAGACGCGTGCGTCTACTGAACGTCCACCCCCCGCTATACCCGGGGGCCTTCCAGGGCCTCCTTTTTATTCCATCCTTTTCTTGAAGGTTTCTTTGTGAAATTTAGAAACTCTTTTTCTTTTCGAATGTTGAGATACCAACTCTTATCACAATTAGGTCCGGTGATCCAGTTATGAATTTCAAGATCGGCCAACATTATTTGGATGTCTTGAAGCCCCGCCTGGTTCATGCATTTTATACGTATTGCATTTCTATCTGGCGGAGTGTATCCTTCATCATAGGCGAATGCTTTTATCTATTCAATCCGCAATTCATGAGAGGATTCTTTAATACATTGAGGAACCCTCTAGAGATATGTTTTGTACTCTGACAGGTTTAGCAGTACTTTAGCGATTCTCAAACTTTGCACAGAAACCCGAAAGCTCTTGGGCTGGTACGTCATTTTTACTTTAAACACTTCGTTCATATCTCTACGAAAACTATCTATGAGCTCTCTATTTGTGTTGTAATATGCGATGTGTGCACGGTTTGGATGGTCTTTCTCTCGTGATTTATAGATGCAAATCAGTCCGTCTCTACAAAGATGCGCGTGAATACGAACAAGTTCAGGCGTAAGTTTCATCTATCAATTAGAGTAAAAACATTTTAAATACTCTGTGCTGGGTTGTCCAGTGCACCTTCCTATTTTTCTGAAATCTTACAACCCGAAACATTTAAATAAGCTCTATCGGGCTTCTTTACTCCATGCCACCGTCGCATAACCTGGTATCCAGCTAGACTGCGGCCTGGCTGTCCGTTAAAAATGAGGAGCATTTTTAACGTTGCGCAGGATTGCGCGATTAAACATGCTACCGTCGCATAACCTGGTATTGCGCAGGATTGCTATATTTATTGCAATCATCCTGTTTCCGCAAGGATATCCCGGTTCAAATCCGGGCGGTAGCGTCTTCATAAATAACATTTAAATACTTGAAGCATTACACTACTTGTAAGAGTAACGAGGTGTATTATGAAATGGACAATACTATTCATCAGCGCGTTATTGCTTTTACTTGCGGCATGCAACGGATCCAAATACGACACATTTGCACAATGTCTTTCCGATAAAAACGTCAAATTCTACGGTGCGTTCTGGTGTCCTCACTGTGCCCACCAAAAAGAACTCCTTGATTATTCAGAGATGATTCCATACGTTGAGTGCTCGCTCCCTGACCAGAGCGGGCAGACAGAGGTTTGTATCCAAGCGAATATTACAAATTATCCCACTTGGGAGTTTTCATTTGGTGATCGTATGACTGGAGTCATCGCGCCTCAGGAGCTCTCCAATAAAACAAGTTGTCCACTACCATGAGCCTTGTCGGCACGATAACGGATATTACTTCGTGGCTCACGCTGTTAGCCCACTTTCTTGTTGGCTTGTTTCTTATCAGCCTGCTTCGCAAAACTTGGAGAAATAACACATTTGCGTTCATTCGCAGATACGCACTCTGGGCGAGCTTTCTTATCTCCTTTTTTGGAATTCTTTTGAGCCTCTACTACTCCGAAATCGTAGGCTATGTGCCGTGTATATTTTGCTGGTTCCAACGCATTTTCCTGTACCCACAAGCGCTTCTTTTTGCAGTTGCCCTCTGGCGCAAGGATAAGACAGTGTTTTATTACGCGCTTCCTTTGACGGTGATCGGAGGACTTATTGGAATTTATCACGTGTTCCTCACACTTGTCCCCGCGGCAGAAACTTGCGCTGCGACGGGGGTGTCGTGCGCTGCCAACTACTTTGTCTCGTTTGGCTACATCTCCATTCCTGTGATGTCGCTCACCGCATTTGTATTGCTATTTGTTTTTGCACTCATCGGCCGCCAAAAAGTTTAAAAGGTCCTTATGCTCTGCAACAGTCATGTCAAAAAAGAAGGTGAACTTGCAGGATGTAGACCGCAAACTTCAACTTCTCTTGCGCAACCAACAAAAACTCCTGCGCGAGGAGAAAGAAGTTGATAAAGATGAACATAAAGAACTCGCTCACCTGCAGCAGCTTGAAGCGATCGAAGAACAAGTTGTCAAGGAACTTGGACCACACCCACTAACCACAATCACGTCACGAGACATTGCACGCGGAACCGTTGGAGCGTTCATTGGAGTCGTGGCACACTTCACCTTTTTCTACGGTATAGAAGTCGCGGAATGGCTCAGCGTCACCCGCGCAACACTTCTTTACCCGCTTTCCCTAATCATCGGTGGCATCTTCATGTACGCAACTGGTTTTCGCAAAATCAATGATAGACGGGTCCTTGCATTCCTTCCCACAAGATTAATAGTTTTGTATATTGTAGCACTTCTTGTTTCCGCACTCGTCTTGTTCTTTTTCAGCCCTGAATTCACTCATACTTTTGAAACAGCGTACAAACAACTCGCCACGGTCACACTCATCGCCATCATGGGAGCCTGCACAGCAGACTTGATAGGAAAGGACTAAAAACCTCTTTGAAATGACTACCTTCCAAGAAATTGAAGACAAAAAACAAAAATTTCTACGACCTTTATTTTCACTCAGCGACAAGCTCCCCATGCTTCTTGCACGAGCACGCGACCCCGCGGTTGAACTTCATATAGAACTCATTCTCAAACACTTACCGCCAGCACTTGAGGTGGTCAAAGATTTTATCATGCAGCAAATACCCATTGCACCACCTGAGCTTCGGCCAATGCTCATTCAACAAGAAACCCATGTGCGCGCGGCAAGAAACGCGCTTCTAGAAAAACAACCAGACACCAACTTTGTTCACACCTGCCTTATCCAAATCCAACGGCTTTCCGACACCATCAGTCGCAGCACGCTCGCACGAGCAGCTTAACAGGACGCATCAAGTCTTTTTTGGAGCGCTTTTTCATTTAATTTTCTACCGATAAACACAAGAACAGTCTGCTTTTTCTCCCCAGGCTCCCATGCCCTGGTGAACTCAAGCTCTGTACGCTTGCCCACTTTTTGGAACGAGATACGCAGTTCATCTTCCAACCCTTTTTCGCTCTCCTTGATGCACAAAATTCCTTTTGCCCGGAAAATGCTGTCAGAAAGGTTTTCAAGGAATTCCTGCACTTTATCAGAATCGACTGGGCCTGTGGTGAACGAAACTGACTGGATTTCCTCATTGTGATGATGTGACTTCTTTTCCAGATGATTTTTTACTTCAAAACGGCCGACCCCAAGCACAGCTTTCAAATTAACCTGTCCTTTCACCCCTTCAAGGATGAGCGCGCGAGGAACCATATTCTTCACCTCCGTTTTGACTTTCTCTGCTGCGGATTTTGAGACCAAATCCGCTTTGCTCAAGATTACGATGTCAGCGTTATATAATTGGTCAAGTGTTACTTGGATGTTCTTCTTATTTTCCTCATGATTTTCCGCATCCACTACGCACAAAATAGAGTCAAGCTCAGTTCGCTCGATAAGCTCAGGAGCATTGAACGTGTACGCCACAGGAAGAACCTCAGCTAGGCCAGAGGTTTCCACGATAAGATAATCGATTTTATTTGAATTGATGAGCTGAAGAGCGGCTTTTACAATGTCACCTCTAATCATGCAACACATACAACCATTAGGAAGCTCGACCATTTTCTCCTTACTTGCAACCAAGAGCTGGCTATCGATACTCACTTTACCAAATTCATTCACCATGACTCCAATACGCAAGCCGTGGTTTGCAGTAAGCACGTAATTGATAAATGTGGTCTTCCCAGCGCCAAGCGCACCGGTGACAATCGTGACGGGAATTTTTTCCATAGAAATACCCATTTTCAGGGCTATTTATGTCTTACGCTGCATCAAGATAGGTTTCTAGGTCTTGTTTGAGCTTTTCTCTGACACGATGTAGCTTGCCCCTCACTGACTCCACTGTAGTTCCAAGAGCCCGTGCGAGCTCAGCGTATGGCGCAGGGCTATCAGGATTTTTCATATACATATCCCACAGTTTTCTGTTGCGCGGAGTCAATGTTTCCACGCTCCGCTCTACTATGCAGACCAGTTCTTTATATTCAGGGATTTGTTCCTGTGGATCATAATACAAAGACGCGTTGTTCTTTGCAGTTTTTGTAACGTGTTTTGAGCGCACTCGCTGCCTACGTTGTAAATCAAATAATGTATTTCTCATTCCACCTGTAAGGTACGATGCGAATTCACACCCGCGTTCTCCAGTGTACTGATTTGAGAGCTTCTCTATCAGGCTGGGCGCAAGGTCACATAATTCATCAAATAAATAAGAATTGTTGCCGCACATTTTTGCAGCAGCAGACTTGAAACGGTCCACTGATTCAGCATAGATGTTCTCAAAAAGTGCTTCATCATGCGTCCTTTGCCACTCAAAAACTTGAAGAGAAAGAGGCTTTACTGCTTGAGCTTTTCCATACTCGGGCATAGCCATGCTTCGCATTGCTCTTTTAAAAGTGTTGTGACCTATTCAACCCACAACTTTTTAAATAACTCTCATACTTTTGAACAGTATGAAACCAGTCCTTATTTTTCTCATCCTTTCCTCAATTGTACTCGCACAACCCATCGACTGGTTCGCGGCGCAGCGGGTGCACACATCACTTGACGTTTCCTCCTCTATTGATTTCCAACCAGTTGGCTTGCTCCCTCACGTTGAAAAGCTCACCGTGGATGTAACCTTTATTCCGCGGCCCTCCGACACAGTGAAAATAGAACAATTTGAGATTTATCCAGACGCCCTTGCCACTTCTGAACGCATCAGGTACACCTGGACCAAACCAACCAATAACGTATCATTTGGCTATCGCGCGTTTCTTTCCAGCACGCCTAACACCCCACTCGTCCGGGCAAAAATTCCATTTCCTTTACAAAGTGCTGAATTTAGAGAATACACCAAACCTACACTCAATATTGATTCGGACAATTCTGCCATCCACAACCAGGCCCTGTTAATTGCAAAAAATAAAGACGACCTTTTCACGGTAGCGAGCACGATTGGCATCTGGGTCAAAAATAATGTCGCATACAATCTCACCACGCTTACCGCTGACGTTTCACAACCCGCGTCATGGGTGCTTGCCAACCGTACAGGAGTTTGTGATGAGCTCACCGGATTATTCATCGCCATGCTTCGCTCACTTGGAATCCCCGCCCGGTTCGTTTCCGGAGTCGCGTTCACCAACAGCGCACAATTCCCTGCAGGGTGGGGAGCGCATGGATGGGCAGAAGTCTATTTCCCCGGCGTTGGATGGGTGCCCTACGACCCGACGTTTGGAGAATTCGGCTGGGTCGACCCAGGGCACATCCCGCTGAAAATCAGCGATGACCCCCAAGACCCTGCAATAGTCTATGAATGGAAAGCGCGAGACACCAACGTCGAAGTCCACGACCTCACCATCCAGGCATCACACGTGGACGCAGTAGGATTTATAGAGCTCCCCTTGCAACTATCCCTTGAGCCCGTACGTCAGCGCGTCGGCTTTGGAAGCGCAAACGGGCTCGTGCTCACGGTCGACAACCAAGGAGACAGTTACGCGGCGTGGGAGTTCACCCTCTCACGCGTCAAAGATATGACTGTCCTAGGCTCAGAAAGCCAACAGATTGTGCTCGCCCCGCACTCGAGCGGCAAACTTTTTTGGACAGTCAAAGTCGCGGAAAACCTCGACACACAATATCAATACGAACTTCCCTTGGTTATTTCTACCATTCGCAACGACACTGTCAAAAGCGCGTTCTACGTCGGGCAATGGGACCCAGTAATTCCTTTAGCAGAAATTAACGCGGCACAAGCACGCTACAACACCAGCGCAAGCGACCCCTTTGACCTTTCCTGCGCACTCGCATCTGACCGAATCACCATCGCGGTCGGAAGCGTCAACTGCACTCTTGAAAATCACAAAAGCACCCCACTCACCTTAAACGTTTGTTACACAACCTGCAAACCCATCACATTAGCCGCAAATGGGCGAATAAGCATGACGTTTGATGTCCTCGCCGAAACGCCTGGAACCACTGAAGTTGCAATCGTCGCAAGCACAGGAACAATAAATAAATCAGCAGTACTCACGCTGCAACGACTCGATAAGCCGCATGTTGAACTCACCAGCATTACCGCACCTCAAACAATATCTTACGACGCTCCGCTGGAGGTGACGTTTACCGTCGCGCGCAAGAGCTTTTCAACACCACTCAATGTCACCGTCACCGCCCGCGACCAAACACAAGTCGACCTTGGAACACTTGCAACCGACCAGCAAGTCACAATTCGAGCAACCGGAGACCAAATCGTGTCAAACCACTTGCCCATACGGGTTACTTATTTCGACGAACAGGGAACAATGTACACGGTCGACTCTGACGTTTCAATCATCGTCACGAATGCGCCATGGTACAAGCCACTCTTGGACTGGCTGCGAGAATTGTTCTGATTGCGGCTTAGTAGAAAACTCCTGTAGCTTTTCCGACGGGAGTGTTCATTGGATGTCAAAATCAGGTAAAATCCATTCAGGACCCCAGGCATAAATCGCCATTCTGGCAAAATGCCTGATGGTGAAATGGCACCAACCTTTCTACAGAGCCCTGATTGCGTAAAGCTTTAAAAGGAAGTACAACCAACAAGGAGTATGCTTGACCGAAATTATCTATTAGAACATGCAAAGCTTGTCAAAGAGAACATCGCAAAGCGCAATAAGCCAGACAAAGTAAAACTAGTCGATGACTTTCTCAGAGCAGACACAGACTGGCGCAAAATCAAATCACAATTAGACCAATTACGCCACCGACGCAACATACTCTCCCAAGAAATAAATACTGCGAAAAAGAACAACAAAAATGTGGTTCCGCTTGTAGCAGAGGCAAAAGGACTTCCTCAAAAAGTCGCTGACCTTGAAAAAAATGAACAGGAACTTGTGGGAAAAATCCATGACTTGCTCATGCGAATCCCTAACATTATGCACCCTTCAGTTCCTGTTGGAGCAGATGAATCAAAGAATCCTGAAGTCAAGAAATGGGGAAAGATCAAAAAGCTGGACTTTGAACTTGTGAGCCACGCAGAACTTGCAGAGCGGTTAGGTTTTGCAGATTTTGAAGCAGGACGGGAGAATACAGGAAAAGGATTCAACTATCTCATTGGTGAACTCGCCCAACTTGACCTTGCGCTCCAACGATATGGTATCGATTTTCTGCTTGAACACGGATTTGTTGTTGTTGTTCCTCCAGTCATGCTCAACCGCGAAACGTTGAGTGGTGCTGTAGATTTATCTGCATTTGAAGAAGTTATCTACAAAATTGAAGGAGAAGATTTGTACTTAATTGGAACAGCAGAACACGCGCTTGTATCCCTGATGAAAAACAAGATTATTCCTAAGGAAAAATTGCCGTTTAAGATTTGTGCAGTCACTCCCTCTTTTCGTAAAGAAATAGGCGGGCACGGCGTTGACATGAAAGGAATCTTCCGTATGCACCAGTTCAACAAAGTTGAACAAGTTGTATATACACTGCCTGAAGATTCATTCAAGCTTCTTGAGACAATCCAAGGAATCACCGAAAAATTCTTTCAAAGCCTTGTGATTCCTTATCGCGTTATTGAGATATGTAGCGGGGATTTGGGCGGAAAGTTTGCAAAACAATACGACATTGAGGCATGGTTCCCACGGCAAAATGCGTATCGTGAGGTCACCTCTGCAGGAAACTGTACTGACTATCAGGCACGACGACTCAACATCACCACACAGACAGCTGAAGGAAAGAAGCACGTCCACATTCTGAATAACACCATGGTTGCGACTTCCCGCGCAATGGTTGCCATACTTGAGAACTTTCAAAACAAAGATGGAACTGTCACGATTCCCAAAGTCCTGCACAAATATACAGGGTTTAAAAAAATGGGGGTCAAAACGTAAATGGCTTCCATTCCGTGGTGGGCATGGCTTGGAGTCGGAGCATTTGTCGCCATCACTTCCGCAGGAGTCGGTGGGAAACTAAAAATGTTTGCATGGGTTGGCCTTCTTTTCATTGTTATTGGGATTGCAAAAGCGGTCTACATTTTTGTCTTACAGGAGCGCGAGGAATCAACGCCAAAGCACACTCCGGTGACATCACCACGACAACACATATTATTCTGCCCGAGGTGCAGGGCACAAGCGCAGGTGAGCGATTACTTCTGCAGGCTTTGTGGGCTAAGGCTACGATAAATGGCGTATTTGTTGGTCGTAACACCACAATCTTATTAAATGTTAAAGCAGCAAACTTTCTTTTGATGGGATTTAAAGACATCACGAACAAAGGGGAACACCTGTTTAAAAACGAAGACGCGCTGGACCCCGAATGGCTTCCGAAGAACCTGCCGTACCGCGAGTCACAGCACAAGTTCATCGCTAATTGCATTACTCCTTTGCTCCAGGGTAGAAATGGCCGCAACTGTATTATTTCAGGAGCGCCAGGAATAGGGAAGACTGCCGCCGTAAAACTCGTTTTGAAAGATTTAGAAGAGAACCCGGACGTCAACGCACCGGACATCGCGGTCCTGTACGTCAATTGCTGGCAAAATAACTCAACATACAAGATTTTTGCAGAACTGTGCGAACAGCTTGGATACAAATTCACCCAGAACAAAAACACTGAAGACTTATTCAAAATCGTACAAAATATCGTCAACAAAAAATCCGCAGTGTTCGCGTTCGATGAAGTGGATAAAGTCGAAGATGTTAATTTTTTGTACAACATTTTCACTGACATCTTGAAGAAAACTATTTTGATGATTACCAACTATCCACAATGGTACACTGAAGTGGATGCGCGCATCCGCTCACGATTACTCCCTGAACGCATCGATTTCAAACAGTACAACCGCGAAGAACTCGCAGGGATTTTGAAAAACCGCATGGAGTACGCATTCATTCAAGGGATTTGGGATGACGCCGCGTTTAATCTTATTGTTGACAAGGTCGCTCCTACTGGAGATATTCGGATGGGACTTTACCTGCTGCGCGAGTCTGGTCTTGCCGCAGATGAACAGAGCGCGAAGAAAATCACTGTTGAATATGCCAAGTGCGCTTTGTCTAAAGTGAGCGATTTTAGCATCAAGCCCGAGAGCGAACTTTCTGTAGATGCAAAAGACATTCTTGAACTGATTAAAAGCCAAGGCGGTAAAATTGGAGACTTGTTTAGGTTATACCAAGAACAAGGTGGGGTGGTGACTTACAAAACATTCCAGCGCAGGGTTGAAGAGCTTTCTGAAGGAGGGTTTATTGATGCTAAAAAAGTTGTTGGCGGAAAAGACGGGACTACAACTATCCTTTCTGGCAAGAATAAGAGTTTGGATGAGTTCTAACGCGCAGAATTTCCCGTTCTTTTGATGGAATTCTGCCGAGTCAAAAGTGTTTATACTTTATTTCAAATGTTGGGTTTAATACCCCGCAGCTTGCTGCGATATAACGAGCCAAAACGGAATTAGAAAATGCTGGTCGCGGAGCGAGAAAACTCGCGGTTCGAATCAGATTTGAACCAAGGCAAACAGTTGTTTGCCGCGTAATACCACATCAGCTTGCTGTGGGGATAGCGAGTTTTCAGGCATTTTCTTTATTTCGGTAACTTTTGACTACGATTAGTCGTACTTCCCTACTTTGCACTAGACACTGGACTTATTGCCTCATGGCGTATATAAATGAAACTTACGAGTTACTCTATAGAGCGCAGGGCGCGGAACCTTGCCTCCAAAAGAGGTGAAACCATGAAAACAGAAACACAACACATCCAACAATTGTTTTATGAGCAAGTGCGCATGATGACGCAACTGAGCGCATTACGATTAGCACGTCCTGCAATTTCACGGAGGCGATAAACATGTCAGACCTCTACGATGACGGCGCAATCGACTACTTTGAAGATAACGATGAGCTTGACAGCGGTGACGCAGGATTCATGCGCGGATACCTAGCTGCCTAATTTTCTTTTTTCTCTTACTTCTATTTTTGTTTCGTAACGCTTCCAACTATTATATTCCCTGATTGTTTGACTCATTACTCTTGATCCCACTCCACTTTCCGGAGCAACATAATTGTACGCTTCAATCTGTAACATGCTTTGCTTACCAGCTTCAAGACCGAACGATCCGGTAAGCCAGCCTTTTTCTTTTGCCTTCTCTTTTACTGAATTAGGAACTGGATTGTGTCGCGGAAAGAAATAGTGAATCTCGCCCGTGTGCGGAGTATAATAAAACTGGATTAACAAGCTTTCAACCAGTTCACAATCGTTCCTATTTCCCATCGCGCTGAACAGTTCACCTTCTTCAAAACCGTTCATGCGCACAATGTTACGTCTTACCAATTCGTCAATCGAGGGACCAACGAGCCGTTCTTTTAACCAATTTAAAAAATCCATAATTCTCGCTCACGCGCCAGTGTTTAAATACGTTCTCATAAGATTTATAAATAGATTCTCAAAGAATTGTCTTATGAAGTGTTCGATTTGCAAGAAAGAACTCGCTGAGACGTTCTTGAAGAAAATCGTTGGCAGCTATGTGAAAGATGCGAAAGGTAAACTGCACACTATTTGCCGCGAATGTCAGAAACAACTGAGCACAAAAGAAGCGATTATTGCAAAACTCTAATTCTCGCAAGCTTTAAAAAGGAACTCCGGACTCACTTGTTTGCATAACTGCCTTCATAGCTCAGCCGCAGAGCACCTGCTTCGTAAGCAGGGGGTCGGGGGTTCAAATCCCTCTGAAGGCTTATACGAAAAGTATAAATCCCTCCCCTTTCCAAAAAGGGTTAAACGGTCTTTTTTTCTTTCAGATTTAGTCTTTACCCCGCCCCTTGGGGCGATTGGGTAATTCATTTCGTACTCACTCCAACTCTCTCTTCAATATCTTATGCGCATGGTTAATAGCTTTAAATTTTTCAACGTTTCCGTTTGGAGTATCAGGGTGATGCGAGCGCGCAAGCGATTTGTATTTCTGGTTGATTACGCCTAAGTCTTTAACACCAGTTTCTAGGCCAAGGGCAGCACGCGCCTCTTTTCTTTGCTCCTCAACATCTTCTTCTTCCGAGAATGCATCCACAAACTCCTGGACGGGCCTGCGTTCTTCAAGAACAGCCTTGACTTCACGCTCAAGAACCTTTGAAATAACGTATAGATTATCCACAAACTTGTCACAGGAATCGTAACTGTAATACATATTGCGCCCGTTGAAATACCAGCGGGCAGAAGCAGGAGCTTTCTTGAACGCAGAGGGTTCAAGCTCAATTTCCATATGGTCTTCGGTAAGTCCAAGTTTCTTCAACGTATGAATTATATTATTCCTGAACTGGACAGCGCGCCTGCTAAAAGAATCCGTTACAACATGCACTTCAAACTCGTGCCCTTTAACTTTTGTAGTAACCATATGGCCTAAGAACTCACTTCATCTTATCGCGCAACTTGTTCAACTGCTTGTATTCTTCTTTTGTCGCGTTGCCCGCTTTGCACTTTGCCTCGAGGATTTCCAATTCCTCTCGGTAGCCTTTGCGAAGCTTCTCCAAGTCTTTCTTGCCAATGGTCATCTGCGGCCACGCTTCCAAAATGGCTTTCCACCAGGCCTGCCGCCCGGCCTATTCTGCCCATGCCTCTGAAACTTTCGGTCAGGAGAAGTGCGTTCGTGCATAGGTGCGGTCGGAACAATCACTTTCTCAAACTGCGGAAGAGGAGTAGACTTGATATCTCTGTTAAGCACACGAGCCATTGATTTGAACTCGCGCAGGTCTTGAGGAGTGACGAAAATGATTGCATCACCCTTTGCGCCTGCACGCGCAGTACGACCGATTCTGTGGACATAATCATCAGGCGCTTGCGGCAATTCGTAATTGTACACGTGCGAGATGTTCTCAATGTGCAACCCACGTGATGCAACGTCGGTAGCCACAAGAATTCCAAATCCGCGTTTGTGTAGCATTGAGATAGTGTGCATCCGCTTGCTCTGTGAAAGACCACCATGGATAGGAATCGCGTCCAACTTTTGCGAGCGCAACTGCCGTGCGATCTTGTCACACTGGTGGCGCGTTGCACAAAAAATAAGCGAGATGCCAGAATTATGCGCTTTCAAAAAGTGTACCAGCAATGAAAACTTCTCCGGCTGCTGAACCATGTATGCAGTTTCGATAAGCAAGCTAGTATCAACGCGAGTCTCTGTCTGGATTGGAATTGGATTGTTCATATGGCGCTGCACAATGGCGCGCAATTTAGAAGAAAGCGTCGCAGAAAACAACACAGTCTGGCGATGCTTTGGAGTATGACGGATAATCTTTTCAACATCATCAATGAAGCCCATATCCAACATACGGTCCGCTTCATCAAGAACAAGATACCGAACGTTGGTCAACTTACAACCACGCTCGATTAAATCAAGCAAACGACCAGGAGTAGCGACAATAATATCTGCAAACCTAAAACCATTCAGTTGAGCCCCAAGACCTACACCACCATACACTGCAAGAATCTTCAAGCCCATATGCTTGCCAAACGCGGCAAGCGCTTCAGAAACTTGGATGCACAATTCACGCGTAGGGGTGAGAATTAATCCTTGAACGCCTTTACCGCGAGTAAGCAAACTCACCAGAGGCAAGCCGAACGCAGCAGTCTTCCCTGAACCAGTCTGAGAATGGCCAATAACATCCTTGCCCGCAAGCAGCAACGGAATCGCTTTCTCCTGGATTGCAGTAGGCATAGAATAGCCCTGCTCCTGAACCGCTTTCAGGACAAGAGGGGGCAGTTGTAAATGGGAAAATGACATATTTACTCCAATTCTACTCTCATAGAATATATGTTTTTAGCCCTATTTGCCCGTTATAAATGTTTGTATTTTCCCTCCTCTATCTTTAGTCGAAAAGCTGAAATACTTAGAACAATATTGTGTACATCGCCTTCTCATTCTACTTCAGCAATCATGTTCATCAGGATATGCACTGCTGCTCCTATGACTGCACCGATTGCTCCTACAATGATGACGGTCACTAGCGTCAATGCTGCAGAACCAAGATACGCCTCAAACCCGTGCACGGGAGTATCAAGCATCGCCATCCCAGTCGAACTTGCAACACCATTTAACTGTATTAACAGTCCTGCAACAACCCCAACCATCGCGCCGACACGAACCCCTGTTTTCATCATCGCAACATCCCCGCAAGTTTCCCGCCTTTGGACTTTAGCAACTCCTTTGCACGGACACAGCGTGGATAACCAGGAAGCGTATAAATAGTGATATCTGCCATTACTGTAAACATACTTCCATTGTTTAAAAGCATTCCTGCGCCATTACTATTATATGCAAGTGACCTCTTTATTATCCCATGCAAGTCTACGAGCAAAAACTTAGCGAACTCATGAAAAAATATGCGATCAAATGCCAGCACCTGCACTTTGACCAATCCTGCCATTCAGTCAAAGAAGCAGCCGCGGCAGCAAAAGCTCGGGAAACAGACTTTGTCAAAAACATCTGCATGATTACTGACACCGGCAAACTCATTGTTGCCATCTTAAAAGGGGAGGACAAGGTCAACTCGCAACTAGTTGGTGAAGCCATGAACTTTCCACCTCTAAGATTTGCCACTCCTTCTGAAATCCTTGAAAAAACAAGGTATCCAGTCGGAGGCACGCCCTCATTCGGATATTCCGCTACGTTTCTCATTGATCCGCGGGTCATGGAAAAAAAGATTGTTTATTCTGGTGGAGGATCTGCGCAATCACTTGTCAAGATTTCACCCCAAGAACTGGTGCGGGCAAACAAAGGAGACATCGTTCGCGTGCGCAAATAAAGAAAATGCCTGAAAACACGAGTAATACCCCATCAGCTTGCTGTGAGGATAGCAAGTTTTCAGGCATTTTCTAATTCCATTTTGGTTTGCTATATCGCAGCAAGCTGCGGGGTATCAGAGACAACAAAGTTGTCTATGACATAACAAAATTCGCCTGCTCGGAGCTATCCACATGCTAAAGCCCGTGGTTTTACGCTCCTCGCATATCGGCGAATTTTGGTATGTCAAGAACTAAGTTCTTGACTACACAAAAATCTGCACAATTATCTATTAGTCTTGCAGATTTTCGATGTCCGGAAAATGCGTGCTAAAGCAAGGGGTTTTACACCCGCGCATTTTCTTGATAGAAAAACCTTGTTTTTCTCTGTTAAACCCAAAAAGGAATAATATGAAACCTACAACAAGTTATATTATGCTTCTTGATGTGACTTCAGTTGCAGAAGAAGCGGGAAGTTATACTTCATTCCTTGACGATTCTGGGGAAGTGGTCCGGGTCGTGCCCAAGAAAAACGATTTGTTTCTAATAAATCAGACTGGTTTGAAGAGTTTTGTGAAGTATCACAACCACAAATTGGGAACTTTGGGCTTTGTAGAAAACTTCCTTGAATAAGGAAGTCATTGCTCGGCGGAGTGCCGAGCAAGCAAAGACTTTGAACCCAACTTCCTTATTCTGCATGTGAACTGAAGTTGCTCTTACTTGGCTACCAGTTATTCGTTTGAGTACGCTGTGGTATGTTTCGCAGAGCGAGCGATAGTTTGCTCGTAGCTTGTGACGTTTTGCTTTTTTGAGGTATTCTCCTTGTGTTCTCCAGATTGGAACTTCTGGATTTTTGACTTTAATGCGGTCTTGTGCACCGCATTCTTCGACGACGATTCGTCGAAGTTCTTCTTTGGTGTATCCTTTGTCTGCATCAAGACTTTTGAGTTTCTTGATGCGGTGCGCTTTGCGCACCAAACTTTCAGAGTCCCAATGGTCGCTTGCTGGCCCACGACGAACTTTGAACGTCATGGGGAGTTGGTGGTCGAGGTCGACCACGGTACTGAGCTTGATGTGTTTGCGAATCTTGCGACGTTTCTTCTTGTCTTTTTTCAAAACAGTTGTATAGTACGCGCTAGCACGCGTAGGCTGCAAGCCAGTCGAGTCGATGCCAGCGCGCACGCGCTGGCTCTTTGTTCTCTGAACAAAACTTACCACTAGACGGCTTGCAAGAGTACCTTGCAAGCGCTTGACTGCCTTTTGCAACGCAGTCCAATGCGGCGCTTGCTCAATCTCTAACAATGCAAGAATTCGTGGCATCTCTGCCACCATATCGACGATAAACCGATAGGTTTTATCTTCCAACTGTTTCAGCGCGAACAGCGTGGCATGTGCCCACACGCCATACTTTTTTGGGTCATGCTTGTGCGGAAACCTCCGCACGTGCGCTATTCTTAGCGCATTGAGCACTTGCTCAACAAAACGATAATATACTGTTTTCTTTTTCTCCTTCATGGTGGGGGTACACTCCCCACCCCCAAGACAGCCTCACGGCTGCTTGGGTTATTCTACTTTTCTACAAAGCCAATGTTTCACAACGTTTATAAATTTAGAAAATATTAGTTTTGAAATGAAACCATTTTTTGCAATAATAATTTTTGCGATTTTTCTAATTTCTTGTTCTCAACAAACAGATTTAAACTTTCAACAAAAAACAAATCAAACAAACCTGATTGAAAATTTCAGTAAAACAATTGAAATAGAAAATAATTCTTTGGTGACACCTATTGAAAATTCTGAAGTGGCGAAAGAGTTTAAGATTGAAGCGTTTCAACATGGGTACGAGCCAAATGAAATTCGTGTAGCTCAAGGAGACAAAGTGCGAATTATTCTTACAACACGCGATGTGGGACATTCACTCAACATTGCTGAATATGGACTCAATGTGCCAGCACAGCTAGGAACTCCAGGAGAAAAAGAATTCATAGCTGACAAAAAAGGAATATTCACCTGGCGCTGCAGGATTCCATGCGGCTACGGTCACCAAAACATGACTGGGACGTTAATTGTCGAATGACTATTATTGATTTTTTTGAGCGGAACAAAGACTATGGAACACTATTTATGCGTTTTGGACTTGCCCTGATATTTCTTTGGTTTGGAATCGACAAATTCATCCACGTCCAGAACTGGATTGGGTGGGTTCCAGAGTGGATGGCGAGTTTTATTCCGGTTTCATTATTCACATTTATGTATTTTCAAGGAGCAATAGAGATGCTGGTGGGCGCGCTCTTGCTCGTCGGATACAAAACAAGATTTGCTGCACTTTTAGCAATGCTCATCCTTCTTGGTGTAGTGCTATCAACGATCGGAACAGGACAGGCCGAAGTCATGCTGCGCGACATTGGCCTGTTAGGAGCAAGCATTTCGCTTCTTTTCGCGGGGAGTAAATGCTGCAGTGTTGATGGGCGGCGTGCATAACCATTTTATAGACGAGCGACCTTCCTACTTGTATGTACGAGGTAGAACTACGTAGCTTTATCACCAAAGAGAAATACGACGAGCTTCTTGCTTTTTTTCATAAGCAGGCGCAGTTCCTTACGGAAGACGAACAAACCACTTACTACTTTGACGCGCCTGTTGACTTGCGCTTGCAGCAGAATAAAGCACACTGCAAGCTCATCATCAAGAAAGGAGCGATCCACGACGAAGTGAAAGAGGAGTTTGAAGTCCCTTTTGCGCATGATGATTTCAAGCGCGTCCATGAGCTACTCCTGGCGCTTGGCTATAAAGTCAGTGTGCAGTGGCTTCGCAAACGCCTTGCGTTCAGATGGGAAGATGTGCTTGTGACACTCGACGATACCAAAGGATACGGCCTTATTCTTGAACTTGAAAAACAGTGCGGCACCGGGGAAAAAGATAAAGTGCTTGAATTGTTGGCCGCAAAACTTGGTTTTCTTGGCATAACCCTGACGCCTAAACAGGAGTTCGACGAGAAATTTGTGGAGTATAAGAAGAACTGGAAGACACTGATATGATTTCCACCCCTTTAAAAGTCTCTTTTGTTACCCTGTAGTAATAAAATAACGAAAGGTTTAAATAGGGGTTGTTTGCTGTTATTGTATACTGCATACAGTGTGCATTCAGTTACACACCAAAAAACAGAGTTTCACATCGTTCCACCTTGTTCCGGTAAACATCTATATACCGTTTCGGACGATGATACTCACATTGAAGGGCAAAAGCCCAACAGAGGAAAATAAAAATGAAAAAAATAGCAACAATGACATTGGCAGCGCTTTTAAGCGTTCTTTCACCAGGCTGTGGGAGCAAAGGTTCAACTCAAGTATCTCTTCCCCACCCAACAAACACTCCTTCACCAACAACTCCAACAGTTCCAACTCCAACCGCAACTCCAGCCACACCAACTTCTCAAATATTTGCAGACTTAATAGGTGCGACAGATGATGGAAGCTACGCAGTTGTTCGAGACATTCGTGTCCCTACATACGGCCAATTAATATCCATCAACACCGCAACAGGACAAGACCATACTATTCAAGTGAACCCAACTTCCACAAGCCTCGCTAAAATAGTAGGCAACGAAGGAATTTTCCAAAAAGTGGAGTATTTTGGGTACAACCAACCTTATAACAGCGATATTGTTACAGTAAACCTAACATCAGGTAAAATAGAGTTTGATACAAATACTCCCAATCAAAGAGAATGGCTTACAGATGTGGCAGGCAGGAACGCTGTTTTTGTTCAGTATGATAATACTGGTAAAAACAATGTAGGCTTGCTCGACCTCTTAACAAAGAAAACTAAATTGTTAAGTGCGGGAAACGCATACGTCGCGCGCAACGATGAACATTCCATTTCAGTCGTAACAGCTTTGCCTAATAGTAAAAACACGTTGATGTTAATTGACCGAGTGACTGGAGTTACATCTACAGCGATTGACTTAAATTCCAACCCTGACGCGATTGGCTTTTTCGATTCGCACGCTCGAGATATCGTGACGTACAGAACGTTTGCAAACGATATCATTTTTAACTTTTTGAATGGTCACACTTCGCGTTTCATCCCACCCAATAGCAACTCAAATGTGGCGTATGATATACTTGCAATGTCTGCAGATGCGTCACAGGCGATTGTTCAAGAGCAGGATTTCCAAACACAGAAAATGAAGATATACCACTTGTTCTTGTACGGCTCTGTTGCAACACACCAAGAAATAGATTTTGCAGCAGCAGGATTATCAGTTAATGACGTGTACGGCTTTTTGGTTGGGCGAGGCCAAACAATGTTTCAAATCGACAGTCACGCAACCGCAACAAATCGTAATGAGGTTCGATTTTACAACCCTCACTCAAAACAAATTGTGGACCTTTTATCTCCTGCGCTGACAACTGGCACTGTAAAAGAAGCTTTTACAACCATTAAACGGGACGACTCTGCATCCCTTGATGTTCGTGTTGATGTAAATGGCAACCAAAATAATCAGGTGATGACTTTTGACGGTTGGTCTGTCAACGCTCCGTTCGCACAAGCAGACTCAAGCTATCACGCTGCAATAAACAGCACCGGTAACAAAACAGGTTCAGGAGCAGTAGTGCTTGCCAGGCGCGGCAACTTCACCGACATCTATTCACTTGACTTAACAACTGGTGCGACTTTTGCGCTCGATTCAACCCCACGTAATGTTGGCTCTGTTGCGATCACGCAAGATGGACAAACTGTCGCGTACTCGTTGCAGGCAAATAATGATAACGGTCTTTATGTCGCTACGAACGGCTGGACTTTGCCCAAAGAACTTCGTCGCTCAATTGTGCCAGTGTTTCCGCTTGCGTTTACGCGAGATGGCAAGAGTTTATTTGCGCAAGGGAACTCAGGACCGCAAGAAATAGAACTTATTAATGTGGCAACTGGCGTGGGCAAACACGTCTGCAATAAGTAATTTTTCTTTTTTCACTTTTTATATTTTCTACTTGTTCTCGTCAATATTATTTTTCACTAACAAAACCTTTATATACTAGCTATGCTAGTATACTAAAATGTGATAATTGGTGTTTTGGTGACATCAAATGTCCTGATGAGGAGTTTGATGTTGATATCAATTATCCGGGTGATACCGTATGCGGTGTACGGTTGATGCAGGCAAGGGAAAAAGAGGTAATAATAGTTAGACGGAATTTAAACAGAATCTCTATCACAAAGGCTCTCCACTGTTTCTTTCCCATAATCCACCCCCCCAAATCCCACAAACTTGGAGAGCCTTTCATTTTCCTTATTTAACGAGGACAACAGTAAAAAAAAGAGGGTAGAATGGAGGTAAGTAAGATGGATTTCCTAGTAAAAAGCGCGATGTCAATGGAGCAGACTAAGAAAGAAGATTACGATTTTGGTCAGGCAAACATCAAAGTGATTGGCTGCGGTGGAGCAGGCAACAACATGGTTTCCTGGCTTTACAAGAAAGGAATCAAAGGTGCAGAAGTTATTGCATGTAATACGGACAAACAGCACGTAGATATTTCTGAAGCTGACAAAAAGTTTATCATCGGAAAAGAAGCGACAAGAGGACTTGGCTGCGGCGGATTCCCCCAGAAAGGTGCAGAAGCAGCACAGGAATCCTTGATGCAGATTAAAGAAGCCTTGCGCGGAAGTGACATGGTTTTTGTTTGCGCAGGAATGGGAGGAGGAACCGGAACCGGTGCTGCTCCCGTCGTCGCAAGCGTCGCAAAGGAAATGGGCTCGATTGTTATTGGGACAGTAACAATGCCGTTCAGTATTGAACGAGCACGAATAGACAAAGCAGAGTTTGGACTCAACCAGCTACGCCAGGTCTCTGATACTGTTGTGGTAATTGATAATAACCGGCTTGTTCAGATTGCGGGAAACTTACCTGTTCAGCAGGCATTCGCAGTCGCAAACGAACTCGTTTCGACCATGATCAAGGGAATTGTTGAAACCATCGCAATTCCATCTCTTGTCAACCTCGACTACGCAGACGTTAAAGCCATCATGACCAACGGTGGAGTCGCGGCAATCGGTGTTGGAAGTTCAGACACCAACAACCGCGTCGAAGAAGCAGTCCGCGGCGCACTAGCAAATCCATTGCTCGATATTCAATATGAGGGAGCAACAGGAGCGCTTATTCACGTTTCTGGCGGACCAGACTTGACCCTTGATGAAATTAACCGTGTCGGACAGCTCGTTACTGAATGCATGGACCCGGACGCAAACGTCATCTGGGGAGCACGAGTCTCTGATGACATGAAAGGAAAACTTCTCGTCATGACTATCATTACTGGTGTCCACAGTCCCTGGATTCTCGGAAGAGCAGATGCGAAGAAAAATGCAATGCAAACCAAGAGGATGAGCTCAGAACTCGGGATTGAAATTTTATAATTTAAACTTCATTTTTATTTTTTGTTTAAGGTGATTACATTGTTGATAAAATAAAAGTTACATGGGGATACGTTATGTCTATATTGAGTAATTTGTTATACGGGCGCTCATCGCCTACATTGAAACCAGAATCTTCACTTTCCAAAAAAGAAGCTGCAGGATACGTGTCGGCTTCTTGTGAAGCTCTTGAACAATTTCTTGAGGCTGCATCTGCATATATTGCTGGAGAAACTCACGAGCCTCCTAAGAAATATAGCACACTGGTGGTTGATGTCAAAAGAGGCGTTTCTGGCTTGCTCTTTGAGGACATGACTCCGATCAGCAAAACTCCTTGGTACTTCATAGGGACTTCTGAAGAAATAGATGCGGTCGAATTCACTCTCAAATTCCGCGCCGACAGAACAGGGGCAAGGCTCATCCTGGGAAGAGGAGAGATGCGAGCAAGCAAGCGATTCGGAGAATGTTTTGTGCCCTGCAGCATTGATGAATATGTCCAAGCAGGTCCAGCAAATACACATTATATGCTTGACACATTACCCCGTGGCAACGACTATTATTCTTTTCCTCCTTTACTGGAAACAGCAGATGCACATCTTTTGGCAGCTTAAATATTGCGTATTGGAACTTTCTCTTCCTTGCCCGTCTTAAGTTCACGGATTGTGACTTGGTTCTGTGCCAAATCTTTCTCTCCTACAATTACAATTTTCTTGGCTCCGATAGAAATCGCGTAATCAAACTGCTTGTCGAGCTTCCTTCGCATCAGGTCGATGTCAGCGGACTTGCCTTGACTTCTGAGCTTTTGCACGATATCAATTGCTTTCTGCAGTACCTTGTCATTAACAGGAGCCACGTAGAATTCAGGACCGACTTTTAGCTCTGGAATCAAACCCTTTTCAGTCAGCATCACAGTCAATGGAGTAAGCCCTATCGCAAAACCAGTTGCAGGAGTAGGCTCGCCGCCAAAGATTTTTACGAGCTCATCATACCTGCCGCCACCTGCCAATGCCCGATACTTTCCTTCTCGGTCGAAGCACTCGAAAACATTGCCAGTATAATACGCGAGTCCGCGTGCGATGCTCAAGTCGATGGTGATGTATTTCTTGTCGACCAACGCGAGCGTGTTTTCTAATTCTTCCAATCCTTGCTTTGCAAGTGCGTTGAGCTTGAATTTCTTTACTTGAGCAAGTATTTCAGGGTTGCCTTTCGTCATGGTTATTTTTTGAACCTCTTCTGGTTTCTTGATACCAAGCGCTTGCAGCTGTTTCTTGAAATCCGCTTCGCTGATTTTCGCGGACTTATCGATAAGTTGGACAACTTCTGGAACATCCTTCGCAGGCGCCAACTCCTCCAGGAGGCCTTCGATTAGTTTTCGGTTGTTGATTTTGAGCGTAATGTCCTTGCTTGTGAGCCCGATTTTTTCCATGCACGAAATGATAAGGTTGATGCATGTCGCGTCAGCTTCAGGATTTGATGAACCAAACAATTCGACTGAAAGCTGCATGAATTCTCTTGCGCGCCCTTTTTGCGGCGCTTCATAACGCCACATCGGAGCGATGGCAAACCACTTCACTGGCTTTTGCATTTCCCGCTGCTTTGCGACAAACATTCGTGTCATGGGAACGGTGAGATCAAATCGTAAACCAAGTTCTTCAGAGCCTTTCCTTTCGGTGAGAAAAATCTGGTCCTTAACTTCTTCTCCACTTTTTGCAGTGAGAAGTTTGAGCGATTCTAATGCAGGAGAACTCACTTGAACAAAGCCAAATTTCCTTGCTTCTTCTGCCAACGCGGTTGATAGCCACTCACGTATCGCGAACTCTTTCGGGTAGTAATCTTCCATTCCTTTGACGGGTTGGTATTGCATGAATGGGTTATACGAGAAGGTGTTTATAAATGTTCATGATTCCGTAACCTTTATCTAGTGCTACCACATCTTAATACGAAACAAAGAGGTGGTATTATGAGAAACTATCAAAAATGGGCGCCAATTGCGCTTCGTATTGGACTTGGATTATTGTTCCTATACACAGGAATTATGAAACTTGTGGCACCTGACACGGTGACTGGCATGCTAAGTGGAATTGGATTTCCAGTACCGGCATTTTGGACATGGGTGTTGATACTTGCCGAAGGACTGGGCGGTCTTGCACTAATCATCGGCTTTAAGGTTAAATATGCAACAATCCCGCTTGCAGTCATCCTGCTTGTCGCTATTTTAACCGTGCACCTTTCAGTCTTGGGAGATGTGATGCTTCGCCTCGGCTTACTTTCAGGCGTTGTATCGCTATGGCTCTCAGGCCCAGGCGCGCTTGCGGTTGGCAAGTAGGGTTTTAACGTTTTTTATTTCATCTTTGGGTGAATACCCCGCGGCTTGCCGCGATTGGGATAGCGAGTTTTCAGGTAATTTCTTTATTTATTCAATGAGATAGGTAATCCTCTACTGAAACCAATAGTTATGTGTGTGGCACAGGTTGGTGCAAAGTCAATTGAGGCAGTGTTTTTGTAAAGTGTTTCTGGAGCTTTCCAATAAGTGTTTTTAAGATGATGGTCTTCTATTTCGTATCCCCACACGTTTTCATCTGAACTGAAGAGCGATACGGAGCCGTGATTAATTTTATTTTTGTGCAACACAGGTGTAAGATATTTTTATCCATTTTATCCCTTCAGAGTTTTGTGTTCGCCAAAGATAATGATCATTTGGTGTGGTTATGTTTGTCTGAAGCCAATATGTATTAATATCACGATTCAATTTAAAGATGCTATTTTTTTTAACACCGCCACGGATTATGTCTAGTTTTTTGATTTGTTCATCATTCTTAGTTTCTGTTTCTTGTTTCGTTAAATCAAATAAAGAGAAAAGAAATATTGAAGGCGAAATGTGCAATTCTTCGTCACGCAATTCCTTGCCGAATCGGGCTTTATTTTCACCTGTTTCAAAATAATCTGGATCGATGCTAGGATCATATAAAACATATTTAAAATTCTTGTTTTTTCTCATTGTTGCTTTTAAAACAACAGCATTGCCTTTTGCAAAATCATAAGTTGATTTATCAAACCATCCTTGTCCATCTCCATCTGCCACTAACATCAAAACAGGTTTTTTATGCTCTTTTGAGATATTGTCTTGATATACTAATTCTCTGAAGTTTGTTTTGCCTGTTGAGGAGTCATAAGTTATTCTTTGTATTCTGCCAGATGAGTATTCTTCTTTTAGAATGTCCTCAACACTCTCGCGAAGCATTAATGAATCAACTTCTGATTGAGTCAAATCATCAATGGATTGCTCTTGTTTTGTTTCCTGTGCTACAGCTGTGTGTGTTGGTTGAGATAATATTGAGGATGCACCTATTAAAATTCCTGCAACGTAGTCTTTTAGTCTTGATTTTTTCATAGTGCCTTTTTTAACTGTTTGTAATGTTATTCTGCTTTTAAATGTGGTGTCTGGTTTTTGCTTCAATCGTTTGGATTACATTATTTTGTATTGTTATTGTTGTTTCTTTCAGGTTGTCAAATGAGAACATTCTTTGTGATTCTATTAGTTTTTGTGCTGCATCAAACGCTAAAGATTTTTTTTCATCATCATACTTTAAATTGTTGACGTTTGTTATCGTTATGCTTCCTATTTGTATTGTTTGTGCAGTTCCTACTGCAACATTTCCATTTCTTGAAATTGTTACGTCTATTCCCGTATTTATTTTTATTCCAGACTTAGTTTCTGCCACGTCTATATTTGATGAAGTTAAGTCTCCGTTTGAAACACTGACGATGGAACCTAAGGGTATTTGTGCATCAACTATTTGAGGACCTTCTGCAGTTGTTGAACTTGAAATCGCACCCGGAGCGCGATCATCTTT